>Ga0307507_10002721_pt1 | contig 36289 bp, 30 predicted proteins | sample 7_EM_MG_FD_207223 | JGI IMG/M metagenome (GOLD analysis project Ga0307507, IMG submission 207223) | Populus trichocarpa ectomycorrhiza microbial communities from riparian zone in the Pacific Northwest, United States - 7_EM | ecosystem: Host-associated > Plants > Roots > Unclassified | place...
AGGCTCTGCACGAAGCTCTACGTACAGAGGCTCTGCACGAGGCTCTGCGCATAGAGGCTCTGCACGAAGCTCTACGTACAGAGACTCTGCACGAGGCTCTGCGCGAAGCTCTGCGTGAAGCTCTGCATACAGAGGCTCTACACGAAGCTCTGCATCGGGTCCCCGCTATATTCCTGATAGCCTCTACACGTACCTCTGCCCTATATAGCCACCTTATTTTTTTTGGATTACCCTTCCTTTCTTACATCCTCCCTACCTAGGGAGGCACTAGAACGGCAGCCGGCAGAGGACCGTCGCCAGAACTAGACGACTGTCGCCAGAACTAGACAACCGTTGCTAGAACCAGACGACGACCGTTTAAATGACCAGCTAGCAAACACTATAAATAATTCAATTAATTAATTAATCGAATTAAACCAGAGCTTTAATATTAGCCCGTTACTGAATCAAATCAAGGCCTCCTAGGGAGGCACCCTAGACAACCACCGTTCGAATATAATTAGGGCCTTCAATCGGGCCGACCCCTCCCCCAAATTAAATCATACACTGACACAGGCAGGCAGGCAGGCAGGCAGGTAGGTAAATAGGTAGGTAGGTAGGTAGGTAGGTAGGTAGGAGACGACCATCGCCAGAACCAGACCACTGTCGCCAGAACTAGACCGCCGTTACCAGAACCAGACGACCGTCGCCAGAGCTAGACAACCGTCGCCAGAGCCAGACGACCGTCGCTAGAACCAGACGACCGTTACTAGAACCAGACAACCGTCGCCAGAACCAGACGACCGTCGCCAGAGCCAGACGATAACGACTAGCCAGCGAACACTATAAACGATTCGATCAATCGATCAAATCAAGGCAGCACAGACAGGTAGGCATAAACAGGGAGATGCTGACGGGTAGGCAGATGCAGACAGGTAGGCAGATATAGACAGGTAGGCAGATACAGACAGGTAAGCAGATGCAGACAGGTAAGTAGATGCAGATAGGTAGGCAGATGCTAACGGGTAGGCAGATATAGACAGGTAGGCAGATGCAAACAGGTAGGCGATGCAGACAGGTAGGCGATGCAGACAGGTAGGCGATGCAGACAGGTAGGCGATGCAGACAGGTAGGCGATGCAGACAGGTAGGCGATGCAGGCAGGTAGGCAATGCAGACAGGTAGGCGATGCAGGCAGGTAGGTAGATAGGCAGGTAGGTAAGTTAATAGGTAGATAGGTAGAAGAGAACCATCGCTATATTATATTAAATTATCTAAAATAATAATATTTATTTTGCTAGCCTTATAAATAGCCTTAAAGTAGCTTTTATTTATTTAAAAGAGGTAAATACAATTATGGTTACTAAATGCGCAGATTACTGGCAGGTTGCGCGCAGGTTGCGCGCAGGTTGTGCGCAGGCTGCGTGTTAAAAAAATATAATATAGGCTAGTCGGTTGAGTTGCCAAATGCCCTTAACTGCGCGCCAATTGCGTCAACCACTAACCATTAAGGCTATTGGTAGGGTACCATATTTTCCTAATATGTTTACCATTTAAACTAGGGAGGGCGTGTAGTTAACTATCTAATTGCCCTTCTAGAGCAGATTGGCCGCCACTCTAGTATTAATTATACAGAAGTTATTAGGAATACATTAGATAGCTTTAATATTAGTAAAAAATAGCTTAGCTACTTTATTATAGATAACGCTTTAAATAATAATACTACGCTTAACACCCTCGCCGTTAAATATAGCTTTATTAAAGAATATAGACGAACTCGCTATACCTACTACGTCCTTAATCTTGTCGCTCAGTCAATTATATAGGGCAAGGATAAGGAGTTATTTAAAAATAGCAACGAGAATATACCAGTAAGTCGCTCCTATATAGAGTATGCCGGTTATATAAGCAACTCACTAAAATCTACTAGGAGGAAGAGCAGTTTCTTACTAAGTGGCGTAAAGAAGGCCCTCTTGGCACGCTCTATAATCTTATTAACTCTATTAACACCCCTTAGCTTAATTAACTATTTAAATTATTCTAACGCGATAAAAACAAGCGTCTTCGCCAGCTAAACTTTAAAATTAAGTAACTAGTCAAGCCCGTTAAGACTAAGTAGAATAGCTACTATAAAGCCTTTATACACGTAGCCAAACTCTAAGAGCTGTTAAATACTTTTACTTAGTATCAAATTAATAGATATAAGAAGGAAGTTATATTACTATAAGGAAAACCTAGTATAGAACTTTTGGAGCTCTTACTGCACCCAGCCCAAAAAGACCAAACCAACCAAAAGAACCCTAAAAAACACCCTAATAATCCCCTAAGATGCATGCATTACAGGGGAGGCACAGGTGGAACGACGGTAGTACGCAGTCGCGTACGACTGCCAGACCCATACCCAACAATAGCCCCCCACAACAATAACAAGGACGGGCGAATACCACACCAGAAAGCGGAAATACCCCAATTAAGAAGGCATCTGACAAAATACAAAGCCTTTTGGACGCGTCTAGTATCCGGAACTGTGGGGGAGCATCTATTAGCCATTACGAACTAATGCAGCTAGCAGAATAGCTCCAGTCTAGTAAACCTCAGGCGCCCCTCTAGCAAACCCTCAATTAAATCCTCTAACGGCTAAACAAAATCAAAGATAAACAAAACCCCCCCCCACAGGCAAACCGCACCTGGGCCGCCGTAGCTACGCTCCCATAGCACAGGGAACCTACCCCCCTAAAGATAACAACCGGGTATACAATCACAATACGACCAAATATAGAAAAGGTAGAGGAACTTAGGGGACAATCAGAAACAGAAGTTCTTACAGAGATTCACAAGGAGGTCCATAACGCCGTCGCAGTCCGACACCTTAGGAGTGGAGACATTAGAGTCACCCTAAAGGACCAACAGGCAAAGGAACGGGCCGTAAGGGCAGGGGACAGGCTAGGAGAGCGTATTAGCATAAAAGTGCTTTGTAAAGATCACCTAGTTAAAGTCCTGTTGGTTCCCATAAGCCTTAGGGTAGAAAGGGGACGCCAGGCGGACAATACAGCAACTATATAGGAGATAGTAAAACAAACGGAACGCCTTATACTAGGACTTATAATTACCCGGATCCAATAGCTTTAACAGGAAAATACAAACCAAGCATACAATAAGAACAATAAGAGGACACAAGGGGCGCCAGAGACTCACTAGGGAAATAATAGACGAACGTATAGCTCCCTTATCATCAGCGTACATACACCAGGAATGCAAAAACTCCTTATCTAAAAAGAAATAATTATAAATGGCCTTATATACAATATAAGGCTCTACAACCACAGACTACACCTAGAACGATATTATCGCTACACACAATAGGGACACACCCAATCCACATACACAGCACAGGTGTGCTGCGGCTACTATGCAGGCCCCCACAATACAAGACAATGTACAAATCAAGACCAAACAAAATGCGCGAACTATCACCGAAGCACACATAAGGCGTAGGAGAGAGAAGGCTGCATTAAATACAGGAGACGGAAGGAAAGGGCTTAACAGCTGCGGGAATAACTGCACGCTAGGTTATACAAATAGAAACAACAGGCGATAAGCTAGGGGGACGCAGGTGTCTTCCCAGCATTTCCTACCTTTAATACTGGGGGGCTAAGCCAGCCATCCCAAGCCTTAATGGGCTAAAAGCGACGCCGCGCAACATCACCAGACCGAACAGGAACACAAGGGACACATAGAACACAAGGGAGAGAACGCCCAGTAGGAAGACCCCTATGGACGGCTATAGCAAGTTTAAGGCCGGGACAATCAAGAATTAGATTTAACGCGGCAAACACAACACACGCAGCTAGCTCACAAGGGGCACATAGCTAACTGGCAAGAACGGGGGAAGAACCGGAGGCAATAACAAACTCAGATTTAGAAAGGCTAGTAGGAACACAAGATATAGGAATAGAAAGCTCTATACAAAATAAGTAGTGGCTAGGGAGCAAACACAGGAGACAGAAGTTCTAAACATTTCAGAGAAAGTGGAAACGGAAGAAGCGAGGAGTAAAGAAAAGGCAAAGGACCCCCGCCAGGGGTCCGCCACTTAACCATTATATAGTACAACTGCGGCAATACAAACCACCGTCTAGCAAGGCCCCTACTAGATAGTCTAGACCTAGAGAAACACCATATTCTTGCCATACAAAAGCCGTATTACAATACCTATACATAATCGACATACTGCCCCCAAGGATTCCAGCTCCTGTATGAACCAAAAGCAGCCATATGCGTATACTTTATAATCAGCAAAAATATCAGCCTTGCCTCATGGTTATAGCAGGCAGTTAACCCAGATATTGCAGTTATAACTATCCAGACATATAGGGGACCAGTATAAATTATTAATGTCTATAACCTTAGGGTCGAAGGGGTAGCACAGACAGAGAATATTATATCTGTAATAAGCTTGCTAGAAACTGAACACACAGAGTCCATCCTACTAGGAGATATAAACCTCCACCACCCACAGTAGGGGGGCATCCATATTGCTGCCAATTAATAGGCAGAGTGCCTACTAAGAGCTATAGACAATGGGGGCCTTAAGCTAGCTACCCCCCTAGGTGCAATTATATGGCAACGGGGCACCGCCAAAAGTACAATTAACCTTACAATTATGGACGAAAACCTATACCAGAGACTCGAAAGGTGCTCCCCTAAAGAAGAATAGGCACTCACCTTAGACCATATCCCTATCTAGATATAACTAGATCTGGACATCAAGGCGCAACCAAATAGCAAAAGATACGCAATAAGGAAGCTTAACGTAGATAGCTTCCTTAATATAATTAAACAACAACTCTAAGACTTAGAAGAAATCCACCCAATACTAAACAAGCGAGGCTTATTAGCTACCCCCAAGGAAATTAATCAAAGACTAGAAAGAATCCAGGCAGCAATTAAAAGCGGGCTAAAAGAGCACTACCCGGTTTCAAAACCAGGCCCCTATGCGCGACACGCATAGTCCGCACAGTACGCGGCCCTTATAGCCGGCCAACGACGAGCAAGGAGGAAATACATAAGCAGCCACGATTCTGAGGACGAGAGATGATATAAAGACACAAGAAACCAGCTAAAGAATACCCTAAGAAAAAAAGTAAGGAATAACTGGAGACAGTTTATAAACAAACACACTACTAACCTAAGTCTCCCCTATAACAAGGGCCTTTAGACCATAGCAAAATGGGCAAAGAAAAAGGCAGGACGCCTAGTAGAAGATCCACACCTACCACCCTTACAAAGAGCAGGCGAACCACAGGCCACAAGCAACAATAATAAGAAGGCAAAGATCCTTATAGAAAGATTTTTCCCTTAACCGGCTCTAGCAGACCTTAGCGACATCACCAGTAAAACACCGGTGACTCACCTAAGGGTCAACAGCGACATAACAACTAAAAAAATGGCTAGAACCATTAGCCGCCTCTTAAACAACACAGTACTAGGACCAGATAGGATTCTAAACAAAGCCCTAAAGATCTGTGGACCATTTATAGCACCTTGGCTTGCAGACGTAGCTAGAGTATACTTTGCAATAGGCTACTACCCGCGACTCGGAAGATCCATAACGACGGTCGTCTTATGAAAAGAAGGCAAAGTAGACTACTTAATCCCAGAAAGCTACTACCCTATTACCTTAGAAAATACCCTAAGCAAGATCTTAGAAAAGGTTATAGCGGACTGTATAGCAGACACGGCAGAGGAATACGCCCTACTACCACAAAGCTAAATAGGGGCAAGAAAGAATTACTTAACGCTATTAGCACTTACACTACTCGCTACCACCATTAAAACTGCATAGGCTATGCGAAAGGACTTTGTAGTATTAATACTTAGCCTAGATATCAGCGGCGCCTATAACAATGTACCCCATGAGCGTCTCCTATACATCCTTAGGGCAAAGGGCTTCCTAGAATAGATTATTTAATTTATTCAAGGATTTACAGGCCAGAAAGAAACATCACTAGTCTTTAGCAGATACCAGAGCCCCCCTATCGCAGTCGCAACAGGAATACCATAAGGATTACCTCTATCGCCTATACTCTTCCTCTTCTTTATAAGTAACCTGCTTAATACCTTTAAGGAAGGGGCAACCTAGGGGATAGGCTTCGTCGATGACACAAACCTAATTATATATAGGCCAACAGCCACAGAGAACTGCAGGACACTAGAGAAAGCCCATAACACCTATATAGAATGGGCAAGACGATATAGAGTCCAATTCTTACTAGAGAAATACCAGCTAATCCATTTCATAAGAAAACGTAACCAATCTGCAGATCTTTAGTATACAATCTATATCTAAGGCTTTAGGGGTCAACCGGTTCAAGGCCTAAGGGTATTAGGAGTGTGGGTAGACAGTAAGCTCCGGTAGAGCACACATACGGCGCAAGCGGCCTATAAGGGCCAAGCATAGTATATCGCCATATCCAGGATCATCAATTCTATATAGGGTCCATGCTTCCAGAGGTCACGCCTACTATATATAGCAGTTGTCCGGCCAACCATAACGTATGGATCTAGCATTTAGGCCACTGGAGAAACCGAGAAAGGCCCCCCTAAATCACTCCTTAAACCACTCCAAAAGGTCCAAATAGCCTGCCTTAGGAGTATAACAGGCGGGTATAAGCGAACGGCCACAGTACTGCTCAAGAAGGAAGCCAATATTCCCCCCCTATAACTATATATTGAAGCCGATGCAATGTAAAGGGTGCAAAAGAAACGCAACTCTAACATTACAAAGTATATCAAAACACGCCTAAATAAACTATAGAGGGACCCTAGGGTGCCCTATAGGAGAAGGAACCAACAACCCCAAAATAGGGAAGATATATTAGAAAAACAGGTGGAGAAAGCAGAAGAAGAATAGTGCGGCGCTAGGGCCCAGGCCTATATAGAGAAGGAAAGGAGACGCGTAAAAGGCCAGCAAAAACAACAGCAAGGGAGAAAAAGGAGCTAAAGTAGAGCACAAAAGAGTACTGGAAAACCATCTACCGCAATATAATACTGGTTAGACCGACGCTGGAGAGACAAATGGGAGTCAAAGGTATAGAGGCAGGCTTAGGCAAGGGGAACCCAAGCCGTAGCATGGGTAACGCCATGGGAGGTAAATACCTAAGGGCTCTAAGAGGGCCTAACAAAGGCAGAAAATACAATGGCAACACTCTTAAGGACAGGAATAATAGGACTAAAAGATTGGCTTCACTGGGTGGGTGTCCCAGTAGGTAGCCCAAGGTGCAAATATGGCTGGCCAAGATAGATACCAAAACACATAATACTGTTATGCCCCTTACACACCGGCCAAGAAGCAATGCTCTCAGCAGCTAGCACAGAAAACTATAATACACTACTCTTAACACAGAAAGGCCTCAAGGCGGCTACCCAGTGGCTTATTAGCCAAAATGTGCTAGACCAGTTCCGGGTTACAAAGGAAATAGCAATAGAAGGCAAAGGGGCGAGTAACAGGCGCCCCCTAATAACTCTACAGAAGTAGAGTACAGTGTGTAATACTAGCGCGTCCGTAGGTTTGTTACGGCAGCAGTAGTTCCCAAGGAGGTCAAAAAGTAAGGTAGTAGAGCACCACTGGTGACTCGCAGGCGACTCACAAGCGAGCCCCAAAAGGCGGGGAGACAGATCACGGGGTTTTCTCAAATAGAGTTTTCTCCCCACATGTATATAAGGAGTAGTCCGCGTGGGCCCAACAGGGATCCGAATCGGACGTTAAGCAATAAATAATAATAATAATATTACTATAAGCTTAGGGCAAGCCTCTACCTAACACACGCCTCTATATTAAAGTTGGCGGCCTTAATATAAATAACTAGCAGATTATTAATAACTATATTAATATCCTTCGCCTAATTAGTAAAGCCATAGGCCTTCTAGAGGATAGAGGCAAGGCTAGCCACCATAGTACTATTTAGGAGGTTATACCTATATTTAATTAGCTGCTTAAGGCATTTAAGGAGAGAAAGGATAGACTTATAGAGGCAACTCTAGAGGATTATCCTACCTAGGAAGCTATAGAAGATTACGCTAAGATCAATATTAACCTTAGGTGGAAGAAGCTGTTAGCCTACTTTAAGAAGCTTAATAAGACGCTAGCTTATTATATAGCAGTTCTACTATATCCTTACCTTAAGCGCTTTTGCTATAATGCTTGGCGCGATAAACCACAGTAGTTAATTAACGGCGACGCTGTATTTAAGAGGCTTTAGAAATTATATAAAGAGCAATTAATTACATTATCTACTAATCCCCCCCCTTTAAAGCGCGTACAAGCTTCCTCCGGCCGCGAGGACTATATTGCTGTATATACTAGAGTAACTACACCTAGCGAGACTTATAATAATAAATATAAGCGCTAGAAGCTCCTTAATCCACTTCTAAAAGAATACCCCTTAGCAGATAATCCAATTTAATACTAGCTACTGCATTAACCAGAGTTTCCATAGCTTACTTAGTTCGCCCTTAATATCCTTACTATTCTAGCAGCCAGCACTAACTGTAAATAAGTCTTTAGTAAGGCTGGTAATCTACTTAAACCTTATAAATTAAAGATGAGTCCAAATATAATCGCGATAATTTAATATAGGCGCTCCTAGAAGCGTATAAGGTTTAAAAAGGTCGTTAAACTAATAAGTAAGTAGATTAATTTATCTTAGGGCAGTATTTAACGATTTAATAGGTGCTTCTTCCACTCCTATATCCACTTTATAAGTCTTAACACCATGCTAAGACTTAGATATAGACTCTCCCTCTATATGAGCTGCCTCATCAGCCACCCCTACGGCGACTCCGACGATTAATATATCATAATTAGCAAGATTTCAGCTACTAGAGGACCTTTTTGGGTAATAATCTGCTATAGAGCGAAGCTATATTAAAATTTGCATATATTATATAATCTATACAATTAATTAATTAATTTGCAATTAATTAATTAATTTGCAATTAATTAGCTCGGATTTAGGCGAACAATTAATTAATCAATCAAGAGGCTACCAAAATAGGCAATCAATCAAGCGGAAGGGTCGTCAGATTGATTGATTGATTGTTAGCAAGTCTGCGCCCACGCCCCATACGCGGGCGGTCCACGCAAGAAGCGCAAAGGAAGAATCCCCACCGTTGCATAATCCGCACTGAAAACGATCATTGGACAACAGCTCAAAACAGTTAGAGCAGTGGCTATTTAAGAAATCTCCAGGAACCGAAGATAAGATTATTGTTCTGGAGGTAGACATTTCCAGCCTCCAGAGTGGCTTGACTTGCTTCGGGTTCTCTACCTCAGTAGCATGTTTCTCGGAACAGCCATCGACTAAATCATCCGTGATATCTGAACCTTCTTCTTCCATACAACAAATTCCACAGAATGCGAGTCCCTCAAGCATTGTGCTGACCCTGACTATCACAGAGACAAGGTCCGCAGCAGTGTTTTTATCAATATTCGGTACTGATTACGCTTATTGAATATTGAATATTTTTGGAGTTAAGGTAGTAGAAATACGGCCTAGAGGCTCGGTAAATGACTCTCAAGCCTCTTGATGATGCATACACGTTTCAAATTTGTCAGGTAACCCCATACAAAATCAAAACTACTGTTGGTACCCGGGGGGGGTAGCTGGGCAGTCTCTTGAGCTCGACGACGTGCACGGGCTACTTTATAGATATTATCTCGAGCGATCGAGCTCCATAAATTCTTCCTTATACAGCCTGTCATATATATTCCGCGCCACGCCTAGTTAGTGATCTAATAATTAATAAATATTAAACTTGGTTTTATATATTATCGCATACGATATCTTTAATTTTTGCACCCCTATACTTGCTCCACCTTTATAATTAATACTATGCCTTCCTTACCACCTAATATTACTATTAATAATATAATAGCAATTAAATACAACACTAGGCTAAGGATTACCATGTTAACGATATTAGTAGGAGATTAGTTGAATTTTAAAGCTCTGCAGAGCTCGATTTTTTTTAAATACTATACTAAGGCTCCATATATTAAATTCAATAATCAATATTCAATATATTTTCAATATGAGTGAGCGATTCAATATTAATATCAATACGACCGAATATTGATATTGAATATTGATAAAAACACTGGTCCGCAGTGGTTGGGTGTTTATGACGATCATACTGCAGCCACAACGCACTCCATTCTAGTAGCAGGTTATCGTTTCGAAGCCCTGTATTTCCCAGAACCGCTATGAGTTGTTCTGCAGCGTAGAAGTTGTCGCGAATGTAGGGGTCTTTGGTACCATGGTTTCGGAAGAAGTCCCTGTATTCATACATTTTCCATCCTTTGAGGACAGCTACCATTTCGAAGAGCACGCATCCTGGACTCCATACATCCGAAGATTCACTACGGGTTACAGACGCAGCGACCTCAGGAGCATAATATCGAAGCGAGAGGGGTGCCCCCGGATGTTGTATTTCCATCTCCATCTATTGAATATCTAGAAAGTCCAAAATCGGTAAGGAAGCTCCCACTTTTGATAAGAATATTCGCAGGCTTGATATTGTGCCGGATACGACGACCATACAAGTACTCAATAACTGACGAAAGACAGCCAAAGTATGTTCGTACAGCCGGTAGCTGCGAAGAAGGGAAAGGAACCTGAGATAAATATGCTGCAAAATCGATATCAGCGATCGCAATGATATGAATAATATCCAAAGCTTATGAATATATATAGAATATATGTAAAGCTTGAGTGGTAGTAGAAGACGTCTTTAAAGCAATCAAATATATATTGTCGATCGAGGTGGCAATGACGTAACAGTCGTCATTGTCGACGTCAGCCTCCGCCACCTATTTCATGTATATATAGCCTCTTTTCTTCGTAGTTTAATCTATACACGAGTCCTTCTTTTATGATCCACGTTTTGCGGTCGACATATATACATAGAGCTCAGTTATCCACTTTTTCTACATACGATGATCCTTCTAATATTAACGTTAATTTAATGTAATACTCCACCACCACCTTAATATTATATCTATGCCTTACCCCCAATGCCCCCTGCTTTATTAGATCCTATAGTACTTAATATCAGCAGCGCGGCTGGCCCTCAATCTGAGTTATCTAAGCTCAATTCCGCCATATTTAATGACCCTGAACTTGATGAGTAATCCAACGCGCTATCCTCCACCAATACTACCTCCACCAGCAAGAAACGCAAGCTTCAAGCCGTCAATACATGGTCCTTCGCGCGGAAGCCTCATAGGAATAAGGAAGAGAAGAACGGAAAGGGTTTATGGAAAGGATTAATGCACAGATAGGGGGGAGGGAGGCTTTCAGGACGATCAAGACGGTGAGGTTGAGGATGACGATTGAGCAGAACACCACCCCAGGACTCGTGATAGTCATTATATAAGCAATATTCATAATATTCATTGATAAATAAATATTTGGGGGCCCTTATGAATATGAATTGAATATTTGGGCAAAATATTTACTCATTCATTACTGCGATCACTGTAAGTAATATAATGAAAATAAGAAGTTATAAAAAAGATCCAGCTGATACAGGCATCTTTAAATAAAGTTATTATAGCAGACGCGATGTTATGCATGGGACATCATTAAAATCTTAAACTCTAGTTATTCAAGAAAGCAAACTTGAGGGACCAATTCAACCCAAAGGAACTGACGTTTGCTGACGGGTCTATTACCGTTCAAGGCATTAATATTGCAGGTCTACGCAGTGAACTCACACATTGTTAACATAAATCATTACCATTGTCATTCCTAGCAAAAAAAAATAATCTGTCTCCATGTGACAGTCTTTTACCCTTACTCTTGCCCTTGGACGGACTTAGGAAAGCGCAATTGTTTGGATGCTTTTCTCGCCGTCGTTCTTGAAAGCCTCACCAAACATGATCTCGTGGAGATATGCGTTGCCTATAATATTGTACGCTGGTATTGCCTCCGTTTGACCATCCGCCTTGAAGGACTCGTCTAGCCGTCGAAGGATAAATGGGGCGGGAGATCCGAGTAGGACGTGGACTTCATCGCCTGGACAGGAGTTTTCCGGAGCTAATCCAATCCACCCTTTTTCTGTTCTGAAGAGACGTCTGTGCCACAGGCAAACGAGAATGTGGTATATTGTGGACGGGGCTTGAGACATTAGATCGTCGTGTGACTTTAGAGACAGCGAAAGTTTGCTTGCAAGAAATCCCCCAAGAGGCGAGAGTAACATCAGCCACAGGTTTCGCAATTGGGTGTAGTCATCTTCGTTGGTTCGACGATAAAAGGGATTCTCGCTGGTGTCCAGTTCAACAGAGTCGTTGAGCATTGTTTTCCAGAAGATGTCAGCCTGCGACCCTCCTGGGGGCGGTTGCTCTGGCCAATCTCCCATCCCGATCCCTATCATCTGCATCCATTCACGGAAGATGTCAGGTGCTTCTTCAAAATGCTCCAATGCTTCACAAACAGGTCCAACGTCGACAATATTGCCAACTTTGAGTGTCTGGCAAAGGAGTGTCCCATTTGCAGCGAGCGTTAGCTCTGACGCATCTTGACGGAGCGACGCTGAAGCAGAGAACCCGGAAGCTATTCTGAGTCTCCGCTGTTCCACTATAACCCACTGTGATGGGACTGTAGTGAAATGGGCATCAGGAATCCACGACGGCATGTCTTCTTTGCCACGAAAGATTCTTTCCCCTTGCAAGAATTCTAGCCCTCCCTGTTCTGAGATGCACTTGAAGACGGCTTGGGTGATGGCTTCTTTCTGAGAAATCCTATAGTCTGGGTATAGGGGGGTGTTAGGGCCCCAGCTCGTAACAAGACCCAGAAGAGCATAGAACAGGTCTCGCTTCTGCGAAGCCTGGGATGCTGAAAACTGCCTTCGCAGATAAAAGAGTGTCGTCGGGGTCTGATCCGTCCACGTCTCGCGTGTGAAGACCATGGGTTCCACTTGTTCTTGGAAAGTCAAGATCGGGTCGAAGGCTAGAGCTCGCAGAGCATACCGATATTGTTTGCAACATGTCGTGCCGTGTATTCGCAAACCCTGAACAACCGACTTCAACGCCTCGTAAGAAAACTCCTCAGAGGAGTAGAGGAATTTCAGGCTCTTGGGTAAAACCATTTCCTGAATGACCCAAATTCGTTTCCACCATGGAACACTCACAAACTCTCGAAAAGCCTCGAAATGGATGGTGTATTCCTCCGATATCTCAGTTCGTTGACCGTCGCCTGTTGAGAAGCATGGCAATTGGTCCAAATGTCTGTCAGCCCCAAGCATTTCCAGCATGTCGCAGGCGCGAGAGGCGACGATGGATTTGGATCCTGCCTCGGTGGTATCAAGATCCTCTCCAAGCCAAATAATCGCCTTCCGACAGCTGCTGTATATCTCCCCCATCATTGCAACCTGATAGGATTTTTCATTGTTGTCTTTCTGATTAATGCAGATAGCATCAATCCACAGTACACGGCTATCAACAGGATCCCGAAGGCGCCGCAACACCATCCATAGATTCTCTGTTACGTCGAACAAATGATCGCTGAGTCGGATGTCTTTCCGACCTTTCTGGTCTCCCCATACGTAGGAGAGGGCCTCATAAATAGGGTGACCGTCGAAGGAGACGACATCAATGTTGCAGCAAATTTCGTCTGACCAAGCTCCAGATTCCAATGTTACAAGCCTGATTTGCCGATTTTTTGGATCAAGGGGGGAGTACTGATATCCCTGGCCCATGTTCCCAAGTTTGGGGTTTATCGAACGACTCTTTCACAATAACAAGCTGTTCATCAATGGGTCTTTGGGCATTGGCACAATGTTAGGCAGAGGGGACCTAGAACTAAATGTAGTTCATCGAGCAATAGTGCGGCTAAACTCATAGGGTTTTGTTAGACAGCTGGAGGCTGTCACCTATCCTATCAGGCTGTCTTCCTCGTCGTGCCAAGAGGAGGGGCTATGCGAGGTGACAGTGATTCGGTCTAAACAACACCCACGAGGCTGCAGCAATCTGCTGAGTAATTGAAGTTTCATGATTACACAATCCGTGCTAGTGATGCTGGCAGTTTCGGAGAATTTATCGCAGCCCTCCGAGACGCGAAAAATACTGTGGTTTCAAAAAGATCGGTAAGAGTCGCCAAGCCGCACGACGCGCATCACCCCTCAGTACATCAGAAATGACTGGGAATGGCACAGCGAACGCATAACTTGTGCTTTGTACATACTGCAACCTTGCACATGTCTTCTTCGGTTGGGTCTTTTTAAAGGGATGGCTAAAAAATATTGCAGTGGTGTCTAAAAGCAGTAACGGACGCAGCACATCCCACAATGGCTGTGATGTCATTACAATGAGCTCCATAGAGCTTGTGCTACGTATATTCCTACTAGAACATCCACATCAAGTCTAAATAATCAACTCACAATTAAACCAATACTCAACAACTCTTCGTACCAAACCAGTTTATCTCAAATTCCAAATTCTCTAATGTCTTCGTCAAACCCCACCTCCAACGATCAGGAGTAACACCCTTGCCTCATTGCCGACCACGCACAGTACATCAAAGGCGCCACAGTCGTAAGTCCTTCTTTGTACCCCAGGTGCTTCCGTTCATACCCAGCTGACGAATCATAGAATACTATTGGCAATCTCTCTGGTTCTCAAGAGTGGAGTGCCTCAGGCGAAGAGACAAAGCATCATGCCATTGAAGCAATGGGGGAGGCCTGTGAGAATCGGCATCCAAACTAGGGCTTTGGTAAGGTGGAAGAGACACTTGGAAAGGGAGTTGGTGGTGAGGGGATGCAGAAGGAGGGAGCTGCTACCAAGAGAGATTAACAGAAACAGGAAGTGGAATGGAGGTTTGTATGACTACGATACTTGATATGACATAATATGAGTAAATGTGACATGTTGGAAATAAGACAGGACGTTCCAGGGTACCTTAACTGAATCCTAGTACCGTGATGTGGTGTAGCATATACAATGCCTTCAGTGCCATTCGAGGAGCTAGCCTGAGAATGCCAACCCTCTCTTACGCGGTTGAATCCGCTAGGATTGATGGTGCTGTCTCACACTTACCAGCTACTCACTCCAAAATAGTATTTACTCGCTGTCCTCGCCTTCCAATAGTTTCGCATAGTCCTCGACTGATGCAAACGTCGGGAGGTGCTTAAGTTTCCGCCTCTTCTTCCCCCTACTGTCTTTTTCCTTCTTTCTATCTTTCTTAGACGCCTCTCCCTCGCTCTCCACATTTGCCTGGAGTGTATCGTCAAAATCAGCAGGTATCTCTTCATCACTTCTCATGAACGCGCCCTCATCTGCGCTCTCGAGGTCGAATCCATCATCTGAAGCGGCCGCCGTCGCATCTTCATCTACATCTGTGGCATCAGGATCTTCGACGTCGCTGTCTAAATTCAACTCGACTCCCTCGTCCATCCCCACGTCCTCTTCTCCTTCGTTGTCATCTGACATATCGTCCATATCCAAATCACTGAAACCTTCATCACCTGATTCCCCTTCAATCTCAGGCCTACTTTGCACGAGAGCCTTCCAAATCTCATCCTCGCCCTCCTCGCCACTCTCATCTTCATTGTCTTTCTTCTTCGCCTTGTCCTTTTTGCTTAGCTTGCCCTTTCCAGCTTTCATGAAGTAAGCGTGGAAGAAGACTTCGTCAGCGGCCACCTCTTCAACCTTCCGCCGCCAGAACGCTTCCGTGTTGACTGGCTGTGCGGTCCGACCTCCCTCCCGGTTAGTGATCAATATATCAGCCGCGCGAGAAGCTCCTGCTAACGGCTGCATGATTGACGACCCGTGAGTGGTACCAGTTTTACTCTTCGGATTCCGGTAGACAAAGCGGTCGAGGAAGTGCATTAATGTGTGCAAGGCTGGGTCCGGTTTTGCTGCCATTGGCTCGGAACGAAGGAGACGAGAGGCGAAGAGATGAACGGAAGGGTGGAAGTGAGTCTGTAGCGGGAGGAGCTCCCACAGACACGATGTATCAGCCGCCGCATGTTCAGGATCACGTTTACGGCCATCGTAAATGGTTCGCTTTGGTTTCGATAATTCCGGTTTAGGTTCGCCGGCTTCTGGGACGTCGCGGTAGTGCTCTTCGTTGTCGGAAGCATCCTCTTCAGGGGTTGAGAGCATAGTTTTGATGCTAGGAAAGGTGGTGGCTAGCTCGCTTATGAGGTAGAGTACTCCACAGACAAAGGGAGGTTCATGGAGAGATATGACTTGGAGCAGACGTTTTACGAAGGCTTTGACGCGTTTAATACTAACGTCCGCTTTAAGGGAGCGATATAGAAGATTGAGATACATGATTTGTTTGGAGGAATTTAGAAGACGTGGGTCCAGGAGGGACTCATAGAGAGTACGGTAAAACCGGTCGGCGGAATAGTGCTTTGCGGCTGAGATTTGTTGAATAAGCATCAATGCTTGAATACTTGTATTAAAATTTGAAGAATGGGTTACTTTGAAAATGGTCTCCAACTGATTTTCGAAACTGTTCCATATACCGGTTAGAATAGGCTCCTGAGCAATACAACATGAGTACTTACGTAGCATCATCAGTCTTAGCAAAGGGAAAGGCTCGATTAACACCTGTCAAGACTTGGGCAATCATCTTCTCTTTCATTTCGTCCTCGGATTTGTGCGCCTGAGTGGCCTTTTCTTTGGACTTTTTCCGGGCCATTTTTCCAGGTGTACCCCCACCACCTTGAACAAGCCCGTTTTTGTTTAACTTCTTCTCAACAGCTCCCTCTTTATCCTTCGGCTTTTTCAGTAATCCTACGAAGAGACTGAAATAAATTTCCAAGAGCTTGTTCGCTACCTCCTGTTCCCTCACACTTAATACGGTCTGGTTAAGCGTGATAATAGCGTAATACTTCGCATGCGCACTTTGCCCTGGTCGAAAAAGCAAATCTGATTCAACTGCGTTGATAATGACACTTTTCATGAGAGGATGGGTGACCTGAAGTTGTAGGAGAAGATATGACGCTCTGGAAGCAATTTTTTTATCCGTGTCTCCAAGTTTATTGATGAGCAACCGCAGCAGATTCTCTTCCTGCTCTGGCTTCTCCTTCAACAACTCCCACACGAATGTTACTGCTCTACCACGCGCATATTCAACTTCATCGTTACACCATCCCTCGATGACTTTTAGCATCTCGAAATAAGTCCGCTTCAGCCAGTCTTCGTATGCCCAAGAGATTAAATGTATTTTCTGGATAGCACCTGGTAACTTTTCCCCTGTTGTCCAGTTGGAAGATTTCCCTTGTAATGAGCTGATCAAGCCCGGTTGTTTTGCAAATGCTCGAAGCTTCCTGTCTGGAGGTAGCACAACACCTTGGCCCATCAAATCCTTGAGAGCTCCCAAAGCCATCAAAGCTGCATTTCTGCTCTTCTTCCTGGCCAGACCTAGCAGGTTCTCGAACGCTTTCATAGTATGAAGGGGTGATTCCTGAACAAGCAGAGTGAGCGCTGACACTTTGTCCTCGAGTGTTCCAGATGCCATGATTGTCGAAAGGAATTTATGAGAGGACGAAGAGGATAGGTGCGACTCCCCATACGCTGTAGCCTCTAATTCCAGCAGAGTATCGGCATACTTATGGAGCTCGTCGAGAATGTGTCGGGGTGGGACTGTAGGATTCTCGACAGCCGGAAGCTCGGGCAGCTGTACGGCGTGCCATTCTGGCTGTGGAGTAAACACCTAACAGAAATTGTTAACGGAGTAGAGACTTGATGTACACGCCGAAGTTTCTTACCCAGGCAGGTTTGTGCCCCTCTGCCGATTTTTTCACATAGTTCTTCTTCTTGCCCTTGAAGGTATTGTTCTTGTCCTTAACCGGAGCCGACTTTTGAAAGCCATCCTGGGCCTCTGAATGTGTGCGCTTCTTTCCCATATCTTTGTCTGAGTTCAAGGCGCCGTCAGAGAAAACTCTGGCGGTTGGTCACCTTGACTGGCTCCAGCGAAGCGCAACACCCGAAAATATTCACCAATGAAGGCGGAAATTCATTTCCCCGAAGCATGGGCCTCTTTCCTACCAGCCGACTGAGGGATATATCTGTTATTCTACACATCAATTGCTGGGAAATGCTTTAAAATAAACTTTAACAATCGTTTTTATAAATTATTGTCTTTAAACCTCAGCCATGTCTACGGATCCCTCCACCGAGACGGCCAAAATCTCAATCACCCCGCTGCTCAAGCGTCTCTGGCATGAGTCTGCCGATACAGCAACCGCCGACGAAATTGCCCTCGCCATTTCTCGAATCTTTAGCAACAGTCTATCTGAAGTTCAGACCGGCGCTCTCCTCACAGCTCTACATTTCACAGACCGAGACCGACAGGCCGACGTGCTCACAAAATGCGCCGAAGCAATGCGCAACGCGGCCGTGGAGGTTGATGCAGAGACATTAGGCTCTATCATTCACCAGCGAGGGCGTAAAGAGGGGGGTTACGCTGGGGGGCTGGTACGGTACGCCTTGGTCTCTCAAATATCAGGACCCATCCATGCCTAATCAGACTCTTTGGTTGTACAGTGCGACATCGTAGGCACAGGCGGTGACTCACACAACACATTCAACATCTCGACCACCGCCTCAATCCTCGCCTCGTCTCTCCTCATGATAGCCAAGCATGGGAACAGGGCATCGACCTCGCGATCAGGCTCTGCGGACCTCCTCTCCTGCGTCCCCTCTACTCCCCCGCAAATCAACGCCATCACCCCCGCAACGCTCGCCGAGATATACTCTTCTTCCAGTTACGCTTTCCTCTTCGCTCCTGTTTTCCACCCTGGTGCCCGCCATGCAGCCGCGATCCGCAAGCAGCTCGGCTGGCGCACCATCTTCAATCTTCTCGGCCCGCTCGCAAACCCTCTCCATACTCTCCTCGAAGCGCGCGTCATCGGCGTCGCGCGCCGCGATCTTGGCCCCGAGTTTGCCGAATCATTGCGGCAGAGCGGCGCCAAAAAGGCACTGGTAGTATGCGGGGACGAGGAGCTGGACGAGCTGAGCTGTGCAGGTCCAACGCACTGCTGGCGGCTTGGGGTGCCACCAGGCGGGGAGAACGCCGAGATTGTGTGGTTTAAGCTCACACCAGAGGATTTTGGGCTACCCAGACACCCGCTGACAGAGGTGTCGTCGGGGAAATCTCCAGAAGAGAATGCGGAGATTCTGTTGCGGATACTGCGTGGCGAGATTGACCGGGAGGACCCAATTTTGCATTTTGTGCTGATAAATACTGCGGCGCTGTTTGTAGTGTCTGGTATCTGTGAAGCCGACACAAGTAATATGGGTCCCGGAGACGATGGCCATGTGATCAAGGAAAGAGGACCTGGTGGTGGACGGTGGAAAGAGGGTGTTAGGAGGGCTAGATGGGCGGTAGAGAGTGGAGCAGTCCTGAAGGAATGGGACCGGTTTGTAGAAGTCACTAATAGGGTTGGGAACATTTAGAGTGTCTTGGCGAGTCTAGAGAGTTCTAAACATTACGAAGAGGAGGTTGTCCCTTTGCAGCTACATTTCAGACCAGTAGGGGTGTGCTAGGTAAGTTTGCTAGCTCGGAGGTAGAGGATTTAGCTCTATCTCGGTTGATTTCTTGGGTTCAATACCCGGGCCCATGTCTCACAGTCGCCGCCGCTTTTGCCTCCAACCAGAGATGAGCTCAATTGACGTTCCATCGTCTTACAGCTTTGTGCACGGCCAGCTTCACCCCCGCCTTTGGCGAGATTCATATTAGCTACGCGCATCCAATTTCGCTCAACCGCCACCAACTGTACATAGTAATTGTAGTAAACGGTTGTGGGGCTGCACGCAAGAACTATGCTAGTTGCCCTAGAGAATTATCCTAGTTGGCCAAGAGAATTGAACTGAAGCAATTTTAAACTTGCCTAACGTACGCTTCCGCTTTCCCCCCTTTTTACCCACGTCTCCGCCAAAACACGAATGCAACGCTGTCTCTATAGAGAGGTCGATAAAATTTGGCAATATTGTACGGGTGGATACCTCACAATATTTAACAAAGATCACGACACTGCGGAGGAAGGCCAACCGCAAACAGAGGTGTCCACTACCATTGCTATGTACAGTTGGTGGCAATCAAGCAAAATTGAGTGCGTGCCGAATTTGAATCTCGCCAAAGGGGTGGAAGCTGGTCGTGCACACTAGCTTCCGTAAACATAAGCACTGCTGGCAAGCCATGCTGGTCATTCCTTGCCGCTAATAAAGTGTATGGTCCATTGCATCAGAATATATCAATAGTCTATCCTTTTCTCTGGGCCTAAATGTACAACACACCGCTCTCACTCAAAACCAACGGCCCACTAGTATGATCCTTACTTTCAAACAGAGCCTAATCCCAACTAACATCTAGCCCTTCCTCAAATCGCAACCCGGATCTACAAACATGCTGTGTCGAGGGGGCATCGATACCGCTCCATGCCGCATCATGACGGCGCGTCTAGTTGTCAATGCCGCGCATTGCATAACATGAAACATATACAGCAGAAAGCAAACTCCTTCAGAGCGTGCCACGACACAAGTAGACGCTGGAGTCATCTGCATGTTGCCATCCCAGCGCTGTGCAACGCTCTGAATACGGCACAATATGCATGTCTTGAGTGGGTTTGAACCCCGTGAGTCAGTCATCCGCAAAACCCGTTACCGCAGATACCCGTGCCAGAGCAGTAGAAACAATCAGCGTCACGTCAACACAAGCCCAAAGCTGCACACCAGAGGAGATGATTCCCTATGAATGATGTGTGTGCATTGTCTACACTATGTACTCCTCGCTTTCCCCGCCGGACGCGTATGTCCCACCGCTCCGTTTCGCTGCAAAAGTCGCCCCAGAACAAAGCAAATCAAAGAATATGCAAATGCCGCGGTTGAGGCTTTGACGTGAGCCCCATCAAGGAAAGACAGAGAAATAGAGGTATCAAAAAGAACCCACTTTGAATTGAAGGCCTGCTTTTTCCCAATGAAATGAAACAGAACATGTGACGTACAGGGAAACAGGACAGGATGATTCAGATGAAATAACAGGACACACGAACAGCAAACTCCGCCCACAAAGGAAGGCAAATGGAAATGGTTAGCGCAGGCCAATCACGCTCTGAGAAAGGCGTTAGCTTCGTCTTCATTATTACAAAGGGTGACAGTCTCAAGGGACCAAGTCGACTTACCATCTCAAGCGTCCATACCCGTCGAATCCACACCTTCAGCGGCCCATCCACGCCTTCCACGTCGTTCAACTCGACACCTTCCCACCAGCATCGCCGTGCAGGCTTGCGCCAAAACAGGAGGAGTTTCTGCGCCATACCAACAGCATTGCTGTTTGCAAGATCATTCCCTTTGATATCGGTCCTTAACCGTGCAAGCGCAATGCTACATATAACAGCTTTATTAGGCTCGCCAGCCCGATGGCCCCATCTGTCGTCGTGATTAAATCCACTAAAAAAAATTCCGCGTTAGTACGAGGCTGTAATAACCCCTCCTTAATTAGGCAACAATCTCAACTTACCCAGCAGTCAACATCTCAATTAAGTGTTGTTCTGTCGTCCCTGGTTCCTCGCTTTTCCTCAATCCGGAGAAAATACCGTCTTGCTTAAGCAATGCCTTGCCTGCCGCCCGCTTCACCTCGATCATCTCCGTCTGCTCGATATCCCGCCTTGGAGGAATGGCATAAAAATCCAGATCCTCCCTCAGTACAATAATCCCTGCACGGTCCTGCAACATATCTCTTGCAGATCCATGCATAGGCTCGATAGGAACGGCCTCAGGAGCATGATCGGAACCCGCTTGTGTAGATGGGGAAGGGGGCGAGGCAGGGATTGTTTGGGCTACATGTCGGAAGAATTCGAGCATATATTGTAGCGAATTAGGGTCGTACTGGGAAGAATATAACATGTCAGATAGATATAATGAGAGGTTGGACAGGTGGTATGTAATCATTTGGATGGAGTTAGAGCGATTTGGGTGGGGGGTAGGAGGAGAAGAATCGGGGCTACCGACATCTACTGGGTACACATCACCGTCGTGGTATGAGTTCATGTGCCCATCAGGAAGAAGGCCATTTGGAAACAAAGACAAAAGGACAAATTCGGGAAGAGTGAGGAGTTCGTCTCGAGATAGTGTGAACCGCGTGCCTCTGTATATGCATGTGAGTAGCGAGGCTCGAACATGAAGCTACGAGTGGATTGTTACCGGAGCTCTAATGTGATATTCTCATCGGAACCACCTGCAAAAAGTCGCTGCCGTTAGTCGAAAACTCGTATGATTAGGCTGGAACCATTCTCACCTCCTAACGTATTTATCGGTGGTCCGCCCCCCTGCGACACCTGAGTTATGATGCTTGCGGGGCCTCCTGCAGTCGCCATGACGTATGTGAATGAGTCAAGCGGGCTTGATCCTTCGCTGTACGGTGGAGGAGGTTCTCCGTCGTCAATATCCTTGCTACTAGAACCGTCCTTTGTGTCGCGCGGAAGAGCAGCTTTAGTCTCGGCGACAGCCGCAGCCGCAGCTGAAGATGACGACTCGGTGAAAGGCGGTGCTGGAGCAAAGGCCGGAAGAGACTCGCAGGCGTTGCTGGTAACGACGGCCTTGTTCGGGTCGTTAGAGGTTTCGGGGGGGAAGTAGAGAGAAGAGAATGGCGGAGGGTAAGGTGATTCGCCAGCGGTTGTCAGCACTGCTTGGTCGGTGGCGGCTAGCGTGATTGAGTAGAGAGGGCGAGGACTATCGCTTTCGCGAGAAGGTGAAGTTAAAGGAGTGACGGGTACGGGCAAGCCGTCGCTAGAATCTCGTGTCGGCGACAAGGTGACGGTTGTGACGAAGTCGATTCTGGAAGCAGCAGATCAGCGCGAAGGGGCAAGGGCACTGTGAAAGTCAATTGACCGAGAGCGCCAGTGGGTAGGGGAAGGCCTATTGCATTGGAAGGAACAAATGATGAAGAATATAAGTTTGCTGGGAGGTGGGCAAGGGTGGTAGTGTGCAGTCTGCTTTGCGAGGCTCTTGGGAGGTCGTCAACAATCAAGACACGGACAAGCCCAGAAGTGCCCGCCCCATCCCAGCTGCACTAGGATCTACACCCAAAATGGCATGGTCTGGATCTACAGAAGCAACTTCATACTCTCCCAGGCCGAGGGCAAGTGGTGCGCTGTCAACGCTGCCACTTTTAGTCTATCTAGATATTTTGATGTTTCCTGTCTCTCTACTAATGCGCCTGCACGACGCCTGCTTCATTTGCCTGAGCAGTAATTCTGCGCTTGTAGTCTTTCACTGTGCCGTCAAAGTGCTCAATCGTACCGTTGTCACAGACCCACAAACTTGTGCATACGTTCTGCAACATCGTGACATCGTGACTAACCATTAGTACCCCGCCCTGAAATTTCTGTAGAGCCTCGGATAGTGCGTCCATGGCTTCGATATCAAGGTGATTCGACGGCTCGTCAAGCACCAGAATGTGCGGGTTGGTCAACGACAGGCAAGCGAATGCCACACGAGATTTCTGACCTCCAGAAAGCAGCTCCATCTTTTGCAGTCCAGTCATTCCGGTGATACCAAACGCTCCCAGATGACGCCGGTACTCTTCATCCGACTTCCCTGGGAATTTGGCTGCCATAAATCCAACTGCGCTAGCGTTCAAATCCAGTGCATCAACATGATGCTGAGCAAAGAACCCCATCCTGAGACGAGGATTCTGCGAAATCAATCCCGAGCTTGGTTGAAGTGCTCCAATGAGGAGCTTCAATGCAGTAGTCTTACCGGCACCGTTGGGACCAACAATACCTATTCGAGAGTCGAGCTGCACGTCCAAATCAACGTTCCGTAAGAGCGGTTTGCCAGGTGTGTATCCAAAAGTGACGTTGTCCATCTGGATGATCGGAGGAGACAATTTCTCAACTTCAGGGAACTTGAAATGTACAGTATATTCGCTCTCTGGGGCTTCCAGGACTGGCATTTTCTCGAGTTTTTTTATCCTAGATTGAGCTTCCGAAGATTTGGCGGCGTTGTAACGGAATTTATCGATGAAAGCTAAAAAAAAGGTAGCTTAGTGAAGATAAAAATAACGAGCAAAAGTAGAAAATACCTTGGAGATGAGCGCGCTGAGCCATTTGGTTCTCATATTCCCGCTTAGCTGTCTTGCGGCGTTCCTCCTTCGTAGCGTAGAAGGAATCTACCGCTTATCAGCATAACTTGCCATAACAGAAGCTAAAGGGATCAACATACCGAAATTAGCACCCTTGTAATAATCCAAGCGTTCAGAATGTTGGTGAATAATGTCTGTTGCAACTTCATTGAGGAATGCTCGGTCGTGAGATACTACAAGCACAGTGCTTGGGTAAGTCTGGAGATAATTCGACAAGAATGTGATAGACGGCACATCCAACATGTTTGACGGTTCTGCCTACTTATCAGCCTTGCATTTTATGGAGAGTCCTGTAGATATACCGTCGAGAAGTAGTAGATCGGGTTCACAGAAGAGTGCTCTTGCCAATGCTAATCTCATCCTCCAGCCACCAGAGAAGGTCTTAGTAGCAAATTGTTGGCGTTCTGCAGAAAATCCCAACCCAGCAAGGATGCTTGCGGCTCGTGACTCTGCTTTGTCTGATTCCATTTCGGAAAGTTTTGCGTGGATATCGCTCAGGGTAATATCGAGCCCTTCACGTTGCTTGTCCAGCTTCAAGGCATCTGCTGACGTATCTGCCATAGTAGACCGCTCTGCCTCGAGCTCTGCCAGCTCTCTCGATATTTTCTGCAGAGGAATTAGAATGCTAGAGTGGCTCGTCGCGGGACAAACTTACGTCCTGCTCCTTCAACAAATGCTTCCGCCAAACATCAGCATCCAAAACGGCCTGCAGAGCTGGCGTATCATCACCAGTAATCTATATCACTCAATCAGTCTCACACAAAGACTAAAAGGCTAGGGTCGTAATGTAAGTTACCTCTTGCTGGACGTGAAGAATCGATATATGCGTTGGAATAGCCACCTCTCTTCGGCTGAGAGCTCGAAGCAGTGTAGATTTGCCAATACCGTTCTGACCAACAAGACCGTACCTTCGGCTATATGCCAAAGTCAGACTAGTATCTGTCAAGATTCTCTTCCCTGCAATTGAGATATCAATGCTATCGATCTTGATATCCTTGCTCTTAGAGCTTGAGTCGGAACCCATCTGTAGAGGATTGACAGCCATGAAGAACTCCTCATATGATTGAGCCTCATCAGGCTGATTGAGAAGCCTGGATGCTTCATATTCAACATTTTTCATAACCTTTCTATCCTGCTTGGCTCGGATTTTCCGTTCTGCTTTCTCCAATTTCTTGCGGTCTACCCTGGACTCTACCTTCCTAGTGTTTGCAGACTCAAGGTCTACACCTCCACCTGTCAAACCTATGGTAGAGGATATGTTTCGCTGGGAGCCAACATGGATTGCGTGGTCGAGCTTCTTGGCCGACGGGGCCATCTGCCTTCTATCTTCATCACTGCCATTTGCTGCACTCAACAGAGAGATGAATTTCTCTACCAGATTCTGTATTGTAGTCTCGTTCTGGCTTGAGAAGTCACCTGATGCAGAGAGAAGCAGGGCGGTAATGGTTGAAGCCGCCTCCGCTAAGGGAGAGGGAGAGTTGGGGTCAGCGTCTGGGGTGAAGCTGTTGGAGGCATGGGTTAAGTAGCCGACCGAATAATCTGACAGAATAGGGTCGATGTTTGGGATCTGGGCCCTTAATTCTGCCTCCATTATTTCTGGTTGCCGGCTGGGTGAGCGTTGCTTTGGTCCTACCCTCGGTTGGAGCAGGGCGATAAAATTGGAGTTTGTGGCGTTTCGCGGAGGCAAGGTCGAAAGGCGATCTTCCACCCCTCTGGCCTTGGCGGCCCGGTTGCTTCCCAGCCAGGTATCTCAGGCAAGCTTGTGCGTCGCTGTTGGGTGGTAATTTGTTTGTGCCACGGCGATTCTCCGGGCACAGCAGAAGCATCTTCAGAGGGACGAGAGGCCCAATTGCTAATTGCGGGTTCCTTCTAGAAGCGCGGAGGAAGCACAGAGGATGTACAGCCAATCACCCGTATCCGGGCAAAGAGACGCAAAATGGGGGCTACGACGCGTTCAGAACATCAAACTTCAGAGGCTGGCAGGCAATCTGCGGCAAAACACGCTATTTCTTGCACCGACCGCTCTTCTCCACTCTCACATCCTCCATCCATGGCCGGAGCGAAGCTGCATACGATGCACGTCAAGGATCTGCCGGTATCTCAGAGATGCTGTGTTGTGGAACGCCATGGCTCCAGATGCTCGAATTGCGCCAGCTTTCAGTCGTCCACAGTCGCGCAGAATCGCCGGACAGGGTGACAACTGCCTTGCTTGCAGCTACATCCGTCAAGCCTCAAAATTTTGACATATTTTTTTGCAGCTATTCTACTCATGTCGCCTGCGGCCTTGACCGATGCTTTCTCCCTTAGCCATCCCACTGTTTGATATGCCTAACCTCGCCGCCATGCCGCGCTCCAGCCCAAGTTTGCTCGCTCGCCTTCCGACGCGACTGATATCCCTGTCTCCCTCTCCCAAATTGCAAATGTATTCCCAAATGTTCCTCCGCGTCCCTCTGCGGCTGACGTGCTCGCTGTTTCGGCCTGCCAGGATCTCCAAGCAGCACGCTTACAGAGCCCACCATTGGCTTTGCCCTTCAGCCCGACGGCTGGGCGCCTTAGATGACGCCGTAAAGAACACCCTCAGTAGCATGCTTTTTGCTGTCAGAATCCCAGAAGATGCCTAAAAGCAATCATGCCTCTAGGCCTGTTCTTCACGCGGCGTTGATGACGGCTGATATTGCGGCCTCCACCGTCGCGGTTATGGTCAGTGCAAGCAGCAGGGACAGGCGCTTTTGCCCGGTGTTTACGTCTTTACACGACCTCACGAAACCTTACATAGCGGGCACACTTTTGGTAGACTACAGCACTTAGCCTGATAGTTATCCGCGCGATTTCAACGAGGGCAAGTCGCCCGTGGGTTGTCAGTATGCTTCACATATCATGGTGAAAGGCGCATCGGCCATTGCAGCATCAGGGATGCCACAGTGGCCTCCAAACACGACAGGCCAGCGAGACGCTTCTGACAAAACGTGATGCTGGTGGCTATGTTGACATTCCATCTACCATAAACCGACACGCCGGCCTATTTTCGCTTGTGTCCACCAAAGCTGGGGCGGCCCTGGTCGACTTCCCCTACCAGTCGATCCTCCAGAGCCAATGCCGCATTTCTTCCCTGTGCCCTCCGCCTCTGCCACAAACACGACTGCCCTCCACCCTCTCCTCTCCCCTATGTATGACTGAGTAGTTGCTCCAGTCTTTCCCTTGCCGGTGTGGAGCCCGCATCTTCGTCCCGTGGTCCTCGAGTTCCCTGAGGATGCCATAATGCTCACGACCACGCACCGCGTCGTCACGAGTACCTCCTCGATAGTGCCTTGCAGGTCACGGCGGCTTGGTCTGTAGGAAGAATGAAAACGGTTCCAACGGTAATTCTCGCTGCTCTCGCTGCTCTTACCCTCCCGCCGCGTCCTCCTTTCTCTCGCCCTCACCCTGAGATGGCCATCGCCGACACTTGCTTGGGCTGCTTCAGGCCTCACCTGGCTCCCGCACCCCAAGCGCGGCTGTTCCTCCCCCAATTTCATATCTTTCGCATCCCAGTCCCACCGCTTGCAATGACTGACCTGTCGTGTGATATAGCTTTGTGCTACTGCCACTGTCGTTGGTGCGTCCGCCGTGGGATTGTCCTTTGGGCGAACAGAACATTCCCTCGAACCCCCGAACAAGAGAAAAGCTAATCCAGCCAAGGTGCTGGACGCCAGACCAATGCCTTCTGTAAATCACACGTTATCTGCGACAAACACTGCCCTCCCTTTCAGCTCCCCGCTACCTCTGTCCGCTCCTGCTTCCTCGCGCGTCGCAACCCGGCGAAATCCCGATGGACGGCCATCACAACGCAAGATAGCCAGAAGAATGACGAGTGGTGATGCCTCCCAACTTCACGATGCTATGAATAACGTATACGCACCTTCCAGCGATCATGACTTTGACGAATTCGATCCATCCGTAACGCTGCGCTCTCGTCCGTCTTGGTTAAAACGACTCTCGACCATCTCCACGTCTCAAAATTCCAGTCGTAACTCCAGTCCTGGGCCTCTATCGCCGTCCGTTTCATGCTCGAATGGATCCATGGCATTCTCTCACGACGGTTCTACTGCGCCAATGGTTGGAAAACGCTCGCCTTCGCCCTTACCTCCCAACAAACTCGTCAAGCGCTCTTCATCAGTTCGAGTCGCTCGAGACTCTCCATCTCAAAGCTCTGGCTCAAGATTACCGACGCTTCGCCGTCCCGCTACAAGTCATCAACGCTCAGCTACACTTCAACACCGAACCAGTCTCTTAGAGATGCCCATTGAAGACTCGTCTTCTTCTGATGAACAGCAACTTTCATCGGGAACAGATCAAGAAATCCAGTATACACAGTTTTTTTCTGCAAAGGTAGCGAAAGAAAAGACATTATCAAAAAAGCGGAGTGCTTCGGGAAACCCGAAAGCTATCAAGCGCATTTTCCCAGATGGAAAGCACCAACCAACTCTTTTGTTAGCTAAAACCGTCTCAGCATGTTCGCTGGAGGTAGATGATTCTTCAAGTCAAGATGGCGATAGTGTATATTTGGTTAGCAGGCCTGCAACGCCGTTAGAAATAACTGCCTTCCTCTCGCCCAATGCAGAGACAGCAAATCCATTAGAAGATCACCCCGCTAAACGTCGATTGCTTGAGGAAGTCACCCATGAGGTTCGGCCACGACGGTCCTTCTCCATCGGTGACTTATTATCTACTGGCTCAAACTCAAGGAGACAGCGGGCACCTAAAGTCCCAGCCGCTAAATTAGCACGCAAGTCGAGCAAGAGAGTAAGCTCCGCTCCGCTTCTTTTGATGGGAAGCAGGCAAAGTGTCACAGCACATGGAGAGTCACAAAAGCAGGAGAAGCGGCGAGATGCTATTGATCCTACTATGTTCCGGCGGGAAATCTATTCGTCACCCGAAGGCCCGCGGGATACAAGCAGAAAGCAAGAAGGGCCATCAAGTGATTCATCGCCTTTACCACCTCTACCATACTCCGATAATGTCCGGTCAGAAAACAACTCACCACCGTCGCTACGTAACAACGATTCTACACACTCTTCTAGAGGAAGCCCCAGTCACGTCCCTCCCTCTCCGACTCTGGTCCAGGCTGGAGGCCGGCCATCCCGACACTCCGTCGCTCCGTCAGAACAAGCCTCAACCTTGGTCGGATCTGACAACGAAGCTCGTGGAGTTGGGTCCGGTGATGAGGATGATACCGATATTCAGAGCGAAACTGTGTTTGATTCACTGCGTACGGGCGCCACACGAAGTACTTCCGGAGCACGGGGGCCCCGCATCGAAACGATATTTGACGAATCACCCCCACAAATATCAAAGGGTAAAGTGACCGCTTTAAGGGATCTGCTACCGAAGGGGACATTCCGAGATCAGAATATGGACAGCATCACAGGCAATCAAAGCATTACTGAGGAAGAGGAAAGCATATCAACGCCAGTGCGAACTATTGTTCCGGAACGATTGGAGAACGAATCTCCCACTTCTGCGCGAGTGATTGGCAATTCACTCTTTCCCTCAGTCATTCCATCTTCCCCTCCCGACGTACCAAAACCGCTCAGTCTAGGAACTTTAGAATGGGACACAGTCGCTGAAGAAGACGACAGCAGATGGTCTTCTGATGAGGAGGAAGACGAAGACCTCTGGGGCGAGTATCGAGATCAGATACCAGCCACTCGAATTGCCACGCCTCTATGTCTTAGGCGAAGTAATCCTCGCCTGTTGACATCTGCATCAAGTCCTGTATCTTCCTCAATACAGCACCTAGCGGCAGATTATACTGATAGGGATGCGAGAAGTAACATCTTTGATTGGTCCGAGCAGCAACCAGCCGATAAAAGTCCAGGCAATCGCACTCCGCCACGTCCAAAAACAGTACATGGGAAAAAGGATGCTGACGGTCGAGGTAGTCGATCTGTTGGACGTCGGGCTCCAAGTGCCCTGCATGCCCGAAGCCAGAGTGTACCAGTTGTACCCGACGTTGCTGGCAAGCGAAACACTGTTGTTACGAACAAATTTGGAACCTGGGGCGTCGGAAGCAAGGGGGTCACTGAGGACTGGAACGATGATTTTGACTTCACTGACTGCGGTAATTCCCCTACCGTCCAAGGTACTGGTGATACGCAAAGAACAGACGGAAGCATGTCTATGATTGTGCCCAAGAACATTCAGGAACAACAAAGCAACGTCCTGGCGAACATTGGACTGCTAAGAGAATGGGGCCTTCTCATTGAGGAATTGAAAGAACAACGGATTCGGGCCGTCTCTCTTGGTTTGTTGGAAGGCCCAAGCGCTAGTATGTGGGAGGAAGTTGATGCAATGATTGATCTCGCGGATCAAGAAGCAGAGGAAGGAGCTGTGCCTCCACGCCTTTCGCCGCCGTCCTCACCAGGGATTGACCTGGACGCCTTCGACGACGTGTCAGGTCCTAGCCCCAATAGCGGACGAGGAAGGCGTAAGTCAAGCTTATTAGCGAAAGACGAGGTCGCACACAGTGCCCCCCATCCAATAGCGCAAAACAACCGCCCCAGACGAAAATCTATCCTCCCGCCAAATCACAATATTTTTGGCTCGAAACCGTCTGCTTTAACGACGCCGTCTGAGCCAATTACGCAACGAACTCCGGAAAAACTCAAAACCTCCATCACACGGCCACGAAGGGACTCGGAAGCCAAGGCGCGGTCAGTAATCGAAGCCTTACAAAAACGGAAGAGTACAAGTGAACCTCTTTCTACTTTGCAGCCAGTCCCGCCAACCAAAAAAGTCCCATTCGACACAGCAACGCTAAGACACATCGTCCCATATGTCAATACTTTAATGCGAAAAGTCAAAGATGCGTTACGAGAAGCGGAAGGGCTGTATTCGAGCCCTAGCACGAGCCCTAAAGAGCCTCCCTTTAGCAAAATATTTCAAACCGAAAACGACTTAGCCACCCAGATGAAGTTAATGACGGTCATGTAGATTCATAGGCTATGGTTTATTGAAACATTGCGAGCGTACTGGTCCTCGCTCCAGCGGCAATTACAGTCACGAAAACGAGGCAAATATGCAGGCGGACAAAAGTTTGCTTCGAAGACCTTTTTTTCTTAGATCAGCGTTTCGTTTGAGCGTCGTGTCCTTGATTTGGGTTCTAAACTTTTGTATTGTTTATTTTGCGATAGCTTCAGGTTGCTGTTTCTGCATTTGAGCGGGTCTTGCATCTCTCTTTCTTTGTCGCATCGAGTGCATGGTTTCAGGACTTCCCTTGGGATGATACACAGCACATCATAAAAGTGTTGCATGTTCGGCCGGCAGGTTGGATGCCACAGCCTATTTCTCCTTTTTTTGGAGAGGCGTGAACTGGAGTTGTGTGGTTCGGTTTGACTAGATGTCAAGCTGTCTTCTCAGGACTGTGAGATATCAGTCATGTACAAAACTGGGTTGCTTCATCATTTGAGCTGTGTGTTGTTTTGAACAAGGCTTTCTCTGAACACGGATTTTAGACGGCCAGCATACACAAATAGCTTTAGTCTGCCACATCACGGTAGCAGAATTTTCGATACATCCTATTAATATTTTCTCCCGGTTACACAGCTAGCGTTCTCCCCAACCCTACCGTTTTTGATGTTTGACCAGCGCGTGTTAATGCCCCTAGTCCCCAACGAGAAGTGACCTCGCCAAAATCCATTTTCTGACTTTAGACGCTGGGAAAGGTCTAACCTAGCTCCGCTCCATCAGAAGAGGAGACGCCCATAGGAAGCGGGAGGGTGCGTGTCGGGACTAGCGCGGGGCTTCAGCTACAACGTTTATTCGTGCAGCTGCGCACTCTATTGCCAAGCAGTGCGTCGCTCAAGGTGGTTTCCACCGTCCTCGCTATCACAATGCCAAACTGTAGCGACCCCGAATCCGGCCTTCTCCCAATCGAATATCTTGATTGTGTCACCTTGAGACTTTCAAATGAAACGACGCCGCCTTCACCCCAAGGACTACACAGTGGGATGGGTGTGTGCCCTCCCGATCGAGCTCGCTGCGGCAACGATAATGTTGGACGAAGAGCATGAAGAATTCCCTCAAGACAACAGTGATGGTAACCTATACACACTTGGCCGTATTAGTGAACACAATATCGTTATCGCATGTCTGCCGGCAGGCCAGACGGGAACCAACTCTGCGGCCAGTGTCGCCAGCCGGATGAAGTCGAAGTTCTCGTCAATACGATTCGGCCTGCTGGTAGGCGTTGGAGGCGGGGTCCCAAGCGCTGAACCCAATATTCGGCTTGGAGATGTAGTGGTCAGTCAACCACTTTTAGGCCACGGTGGAGTAGTTCAGTATGACTTTGGGAAGACTACGCCAAGTGGTTTTGAACGGACTGGCTCTCTCAATACACCGCCAATGATCCTGCTACAAGCTCTTACAAAATTGCAAGCCAATCACCATAGAAGTACAGGTAGTCTCACTAGATACTTATCTATATTTAGCGATCTACCGAAATTCGCTCGCAACAATACAGGACCCGACATTCTTTTCGAGTCGAGCTATAATCATATTGGAGGGCATACATGTGAGAGGTGTAGCAAGGATAGATTAGTGGTGCGAACTTCGCGTAGTGGCGAAGAGATTATGGTCCACTACGGCACGATAGCCTCCGGCAATCAAGTGATCAGGGACGGTCTTCAAAGAGACAGGCTAAGCTCGGAACTCGGCAACATCCTTTGCTTTGAGATGGAAGCTGCTGGGCTGATGAACAGTTTTCCGTGTCTTGTAATCCGAGGGATCTGTGACTATGCAGACTCGCATAAGAATAAAAAGTGGCAGCCTTACGCGGCGGCAACCGCAGCTGCATATGCTAAGGAGATCCTGTCAGTCATTCCTACAGCTGAAGTAGCCACGACACGTACTGCTGATGAGGCTGTTATGTATGTATGTTAACCCCCCGCTCGCCTAGATGAATGGAAATTTGCGGCCTAATATCCTAATCCTTTATTTAACATAGGAGATGCTTCGATCCGCTATTAACGATTTAAATCTGGATCAGTTCCTTCCAATGCTGTCAGTACTAGACCAAGATGAGCATATATCCGCAATGCCACACCCGGATCGTGACCATCCAATGTTTTACTGGATCTTTAAGAATAAGGACTTTTCGCAATGGAGCTCTGCCGAGTGTTCCCGGGTGCTTTGGTTGTCTGGCCTACCCGAGCGCAACATCGATCAGGTCTCATCATATGTTGTGCACCGGGAGAAGGAGACAGCTTTAAAGACAGGCCGTTTTGTTCTGTACTTTTTCTGTTCATCTGCAATTAGGGGAAGGTCAAGTGTCACCGATTTCATTCATACACTCCTTAAACAGATTGTCTATTGTTCGCCAATGGGTAAGAGAATATCAATCATCCGAAATTTCCTACATAGTCTTCTTGGGCAGGCTGTTAAAAGGAAAGCAGGTTTTAATTTGGAAAGGTGGAGCCTTGACAAGGAATACTCTCTGGATAAAAACATAAAGAAGATCCTTAATGCTCCAGTGAATGAACTTTTTACTGCTCTACGTGCAGTTCTAGGCGGTCAAGAGCAACGGGGTCTATCTCTTATTGTCGATGGATTGGACAAAGTTGAGCATCAGAGAGACGAATGTATTAGGGGAGTTCGTGCATTCATTGAACATCTACAGCAACGAGCCTCGAAAGTTAAAATCTTGCTTACAAGCCAACCATTAGCCGAGATCAGAGAGTTATTTAATGGGCTGCCGTGTATTGAATATGACAGGGAACGAAAAGGTTTGCCTATCCCATTTTCTAACTAAAGGCTAGACTCACATTAATGAACGCAGATTGCTTAGCTAGCCTTCGCTTTGATAACACGCGGTACAAGAAGATTTTACCACAATATAAAGGTTCGTTCGAGTGGATTTGGGTGCATGATGAGTATAAGAATTGGTGCACGCCCGATGCTTCCCGACTTCTATATATCCAAGGAAAGCCTGGCAGCGGAAAAAGTACTCTTACAAAATATTTCAGCAATCATCTCCTGGAGCGGGAGAGAGCGGCAAAGTCGGCTATTATAGCCAAGTTCTTTTACAGTTACAGAGAAGGTGAGCTTCAAAGAAGTCACTATAGTATGTTTCAGTCGATTCTTTATGATATTCTACACGAGGACGAGGCCTTCTTTTACCATCGCTTCCAAACTGAGTACCGAGCTCAGTGTCGCGACGGGTATCTTATTACTTGGGATTACGCATCATTGAAGACAGTTCTCAAATCGTTACAGGACTACTCGCTTACGAAACCACTCTACCTAATTATTGATGCACTGGACGAGTCTGAGAACAATGACAGGCGCGATGTTCTCGACCTGCTGTTTAAACTTTGTAGTAAGACGAAGTATTGCATCATAAAAATATTCATTGCAAGCCGGCCGTTGGGACAGCTTGAACTCTGCAGAACCCAATTTCACAATTTCATAAGATTGCAAGACAATACCAAAGCCGATATATCTAGTTTCGCCCTTTCCTTTCTTAATCGTCTCAGTCTCAGGCGTCGCTTTGTCCAAGTGATGGAATATATTGTTAAAAACGCTCAAGGAGTATTCCTGTGGGTAGAACTAGTTGGAAAGGAACTATTGGCCTGTGAAGAGTCTGGTTATTCTGAAGAAGATATCATTGAATTCCTCAAGTGCCTTCCAAAAGAGTTGGAAACCTTCTATGAACTCATGCTCGAGAGGATGACCACGAAAAAGTCAAATCTCCGGAATCTCCGAAATCTCCAGGATCTACGAAATCACCGGGATCTCCAGGATGGGATAAAAATGTTCCGACTCGTCCTCTGGGCAAGACGCCCTCTTACAGTGGATGAACTACTCCATGCTCTTGGTATTCCGGATAATCCTGACACCAGATTCTTTCCAGATTCTTTCCAAATACCTACTCCACCCGAGCGACGTATTATTTCTTGCGGGGGCTACTTCTTAGTAATCAAGTCATACCATGATACCAGTACAACTTCCCCCGACTCTTCATACCACCAGGACTAACGAACGTGCAGGAAATGGGACAGTTCAAGTCATGCATCAAACTGTCCGCGAGTTCTTTCTCGATCCCAACGGACTTGTGGCAAGCTCCGAGTTTAGGATGTGCGAGAAAGATGCCCATGTTTGCATATCTGTGACTTGTCTCCGGTATCTTATGCTTTGTGCGGCAAACGCGACCTTGGCGGAGAGACCACCGGATATCGAGTTTTGGACTTGGGAGCACTTCAAAGGTTATGCCAAATACCTGGACGATATGCCACTAGCAAACTATGCTCTGGACCATCTTAAACATCACATTGATGGCTATCAGCAAGACGCAAACATTCAAAGAATGACCTCTCAATTCATTGCCGGATTGACAGACAACCCTGCCGTTTTCTGGCTGGGGAGCTGGGTTAGCTCGCAATTAAAAAAAAATCTCACAAACTATGAGCCGGGTGCTGCAAAGGGCTTTAGAGACAGAATCTTACATGCTGCAGTTCACAAGGGGTTTTCTACAGCAGCTGAAGTGCTTCTAGCAGCTGGGGCGGACGTTAACGCGGAGGACGTGCTCGGATGGACAGCGCTGCATCTGGCAGCTAGGGAAGGGCATACACCAGTGGCGAGGCTACTGGTAGAGAAGGGGGCGGATATTCACGTGAAGATTATGTGCGGATACACGGCGCTACATCTGGTGGCGGAGGAAGGACACGAGGCAATGGCGAGGCTTCTGGTAGAGAAAGGGGCGGACATTCACGCGAAGAATACACACGGACACACGGCGCTACACTTAGCGGCAGAGGGAGGGCATGAGGGGGTTATAAGGCTACTAGTAGAGAAGGGGGCGGATATTCACGCGAAGAATATATACGGACACACGGCGCTATATCTAGTGGCAGAGGGAGGGCATGAGGCGGTTGCGAGGCTACTAGTGGAGAAGGGGGTGGACATTTACGCGAAGAATATATACGGATACACGGCGCTGCATCTAGCGGCGGAGGGAGGGCACGAGGCGGTTGCGAGGCTACTAGTAGAGAAGGGGGCGGATATTTATGAGGAGACTATACGCGGACACATGGCGCTACACTTAGCGGCAGAGGGAGGGCATGAGGGGGTTATAAGGCTACTAGTAGAGAAGGGGGCGGATATTCACGCGAAGAATATATGCGG
>Ga0307507_10002722_pt1 | contig 36279 bp, 35 predicted proteins | sample 7_EM_MG_FD_207223 | JGI IMG/M metagenome (GOLD analysis project Ga0307507, IMG submission 207223) | Populus trichocarpa ectomycorrhiza microbial communities from riparian zone in the Pacific Northwest, United States - 7_EM | ecosystem: Host-associated > Plants > Roots > Unclassified | place...
TGTGGTGGCCAAACTTTTGACAGTTGGAACATTGTGTGGATGACGTAAAGCGTAGTCTACGCTCGGTCCTGAAGGTGGTAGAAAAGGCCGCCAAGCGCCTCCCTACAAACTCGGGACCCTTGGGGCCGGTGATGGTAATAACGATCGAGGAGGCGGATTTACCAATCCTAGCGTCATCGGAAGTGAGCCACCTAGGCTGCCTAGTCAAGGCGAGTCCGGTGTTAAAGGTTGTGAGTTCGGTAGCTATCGTTTCCAGGGTCTCGCCCGTAGGTATGCCGTGTACCAAGAGTTGGGTGGTCGGTGCGTCTAAGTGGACGCTAACAGTCCCAGGTATCAGGTGGAGGAAAGTGCCGATCTTGCCGTTAATGGTCGTCGCCTTTACGTTTTCCATGGTGTTGAGTGTGACGGTGTTTCCACTAATGGAGACAGTTTGAAGGTAGGTACCGGCCAAGGCGTGATTGATGTCATTCCTAAGGTCCAGGGCAGTTGTAGCGAGAGGGCCGCCTTCTCGCTTAATGATGAGGTGGCGCTCCCTGGCTGTGATCCCCTTCTTCAGGGTAGGTCCATCTTTGTTGTTGTGCCTGGGCACGGGGGGAGCCGAGCCACTCGGGTGATTGTTTCTCTTCCTGTTCCCCCTTCTGGCCACAGTTGCCCAGGACTGGGCGGCGGGAGCAGGGTTCCTCGGGGGTTGTGCTGAGGGCTTGGAGGTAGCAACCTCCGGAGCCTTCCTTCCAGTGGTGTCAAAAGGGATAGGGGTAGGTGTGGTAGGCCGTGGGGTTGCGCTTTTGAGCGTGGCAATTTCCTCCGTAAGGGCCTCGATATCCTCAACCAGTGAGTCGATTGCCGACCTGTAGTCTTTGTGTATCAGATAGAGCATCTCTATCAACACGACAGTATCCTTCCCGGCTGCGCCCGCCCCGATCTCCTTTTCCTGGTTGACCTTGTGAAACAAGTTCAAGAAATAAGCTCTAGGGGGGCCATGCTTCAGGTATTGCTCATCAATGTGAGGCAGGCTTGAGGCGGTTGAGCTTCGTTGGCGTTTAAGCGATGGGGGGCCTTGCGGCGTAAAAATGGGGGAAAGGGTAGACTCTCCTTCCGCCATTGTGGAGTGTCTAGTCCCAGGGGGCAGGGCAGGCTCAGCAAGCTTGGCCTTTCCCCTACCGGTGTTTCTCTTTTTCTTTCCTCCGGCCGAAGAGGCAGAGGTGTCCATGTGGTATTCGTGTAACCTGACAGGTCACGTTACGCGTAAATCTCGAGATAGTGTACGTGGTGTTTCTAAAAGTGCAATTTGCACTTGGAGGGAAAATAGAGGGGAAGAAGCGTGGCTCGTGAGCTCCTTACAAGTACCGTACTAGTACCGTACTGTAGCCAATTAAGCTCACAGCCAAAGAAAAGTCTGCAGCACGATGCACCGTTATCCTATCCTACCCCCACCTGCGAGAAGAAGCACCGCCACACTTCCCACGCTTTCACAAAGGCCTCAACAACAAAGATCACCGAGAAGGAGGAGGATGACGACGACTCCTACTTAGACTCACCTCCTCCCTCGCCACTCTAAAAACCGGGGACCCCCCTCGATCGATCGATTGATTGCTTAATTGATTGGCCCTCCCTTCCATTCAGGCTGCAGAGGAGAGCACAATAGCCAAATACCGGTAACCATGGCAATCCTCTCTAATCACCCCTTCCAGCTTCCCCACACGAAAGCCTAACTCCACGAAGTTGGTGATATATATATATATATATATAAAAACAGGACGCGTGCCTACCTGCCTGTCTTGTAGATTATAACAACTGATAAAAAAAATTTAAAAAACGCCCTGTTTCCGGGAAAAATATCTGCAAGTAAATTGCCCCCAATTCTGGTGTTTTTTTCGGGGTGCAATATGTTAAAAAAAAAGAAGCTAATTTTAGAATTGCCTGATGTGCGGTATTTGGTCCTGTTTCTTTTGGCTTGGCTTTGGTTCCGCTTGTTGTTTGTGGTTTTGTTGTGTTACGCCACGGAGCTATTTTTGGATTTGCTCTTTTCCGTTGCTTGGAATAGAGTTTGGAGGGTTCGTTCTTGGCGGATCTGGATCCTGATAGGCATACGAGGGCAGTACGGAAACCGGTACTCGAGTACTGCGCTGTACTCGAGTACCCTGGGGTTAACTCTAAACATCCTAAGGATGGATAGATCAGATACCTAAACGGCGCCACCCCGTCAACCGTCGCATTCATCCATCATGTTTACTCCTATCATACCTATCGCACCAATAGTGCCGAGGTTTGTTTAATCAATAAGTAAGCAGGTGAGCGAATAAAAGGAAAGGCCAGGGGCCCCTCTCGCTGACAGCGGAGATCCGAGTAGACCCATGTGATGACCTGACATCAGCATCTTATTGTCTACCGGGACTGCCAGAAGCACAAATACGTAGCGGTGCCATACCGGTACTGATATCAGGGAATAACGGTATCCAAGTAACGCACAGCCGTTTTCTCTACTACCAGTCGTATCAGTCACTTGAGAAAACTTGATAGAGCCACGTGTATAATATAACGGGCAAGATACGATACCATAATCAAGACTCATTCTCCGTAAAGCTTGCCCCGCTCTCGTACGCAGAGCAAAAGTGCCATGCTTTCTTCTACGGCACTCGCAGTGAAGCGTTTTTCAAAAAAGACCGCTACCGGTATTGCATACCGCCAAAATTTGGCACCCTTCTCGAATTTGGGTAGTACCGGTATGCAATAGCAGTCTCTTTAAAAAACGCTTCAATATTGCGAGTATCGTACTCGTACTCGTATCATACACCAGCTACCGGTTTGGCGGAAGCATGATACCGGTACCGGCACCGGCATTTCACAGTAGCCGCACTAATCTAAGTTTGTCCGGAGACTTCAGCTCCTACCCTGGTAAAACCTCTACAAGTAGCCACTTGAACCCAGCCACTTTCCTTGGCAACCTCTAGCCTCCATCCGCTAAATTTACCTCACCACCTGCCAGTGGGGAGAAAAAAAAACCCGTTTCTCCCGAGTTGACCTATCACGGGGAATCACTCGAATGCAAGTTATGCAACCCAATCTAAGAGAACCCTGGAGACAACTACCGGTACTAGTATCATATGATACTTGTCCAGTATGTACAAGTATGATACGCTGCACCATCCTAACTTAACCCAGGTACCGGTATGATAGCCTAAAATCGGGCAAACAAAAAAAAAACCCCCCCCCAGGTACCGAAGGTTTGTTTCCCAATATCGTATTAAAAGCGCAGAGCAAAAGATCATCAATTATTTCCCACAGGAACTCGCTTCGACGCAGGACCCGACATCTACCATAGGTACGGTACGATACCGGTATGGTAGGCCCGAGATTGTTCCCGAAAACAAGGATTGAAGGCGTATGCGTGAGAAAGAAGAAAAAAATACAAATACCTAAAGAAAATTGGATTTGAGGCTGCAAAATATGCCCCTACCTTCGGGTCACTGAGAAAGTGCGGATGAGGGCTTCTCGCCTGGGCTAAGCTAGTGCAATTCTACTAGTACAAATTTTGTGCGAGAAAGAGCACAAATGCACGGGCAAACTTCGCTAACAAGCATTCAAAAGAGAAAAAAAAGGGAAACTACCGATGCAGACATCCAATTTGAACGAAAATAACATGCAAAGAATCCGTTCCGGTATCGCACTGCAGGGAGGCGGTCCCTTACAGTGCCGGTGTGGTCCTACCAACAGTGCGGAGCACAATAACCGTATGATATACTAGTATTAGAATCAATATCCTCCCGGCCACAAAATTTAATGTTCATTTATTGCCGCTGCGGAAATCCGTAGACTCCCAGCTTTACCGCACGGACATGAGCATGAGAAGAGTACCGGTACGAGTATGATGCCACTGTTATGTCCCCCCCACCCATGACGCTGCGCTCGGTACTGGGGGGCAGGGAGGGGGGTTGGCATCCCAGTCGGCGCGTGGGTAAACACCATCCCTCCCCATCCCGTGATCTGCGGTAGCCCTGTAGGGCACAGCAGACAGGATGATCCAGCTTCGGTTTGAGCGGAGCGGTAAAACTGCAGTACAAGTACGGTATTTAATTCTCAGGGCACGGCACAATGTCTACTTTATGGCATCATATGATACGGGAAAGATGGTCGAGTGTGGTAATAGTACCGGACACAAAAAAACCTAACTTAAGTTACCCTCTTGTTCACTTTTTATTTTCCCTTGATAATGCACAGAAAGAAGTAGCGCCTTGGCATAAATTTGTATCCTAGTATGATACAAGTGTGCGCGCTCACGTTCCCCCACCATCCTCAACCGATAAATGTTTTTTTAAACCAAAAAATTGAACCCACAAACACAGAATCAAAGAGGAGTCGGTTTTACGCAGTGCCATAGACTTTTTCTCGAAACTTCGTTGTTGTACTGTTGTTGTTGTTGGACCCAGTTCAGTTGTGGCGAGGTTCGGTTTCAGCCCGCGCCCGGCAGCCTATTCCCGCTCGTGCCGTAATTGCCGCCACACTTTTTCCATCTCCTTCAGATCTGACTTCGCTGTTATGATATGATACCTGCCAACCACGCGTGTTTCGTTTCATCAACCTACCCGTTACCCGTACCCACCCCTCTCTAACTGCACTGGTACTTGTACCTGTATCTGTAGGTTTCCCCGCGCATGAATGAACGCGGGTTAGGGTACTCTTCCGAAAGTAGAATGGCATGTAACGACCGCCTAGATACTGCACAGTAAGCAAGAGGGGGGAAAAAGTAACAGCGAATTTTTGGTACTGTATGTATATATATATATATAAGGTATATCATGGGAAGTATTGTGCTGTAAGTAAGTAAGTCTGAGACGTGGTCGATACAGTTAATGCGGCAGGAAGGGTGGGGGTACTTTGGTACCTGACAGTACTGTGCAGCACTCGAGTACAGTACTCATACAGAGGGGTACCGGGATAATAATCTGTATATATACTTGTGGTAGTAGTGCTAGAAGCCAGAACCGGTGGATTGGTAATGGGTCTCGGATGTGCTGGTATATACTTAACTTATCGTGCTTTAGGGCAGTGCAGGTGGCTTTTTTTTGAGTTGTATGATATCATGATGGTGGATTAGTATTTACACTGGATTGACTGTGTTGGGCTTGGGTAGGTCTAGAATTTCGAGGTTTATGTAAGTTGGGTTCTGATTGCGATTTTGGGTGAAGTGCTGTTGGAATAGTAAATAGTAGCGTGTGATCATTACCGGATGGATCTGAGCCTGGGATACCCGTGTCCATAAGTTATTTCGGGTGCGGTGGTTAGAGAGTGCTCGCTGCTGGGACTGATTAGATTGTGAAATCTTGGACTCTCCGGAGTTGGGTGGGGGATTAACCGAAGCAGATTATAGGCCCATCTCATGTTAGGTGTACTCCAGTATTTCGGTAGGTTTGAGGGGAACCGAGTATGATATTATACCGTGAAAACTGGTTAGATTCACCCTGGGGGGGGGGGATTGACACATGGGTAAGGGTTGGGTACAATAGTACTGTAGCATCTGGCCATAATGAACGCCAAGAATTAGTACCCCAGAGTCTTGTTCACTAATTTTTACTATAGGGGTTCATTATGGCAAACTGTCCTCGCAGTGAATTCACCAGCGCGACTGCGAGGTACTGTCCCTTAGAGATGAGATTCGTTATAAAGGGATTCGTTATGGCTAGGTGCGACCGTACCCCAAGACATGGTGTGACTTGGTACGATGTCGAGATTAAAGATTTTTGAATATCAGAAGAGTGGGGCTGTCGAAGTAATGAAAACTAGACAAAGGTTTTATGGTATTTGCATAGATATGGTATTATTCCAGGCCTGACCGTGTTTGTGTAGGTTAACGTTATTATACTTAACCGTCCTCTGCTTTGCAAATGGATTTTTAGTATTGATTTCTTTGTGTTTCCTGTAATTGTATCTTCCAAATGCTGAATTGAGAGTAGAAGGTTCATTATATGGCACATGTTTGCTGGCCTCATAGGCTCTCACACAGCCAACAATAAGGATTGTATGTGACCGTGATAGATTTTAATTTTTGCACTCAAACTGGTAGTTTAATTTTCCTATAAAGGCATTTATTTATTGGATGTGGATTTAAAATCTCTATGTGTGGTTAAAGTTTGAAGGGAAGCCTTTTCAAATCTGACAATTGTACCAGCACTTTTGTAACGTTAATTAAGGGATTTTTTACTTGCATCAGATATTGCGTAGTGCAAAATATTCAAATATCGCTAAGCGACGGTCACGAGGGGGGCACTTATTTCTGAAAAGGTCCTTTGCTTTTTCCCAAGAATTAGTTTTTTTTTCGAGCGTTGCATCAAGACCTTCTAAACAATAAAAGCGCAGTCACGATATACGGTACGTGGTCTTTCCTAGAAACTGTGTTCAAAGTGCTCGCTTATGTATTGCCGCGGGAGATAGTTAGTATGTGACTGTTGTCGGGAGTCTTTGTGGGGGTAAAGTTTTCAGGGAGGTATAAAAGAGTAGGTGTCCAGCACTTTCTTCCGAAGAAGACAAGAAAAGGCAAGAGTAGATAGCAAAGACGATAGCGAGATACTCCTTGACGAGAGGGGAGCAACGATTACGATTGCGACTACACAACGTTTCTTTATTACTTTTTTTTCTCAGTTTTTTCTTGTTTTCCATAGTGTGAACTCTGCGAACTTGTGCGAATACTTCCTGATCGTGGACGCTGAACAGAAAGTGAACTTCAATAGGCGTCTGATAGTGTAGGAAGGCATCAATTGACTGCATTTCCCGTTGGTAGCTGCCGGTAAGTGAAACTTGTTTAGCAATCCCACCCTCTCCATATCATTCATTCGATACTCTTGGTGTGTGGAGAGAGCGGGTGCTCCATTGGAACTGGGGAAGTGGGGTGTGCAGACCACTGATTGCCGGGGCAACACAGAAATCCACTGGGTCGCTAGGAAGTCGCATTCGGAGTTCGGGAGATCCTGTTGGAGCAAAGCAACGTCAATCTCACCACAGCTGGCACCATGTTTGGCCAAACACCGCTGAGACTACTGAAATGGGAAAAAGTCAATCCCAACACAGCTGACGAAGAAGGCATAACACCGCTCGCTTGGGCTGCGCGGTATGGGCATAAGGGGATCGTGAAGATTCTACTGGAAAGGGACGACGTCAAGCCCGACACAATTGACGCACATGGCCGAACACCACTCTCTCATGCTGCAAAGAATGGGCATAAGGGAGTCCTGGAGATACTACTGAAGCGGAGCGATGTAAATCCCGACATAGCTGACAAAGAAGGCATAACACCGCTCTTGTGGGCTATCGAGGGTGGGCAGGAGGGCGCAGTGAGGAAACTGCTGGAACGGAACGATGTCAATCCCAACAAAACTGACAAAGAAGGCCGAACAGCCCTCTCGCGGGCTGCTTGCAAGGGGCAGGAGGGAGTTATGAAGATACTGCTAGGGCGAAGCGACGTTAGTCCTGACATAGCTGACAACTATGGCAGAACGCCGCTCTTGAGGGCTGCCGAGAATGGGCACGAGGAAGCGGTGAGGATACTGCTGCGCCGTAGAGACGTCAATCCTGACGCATCTGACATATATGGCGAAACACCGCTCTTGAGGGCTGCGCTACGTGAGCATTGGAGTGTTGTGAGAATAATACTGGGACGGAACGACGTCAATCCTAACACAGCTGACATGTATGGCCAAACTCCACTCTCTCTGGCTGCGGGGTACGGGCGTGGGGGGGTCGTGAGGATTCTACTGGAAAGGGACGACATCAATCCCGACACAATTGACGCATATGGCCGAACACCACTCTCTCTGGCTGTCCAGAATGGACGTGAGGGAGTCGTGAGGATACTACTGGGACGGAGCGATGTCAATCCCGACATAACTGACATGTCTGGCCGAACACCACTCTCGTGGGCTAGGGAGTATGGGCATGAGGGAATCGTGAGGATGCTACTGATGGAGTAACCCCATCGTGGGTTTAGGGCATAGTGGAGAGAACGGTTGTGGGTGATTGGCATATCCAGTGTTTGTACGCTGTGTGGTCCACTGTGAGTGAACACGACAGATCTGTATCTAGTTCGTTCTCTTTCCTTCTCTTTACACTAGACTAGATCATCATTAGCTAGTTTGAATACGAACACATCTTTTCACCTCAGTTCCAGTTTCTTCACTCGACGTTAGCCTCAGGGCAGCGTCCCAACAGTGCTTGTATCAGCAGCTTCCTTTGCGCAGAGGACGTCCTCCATCAGCTACTAGAACGGAACGACGTTAATCTTGACACAGGTGATCAATATGACCAAACGCCGCTCTGGTTGGCTGCGTGGAAGGGGCATGAAGGAGTCGAGAGGATGCTGCTGGAACGGGGAGGTGTCAATCCCGCCACAGCTGACGCATATGGCCAAACACCTCTCTCCTGTGCTGCACGGTTTGGACATGAGGAGATTGTGAGGATGCTACTGGGACGGAACGGGGTCAATCCTGGTACAGCTGACACATTTGGCTGAACACCACTCTTCTAGGCTGTGATGTATGGGCATAAAGGGATCGTGAAGATACTGCTGGGACGGGGCGACGTCAATCCCGACTCAGCTGGCCAAGATGGTCAAACGCCCCTGTGGTGGGCTGCGGAGAACGGTCATGAAATGGTCGTGAAGCAGCTGCTAGAATGGAATGATGTCAACTCTGACACACGTGACAAGCATGGTCGAACGCGGGTCTTGCAGGCTGTGGTGAAAGGGCATAAAATAATTGCAGGGCTACTGTCGGAACCCGCGGATTCCGCTCCTAGACATGTAGCAAGCCTATAACTAATAGAACTTATTATAGAAGCCTTCTCCCTTGAGCTGCCCGAGCTACCTGAACCTCCTTTCAAAAGGTCTAAGGTCTTACAAGTATTATATCCAAGAATAACACCCGGCCATTCTCTCTTATCATATGGATACTAGATATACCTCTCTTGGCGATGGAAGAACCTTGGTCGAGCGAAATCCTAAACTTGCTACAGACAGTACTCTACAGGCGGGCTGATAAGCCACCGCAGATGCCAAACCACGAATTGGGTCATTCACTTGGAATTTCTCGCTATCCTGTTGACCCTACCCATCACTCTATCCCTCTCCGCACTCTTTGTTTTATTGTCTGAGCCTTGTTTAACCAATTTTGTCTTCATTCGTAGTCCATCAATACTTCTCTACAGCCTTTACTCTCTCTTATTCACCTCTTGCTGTGTTTTTTGTTTCTTAGCCCATTGGGTTAAGTCATGTGTCTATCGCTGATCCCATATTACTTGTACTACTGCATAACTTGGACAGCAACTGTGTTGTATTATTATAGAGAGGGTGGAAACATCATAGAAATAGACATGAGTTAGACATACAGTGGGTACATCTTGTACACGAGAGTGAGCGCATAGCGGGAACTAATGGAGAAGAGTCTAATTTACCGAAGTTTCTCTATTTTCTCTCATTCCCCTCACTCCTTTCTCCTTTCTTTCTGCCACCCATCCTTCGCTACCCACCTATCTACCCGGTAGGGGGTAATCACTTCACCTTACCAATACAAAAGACATTTAACTTTTTGCTCTCGCCATCTTTTTGAACATCATTATTCATAACACGCCATGCTCTTGCTGCCAAATCTACCCCCTTCTGCTTAGCCTCCCTCCCCTGTTTTGTTGGTTCCCGCTACATAGAAAGCTTCACAAGAGCTTTTTGATGGGTACTGAACCGTAAGCTCACCAGAACGGGAACCTTCGAGTGAGAAACTAGGCTCAGATCTGGCCCCAGAAGTGGGTTTAGTATTACATCTAATATATCTGCGGCATGGGTAGGGCACCGTGCAAAAGATTAGCTACCTCCTAATACGGAAAGCTGACATATTGATATCATATATTTTGGTTGTCTATTACATGATATACATTGCCAGCACAAACCCTTTCTCTTAGTAATACTCGGACTAGCATACATTACCTGATTGTAAACGATTGATACCGAGCCACAAATTCCAACTGTATGGTACAATTCCAGAAAATGGCATCTCCAACTACAACCTTCTATCCCGGGTAATAATATCCTTACCCTTTCCCATGGGGCTCACGCTGTGGAAAGTAGTGAAATATCAATTCTCTTGTTGACAAGTTGATCTTAGAAGCTAACATACAGAGAGAGATTGGGGGATAGCTGGATGAATGACTTAAAGATGGGGCATTGGGAGGATTATGTGAAGGAGGACACCACTGAGAACAGTCCGGTATGATGCACTATACTCTAATCAGTGGCCGTGGGGCTGATTGCTTATCTAAAGATTTAATTGGACTTTTTTCTTTTCCTCCTCTTTACCGGCTGTGTTGACCCTCCCAACTACATTTCCATTGGGATTAAGGTTATTTTTCCTTTACAAACTGGGCCAATGGAGCTTAACGAGGTTACGGCTAGTTACGGTGCTTTGTCGGGCTGTATTATATTGTATCGTACCCCGTGTAGAACTACTTTCCAACCCTCTCAGTACTCGAGTGATGTACTGTGATGGTCATGGCGCGATGGGGAGATGAGAATTTTGGTATTTGTATTTTCGGCGGTTAGAAGATGGTGTCTCGCTAGAGAACTGAAGTCTGCCCATATGTCCGGCTGGGTGTCCCCTCCGGCATTAAGTCTTGTCGAACAATGTCGGCTAAGTTAATTTGTCGTCTGGCTTAACCTATAGTAGCTGGGTGTACTGTATCATAGACCACCTTTTCTGGCCTCGCGAATTTCTTGCTTTGGATGCCCACTGTAAGGCTTTAGTTATGTGGGGCATAGTTACACCTACCTGTCCTTTTGTGGTTTTGGGGTGTTGGGCTGGGAGTTTTAGTTACGTAGTAAGTTAATGCTTATTAATTTTGCACTTCGAGTATGATTAGTACGTTTGACCTACCGTAAGTGCTGATACCGTTTTTACTGAAATAATTGAACCTCGCGCTAGGATGTTGGAGTTGCCTTTGCTAGTACTATAAGGTTCCGCACTTTTTTTTTGTCTTAAGCTGGGGCCTTGGTGGTCAGTTTTCACTGTGCCTTCGCCCTCCCATCGAGTGGGGGTTAAGATTTTAATGGAGTTGGGCTATGTGACTATCGTCGGGAGTATTTGTGGGGGCAAAATTTTCAGAGAAGTATAAAAGGGCAGCTATCCAGCACTTCCCGCTTAAGAAGGCTAGAGAAGACTAGAGTAGATAACAAAGACGATAGCGAGATACTCCTTGACGAAAGGGGACAACGAACACGAACACCACTACAACGTCTGTTTATTGATTTTTTTTCCTCATCATTTTCTTGTTTTTCCACCCTGTGAACCCTGCAACTCGTGCGAATACCTCTTGATCGTGGAAGGTGGACTGAAAGTGAACTTTAATAGGCATCTGATTGTGTACGAAGGTCTTAATTGGCTACCTTTCCTGTTGGCAGCTGCCGGTAAGTGAATCTTGCTTATCAATCCTACCCTCTCCATATCATTCATTCGGTGCTCCTGGCGCGTGGAGAGAGCGGGCGCTTTATCAGAACTGGGGAAATGGGGTGTGCAGGCTACTGATTGCTGAGGTAACACAGCAATCCCCCAGGCAGTTGGAAGCCGCATTCGGAGATCTTGCTGGAGCAAAGTAGGGTCAATATCAGCACAGCTGACACTATGTATGGCAAAACACTGCTCTTGAGGGCTGCTGAGAATGGGCATGAGGCAGTAGTGGAGATGTTACTGGAATGGGACGGCGTCAACCCCAACACAACTGATGGACAAGGCCGAACACCACTCTCGTGGGCTGCTGAGAATGGGCATAAGGAAGTGGCGAGGATACTTCTGGAAAGAGGGGACGTCAATCCTAACACAGCTGACAAAGCCGGCAGGACACCGCTCTGCTGGGCTGTATCGAATGGGCGTGAAGGGATCGTGAGCATACTACTAGAACGGAGGGACGTCAATCCCAACACAGCCGGCCCAGGCGGCCTAACACCACTCTCTAAGGCTGCGCAGGATGGGAGAGAGGCAATCATGAGGGTGCTACTGGAAAGGGGCGACGTCAATCCCAACGCAGCTGACCCAGGTGGCGAAACACCGCTCTGTCGGGCTGTGTGGAACCGGCGTGTGGGAGCTGTGAGAATACTGCTGGGAAGGGACGAGGTCAATCCTAATATCTCTGGCAAATGGGGCTGGACACCCCTCCTGTTGGCTGTCTACCTTGGGAGTTGGGAAGTTGTGCCGATGCTGCTGGATCGGAGCGACCTCGATCCCAACATAATTGACACCAAATATGGCCGAACACCGCTCTCGTGGGCTGCCGATGGGGATGAGGAAATCGTGAAGATGCTACTGGAACGGGATGACGTCAATCCCGACACAGCTGACAAAAATGGTCAAACACCGCTCTGGTTGGCTGCGGGGTGGGGGTATGGGGGAATTGTGAGGGTGCTGCTACGATGGGGCGCCGGTTGCAACACAGCTGACGAATGTGGCCGAACACCGCTTTCCCGGGCTGCACGGCACGGACATGAAGGCGTTGTGAGGATATTACTGGAAAGGAGCGATATCAACCCCAACACACCTGACGGAGAAGGCCGAACACCGCTCATGCAGGCTGAGGAGCATGCGCATAAAAGAATAGTAAAGTTACTGCGAGACCGCGCGGATTCCACCCCCATATATGCGGCAAGCCTACAACCAAAAGAAGTCTCGTCCTCTGACCTGCTCGAAGCCCCCGTACACGTACACCAGAAGAAGAAAAGGAGGCCAAGAGGAAGGCGAGTGAGGGAGGGAAGGACTCACACAGCCAAGAGAGACGAATTAAACTAGTGGAGGAAGAGAAGGAAAACACTGGAGGGGAAGGAGAGGTAGATATTGGGTGGGTGAGTGAGATGGAGGATGGTACTACGAGCCCACAAGAGTAAACATGAATTGTGATAAAGGGAATATTGTTAACAAAATAAGAGCGAATACGGCACCAAAAGGGTAGCAGTGGAAGAGAAATAACGATAGCGAGCAAGATAGGTCTATTCGTCGTGCTAGGCTTACTCACTAAACTAGTGGTAATAACAGATGTATATATAAAAAACAAAACACTCTCTTCGGTCATCCAATCATCACCACTCGTTTCCACTTTCTTTCGCACATGTCGCTTCATCTCCTTGTCTATCCCTCAAAGCAACAAAAGAAAGAAACATTCTGCGTTATCCCTGGACAAAAGAAATGCATCATAAAGACTTCCTCCATTTCCGTAGCCTTCTATGCTTTCCATTCTCATATCCGTCAATGAAACATCTTTCACATCCTCTGTGCTTTCATGAAACAAAAAGAAAACTCTAGCATGCCGAGCAGCATTTCCAACATATTGGAGGTTCGGCGCTGGAGTAATAGTGAAGGTCCAACGCTCCTGTAGGCTGCCGGACTCGGGTATTTGCTTAGCAGCCGGTAGGGCCCATGTGGGATGGATTCTTTGGCGGACCAGTGCGCCCTGGTCAAATATTGTATATACCGCTTCATAGCCTTAAGGCTCAATAAGCGTAATGATATATCATATAATAATAATAATAATAATGCTGCTCGAAGCCTCGAGCTACGGGAACCCCCCTCTCAAAAGGGCTCATAGGTCTGACATCCAAGAATAAAACTCGAAGCTTCCCCCTCTACCAGCCACATATCTCTCGCAATGGAAGGACCTTGATCAGGCTGAATCCTGAACCCGCTACATACAGTGCTCTACACGCGTGCTGATAAGCTTCCGTAGATGCTGAACCTCGGATTGGGTCATTCACTTGTAATTTCTCGTTATCTCATTAGCCCTACCCAACCTCCCCACGAACTCTTTGTTTTATTATTTGGGCTTCATTTAATCAATTTTGTCCTCATTCGTAGTCCATCAGTCCTTTTCCGTGTCCCCTCCTCACTCTTATTCACCTTTCGTTTTGTTTTTGGTTTCTTAGTCCGTTGGGTTAAGACATCTGTCCGTCACTGATTCCGGATTATTTGCATTACTGCATAACCTAGACAGCAACCGTGTTTTATTATTATAGAGAGGAATGGAAACTTCATAGAAATGGACATGAGTTAGACATGAGTTAGATATACAGTGGGTACATCTTGTACATGAGAGTGAGCGCATAGCGGGAACTAATGGTGAAGAGTCTATCCGTAGTAATTTACCGAGCTTTCTCTACTTCCTCTCATTTCCCTTACTCGTTTCTCCTTTCTTTCTGCCACCCATCCTTCGCTACCCACCCATCTACTGGATCGTGAGATAATCCCTCCTCCCTAATATTACAAGAGACATTTAAATTTTCGCCCTCACTATCTTTTTGAAGATCATTATTCACAACACTCCATAAAGACTACCTTATCATCTCCACCTTCACTACTCCAGTCAACACATGTGCTAACTAGCAGTAATGGAAGAAGAGACACAACACGCGCTACGACCAAGACCCGTGAGGAGAGCAAAAAAGCAACAAATAGTCCAGAGCAGCCCTGAGACTGGAGAACAGGTAGCAGATGTTATTCATGTTGCTACCCCGGCAGTTAGAAAACCTACCAAGCCTACCAAACCTCTGGAACCTGATCCTTCACAAACCCAACTCCAGCCTCCATTCTTACCGGGAAAAGAAAGCTTCATTTGCTCACCACCAGCTAAAGATAAACCATCACCCTTCACAATCCTCCCCGGATATCAAAAGATTATTGCACCTGGACCCCCGGTCGAGCTCGATACACAAGCCAATCCACACTATCAGATTATCTACCATGCATGCGCCTTGCTTGGGCACACAATAAAGGAAATTGATGAAGGTCCTGAGAGTCCTATGGGTGAGAGAGAAAAACACCAGCTAGTCAAGGCCATAGAGCAGCTAAACCAAATTAGCAACAAACAAGAGTCTGGTGTGGCAGATGATGCGTCCCGCGTAAACGCGTCAGCACTCCCTACTCCGGAGGACCCCAAGCTTAAAAAGACAGCAATTGAGACCCGTATTGTAACCGGTATGGGTTACTATGTTTAGTTTCCGAGTATCGTTTGATACTCAGTATGTTTTATGATTGAGTTTGATACCCATGATGTTTTATGTTTAGTTTCCGAGCATCATTTGATACTCAGTATGTTTTATGATTGAGTTTGATACTCATGATGTTTTGTGTTTAGTTTCCGAGTATCGTTTGATACTCGGTATGTTTTATGATTGAGTTTGATACTCATGATATTTTATGTTTGGTTTCCGAGTATCGTTTGATACTCAGTATGTTTTGTTTATTGTGTCAAGATATCATTCAATACTTGATATGTTTTATGTAACGTTTCAAGGCACCATTTTGGAGTCCTTATGGCTATTATTTACAAGGCTCTGGTTAGCCTGACAAGTGTATTTAAGATCTGCTATTCTCCGGACTTAGAGAGGGCAGACTTCGACAGACAGAGTTTTCAATATACTTGGTTGAACAGTTACTTCTTCAGTTCGCTTCGAGAATCCATTAAGAGTAAAACATACTTAGCTATTAGGAACTACTTGGTAGTTGTGATATAGTAAGTGGTTTGTTACAACAACTTAGTCTAAGCCTCCGGTACTTAGTCTCGTTAGATACCGCACTTTGGTATAGAGATAGTATCGTTACCCTATCGATTCCCGCCACCACTCGGGAGGTGGTTACATGTATAGATCAGCTGTTACAATCCTCTCTTCTCCGGGTGATACTTGCAGCAGGTAATCGAGAGTCCGCTAACGATCACTTCTCTTTGCCCAATAGCTGTTGCGATAGCTAAGTCCTTTGACTCCTATCTAGAAATGTCGATCGCTAGGCTTATATAAGACAGTCGTGTCTTGATTCCCGAAAGCGTGATAGATAAAGATCTTTGTATTGAAAGTATAGTGTATGAAAGAAGTTAGATGGTTGCATGAAGAACCCAAATCTCATGCCTTTTTTTTTTATTTTTTTATTTTTTTATTTTTTTTATTTTTATTTCATGTGCTTTGTATTAATCAACTACTGGGAAGAAAGACTACGTACAGCACTAGCTATGGTAAAGAAGAAACCCCATCCCTACTTTTATCCACCCGGTGCTAGGGAAAAAGCCATCAACCCAAGCCTCTCTGGTACGAGACCAACCGCACACTAGCCGCGCAAAATAAGAAATCAAACTCCGACTGAAGGGGGGGAACAAGAAAATCAAATAAATACACGGGGAGGAATCAACAGGAAAACCCTTGCCGTAGACACCAACAACAAAATAAATAATTGTTATAACTATTATGAAATCCAAAGTAACCGACAATGAAAGAAGAACAATGGGGGTGCGGGGGCCACTTAAAACCGTTGCGGTGTTGCAAGCATTACTCATGAACCCAAGGCGTTGACATCCACCACCGAGGCAGTGCAATACGACGACTGAGCGTAACCGAGGGGCGCGACCGTGGAGAAATCGCAAGGTGAGGCGAAAGGGCAGTAGGGTGCCAGCCAAGTGAGTGGATTGTAGCTGTAACCGAGCAACGGGACGAGACCTGAAGGGGGAGAGGAGGGGTAGACTCAATAACCATAGAAACTCTCGGTAACCGTGTGCGTGTCTGACTAGGCAGCCTCAGCAGAGGTGAAGAGAATGAAGAAATCGACTGTAGCCTATTGAAAAGTTTTCTCCTACTGCGAACTGTAGTCCCAGCTGTCTGTATCATGGGTGAGAGGGTGTTGCCGACCGTGCGAGCGCTAAGTGAGGTAGCGAAGCGCGAGCGAAGAGAGGGGGGAGTAGAGCCAAACGACCCCTAGAAACAAGGACGCCAGGGCCCAAGGAAATGATAAGGGAAGTAAGGCGGGAGGGGGGGGGGTGCAGCTCACGGAGAGTGCGGGTGCAGCTCACTGAGAGTGCGAGGGTGGTGGATGTTGACGTTGAATTCTCATCGTATTGAGATTTCAATCGCCGGGTGTGTAGAGGAGATGGTTCGTACCCAAATCCCATCCCTCTTTTTTTTCTCTTTTTTTTTTTCATATTTTAAATTTGGTTTCTAGCTGAGGCCGAAGGCCGAAGCAATAAGTACAAAAATAGCACGCATCCGTAATGGATATGGCCACAACTAACTTCCACCTAGTCTGACCCATCGTCGAGGCGGTGGAAACAGTGGGAGAAAGACCCCTGGTCTAAAACCCGCACCAAGCGCCCGGGCGCTGAAAACTACAACAAAATATACATAAAACTCGCGACCAAAAGAAAGCATCTACCAAAAACCCAAGACAAACCCAACAGTGAGAAAAACCAAAAAAACCCAAATCCGGAGAAGAAGTACCAGAGAAAGCCCATCCGCCGCGAAGGCTTTTAACGATCCCCAACTGCAAGCATCACCGAATACAACCACGCTTCGAGGATAATAGTACCGGGGCCATAGAGACTGGGCCATGGGGCTGATGGTAGAACGTGTGGCGGGTTAGGCCGAGGGAGTCCACGAGTCCTTAGAGGAGGCGAGGTGAATGGTGGCAGGACGCCAGGGCGACCGAACCGGGTGGGGGGCGTTGGCTGTAACTAAGCCACGGGACGAAGACCAGGTGAGGGGAGGGAGGGGTGTGCCCAATCAAGTAGAAGTGCGAGGGAGGGAGGACCGAAACGAGATCACGACTTTTTGACGATGCCGACCGTACCGAACAGTGATCCAAGGAGATAGTGCAATACCAGGGAGCAGAGCCACCGGGGCCACTACTTCGATGATAACCCGAGACTGTGACCGACCCGTTGACGAAGGAAAGGGGTTGCCGACCGTCCAAATGCTAAGCAAGGCAGTGAAGCAAGTGCGGAGAAAGGAGGGGAAAGTAACTGTGAAACCCCATACAACCAGGCTGCCAAAGCAACAGGAAGATCAGAAGGGAAACAGAGGGGAGAGGGGTGGTGGTAGCGTCACCCTCCTAGGCAAAAGAGCCATCAGAAGAGGGGAGAGGGGGTGGGTTTGACGATGAATACTCATGGTGTTGAGTTTTCAATCGCCGGAGGTGTAGAGGAGATCGTTCGTGACCCAAATCCCATGCCCCGAGAGTGCCCCTATATAGGGGTTCTTCCCTCAACCCTAGCCCTGCGTGACTCATACCCTTGCGTCATGCGACTCATGACTCATAGTGAGTCATAGTGTGAAATCCATCAGCTGACTCGTCCGAGTCAGCTGCGCCCTATTTTCCAACCAATCAAAACCCATAAAACAAGTCATGGTCCTACGGGTCACATGCGTGAAACCCATGACTCATAACTATGAGTCATGTGCGAAATACATAAACCACATGACCACAATCGTATGTCATGTCAAATATCAACCAATAACAATAAACTAATGACACGCTATTGCCTCGTTATGTGAAACCCTATGAGTCAACTGATCTCACAGCGTGACAGATAACAAACCAATAACCAATAACCATTAGTCATGTGAGAGTCTGTCTTGCTTAGTCACCGTTTGTGACATCAGCTTGAGTTCAAGATTGATGAGCTCCTGTCCAGAAATTCACCACAACCTAAGAAGCATGCCTCATATGCCTCAATTGCCCGAGGTGCATCACCAGCTCCCATTGCGCCATGCTGACCCGCAGTACAAATTCAAAAGCACCACGCAATCGATCACACTACACGGTTCATAGTCGAGGTTTCTCAACCAGTACCTACAACCTTCAACCAACTAGACCTTCGAGAGGCAATCAACAAGAGTCTTCCCACAACATGTCCAGCTAGAGTGGTAGCAATTAGGCGTTCCCACCAGGGTAACCTTATTTTCTATGCTTCTGGCGACACAGCACATTTGACTTCAGGATCCAAATCATGGCTTCATTGTCCACCATTCGGTGAAGCAAGAATCAACAATGAGAACCAATGGAAGTGGAAGATTTTGTCTCTCTCCTTTCCTTGCGAGTCATCTGATATTCTTAACAAGGAGCTTCAAACCTGCAACCCCACCCTTCACCTGGCAGCACCTGCTTGACTACTTACACCTACCGTAGCTCTACTGTACTTTGGCGACAGTACACATGCACCCGAACACATTTATGTTTTTGCTACACATAAAGGACTACAGGAATACTGGACTCATACACCAGAAGAAGCAAAGGCAGCCCAAAGAAAGAAAAGTGAGAGGAGGAAGGACTCACAGAGTCAAGAAAGGCGAACTGAACCAGTGGAGAAAGAGAAGGAAAACCCTGGAGGGGAAGGAAAGATGGATATTGGGTGGGCGAGTGAGATGGAGGAGGATACTACTACCCCGCAAGGGTAAAAACATGAACTGCGATAAAAAGAATACTGGAGAATCAACACTGGAGTAATGGTAAAGACGCAACGCTCCTGTAGGCTGCTGGACTCGGGTATTTGCTCAGCAGCTGTTAGGGCCTATGTGAGATGGCATCTTCGGCAGACCAGTGTGCCCTGGTCAAATATTGTATATACCACTTCATAGCCGACAGGCTCTATAAGTGTAATGATATATAGTGGTAATAATAATAATAATTCAACACTCCATACCACCACTGCCAAATCTACCCCCTTCCGCTCAGCCACCCTCCCCTATTTGTGGGTCCTCGCCACCCAAAACGCATCACAAGAGCTATTCGATAGATTAGTGATGGGCACGATCATGCTCGAGCAGAATATTTGGCCCATGCTCGAGGATAAATCATGCTCGAGCACACCAAAAATTTAGGATCGAGCATGATCGTGCCCATCACTACGATAGATACTGTTCCCTAAGCAACAGAAGTTACAGAACGGGCACTTTCGAGTGGGGAGCTAGGTTATGAACTCGCTCTAAAAGTGAGCTTAGTATCGTTCCTACGGTACCTACTGTAGGGGTAGAGTGCCATGCACAAAAACATTAGTTAACTCCTTAAACAGAAAGCTAACATACCAATATCATATGTTTTGATTCTGTTACTTACATGATATCAATATAGCGACAGCCCAAACCTTATCTCCCAGCAGTGCTCGGGTTGCCGTACATTACCTGATTGTAAACGATTGATATCGAGCCGCAAATTCCAACTGTAAGGCACGGTACTGGAAAACGGCATCTCCAACTCCAACCTTTCATTTCGGGTAATGATGTCCTTCCCATAGGGGCTCAGGCTACAGCAAGTGGCTAAAAAACGAATCCTCTTGGTAACAAGTGCATCTTAGATAGTTAACATACAAAGATTGGAGGATAGCCAGACAAACGACTTAAGGATGAGGCTTTGGGAGGATTGTGCGGGGGAGGGGGCTGCTGGGAACAGCCTAGTCTGACGCACTATATTATACTCCTATTGGCAACTCTGAGAGTTTATTGCTTAGCTAAAAGATTTAATTTGCTTTTTCTTTTCCTCCTCTTCGCTAGCTATGGAATCCCTCCCCCCCTAGGTTCCCCTTGGGATTAAGGTTATTTTTCTTACCTTGGCTCGGCTAAAGGAGACTAACGAGTTCACGGCTGGTCACAGTGCTTTATTGTATTTATTGCACAGTATCGAACGCTGTGAAAACCTAACCTATTTTCATCCCTCTCCATAAAAGTATCGTACCCGAGTGATGGGCTGTGATGGAGCTGCGATACCATGCCACAGGGTGTCTTGCTAGAGACCCCAAGTCCCCGCTCAACTGTTTGGCCGAGTATCCCTCTGGCATTAAGTCTTGTCGAGCATAGTGGGCTAATTTGTCGCCCTGCTTAATCTACAATGGCTGACTATCATAGACCAGCTTTTCTGGCTTCACAAATTTCTTACTTTGAATATGTCTACCGTAAGACTTTACGGAGGTACGGGCATAAGTTTTGTAGGTTACACAGGGACTGTGGGTGGCAGACCTCGCTTGTGGAACCTACAAAACTTATGCCCTGTACCTCCGTAGGGCCCGCCTGGTCGTCTAGGGGGGTTTAAACCTTAATAAGCACAAAAGGTGAGTTGCGGCTAGCAACTGCAATAATCCTAAGTTGTCATAATTGGGAATTTTCAAACTCTAAGGAGTCTGGCTTGTGGCCGGGAAAATTAATTCGAAAAAAGGTGGCTTAGAAAAGCCATTTCATTCCAAAAATTGACAGCTATCCCGGTTTCGCACATGAGCAATTTTCGGTAATATCGCACGAAATTGGCATTTAGCACCGACACCTTCATCGGTGTTACTCACCGTAGGGGGTGGAATTGTGTTTGTGAGTCCTTGCCCCCACAAACACTCCCGACCACAGTCACATAGTCCAACGCCATAAAATATTAACTCCCACTACAATACATAAGCTGGGGGATTCGGCAAAGTTTTCAAAGAAGAATAAAATCGTGGCTGTCCAGCACTTCCCTCTTCGGAAGGCTAGAGAACACTAGTGCAGATAACGGGGACTATAGCAAGATCCTCCTTGCCGAGAGGAAACAACGAACACGGCTGCAACTTTTTCTTTCTTGCATTTTTTCTCACCTTTTTCTTGTTTTTCCACCTTGTGAGCCCGGCGAATTTGTGCGAATACATCCTACTTGTGGTTGTTGGACTGAAAGCGAGCTTCAATAGGCATTTAATCGTGTACTAAGGTCTCAATTCACTACTCTTCCCCTTGGTAGCTGTTGGTAAGTGAATCTTGCTTAGCAATCCCACCCTCTCTATATCGTTCATTTGGTACTCCTGATGCGTGAAGAGAGCGGGTTCTTTATTAGAACTGGGGAAGTGGGGTGTGCAGGCAACTGATTTCCGGGGCAACACAGAAATCCCCTAGGCCGCTAGGAAGTCGCATTCGGAGATCGGGAGATCTTGCTAGAGCAAAGCAACCTCAATCTCAGCACAGCTGATACCATGTCTGGCCAAACACCGCTCTGGTGGGCCGCCAAGAATGGGCATGAGGAAGTCGTGAAGATACTGCTGGGACGGGACGAAGTCTGCCCCGACACAGCTGATGATTATGGCCGAACACCACTCTTGTGGGCTGCGTGCAACGGGCATGAGGGAATTGTGAGGATGCTCTTAGGGCGAGGCGACGTCAGCCCTGACACAATGGATAGATATGGCAAAACACCACTCTCTCGAGCCGTCGAGAATGAGCATGAGGGAGTCGTGGAGATACTGCTGGGACGGAACGATGTCAATCCCGACGGAGGTAATGAACATGGGCGAACACCGCTCTGGCGAGCTGCGTGCAAGGGGCATGAGGGAATTGTGAGGAAACTCCTAGGGCGGAGCGACGTCAGCCCTAACAAAGCTGACGGACATGGTAAAACACCACTCTTTCGGGCTGTCGAGAATAGGCATGAAGCAGTCGTGGGGATGTTACTGGAACGGGATGAGGTCAATCCCAACAAAGCTGACCAAGGAGGCCGGACACCGCTCTCTTATGCTGCAGAGCATGGGTATGAGGGAGCCGTGAGGATGCTACTGGAACGAGATGGGATCAATATCAACAGAGCTGACAAAGAAGGTATAACACCGCTCTTGTTGGCTGCGTGCAAGGGGTATGAGGGAGTTGTGAGGATGCTCCTAGGGCGGAGTGACGTCAGACCTGACACAGGTAACAGATATGGCGAAACACCGCTCTCTCGAGCTGCCGAGAGTGGACATGAGGGAGTCGTGAGAATGCTACTGGAACGGGGCGACGCCAATCCCGACAGAGCTGACACATTTGGCAACACACCGCTCTTGCAGGCTGTGAAGCATGGGCATGAAAGAATTGCAAAGTTGCTGCGGGACCGTGAGGATTCCACTCCCAGACATGAGGCAAGCCTACAACAAGAAGAAGTCCTGCCCTCTGAGCTGCCAGAGCTACCTGAACCCCCCTTCGGAAGGACTCCCAGGTCTGGCATCCAAGAATAAAACCTGGTCCTTCTCCCTTCATCTGCTAGACACACCTCTCCCCGCAGTGGAGAACATTAGTCCAGCAGAATCCTAAGCCCCTGCAAACAGTGCCCTACACACGGGCTGATAATAACCACCGCAGATGCCAAACCCCGGATTGGCTCATTCACCTGGAATTTCTCGTTATCTCATTAGCCCCTCCCAACCACCCTACCCCCTACGAACTCTTTGTTTTACTATTTGGGCCTTGTTTAGTCGATTTTGTCTTCATTCGTAGTGCATCAGTGCTTTTCCATGCCACCTTCTCTCTATTATTCACCTTTTTGAGTTGTCCTTCGTTTCTCACGCACATGGAGTTAAGTTATTCAATGTCCGCCCATGACTAATTCCGCATTACTTGTATTACTACATAAATTAGACAGCAACCATGTTGTGTTATAGGGAGAGTGGATGAAAGCTTCACAGAAATAGACACAAGTTAGACATAGATACATCCTGTACACACAAGAGTGAACGTATAGGGAGAACCAAAGGAGAAGAGTTTATGCTGAGTAATTTACCGAGTTTTTTCTTATCTTCTCGCATTTCCTTTTATCCTTTCTTTCTGCCACCTATACCTCACTATCCACTTATCAACCGGATCGTGAGACAATCCCTCCTCCTTGGTATTATAAGAGACATTTAAATTTTTGCCCTCGCTATCTTTTTAAATATCACAATACATACTGTAATTCCGCCTACCCTTGCTACCAAGTCTACCCCTTCCATTCAGTTTCCCTCCCCAGTTTTGTTGGTTCCCGGGGCCTAAAAGGCATTACAAGAGCTTTTCTATAAGTATCTTAAGCTCACGAACGGGCGCCTTCGAGTGGGAAACTAGGCTGGGGACATGCTCTAAAAAGTGAGCTTAGTATGGTGCCAACGATACTTGGGGTAGGGGTAGAGTGCCATGCACAAGAGCATCAGTTAGGTCCTAAAACAGAAAGCTGACATACTAAAATCATATTTTTTGATTGTCACTTACATGATATACATCGATAGCCTAAGCCGGATCTCCCAGCAGTGCTGGATTACCATATATTCCTGGATTTTAAACGATTGATACCGAGCCACAAATTTCAACTTTACGGTACAATACCGGGAAATAGAATATCGAACTCCAACCTTCTAGCTCGTGCAATAATGCCCTTCCACATAGGGTCCACGCTGTGGAGAGTAGCGAAATATTAATCCTCCTGATAATAAGTGGACCTTAGATAGAGATTGGGGGATAGCTAGACAAACGACTTAAAGACGGGGCTTTGGGAAGATTGTGCGGAAGAGGGCGCTACTGGGAATCGCCCAGCAACTCTGAGAGTGTATCGCTTAGCTAAAATATTTAATTGGATTTTTCTTTTCCCCATCTTCGCCGGCTGTGGAAACCCTCCCCCCGAAATTTCCCTTGGGATCTAGGTTATTTTTCTTACACTGGCTCGGCTAAAGAAGCCTACCGAGTTCACAGCTGGTTACGGTGCTTTGTTGTATTGTACAGTGTGGCACGCTGGGTGGGCCTAACTTTCCAGCCCTTTCCATATACAATACCGTACTCGAGTGATGCTCTGTGATGGTGTTCCTGTACCATGTCACATGGTGGGGAGATGAGAATTTTGGTATTTGTATGTTTAGAAGATGGTGTCTTGCTAGAGGCCCCAAGTCCCCGCTCATCTGTTTGGCCGAGTATCCCTCTGGCATTAAGTGTTGTCGAGCACAGTCGGCTAATTTGTCGCCCCGCTTAACCTACAATGGCTGACTGTATCATAGACCACCTTTTCTGGCCTCACACATTTCTTACTTTACATGTCCACTGTAAGGCTTTAGGGCACCTCCAGTCGTCCAGGGGGTTTTAAACCTTAATAATTACAAAACGTGAGTTGAAGCTACAGTAGCAGCCACAATAATCCCAGGCTGTCATAATTGGACATTTTCAAACTCTAAGGCCCTGTTTGGTTGTGCTGGGCCTATTCCGTTTTCACATACAAACGACCGTTTCCCTTCTATTCCAAAATGGAAGATCAGAATGGCCGTTTGGCAACGGTAAAATGCATTAACCTTCCATTTCAGATATAGCCCTAACACAACGGTTGCTATGTAAAAACATCACAATGTCATGTAAATGTTTATAATAATAATTATGATAATATCAATATTATAATTATTGCCCTGTGGAATAACTCTTTTATGATATAATAATATTATTATCAACAAGCTATCTTTAATTCTTTAATGTCAAGATGTCCCCCCATTGCAAAATATTTGGTTCACAGTACAGTATAGACGGTCAGAACCATATCATAAAATTTCTTCAAGAAGCCCTAAAGTGAAAATTTTTCATGTGTTTGCTACTAGTGAATGGTGCCAAATTGGCAACCGTTTCTACAGGTCGCTCCATTTCACAATGGAACGGTCCAAAATGGGCCTAGTGCAACCAAACAGGGCCTAAGAAGTCTGGCTTGTGACCAGGAAAATCAATTCAAAAAAAGGTCACTCAGAAAAGCCAGAATAATTATAACGAGAAAGGTATTGGCACTGGTGTTACAATGCTTAGCTTTTGCGATTTCAGGGTGTTGGGCTGGGAGTTTTCGTTGCACACTAGAACGGTAGGTTTGACCTGCCGGAAGTACTGGTATGATACTGGTAATTTTTCCCGAGCATTACGTCAAGGCTTTCTAACGATAAAAGCACAGTGACAATTTCCCAGTAACCGTGCCAAGGGTGCGGCGTGCGGCCGCAACCCCCGGATGTTCGCCGGCTCACAACCTGGGGCACTCCTACAGAGTGCCTGCCAGCTCAACGGAAGTACATCCTCATTGTCGCTTACAACCAACTCCTAACCTTATGTGACGTGTCGCATTTGGCGGATTGGCCATTGAGGATGCTCGGTTGCCGTCTCACAATGGCTTCATATCTTTGTCTGAGGGTCAATTTTCATCTACCAGGTCCGCCTGAATTTGTCTAGGACATGTTTGAGGGCTTAAAGAAACGAGTAGGAGACAAGTATCATAGGACTGGGGGTACGGTGAAGCTAGTAATGGCTTTCACTGACAGGGCGATTAAGCTCTCAGTTTTTCCTGATTACCAACTGACGTGTTCTCATGAGGGTTTAATTCCTTCATCCTTGGTTATCCATTGCAGTTTATGAATATATTGCTGACATGAATGATGAATTTGAGGAGAGACCCTACTGTGTTCAAGGCATGGATACTGAGGACTGGGCACCTGGTTCAAAGTTCGCGGTCGGTGAGTGAAAATTTACTGTGGTATTAAATTATAGCCTCGTAGCCATTGTTCTTGAGAGAGAGAACTGTAAATAGAATAGACTTAATCGTGTGTGGAGTAGAGCCAATAAGCATGTTTCAGTTGAGAATGTGACAGGTCAGCCCTGGGCTCGGCTATAGGTCATATCCTGTGTGAAGGGAAATCTGACACGGAGTTTGGTAAGTCCGGCAGGCCCTTAGACTCGCAGAGTGTAGGGGGAAATCTGGGCTGGACATGGTCGGCGCGATGGGGCAGAGGCCCTGATGGAGTATCACAAAGCTTGTATTAATATCACGGGTGAGGCGAGGTGGTGTTCAATGCTGCCTTGGGCAATGACACTGGCCCGAGAGGACAGTGTGTGCACGTTGGTTAAATGTTCATTAAGTTAGTCCTACCCAGAGTTGGGAGGCTCGCTTAGTGTTTGGCTTAAGGAGTAAACAACGTTTTTAATGGTTTTGTCTAGACAGCCTGGTCCTCCCCTGGGTAAGAATGCTAATCTGGAATTTGCGTGGTAGTAGTGTCAGGATTCCCACTCCGTATCCTGACCATCGGCGATGTAACTGCCTCCTGGGTGATGGCGGGATTCGATAGGGTAACGATACTATCTCTATACCAAAGTACGGTTTATAACGAGACTAAGTACTGGAGACTTAGACTAAGTTGTTGTAACAAACATCTTACTATATCGCAACTACCAAGTAGTTCTTAATGGTTAAGTATGTTTGGTCTTATTGGATTCTCGAGGCGAAGTGAAGAAGTGACTGTTCAACCAAGTATATTGAAAACTCTATCTGTCGAAGTCTGCCTTCTCTAAGTCTGAAGAATAGAAGGTCTTAAATACACTTGTCAGGCTAAACGGAGCCTTGTAAACAATAACTATAAAGACTCCAAATCGGTAGCCTTAAAAGGTTACATAAAACATATCAAGTATCAAATGATATCTGGACACAATAAATAAAAGATAATGAGTATCCAACGATACTCTGAAAGCAAACATATAACATCATAAGTATCAAACTTAATCATAAAATATACTGAGTATCAAACGATACTCCGAAACCAAACCAGTAACCCATACCGGTTACACCCCGAAAAAAAAATGGAAACATCATTTCAAACATATAGCAAAGAAAACCAAACCTACTCACTATCATAATCAGTGTCCAAAGGGGGTTCCCTGAAACCCAAGTCTACCGTCGGTTCCTCAGAATGCTGTTGGTAACCATCCTTAGTAGGAGTAAAACAGAGTGTAATATAACCAGAAAAGAGAGTAGGAAATTCCTCCCCCGCCATGTTATCCGTCCACCATGCCTGTACTAGGTTTTCCGCATTTCAAGTCCTTCCACAGGTTCCCAACTATTCTCGCTATTGGGCTACCAATTCCACTTCACCAGGAATTGCCCTCTGCCATGCCTCATCCTATAGTCAAGAACCGTCTCAACCTCCCATTCTTTCTCGTCATCAATCAGGATAGGTGCCGGTTTGGTGTGGGCCTTTCCAGGGAACTGTTAATCATCGTTAAGGTGGTAGGGTTTGACAACTAAACAGTGGAATACTCCTCTCTGCCGCCGGTATATTCTCGAATCCAGACTGACTGTGTAGTTCTGGGTATGTTCATAGAATTCGATGACGACAAAGGGACCTTTCCATCGAGGGTGTCACATTCTGGACCTGCCAGATTCCGTCACAAACTGGTCACCAAAGATCATTATCATTCCCCCTATCTCAACATGTTTAAAATTGTCCCTTCGCTTAGCCGTTGTAACCAGTACAGGTTACTGGTTTAGTTTCGGAGTATCGTTTGATACTCAGTATGTTTTATGATTGAGGTTGATACTTATGATGTTTTATGTTTGATTTCGGAGTATCGTTTGATACTCAGAATGTTTTCTGATTGAGTTTGATACTTATGATGTTTTATGTTTGGTTTCGGAGTATCGTTTAATACTCATTATCTTATATTTATTGTGTCAAGATATTGTTTGATACTTGATATATTTTATGTAATGTTTTAAGGCTACCGTTTTGGAGTTTTTATGGTTATTGTGTACAAGACTCCGATTAGCCTGACAAGTGTATTTAAGACCTGCTATTCTCCGGACTTAGAGAAGGCAGACTTCGATAGCCAGAGTTTTTAATATACTTGGTTGAACAGTTACTTCTTCACTTCGCTTCGAGAATCCAATAAGACCAAATATACTTCAAGTTAGGTATTAAGAACTACTTGGTAGTTGCGATATAGTAAGAGGTTTGTTACAACAACTTAGTCTAAGCCTCAGGTACTTAGTCTCATTATAAACCGCACTTTGGTATAGAGATAGTATCGTTACCCTATTGATTCCCACCACCACTCAGGAGGGGGTTACAGACTGCCTATCAAAGCATACTCCGAAACCAAACCAGTAACCCGTACCGGTTACAGGTGATGGGTTGACGAAGACTTTGTCTTACCACCCGTAGTGTAACCGGTAGGGGTTCCTGGTTGATTTCGAGTATGGTATGATACTTAGTATGTTTTATGATTGAGTTTGATACTAATGATGTTTTATATTTGGTTTCAAGTATTGGTTGATACTCAGTATTTTTTATGATGGAGTTTGATACTCAGTATGTTTTATGTTTGGTTTCGAGTATCGTTTGATACTCAGTATGTTTTATTTATTTTATCAAGGTTTTGTTTGATACTTAATATGTTTTATGTAACGTTTCAAGGCTGCCGTTTCGGAAGGCTTTATAGTTATTGTTTACAAGCTTCCGGTCTGCCTGACAAGTGTATTTAAGACCTGCTATTCTCCGGACAAAGAGAAGGCAGACTTCGACAGACAGAGTTTTCAATATACTTGGTTGAACAGTTACTTCTTCAGTCCGCTTCCATAATCCAATGAGACCAAACATACTTGGCTATTAGGGAATACTTGGTAGTTGCGATATAGTAAGGAGTTTGTTACAACAACTTAGTCTAAGCCTCCAGTACTTACTCTGATTATATACCGCACTTTGGTATAGAGATAGTATCGTTACTGAATCGATTCCTGCCACCATTCAGAAGGCAGTTATACTTTTTTAACTCTGCAAGTTAGCAAGATTGAAGAACACCAGGAAGCCAGCGGGAGCAGACCTCCCAAGAAGAAGGTTCAACAACGTGCTAGAGACGAACAGGGACGATTTTTCAATGCACCTTCAAAGGAACTGTAACCGCCTCCTGGGTGGTGGCAGGAATCGATAGGGTAACGATACTATCTGTATAACAAAGTGCGGTATATAACGAGACTACGTACCGGAGGCTTAGACTAAGTTGTTGTAACAAACCTCTTACTATATCGCAACTACTAAGTAGTTCCTTATAGCTAAGTATGTTTGGTCTTATTGGATTCTCGAAGCTAACTGAAGAAGTAACTGTTCAACGAAGAATATTAAAAACTCTGTCTGTCGAAGTCTACTCTCTCTAAGTCCAAAGAATAGCAGGTCTTAAATACACTTGTCAGGCTTACCGGAGCCTTGTAAATAATAACCATAAAGACTCCCAAAACGGTAGCCTTGAAACGTTACATAAACCATATCAAGTATCAAACAATATCTTGACACAATAAATAAAACATACTGAGTATCAAACGATACTCGAAACCAAACATAAAACATACTGAGTATCAAACCATACTCGAAGCCAAACATGAAACATACTAAGTATCAAACAATACTCGAAACCAACCAGTATCCCGTACCGGTTACAGGAACAGTTCTCAATAGATGAACCAGCTGGGCCTCTAGCCAGAGATAGTGCTCAACGAGATCTAGCGGAGTCAACAACAGCACTAGCAAACGCAGTAACAGTCACTCCTGGCGGGTTCCCTAAGTCTCCACAAAAAGATCACCCAGCAAAGGCCCAGTAGCGGCACCAGTAGGCGATCCAGGCAGCCCAAGCAGCAGCAGCGACTCACACGAGATGTCTGACCATGGTGAAGCAGCTGCCGGATCTGCTCCTGCACCTGTATCAGAACCTTTGCCAAGGTTTAGTATCAAGGTTCTATTACCCAAGAAATTCACTGGTGATGGCGAAGACCTCAAGCCAGAGGCATTCAATAAATGGTACAACTCAGGCCAACTCTACCTACGATTGCTCAATGTATCTCAGAATGCTGCAGGAGCAGGAAACTACTGGATCCTCTATACAGAAGAACGAGCCCAAGAAGCAGCATTACAAGCAGCCGAACTATTTGGAGAAAACCTCACCAGGTATCTACTAGTTACCTATCTCAGGGAACGATTCCAATCATCCAAGCATAAGGATGATACCTATCAGAAGTTCCACAGCATCAGGCAATCCAGCAATGGACGGGTCTAGAAGATATATATCATAGCTACGGATCTACTCATGGATAGATTACAGCTACCAGAAGACACTATAAGTGACTACGCTTTCATACAATAATTCTTTGCAAGTATGTACCCAAGACTCAGGCAAGACGTGGAAACTCAGTACACCGGAGACGAGTATATCAACACTGTTATTGCTATGGCGGAAAGACTAGACTCTATCTAGTGGAGTACAGGACCGTATAGCAAGGAACGCTATGATAAACAATCTAAGGAATCCACCCACAAGAAACCAGAACACAAACCAAAGCAGAAGTTCAATAATGATACCAATTCCGTTAAAAAGAAGGAACAAAGAAATAAAGGAGCCTGCTTTACTTGTGGTGGTGAATGACATATGGCAAAAGATTACCCAAACAAAAAGGACAAAGGAAAGGCCAAGATCAAAAAGGAAGCCACCTCCAAAGTAGCAACAGAGCTCAGCGAATATGATGGGATATACATCAATACCCTGGAATTCGAGGGCTATGCAGCTGCAAAAACGACTCGCCTTACGGCAATAAAGGCATACCACGCACTTCAAGGCACTATGTTTATTAATGAAATGGAAGCAAAAGTCCTGTTTGATACAGGAACCATAGGAGCAAATCTTATTAGTGCTGCCTTTGTCACTACCCATGGTATACCATGCATAGAAATGAAGGAACCAACCAAGATACTCATGGCCATGAAGGGATCACGATCCGAGAGCCATAAACAGTGCACTGTTGACCTAGCAGTAGGGAAACTGCAGATGAAAGGAAACAAGATGCTAGTAGGAAACCTGGCGAAGTACGATGCCCTTATAGGAATGCCTTTCCTGAAACAACAAGGAGCTATAATCAAATGTGGCGGGTTAGCTATTGACTTCCCCAAGTTTGGAATTAGGATCAATTGCACACCTACCAGCGGACATATCAGAGGAGCAGTTATCATCACTGAAGATGTAATGGACCAACACTCCGAGCTATTTCCTGAAATCATACCAGAAGGATCACCACCACTCAGAAAGATAAACTACGAAATCTGTCACATGCCAGGAAAGGACCTGGGGACTTTACCAGCTTACACAATTCTAGAGAGATGAGTGAAAGATCTGAGCTTATGGATCAAGGAGAAAACAGAACAAGGAATTATCGAACGAAAAGCCGTCCATGGGGGAGTCCCTATATTCGCTCAAGAGAAGAAAGATGAAAATCAGAATGAGACCACTTGTCGATCTCACAGCAAGGAATGAGATAACCATCAAGGATGATGAAACAATTCCAAACCAAAGGATCATTTTGAACTCGCTGGGAAGAGTGAGATACCAAAACAAAATTAATCTCCGTGATGCCTACTCTCAGACTAGGGTAGAATCCAAGAACGTTGATAAGAATGGTTTCAAATCACCTTTTGGATGTTTCTTCAGCAAAGTGATGCTACAAGGAGACATGAATGCACCAGGAACATTTATGCGAATAATGTCTGACCTATTTGCCGACTATCTGGGACAATTCATGTGGGTTTATATTGACGATATCCTCATATATTCTGAGACAGAACAAGACCATCGGAAACACATCGCAATGCTGTGCTAAAAACTAAAACAAGCCCAGTTTTATGCTAGCAGAAAGAAATCTGAATTCTTTGCCACAAGCATGGATGTTTTAGGACATATCATTAACTATTAGGGGTTAAAAGCGTCACCTGAAAAAAGTAGCAAGAATTGAAGCATGGACTACTCCAAAAAACAAGAAACAATTACAGGAATTTATTGGAGTTGTCAATTACATTAACCAATTTATACCACACTTGGCGTCAATCACAGCATCCCTGACCTCCCTTACTGGAACAGAGGAGTTTGTGTGGACTGCAACACATGATCACGGCATGAATAATGTTAAGCGAGCTGCAGCACACAATCAGATCATGAAACCGATCGACCATGAATCAGCATTACCAATTTGGCTGATAACCGATGCCTCTGATACAGGAGTTGGTTCTTGGGTAGGACAAGGGGAAACAGCTGTTACAGGCAGACCGGCAGCACTCCACAGTAGGAAGTTCTCTAACACCCAGATGAACTATGGCACTATAGACAAGGAAGCATTGACGATAGTTGACGCCATTACAGCATTCCATCACCTCCTGGCAGGAAACCAATTCACAATAGTCACTGATCACCAGCCCCTGATATACCTAAAAACAAGCCGAACAGCAACAAAGATGCAACTTGGGTGGCGAGGATAAATAGGGCAGTTTAGAACAAGAATCATACACCGGCCAGGACAATGGACCTATGTAGGAGACGCTTTATCACGCCTTTACCCAGAAGACAAGAACTATCCTCATACTATGCAAGACCCTACTCAAGAAGATTCAGAAAACGACAACTCTCTTCTTACCCACTTCACCAATCCAATCCTGAAGACATGTCTCGATTCGAAGTTCTCGAGGTTAACTACAACCACAACCACTCAGACAGCAGCAGCAACTGCAGTATCCATCAAGCTGCGCTTGATCCCAACGATTACAGGAACAAGGACCCTATCAACACTTGGGGTAACTATCAGAGTTTCAGCAGTGGCCAGAGGGACGAAGAAATCGCCCATTCAGCACACCACTGGTCAGATTGTTTCGTACTAATGTGCCCTTTGCATGAAGATGATAAGATTATGAATAAGGTCTATGCAGGCGAGTTGAAGAGCAGCCCCCCACTCGATAACCTCCGGCAAGGAGCAATGCAAGACACTATAGCTCCAGAGTTCGATAAGAAAACCATCCTCTCCCCTTGACCTCGTCCAGACCTATCAAAGATCAAAAGAAGACTAGATGAAGCCCTAGGCTGCACCACTACAAATGTCCCCTGCAAAAGCCCTGAGTGCCCAGTGCACCAGGCCCCCAGACCCTCGTCTATCAAGCCCCTCTATGGAGGGCCACTCGCATCCCACAATATTATTCCCGTTATTGAACCACCAAAGCTACCCCACCAGGACAGAAGCCTCTACCAGTTATACAATGATATTGCAGAAGAGGAAGAAAGAGAGGTTACCAGGTGGGAAAGAATTGTAGATGAAAGGGATGTGGTTCAAGCTATCAACGAGATGGAGACTATATGGAGAGAGCAGATGATCAAAGGGTACAGGAACGACCCTGTATACCAAGTGGCTCAAGATTCTAGCAATACCTCTCGAGGTGGAAAAATGCAATACTACCGCATCCGGAATGGCCTACTCTATGCCATCCTTCAGGGAGGAGAGAACTGCATCTACCTACCAAAGGGACATGGGATCAATGGAGACACACTTAGGGAACTAATGATTAGCGAGATCCACACCAAGGGACACCAGAGCGCAGATAGAAACCTTTGGTATGTATCCGAATATATCTACTAGGGGGAAATGCGGAAGGATTTCAGGGACTTTGTTAGGCAATGCGAGCTATGCCAGGCCAACAAAGAACACAACACCCTACCAGTCGGTGATGCCCAAATCCCCACTTTCCCCTCCGAGATATTTTCAAGCTATGCTATTGATTTTATGAGTCCCTTTACTAAATTGAAGGGCCAGGATTCGGTCCTGGTAGTGGTAGATAGAGCTGTAGAATTCAGCTGGCTGATCTCAACATCAGTTACTGCAACCGTAGTACAAACTACTGAGCTACTCCAGTACTATATTTTTACGCCTCATGGAGTACCTACCTCGATTGTCAGTAATGCTGACCCACGATTCACCTCTAAGTTCTGGAAACAGACACTTAAGACCATGGGGATCGAACACATTATGGCTGTGCCCGGCCATCACCAAACAAATGGGCAGGCTGAACGGAAGATCAGGGAGCTCAAAACTGCCCTGAGAAATGTCACCAACCTCCGCCAAACCAATTGGCTCACCTCCCTCCCTGAAGTGGCAGCATATTCTAACGCTGGCCACTCTGATACTATCAACATGTCCCCATACAAAGCAGTGTATGGTCGAGACTACCCCCTCTTAGACACCTACCGAGTCTACCCTTCTGCAGTTCCTGCCTCTGACGATTATTACAACAGACACCAGGAAATCAAGAATGCAGCATACCAGGCTCTGAAGCTAGCGAGAGTTAGATCTACTAAGACAGCGGCTAAGAGAAGAGACGATTTTAAACCTGTTGAGATTGGGGAAATGGTAATGATATTTGGTGACCAATTTGCGACGGAATCTGGCAGGACTAGGAAGTTACAACCATGATGGAGAGGTCCCTTTGTCGTTATCGAATTCGATGAACATACCCAGAACTACACAGTTGGTATGGATTCGAGGATATATCGGCGGCAGAAAGCACTATTCCACATTTTCAGTTGTCAAACCCTACCACCCTAACGGTGATCAGGGATTCCCTGAAAGGGCCCACACGAAACCGGCCCCCATCGTAATTGATAATGAGAAGGAATAGAAAGTTGAGACCATTCTTGACCATAGGATGAGACATGGCAGAGGACAATTCTTGGTGAAGGGGAAAGGGTACCCCAGTAGCGAGAATAGTTGGGAACCTGTGGAAGGACTTGAGAACGTGGAGGACCGGGTGCAGGCATGGTGGACTGATAACATGTCAGGGGAGGAATTTGCTACTATTTTTTCCGGTTATATTACGGCATGCTTTACTCATACTTAGAATGATTATGAACAGTATTCTGATAAGCCGATGGCGGACTTGGGTTTCTCGAAACCCTATTTGGAGACCGATTACGATAGCGATGAGATTTAGGTTACTTTGTTGTATGCTTGAAATGATGTTTTCATTTGGTTTTCGGAGTGTAACCGGTACAGGTTACTGGTTGGTTTCGAGAATTGTTTGATACTCACTATATTTTATGATTGAGTTTGATACTCATGATGTTTTATGTTTGGTTTCGAGTATTGTTTGATACTCAGTATGTTTTATGATTGAGTTTGATACTCAGTGTGTTTTATGTTTGGTTTCGAGTATCGTTTGATACTCAGTATATTTTATTTATTGTGTCAAGGTATCGTTTGATACTTGATATGTTTTATATAACGTTTCAAGGCTACCGTTTTGGAAGTCTTTATAGTTATTATTTACAAGACTTCGGTCAGCCTAACAAGTGTATTTAAGACCTGCTATTCTCCGGACTTAGAGAGAGCAGACTTCGACAGACAGAGTTTTCAATATACTTAGTTGAACAGTTACTTCTTCAGTCCGCTTCGAGAATCCAATGAGACCAAACATACTTAGCTATTAGGAACTACTTGGTAGTTGCGATATAGTAAGAAGTTTGTTACAACAACTTAGTCTAAGCCTCCGGTACTTAGTCTCGTTATATACCATACTTTGGTATAGACATAGTATCGTTACTCTATTGATTCCCGCCACCACCCATGAGGCGGTTACACGTAGCGCCTATGGCGGAGGGAAGGCCCAAACACCGTACTATATCTATGATCCGATGGTTGAGGGAGGTTTGGCCCAGTGGCCAATGCTGCGTAGATGAAGGTGAAGTTTCTTTGAGGTCTTGATACAGACTTTATTGTGATTGGCTCATCAAATGAGGGTTCCCTAAGTGGGAGATGATACTACATGTAATGCGACACCATATGGCAAGTAGGCGTACTGAAGTATCCCATATTGCATTGGAGAGGAAGGGGCATGGGGCCCTATGCAGGGAGGGGCCAAAATTTTGTGTTTGGAAGGGGTGGAGGAGTGGTATTTAGAGCTCCAGCCGGTAGGGGCATTCAGGGGGCTTGTTGGGGTCGCCTCCGTGGACTTGGTGATGGTTGAGTTGGTATTTTTTGGTTTTGGTGTTTTCTTTGGTTTTGTTACAATGCTCTCCTCTTCGGGTGATACTTGCAGCAGGTAACCGATAGTCTTCTAACGATCACTCCTCTTAGCCCAATATCTGTTGCGATAGCTAAG
>Ga0307507_10002723_pt1 | contig 36278 bp, 9 predicted proteins | sample 7_EM_MG_FD_207223 | JGI IMG/M metagenome (GOLD analysis project Ga0307507, IMG submission 207223) | Populus trichocarpa ectomycorrhiza microbial communities from riparian zone in the Pacific Northwest, United States - 7_EM | ecosystem: Host-associated > Plants > Roots > Unclassified | place...
TAATAAAATTAATATATTTTATATTTTATATATACTTTCTTAATATTAGTAAGCATGCATAAAAGTATAATTTTAATAATTTTTCATTTAGCCGCACCTTAGTTGATACTATACGCTATACGTTATAAAATGCGCATTTAGCCGCAATATGCTGCCAAATGCTGTAAAAATGCTGGTAAATTTTTTCCTAACGCTATTATATACGCTACGCTACTACCTACAAGTTACTAAAAGACACGTCCCTTAGCCCATATATACGCCACTATATAATCATAACAGGTTTCGCCATATAACAGCTATATATAGTATTTGGAACTATCTATAGTTGCATTATACTCTTACAATTGTTACCAGTATTAGATAGTTTTGGTGTCTTTCTTACCTTAGCCTACTTTTAAGCTCAAACCGGCCTTCTCCTCGTACACTAACTTCTATAGTAATAACGTAAATTTAGTTAACTTTAATATCTTCTACTCAATACTTGACTTCTAATTGGCTATAATAGTACTATAGTAGATAGGCTTAGTCTGTCCTTGTTAATCTATCTAAGTAAATAGTTACTTTACCTCCAAGAGCTTATGGCTTGGCTTGACCATAATAGTATAATTTGCGCGCTATAGGTTAATAAACAGCCTAATTAATATAAAGGTGCAAAATAGGATCTACTTAGAATTATTAGTATTAAAGGTTTACCTAGCCTCAGCCTTCTTAATATTGGATATGCTAGCTGCATAGTAGAGCACCTTGTCTTTGCCGTATTCTTTATATAGCCTATTAAACTAACAAGCTAGTATAAGAGGTAAGCAAGTGGTAATAACAATCTTACATACTAAACCGTCTGTCCGTTTTTCAACATAAACACAATTGTAGATTTTTTTAACTTTAAAGAACTTTACATTCTATTAAAAATAGCGGTTAAGTATATTAGTAAACTCCTTACTAAGTAGGTTAGTAGTCCACTTAGCGATAATTAGGTCCTTAAGTATGCAACTCCAAGTTTTTAGGTATTTATTATTAGACTTAATTATAATAGGGGCTTACTAGTCCTAGTATTAAACAACCTAGGCTACACTCGCTGCCGTTTTCGCGTTGGTGTATAACTCGGCTTAGGTAAGTTGCGGTATCTTAGGTTTAGTATTTAGATTACTACCATCTTCCTCCTATATAGCCAGAAGTTCCTTATATCAGCGCCTCTACTCTATCCTTACTCGGTCCTCTATAGCTGTAATTATAGCCACCTTAGTATTGTTAGGGTTGGCCTATAATATAACTAATTTAAGATAGCTGTTCTTTAGGATAAGCTTTTACTGGTTAAACCAGAGTATTAACTCCCCTCTATATATCTAAAACGTTGGAATAACTGTGCGGAAAAATATAGCCAGTTTACCAAATTTCCTATCTACTACTGCTCTAGCTGGGTTGGTCTTCGCATCCTTATAGAGACGGTTGAATTTCTTCTTCTTTAGCTAGATATTTTCTTCTTTAAGTTTAAGCAGTACTTTAAACTCTGTTTCTTTTAGCTTATCTACTTCTTCCCACTCAGGCCTCTTTAATCCTGCCATAATAAACCATATTGGTTGCATTAGGTTCCTGTTATTAGGCGTACCAGACACACCCTATACAGCAGGGCTATAATTATACGTAATATAGTACTCCTTAACCATATCCTAAATAAACGATATTAAGACTCTACTAGTTGTGTCCAGGTGGTATTTATCCTAGAGAATACGCCTAACCTATATTATACTCTTTAATACCTAATACGTTCTAAGGGATTAGCTAGTTAGGTGTTTCTATATACTAGTTTATATAATAATAAACTCGCGTATTAGTCGTGTGGTAATACAATTTTGCGTAGTAATTAGAAGGAATTAGGTTAAGTATTTTAGCGCTAATAGTTTTATTATATTAGGGGTAGGGCGATAATTGTTCTTAAACCTAGCTTTACCCTATAGGTATAGTAGCAAAGTCTTACTAACCGTATATATGTTGTTGTTATTCTCCTATTATTCCTTATTAGTCCACTTAAGAGCCTTGCGGATTTGCAGCTATTTGTCCTTTTTTAGTTTACTAAATATCTTAACTTTATTATAGCTAGGGGCGAGAATTGTAATCTAGGGCAGGTTGGGGCGCTTTATAATCGCGCTGTCTTATAATATTACACTTGTGTCCTTTAGGAATCCTAGTAGGCCTAGGTTTAGTATAAGGATGACTAAGCAGCCTCGCTATAGGTCTATAGGGTATAGCTTCTTAGAGTTATCTTCGCAGTAGTATATAATCAGCTGCTTTACTACCTATAGGCATTTTATATCCAGTGGATGCATCTTAGGTAGATAGCAGGTTACGTCCCTAACGGCTTAGGCCTTTTAAATGTCTATTATGTTTTAATAATAAAAGTAGTTTATTAGCTATTAAGTGATTATTTATATAGTCTTGCCCACGCTAGGTTTGTCTGTATAGATACCACCTCCTTTAATTATCCTCTCTTGCTTAAATGCCCAAGCCATATATACCACTTGGTATGGGCTAAATTTAAAGCCTAATATAAGGCCCTAATTAGGGAGTTCAATTAGGGCGGTCTTAAAAAGTACTTTTAATAAGACGAGTAGGAAATACTTTAGAGTAAGTAGAAGATCCGCCTCTATTATATACGCTAGTACACTGTCTAGGTTGTCCTTCCTAGCCTTATAGAGCTGGGCTAGGAAATTTTACTGGTTAAGTTCTTCCTCTATATCTATATCTTAGTTGTTATTATTAACTAAATCCTTATCTTAGTTATTATTATTAACTAAATCCTTATCTTAGTTGCTGTTATTAACTAAATCCTTATCTTTGTCTCTACTCTCCGCATCTTTAGAGTTAGTGTAATATAAGAACTGATTATCGTGTTTACTGGCATGTTACAGTAATTTGCTGTCCTCTGTGGTAACATCTTAAGGGGTATTAACGGTTGGTAATACGGTAGTAGGGTTGTCTATTATATTATTAAGCTAGTGTGTACCTATAGGTTCGGTAATAGGTTGCGGCGATTTACTATTATCTACGGTGATTTCTCTAGTACCACTATTACTTGTTAATGTGGGCTTATGGGCAGATAGGTTACGTCTTCCCTTCGCTAATTACCTTCTGCATATAACTGGCTCGTTATTGCTGCTTTCTATAAGGGTGCCTGCCGCTAATTTTAGTTAAGGGCGCTTCCTATATCTATTTAGGTTAGCCTTGCAACTGTTTAACTTCCTAGGCGCAGCCAGCTTGCTTTTATTATCCTTTACTAGGGCACTTATTGCCGATCTTAGTTAAAGCTACTTATTATATCTACCTAATTTAGTCTTACTATTGTCTGATTTTTTATATCTAATAGGCTCGCTCTTGCTATCTTCCTTAGAGCTATATACTGCTAATCCTAAATAACTCCGCTTCTTGCCTTCTCCTAGTTTACTCTTGCCGCTAGCCTTACGCAATATTAGGACTTGCTAGCTATCTTTTACACTATATCTATTGCGTCCAGGCGCCTTGGATTTAATGGCTAGCGGTATATTATTAGTGGCAGTGATTTAGGAGTTTAAGCTAGGAGGTAAGAATAATACTATAAGCACAGCCTCCTTTGTGCCATTTTTCGCTATTTCGCTAAGAGCTGCAATAAGTATGCCCTCTGACTGTATTGCGAGGTTTTTATGTCTCTATGGCGATATATAGATGTTCTTTTTAGGCGGACCATCGATATTAAGCTCTATATAGGCTTGTAGTTCCTCCTGTAGCTTGCCTAGAGCTATATATAGGTTTCCGCTTATTAGATATAAGACTTGGACTACCCTAACCATTAACTTGCCCATTAAGCCTATGGATTGGATTTTAATCTTAATATCTTCTATATTAATTGTGTTGCTTGCTACTAGGGTTACTAGCTAAGGCAAAGGGATACTAGGTAGTAGGTTTATAATAACGTCTATAGGCTATATTATATGTAGTAGCTAAGGTGGCGTTATCTTATCTTATACTTTAGTCTTTTAGGGTAACGTATATTTACACAGAGGTAGGTTTTTTAATTTATTAGAGGTACTTAGTACCCTCCTTACGTAATTAGAACGAGCACTTTTTATAATTTTTAGAATTACCCACAGTTTCTAATCTAGTGGAGTATTAGTAAATTATAGGAGTTACTTATAAAACTCCTTAACATGTCCTTTTTTTATTATTATAGAGTTGCCGTAATATGTTACGTGCTTAGACTTAACTTTAATTATAATATTTTTAACCCTCTCTTTTAGTCTATTATAGTTTTTGATGGTTATTCTAAAGCCTTAGGCAATGTCCGTATTTTTAGTTAGCTTTGGGTTCGCCTTATACCATATATCTAGCTTTGCCTATAGTTACGTTATTATTAAGTCGCTTGTTCGGTTAGGTATATATAATATTACAGCATATATTAAGTAGAAGGTAACTATTAAAGTAAAATAGCTTTGTGTAGTAGCTAGCTAGTGCTACACTAGTATAACTCTAGTGTTAGATATAGTTAGAGGTTAGTTATTAGAGAGATAAAAGGTGGGGTAAGTAAGGTAAATAAAGGAGAGGTAAAGCGGTAGATCTTGCAATTGCCTATATATACCCGCATAGAGGTGAAATTAGCTATTATTTACTGCTACTAGTTAGGGTAAATGCGGCTAGATTTAGTGCTGTGCAGTTAAATAAGGGCACAATTGTATAAGGGTATAATTATATAATATATAGGGACTACCCTACCCAGCCTATTTAGGGCTAAATAGTGGTCCAGTACTGCTAGACTCTTGCAGTTTTTAATATAAGCAATTTATTAAGTGCCTATAGAGGGGTAACTGGTTATTATGGCATAGTAGAATGTGGGAGGTTATAGGCGTTACTATATTTCTTATTATTAATAAAGTTGGTATATATATGCGCCGCTAGAGTTAGAGGGCTGGCCTATATCTATATATACGGGCTCCATCGCTGTAAAGTATTTACTATATAACAGGTAGTATTTCTGGTAGACGGTGATGTATTGCACTTATTATAGGCATTACTATATTTCTTATTATTGTACAAAGTTGGTGGATATGCGCGCTATTAGAGTTAAAGGGCTGGCCTATGTTTATATATGCGGACTCTATTACTGTAAAGTACTTAGTATATAATAGGTAGTATATCTAGTAGACAGCAATATATTACACTTACTTTGTAATTACTAGTGTTATTATTATACACTTAAGGGCCTGCTGGGTAAGTCTATTTGGAATAATAATTATTTAGTACGCGGGATACTTTTATATCTATACCTAAACATCTAGTGCTTGTTTAAACGCATATCTACCGCAAAAGGTTATAGGAGGTTTTATATCTTATATTATAAGTTTATATAATTAATAGCATTTTGCGGCATTTTGCGGTATGTTAAGACATATTGGGGCATATTAGGGCATATTGGGGCATTTTAGGATAGTAGACATATTGTATATACCTAGCATCTAGCCGCTTAGCAATGTTAACTTATCTCGCTATTTATCTATTTGGTATTATATAAGAGGTTAGTGTTCTACTATAGTATTTTCTGCGTTGGAGTCTTTTATATTTAATATCTTTATTTTAGATCTGTCTAGAACTATATATAGTTTTATAATATTCTACTCCCTACCTAGTACTCTAGCAAGAGATTATTTAGCTAATAATACCTTTTCTCTTACTAATTAAGAAAGGAAAAGATTTATACTTTCTAGTAGTAGTAGGCTGTGCTTATTAGTGATATTTTTAACGGATTATAGTATTTAAGTTTCCGTTTACCTATAACGTAATTAGCCTACCTATAGTAAAGTGCTTTTATTTTACTACTTACTTTTCTTTTCCCTTACCCTTCTATACGTTTATATGCTTGTATTATAAACTATAAAAGCTTAATAGTGCTAGACCATTGCCTAGCCTATATTAAGAGATAGGCTAGGTAGGGTAGTCCCCTTAACTTATACTATACCACATCTTCCTCTACAGGTTAGTCTTATTACTATAGATTCGCCTTTACACGCATTTAACCTGCGGAGTATATAACCGTATATATTGCCGCTAAGGCCTTATGTATATAATTTTGTTAGGGCGCGCCTTATCTCCTTATCTTTACTAGTTAACCTAACTTTACTAACTACTCTCCCTTACTCCTACCCTATTAGTATCCACCTCTATAACTAGTGCCTCTGTAGATCTATCTAGGCTATAGAGCCTTATAATATAGTAAGTTAGCTACCTTATCTTTAACCTTAGCTATGCGATAGAGAATTTATATTTACTAATATATTTATATAGACCACTACTTAATATAGCTTACTACTAAAATAGACCTACCTACTAATTATTTTATAACTTGCGATATTAACTATATCTATAACCACAAAAAGTTTGCTAAGGGCGTTATAGTTTTTAAGATTGCCTTAACTATAGTGGCTGTGGGCTCTAGTGTCTTGTAAGATAATAGCAAGGGCCCTATACTTAATAAGCCTCTTCTTTTAGAGCTTGGCAGTCTATACCTCTTGGCTAATAACGCTTTAAAATGCTATTTCTGTCTGTCTACTAGCTATATGCGCGTTAATTATCCTCTTAAAAAAGCTTTTTAACTTTATTATAGCTGCGGTAAGGCTGGTTATCTTAAAGCTAACTGCCTTAACCCTATATGCAATAATTATGGGGAAGCTAGTTATCTTAAGAGCAACTATCCTTATGTAATATGCAACTAATATAGTGCCATAGGCTATAGAAAGCGAGACTATTTCTAGCTATTAGATAAGAAGAAGTAAACTTACCTAAATTATAACTCCCTAGACCATCAAACTGTCTTCTATAGTTAGGTATGTAAGAACTATAGAGTTATAGGGCATAATATTAATAATTGCATAAGTGGACCTACTTTAATTTAGGTAATAGACGCTGTAACTACTCTAGGTAAGGTAGATGCACTAGGTGCTACCACTTTAAGTATAGCTGCTACCTCTCCCTCGCCTAAACCCCTTAATGCAGCCGGCTTCTATCTAGTAGTGAATAGCCTAGTGGATAATCTAGACACCTATATAGAGAATAGCGATTCTGTAATGGCTAAACCTTTAAATATACTCTAGCTTCTAAGCAATAACTACTTTATAGTTTAGTTTGTTACGCAAATTATTAAAGAGCATATTATAGCATATAGCATTACATTCTAGGTGTTTTATAAGGCTGGTAAAATGCCTACTTACTGTTTATATAAAACAGCGTCTGTCTAATTTACGGATGCTAATATTGCTGGCGACGTTAAGGTTAGCACTGCTAATGCTACTTCTTTAGTTACTTAATAACTGTTATATCTAACTATACTTAAGTATCTTACTTATATTCTCCCGCAAGATGCTATGACCCTATAACTTTACTATATTAGGTTTGTTGCCGCCTTTGATAAACTTATATTAGGTACGCGCATGTTGCTTAGTAAGTACTTCTTTGTTAATAGGGACTTCGGCCTATTTATACCGCAAATCCACAAAGCTTAGGATATACTGTTGAATAATCCTATAATTATTGTCTATTTCTTTACGCTAGGTACTAAATAGCTTAATAGTTATATTGCGAGCCTAAACGCAAGCCTATAGCAGTAGAGCGTTAACAATCCTTTAGGTTGCTAGTAGAAGAACTATAACATAAATGTCCAGCTTAGTATATAGCTCTTAGTAGAGAACTAACCATTATATAAAATCCCTATAAGGTATTAGTTTAATAGCGTTTTTAAGTATTTTACGGTCTAGTTCTATACCGCAGTTATAAGCCTTAAGGTTGTTAACCAGAACCCCTAGGTACCTACTATTATTCATTTTATTACTTTCCTAGGTGGCACGGACCAAGTCTACTACGCTACTATCTAGATAGTTAATGGTCTTACCCTTTACACTAACTCTATTATTAATATCTTATTCCTAGGTAAAGACGTAGATAGCTAGGCCAGCTAGAAAGAAGTTATTATTAATACCACTCCCTTTAGCTCTGGCTATAACTACTATACTTTTGTCTTTTAACCATAGGTAGGTTACAAGTTTATACTAAACCCTATATTTGCTCTGGAGTATGTCCTAAGCAGCGACAACTTTATAACAGTTAATAACCTAAGTAAGGCCCTAATTACGGCATAGGGCATTAAATGTTTTATAACTAAGTATATCCCTAAGGTTAGAATCTCCTAAGAGATTAACACTCTACGCTACCTATAGTAAGGAGGTAATAGTTTCTAGATTAAGTACTAAATTATGCTGTCTAATAACTTTATAGATCTCCCGCGTATTAATTACTTTAACTATAATATCGCTAAGTATAGGAAGAACTTAGTTAATAATGCCCTTAAGGCTGTCTTACCGCTACTTAATAAAGAGCAAACGGGTACCTATACTGCACTTAAACATATAATAGGTGGTATTTTGCTAATCTAAGGCTTTAGTGGTATTAGGAAATCAACTTTCCTAACTATCTTAGTATAATACTAGTATCGACTTAGGTTACCCTAGTAGGATCCTACTAGAATCTAGGTCTTGTCGCCACTTAATTACTAACTAGATATACTGGCCAAGACAATTAATAATGCACTTATAGAGGACTATAAGGCACTAATTACGTAAGGCCGTTTTACTAAATTTCCTATTATTCTTTACTGCTATATACGCTTAACAAAAACTAAGGTCTATATACGGGATGCTATTATATAGCGAACAGCGGCAGGTATTAATACTTATCCTAAGTATTTTAAGAAATAGGATAACTATGCTATAATTAACAAGGACGTATCTATGCTAAATATAGCATTCCTACTCTACTATACATTTAAGGCTAGTAATGCCACCGGCTTTAATAAGCGGTTATAGGTTATAGATTTGTCTAAAGGTTAGTAGCTATTACGCCTTATAGGTGTCTTAGATAGTAACGGAAACCTATATTCTATTACAGACCCTAATACGACTAAATACGCCGAATTCCGCTAATACTTGTACTAATTTGCGCTTGGTGATAACATAACGTAAAATAATAAGATAGGATTAACACTCGCGGCTAATATAGTTATTATATACCTAGCTAAGAAGGCTGATATTATTCTTATAACACCTAATGTGGTCTTGTAGACCTATGCATATTCTATTAGCGCCACACGCGCAGTTTTCTATAATGAGGCTAGAAAGGCGTCTAAGCTAGGTAGTCTTACTAGATTTACCTAGAGCAGACTATATTTAATTTAGGGAGGTCTATAAATCTAGGCTGGCGACCCCATGCCTTAGGTTTTCCTTAGTAATATATATTAACCGAAACCAATCCTTGGTCCCAATTTTGATAATCCGTTCTACTATTAGAAATCTATCTCCCTCTATATATATCTTCTCGCGGCTAGTGCGGATACGGTATAGTTCTCGCTATAACATTAATTTATTAAAGATATTGTATATCTTATAAATGCCGTCCTGCCGCATAGCCAGCTTTAGATAAGCCTAATAGTTAAGGACTAAGAGCAGTTAAAGCTAGCAGCGAGCTTTTTTAAAAATATACTGCGCTGTAACTACCCTATCGCATTCCTTGCCATTAATGGTACTATATAGGTGAACGAGTTTAGCCAATTAATATATAACCTAGTCCACGCTTAACGCGTATTCTGGGTGGCTATAGCGCTAATAGACTTTAGATTTAAGCTATTAGAGGTTAGCCTTACTGTTCTATATACAGCCTAACTTGCCGTCTACTCCGCAGCGCTGTATGCGCTTAAAGAATAGTACTACGCCCAGCAAGATGGCAGCAAGTGGCGGGAATTTGCGCCAGTAGTTAGTAAGATTAAGGTCTTTACTATTAACAGCATCCAAGGCAGCTAGGTGGAGTTATTAGTATATAATATAATAGTTACTGGTCCGCTAAAATTTATCTAGGATATAGTAAGGAACCTTCTTATAATTACTAGACCACAAGCGGGCCTTATTATTGTTAGTAGTCCCTAGGTGGTCTATAATTATTATACTAGTAATAAGACCTTTACAAACACCGCGTACTACAAAATTAAGAAGTAGTGTAAGGATAATAAGGTATTTATTAACCTTAAGAATTTTAAGCGGAAAGAGAACTTCTAGCAACTTATTACCCTATTCAACGTTAATAAAACCATATAGCGTGTCTACCGCTAGCGTATAGCCGATTACACGCCTATTTTATATAGTATGGATGTTAACTTTAATATTGCTATCCCTGACTTCGCGGGTGTAATAAATATTAGTGGTACTAGTAATTATACCAAAGCATAGAACAAGGCCAATGGAGAGGGCGCCAACAATAACAGCTAGGACGGTGCCGGTAACAACAGCGAGGATAATAATAATGGAGAGGATATTAGTGGCGTCAGAATACAAGGAGAGTAGTAAGAATGGATATTATAGACACTACTAGCAGCGAGACCCTTAAATAGGGACACTAGATAGAAGTTAAGAGCGGCAGTAGCTATAGGCCTTTGGCATTTGCAATTTTGCTATAGTACTAGATAAAATACGGCATATTATAACACTATATGTTATAGCCGAATAGGATAGACTCTTAATAATTATAATCTCCAAAATAGATAAGCGCATTACGGTAAAGACAGCCCAATTTATAAAGTTTAGTAACCCTAATTTCTATCCCTTATAGGCTAGCGGTTAATTAATGCTGATCCGTAATCTAGATTTTAAGTACTTAACTAGTTAGATTATAGTCTAGATATCTTACTAATAACCGCAATTAATCAGCTAGCTGCGAGCTTTAGCCTTTATAGCTAACTAACTACGTTAAGTAGATCGCTTGCTATCTACTAACTGTTAAGCTGTCAGCTAGCTATCCCAATTAGGTAAGTAGTATAGCTAATAGAGCCTTTGGCAGAGCCTCTAACCCAATTTTAGCGCGTGCTGTATTTAACTAAGGGTTTACTAATCTATAATAATTCTAGCTTAAAGCTAAACTCTATAATTAATTTCCCTAGCTACTAAAGCTTTACTAGGGGCTTAATACGGAGCTCTACTAAAGGTTTTGCCAGGAGCTCTGCTAGAGAGGCTCTATAAAGCTCCCTTAAAGCTCTATACGGAGCTCTACTAAGACTCCATATAGAGCTCTATGGAAACTCCGCATAGAGCTCTATAGAAACTCTACATAGAGCTCTATTAAAGTTCTATACGGAGCTCTACTAAAGCTCTGCACTAAAGCTCTATACAAAGCTCTACTAAAAGCTTTAACTACCACTAAATCTTACCACTAAGGCAGCGAGCTGCCAGCTAGCTATAGTTTTATAGCTAAGCTCGCTAACTGCTTACGTTATTAGTGACGCTAACAGCGACGCTAACTTTTGGATACACTAACCGCAACTATTATTAATTACTCTCCGTATAGTATAGGCCGCCTCTATTTTCGCTAAACTGTAATAACCCTAAATAGTATCTAATTCTTTTCTCGCCATAGCTGCCGCCAAGGCAATGTAACTTAACGCCCTCTCCTACTTATATTGGGCAGTTCCCCAACCTAGGCTATGCTATTGCCGGTATTAGCACGCCCTTACTATATCTTAAGAAACTTGTCGCTAAGGCTATAGGTCCTTAGAATAATACTTATCCCACCCTACTAGCTACTAGCTAGCAAAACATAGGATAAATATAATGTCTATATAATTGCCCCTAATAAAAGAGCCTATAGTAAAGGCGATTTGCTATACCACGCCTAGATAACCTAAGATTATGTATATAGATAATAATTTTAGGGCTTCCTAGTGCGATAGGAGGTCTTGCTGCAAGGTAAACTTAACTAAAGTTACTATCTCTATATAGATTAGATTAACCGTAATTAATTAATGCCTTCTAGCCCGCCCAGCGAAACGTATCGCGCTAGTAATAGGGCTAAATAAACGTTAGCGATATATTATAATTAGGACGGACACCTGTATACCATTTCTATAGATAGCTGTAAATATAGCCTGGCCCACCCTATAATAAACTGCCCTTAATAGAGCAGCCCTTAAGGCCCTATTGTTTCGGATAGGCATAGTCTCTATATAGGCGGCCCATATTTACTCCTTGTTATAATCCACCCCGGCCTCTAAAAACATCTTGACCAGCAGCTAATATTTAACTATGCGTAGGCCTTAAGGCGCATTAGGCAGCGATATTAGACTTAAGGCCACGTCTATACTTAGGACTAAGTTTATACCATCTAGTTACCGCCTATAAAGTAGTATAACGAGTTGTTTAAGATTACAGCCGCAGTTCTGCGTATAGCTAAGTGGGGACAAGTTCTGCGAGTTTATGGCAGCTATATGCCCCTTTTCCGTATCCACTATATAGTTAATGCCAGGCCGCCCTGGCACCTTTATCTTTTTACGTATATTTAACTGTGCGTGGGCTAGTATATTCTGCATGGCCTTATATACCTATGGCGCTGGTGCCTTTTTACATTTTACTACTTAATGGATAACTTTCTGGATTACCTACTCGCGTAGTAAATTATTTAGTCGTCCGCGAAATAAAATATACAGGATACCGTCCTTAATAATAACCTGCTTAAAAGTCTACTTAATAGTATTAAGTCTCTCCGCAGTAATACCTAAGCTAGTGATGAGCTGTATATCTTTTTACGGGTCTATAGCGCTTATAGAGTTGTACCACGCCGTATTTATGGCATACCGCTGTTATATATCGCGTCCCATCGTAAAAGATAGTCTAGTATCTTAAGTAGGGAATAGTGGTGTTTAAAATCCTATACTTAGTATAACAGAGAGGTGGCGCGATATTAGCAATAAATAGAGCCTTCTAGCCCAACATAACGCGATCTAGCGCAAATTAATGTAAAATATAGCGGATTGTGCTATCTAGCGCGTTAGTGTCTATAGACATCGCTATACTCTCGCTTGTAACATAGCACGAGCCATAAACACTACTTTAAATATACGGTTTTACATAGATGTTGTTTTCGGCCCCCTTCTAACTAAACTGCAGTAAGTTATAGCTTAATGCGGCAATTTACAAATAAGCTCTATCTAGCGGCAATATAGAAAGTGTAGGACTAAAGTAAAAAGTACAGGCGGTCTAACCCGTCATAAATAATATTGTCTAAGAAAATAGAAACGGAAGAAGGATAGACACGAGGCCGTTAATATTAGAGAGATAGACAATAATGCACCCTTACGCCATTAAAGCTTAGGGGAGCATCAGACAGCCTATTATAGGGCTAAGCTAGAGTAAGATAATAAGTGGTTACTTACACAATATATGGATGACGATGCACTATGCTATTAAACCTTAGAAGGGCATTAAATAACCAATTATAAGGCTGAATTGGAGTAAGATAATAAGTGGCCACCCGCATAAGCTCTAGGCGATAATATTATTAATAAGCCAAATAATAGGGCTGTGGATGTACACTATAACAATAATTCCGTAATATTTAATAGGGTGCACAACCTGGCAATAGTTAAGACTAATTGGCAAACTTTGACTGGAATATCTATGGACGTCTTTCAGACCGAAACATTTAAAGAGGCTACTAGCTATACCGCGGGAAAGCCTCTAGGACGGAACTAAGGAAATCCGCAAACTACGGACAATACTGCGGCAGTATGCGACATTATGCCGCATATTAAATGTACTGGCAGTGCACTAAATAAGACACCTCCCCTGTTTTATCCTTTTAGTAGTAAAGCAGAATACGCATAGGTCTTATAGTAGGTAAGCCATAGGACTTCTAACCGCGCTATTAATGAGTGGTTTAACGATATTAGGCTTTAGGGAATATTTGCTAACTATTTTTCTTGCTGGAGTGCTAAAGATGTTAAAGCAAAACTACTTTTAAAACGGATGCAATCCGAGAGCAAGTAACCGCAGTGGATTAAAATAATTATAACTGTAGGGGACTAGTAGCTGCTAGTACGTTACCGAAATGCTCTAAAGATTGTATCCCTCCTTATTGGTTACGGCCCTTTTTAAGGAGACATGACTTTCTCGCCAGTAAGGCAGTACTTGTTAGCAGGAATAAGAATATACAATAAGCTTAACACAGCAGACTAGTAGTAGGAGACGCAAGAGTAGCTACCGCTTAGCGCAACCATAGTGCCGATTATATTAGCTAGCAATAAGACCCAACTAACACAACACGCCAGCGGCAAGAAAGCATGGCCGCTCTATATTTTAATTAAAAACATTAAACTGCGCATTTAATAATCCGTAAATTAACCAGCCTTATTACTACTTATATACCTCCCGGTCTATATACCTGGCAACCAAATAATATAACTAGCGGTGCAACACAAGACCCTCACGGCCATCCTTAAATATATGCTTCAGCGATAACCCTACTGCTTATACGGTTAAGCTAATAATGCCTATAGCATTAGAGAAAGCTAGCAAAGAAGGAGTACGTCTTCTATACGCGGATGGCTAGAATTAATACTGCTTTCCACTTCTAGCTGTATTTATGGCTAATTACAAAGAACAGGTCACGCTTACAGGTATTAAAAGTGGCCGTAAATGTTTAATTTATTATATATATATAAATAAATAGCATAATCTAACGACTGCTATCTAGCGGCTATGGCCGTTTTATATATACTAATTAACAAAAGACTAAATACAAATATAGCAGGAAGGTTACGATACTAATAAAAAGGATAACTCGGATTATATTTGGCCGTTCTGTAACTTTATATAGGGCTATAATCTATCTAATATCTATAAGATAATGGCGCCTGATTTTCTATATTAGGTGCTTAAAGGCCTTACTAGTAAACACCTTATACACTAAATTAAGGGGCTTATACAAAGTAAAATACAGGCTAGAAAATATTAGGGCCTCGACATCCCGCGCATAGATAGTTGCGGCTAGGAGATATTAAATGTTAATACACTTATTACCACCCGCTTTACACAGGTAGAGCGATTTACTAATATAATAATATAGGATAGCTGGGCAAATGTCGGCTAATAGATAGGAAAGATATATAAATCTCTATTACGATAATTGGTCCCCGCTATAGCACCCTTACTAAAATAGAATAAAGGCGCCATGCTATTTATCCAGGCGTTTGTGGACTTTACTATACTATCTTAATATATATTATACGACGAATTAACCATCCGGTACCTAGTAGCAGCTATTTATAGAATAGACAAGATAAAGGATATATTCCTTCCATTTTAACTAAGCAAGGTAGGACTACCACACTTTAATATTCCTAAGCTATATGCCATTACCTACTATTCAGAGAGCATTTAGCGACTAGGAGCAATTAGAGGCATAGATATAAAGTACTTAGAGTAAGCATATAAGCTATAGAAGGTATTCTACCGTAGGACCAACAAACGGAACAACTACAAAGAGTAGATGCTATAATATAACACTATACATCTTAACACGATGCTTTAGAACGAACTTAAGCTATAGGCGTTAACTAATATAATTAATACGGCAGACCCAATAAGCGTAATATAGACGATATGACTAGGTCCTATAGTTAATATATACGCACATCGCTCATATATATGGAACTTTAATAACTATATAGCTTAAACACTTTAAGACTGGAGAATCAATATATCTATCTAGCGTACGGTTAAGGAGGTATAGCGCTAGATAGAGATTACCGACCTTACATCTAAACTGGCCCCCTTTATAAGGGAATGCCGTAAGTAGATTAACGGAATCTGGCGAATAGACTGGGACGTTAACCGACTAGAGGCTAATAATAATTAGGTATTAAAGATGCCCCTAAGCATCCATTATAGCGTTATATGCTACATTCGCTTTGGGAAGGACGCCACTGATACCAATAAGCTTGACAAGGTGTTTGCTCAATGTACCCCATTATAGGCTAACACTAGAGCCCCCCGCTATAATGCTATAATAGTGTGAGAATACGAGTAGGTAAATAACAGCCTCTATAGTAATAAAGTTGGGAGGCTTTATCTGCTACTCACAATCTAGAATACTAGGCGATTAAATAGAGAGGGCAAATACCTAAAATATGCTGGTACGTTGGTAGAGACCCTCTAAGTTTATAATAGTGATAAGATTAACGTAAGAACTGGAATACTTAGAGTGTAGAGTATAAAGCTATCTAGCAGTAGGATAAGACGTACGCTAAATACCCTTTAGATATACAACATTAACCATATTATAAGGCCTATCTCACTCGTACTGACGGATATTAACGTTATAGACTATTTCTTTGTGAATAACTACAGCGATTGGGATATATATAATACTATATATAACAAAGACTTTGAGTAAATAAATAGGGCACAGGTTAATGCATATATAAGGAAACAGGCTTATACTAGGCGGTAAATAAATATAACTTAGCTAAAACAGCGGTAAGTTGCAACTAGCGGCGCCGGATTGTAATAAAGGGGCAGATTGCCGCGACTATAATAAACTAGAATATAATACCACTATATATCGCCCTCCACGCGCTAGCTATCCTTTATATCCTATACACCGTACCCTCTACCTTAAAAGTAGGTAAATATTATAAGGAACTAGGCTTCTGCGCGGTATAGAAAAAATATCACGTAAAGTAGGACCCTATGCCATGGCAAGGCAATCTAATTGCCCCGTTATAAAGCCTAACAAATAGTCAGGCCGCCCTCCTAACTTATTATTATAAGTTAGTTAAGGCTCTTTTTTATCTATACTCGGCGAGAAAACCCTAATTTATACCATAAAAGTTAAACGGGTTGTTGTTTAAAGTATATTAGGTATAAGACTCCAGACTATCTAGCATCTCCTAGGGAAGTAAGGTGTGTATAAAAGCTAAATAGTTCTACTAAACTGATATACTTATTCTCTACCTATTCTATAGAAAAGTAAACGAAGACGCTATAAGTTAAGTAGTAGCTCCCAAGATAATCTGGATCTTAAAGGGGATAATATCGAGCTCTATACTGTAATTATCTCCATTAAAAGGCAAGGCTGTTATTAATACTATTATATGCCACAGTACGACCCATTATTGTTAATTTTAATAACGTTATCCTAATGGACAGTCCCGTTCTTGTTAGACGAAAGCCCGCGAACCCTAAATAACCCTAAGATATCTAAAACCTACACTTAAAAGAAACGCATGCGTTACTTAGATGAATAACCACTATAGGATGACTTCAGATAATATATAAAGTAGCTACTTAGCCCAGTTAATATAAAGATATACGGTATCGCTCAGATACGTCTTATTATATATATAATAACAGGCTCTATGCCTAAAGAGCTCTATCTCTCTCCCTAGCCGGAAATAAATACAAGCGGTCTAAACACACTAATGAAGCAGACATAGAAAGAGGTAATTGCTATTATAAACCGTCACAAAGGCCCAACAAATGGAGCATTGAGTATGCCACTAGGGCCAATAGTACGCAAGGTTCGCAGTCCTTAGATTTAGTAGCACTATGCTAACCAGTTTTCTAGCTATATAACCAACTTAGCGTGTTTTAGTGTGCTATAATAAATATAGTGCGTGATACCGTTGCTAGGAGCTATAACTGCCTTAAACTAGATACCAAGGTCGTGGTAAAGGAAGTAGAGGAACTACTTAAGAATAACCGCTTTACGCTTGGTGGCCCAGTTAGTACTCTGCCTTTTACTATACCTAACTAACTAAGGCTAGGATGGAGAGACAAGATTTAGGGCGCTGATTATTACACGCTATATTAAGCGCGTGTTCTTTAATACTGGGCTAAGGTTACTTGCCCTTAATAAGAATAGTACTAACCTATTCTCGCCTATTACAGCCAATACAATATGGCTTATATGCGTAGCAATTTAATATGCGCTTAAGGACTACAAAAGCGGAATATAAATTATTTATAAGTTTAAAGCCAACGCCATAGTTATAGGTAAAACTATGGGAAGCCTCTTACTATACTTACTAAAGCGTATTATAGATAGTTGGGAGTAACTATGGAATATTTAAAAGAGCTACTAACCTAAGTATAATAAAAGGCTACGCAGGCTACTTCTATAATAAGTTAATAAGATGCGGAATATAACCAGAGACAAGATACTACAGACTTAGTAGGTAATTAGCGATCCTTTTAAGGATACTATAGAAGATCTAGAGGAACTGGATCTTAAGTACAATAATAGGTTTACTTAACAACCGCATACTATAAGTGTAAACACACAATATTACATTAATTGTGTTGTAACGTTATATCGCGATACTCGCTGTATACTATAGCACTTTGCTGCCGTTTCCTATTTTATAATATCCCGCCATTTTAATTGTTGTACGCGGGCTAATAAAGATAATACAATAGGATAACGGTAGCCCAGCGCATTTGTTGCCAAGAATGAGCCCTAAAACTATATATAAGGTCTCCTTCTCGCAGTATACTAATAAGACGATTTTAATGCTATACGACTATAATATTAACGCTATTAAAGCGCTCCTCAAACAAATTTAAGGTAATAATGAATAGGAAATAGGAATTAATCACCATATCTTACGGTATATATTCACCGGCAAGTCTAAGGTTATAGATATTACGGATAGTGCTATACTAGAGGATATAAAGGCCCGCCTATAAAGTGGAGATAGATGGGTGATACTAGAACTTGCTAATAAAGAGGATAAGAGTAGAGAAGGCAGTAGAATAGACAGGGAAAACAATAGCGATAAAGAGGATAAGAATAGAGAAGGCAGTAGAATTAATAGGGAAAACGACGGCAAGAATAAAGACGATTAGGGGTTTAGTGGTATAGTGCTACTATTGCGGCGGAACTAATGTAAATATTAAACTTAAAATAGTAGGTTAACTAAAGGGCGTTATTAGGCGTATTGAGGTTATACTATACTACTATTAGGTCAAAATGTGTTCTTTATACAGTGTGTGCTAGGCGCGTAAAATAAGTAAAGAACACTAACTGCGTAGAATAAGCAAAGGGTACTAACTGCGTAGACTAAGCAAAGTATACCAATTACGCGGAATGGGTAAATACTACTAACCGTATAGACTAAACAAATACTATTAAGTGCGCGGGATAAACACTTAATAATAACCGCGCGGGAAGAGCAACACTTATCTATTGCTTGAAATAAGCAAAGTATACCAATTGCGCGGAATGGGTAAATACTACTAACCGCGCAGACTAAGTAAATACTATTAAGTGCGCGGGAAGAGCAACGCTTATCTATTGCTTAAAGTGAGCAAGATATATAGAATGCGCAAGGAGGGCATTATACGTTAATTGCGCATTAAGTGTAAAAAAAGCTTAATAGAATAAAGGCACCACTTAACTGGGTAGCTGTAAATGCGCAATTAGCTGCACTGCGTTATTGGTTTCTGTTAAATGCGGCAGTATGCCGCTCCTTAGTCGATACCATACGCTACACGTTGCAATGCGCGAAATGCGCATTTGGCCGCCAAATGCTGCCAAATGCTGCAAAAATGCTGGTAAATTTTTTCCTGACAAAGGCCACTAGGGGGAATATAAGATCCGCGGATAAGCTTTCTAGTAGTATAGGAATAGAAAACACTAGTGTCTCTAATTAACTGATATCGCGTTCGCTTAAGGTAGTTAAAATTGTTATATATAATATAGATATTATCAAAAGCGGATATTGATTGGAGGTGAGTCTTTAACAACATTAGCGCCAGTATATTCGCCGCTGGTATTATGACCTTCCTTAGAGCGTTTGGCCAATTCCATCTTTTAACAGTTAAGCGTTATATATCCGTTAATAACCCCTAGTCTATAAAGCAGTGATAGAACCTAACGCTTTATACCTATACCTTAAAGATAAAGACTAAGAAGCTAAGTAAAGCAGTTAGTAGAGCTTCGAGCGCGGCCTAATAAAAGGATGGATGTAAGAAGAACAACCCGCCCTAGGTGTGGATTTTGTAATTTATTAGTTCTTAGCTGTGCTAATAATCCTTCTATTAGCTAATTGCCTTATAGCCCTATAAGAGTTGAACGTCTTTAAACTCTAAATCTAACTTTTATGGGCTAAAGATAACTGTCTTCTGCTGAAGATTATAAAGCTCTTTATAAAGGATATTTATAACCGCATTAACTAGTTCCAAATGGATATCCGCAGTCTCTATAATCGCATTACGGATTTCCTCGTCTCCTAAAAGGGTAGCAATAAGCCTCTTTGCCCTCTTCTTTTTGGCCTTCTTTTTTTGCACCTTATCTGTTTTTACGCCTTCTCTTTTATTAGTATTAAGCTGTAGCTATGCTAAAGAAAGGTCACTAAAGGACTATCGCCAGTTCTGTAAATGCTCTGAAATAACTCTAACCTTCTCTTCCTTTATTACTGGGCGCGATATCCGCTTAGCGGATGCTCTAGTTAGTATTTAGATAGGCGTCCACCAGTTAACTAATATTGTGTTTATAGAGGGGGTGGGCAATTTAATTGTTAACATATTACCTATTTGGCGGCGCTTTTTGCTTAACATTATGGGGGCTGATGGGGTAGATATATTAATTGATTATAGAGCTGCTTCTGTAAATCAATTTAACGGTATTTTTAAGATAATAGCTGTTATGGGAGGGTAGATTAATTTCGTTAAAGAAGGTAACTACTCTATATACAAAACAAGTTGCATCGCTTAAGAAACCTTGGAAAAGTCTCTCAGACTATAGAATTAACTTTTTGATAAAAAAGGTTAGCGATATCCGCAAGCGGATATCGCTAACCTTTTTTGTTAAAAAGTTGATTCTATGGTCTAAGGGACTTTTCCAGACTTTATTAAGCGACGCGACTTGTTTTGTATATAGAGCAGTTACCTTCTTTAACGAAATTAATCTACACCCCTATAGTAGCTATTTTGTTAGGAATATAGTTAAATTGATTTGTAGAACCAGCTCTATAATCGATCAACTTTTGGGCCTTATATATACACCCATTACGACGTCCGTTGCGATATCTATTACGGTGTCGCGTTGTCTAAATTTGTATAGGGATATATATAATCTTTAACAAAATTAATAAAGCTACCCGCGTAAGGTCTAGGGCTGCATATAGGCTTAAAATAATTGTAAGAACCAGCTCTATAATCCATTAATTTTTAGGCCTTATATATATACCCATTATAATATTACAGCTGTTTCTACAATCCTTAATAACGGAATTTTTTTTTACCGAAAATGATCTTGACTTTAGGCAGTTGTGGGCTAATTTAGACCCAATATTTATAAAATATCGGGTTGTCTCTCTAATCGATCAATTTTTGGTAGTATTTTAAGCTATTATAGTTAAGTAATTCAACCGCAAGTATAGGGGAAATTGTAGAAAATGTTGGAAAATGTAATAAACCTTAGAAATGTCCCTTAGACCACATTTTTGATTTTACGTGGAGCGGATATAAAATTATTCCGAATATGTGGTCTAAGCTTGCTGAGGTAAATTGGCGCTAATGGCCTTATAGCATCTCTTTAATTCTAGTGGTTAGCGTAGCCACGGCCTTTTTATAGGGGAAATTTTGGTATTTTTGTTATTTAGGGGAAAGTTAACAAAATACGCTAACCATGGGATGCGCTAGGATGCTGTATAAAGCACCTAAAATTGGCTGTTAAAATACTATTTAATTATTTAAAATGGTAATAAAAGAACGGATTCTATTAAAGAAATAAAGGAAATAGTTTTAAGTAGCTTAGCGGCTAATCCTCCTAAGTCCCCCTTAGATAATTCTTTCTTTATAGGCCTTTTTTCCTTATTACCCAATTTACTTTCTTATAATACGCCTATAACTTATTCTTAGCGTTTTCTAAATTCTTCTCTAGTTCCTATATAGTTTCTTTATAACCTTCCTAAGCTACCTTATACTATCTTTAGTCTTTAATGTCCTTATAACCAATAATCTTTCTAACTAGCTATTTGTCTTCTTCTTACCCTCTATAGATCTCTACTTTATATATTAGTAGTCCTAAGTTTTAATATACTAAACTAAGTAAATTTTTATCTGCGTTAGTAGTTTAGCTTATACATAAGGTCTAAAATTTTCTTAATAATTTTACTTAGTCGTCGACTTTTAACCCTTTTTTATAATAGCTATGCTTTATCTCCCTTTTAAGATTTAGTCCTTTAGATCTTTTAAGATTATATTATTTTTTTAATTTATTCTTATACTAATTTAGCTAATTTATATAAGTTCTTATAAAGATTTATACGATTTTCTATTCTCTTTTTAGCTTCTAAGTATTTTTTTTAACTTACTTTAATATAAGTAATATTCTTAGTTCGTAACCGTAATTTACTTTAAATAGTGACGTTTTTATTTCTTCTTATAGTATAGCGTTATATATAAACTATGCTATTAGTAATAATAATACTTAATTATTTTACACTTAGTTAATGTAATATTTTAAATATATCTTAAGTATCTAATTTAACCTTTTTATATGTCTATTGTTACGGACGCTTTAAGTACAATATTACAACTACTTGGGGAAGAGTCGTAGGAAGCTAGTTGGTTAATATAGGCACGGTCCAGGATGGATCCGGTGGAACTATGTGACGAGGAATAGTAAGCGAGTCATATAATGTTATACGCAGTGTATAAAGTGTACGCAGTGTATACCTATGTATAACACGTATAACACGTACCTTACGTATAAGAGAGGATTTCTTAGGAGTATGGTTATGTATTTAAAGGACCTTAGTCTCTACTATAGATAGTTCTCTCCTTGTAGTGAATCTTAGAATATAATTAGAGTTAATCTATTAGGCAACTACTCCACTAGTTATTATTATGTTGTTAATTTGTTCTTACCTATATACCTAGCCTAATAATAGGACCCACTGTAGTTCCTACTATAAGGTTCCGTTATATATTTACTACTAAGGTTATGGTATTAAATAAGATCGAACAACATGCCACCTAAAGCACTAGTTATAACAGCGTTAATGGCCGCCATAACCTTAGGACCAGGAGACACCAGTATAGTAGATACGGATTCTTAGGTAGTTACGTAAGGTTAGTTATAGGAAATAGTTAATTACTTACAAGATAATAATAGGATACTTAAAGAACGCATTAATAGAATTAAAGTAGTGAAAATTAAACTACCTTTAATTAAATGGTTCTTAGGAGAGAAGTTAAAGCTTAAGGGGTTTCTTACGCAGATATACTTTAAGGTAATACAGGAAGGAGCGAAGTTAGCAACATCGTTAGATTAAGTAGCCTATATAGGATTATTCCTAATAGGAAGGGCACTTAAGTGGTTTAAACTATACCTCACGGAAATATAGGCTAATAGCATAACAACTACTAACCAGGACGTACGGTATATATTTGCCAGTTAGAATGGGTTTATAGAACGACTAACGCAGATATTTAGAAACCTAGAGGCCATAATTATAGCGGAACAAAAGCTTTAGAACTTAGTACAACGCACTTTAGTAATTAAGTATACAACACAGTTTTAAACACTAGCCATGTAGGTTAAGTAGAATAATAGGGCGCTTATGGCATAGTATAAACAGGGACTTAAGGCTAAAGTCTAGGACGCAATTATCCTAATGGAAGATGCGGATACTCTAAGAGAGTTAATAGACCAGTTAATAAAGATTAATAATAGGATCTATTAAAGGGAACAAGCCAAAAAAGGGCAAGATAGAGTTTTATAGTTGTATAAGGCGTAGAGTATATAACAACAGATATAGAGTTAAAAACTATGGAATGGCGCAGAGCTAATAGACCTAAGCGGTACTAAAGAAACCTAAAGATGGGGAAAGAAACCATAGAAACCCAGAGATTAAGGATTAAGTAATTAAAGGACCTAGGAGCAGAGGCTAAACTAGGGATTTTAGCAGTAGAAGACGTTTAGGCGGACTCTATAATAAGAAAAATGGTTTAAAGATAGGGCTTATATAAATTGCGAAAAATAAGGTTATTTCGCTAGAGACTATAGAGGTGGTTAGAGTAACTACGTGGTAAAGGGAACTAGACCAGTAGGAGACATATATATATAGAGGGATAACAGTGCACTATAAGAAACAAAAGAATGTTCAATTAACAGTTTTGCGTATTGTTATAACAACGTATACCAAATTTATAAGGACGCTAAGTATGGCGTAAGCTATTAGTTATAGGAGCCATTGTTATCTAAGTTTAGAGGAACTAATAAACCAGCTTATAGATCGGACATTAAAAATAATAAATTTAATATAGGCGAAGCATTCACTAATAATAAGGCAATGAAGGCAGCTTACTAGGAGTATGTAAACCTTAGAGAAGTTAAAATAGAAGTAGAAACTGAGACCATTATAGAACAGGGTTTAGTAATAGATGCTATAACACCATTAGATACGATTTCTATCGCTTTATAAGATAATAGAAGTAATGTTTAGAAGAAACTAAGCAAGTAGACAATTACTAGTGCTAGTTTATTACTTAATAAAGGCAAAAGGCCACAGGCTTAAGATTCTTAAGAAGAGATAAAAGAAGCTTAAGATTTTTAAGACAAGATAAGACATACCTAAGGACCCACAACGGATAAAAACCAATGGGAAAGAGCAGTAACTTAGTTTATAGACAAACGAATGAGTATAGGACGCAAGTTTAAGAACTATAAGTTTGGGGAACGAATAAGAACATTAGTAATTCTAGGTAAATGTAGTGTTTAGCCTAAAGATTGAATAGTTAATACCAGGATTAAAAAGCAAGATAACTACAAAGATCTAGCTGTAAGACGCAGAAAATAAGAAACTATAGATAAGTTCAGGACAAGAATTATTATATAGCAAGAGCAAAAGCTAAATAAAAGGTCAGCTATGCTAGGTTATATAAGGGACAGAGCACCTATATAAAGAGTTACTAATAGGCCAAGTACAGGGACACCTAGGGTAAAATAGTTAAACAAACTAGAACAAAAAAAGGATTTAAATATTCTAACTAGGTTTAAAGAAAGACATACCAAAGGATGTTATAATGTAGTAATAACAAGGTACTTTCTAATAGATAGACCATATACACTAAACCAGTTATACGGAAAGTAGTATAGGTAATAACACAATGACAAATAGGAAGACTTTTATATATAGTTAGATGAAAAAGTTGTCCAAGACTAACCCATTACAGAAAAATGCATAAGTCATATCAAAGGAGCGTTAATTATGATGTTAAGGAACCTAGAAGAGGGATCTAGGGACTAGAGAAGTAAGTAATAAATCTTAATACCCGCAGCAGAGATACTAGTGGTTAGGTTAACTAGGTATAGGTTTAAACTTAAAAATAAAGACAAATTAAGAGTTAACCTAAAATATATAGCGTATTATATACTATTGTGGATAGCTTATATGGATAATACGTGCAACATATATAGAGCACTAAAAGACAAGAACCGGAAGTACCTAGTAAGGATATATTAGGCACCAGAGGAAAAGCGGTTTAGGAACGCTAAGTATATATATAAATGGCATCTAGTAGAAGTATAAGGTTAAGGAGACTTAATACTTTAACCAGGAAGATTCCTTATAGAAGAATGCCTAGATGGATAATAGTAGTAGGAGTGCCTAGAGAACACTTATCTATAGCATATAGAGGAAAAGAAACGAACTAAGTATTGGCCTAAGTTAGATTAAGTATAAACGGGATCTAGCAGCCAACAGTTAGGAAAAGGGGAGGCGTATAAGACTAGAGGGAACTAGTATTAAAGCCTTAGACCCTTAAAGGAATTTAAAGACAACACCTAAATTTATAAGTTAAATGGCAAGATTAGCAGTTTAAAGTGTTAATAGATAGTAGAGTAACTAGGAACCACATATCACCAAAGGTAGTAGAAAGAATAGGGTTACTATATAGACAGAAGGAACACCTATATCCACTTATAACAATTTTAGGAGATTAGATAGCCTATAAAGGAGGCATTATTAATCTCAAAACAAGACCTATTTAGTTAACTATTAAAGGAAGACCAGTTAGAATGTCTTTTAATATCCTACTATTAGGACAGGACGAGGCGATATTAGGGATGCCTTAGTTATAGGAGTACAATCTAAAGATTAATTAGGTTATAGGTTAGGTCAATATTAAAGATACTTAACGGCATAAAATGCGATAGTAAACCAAGTTGGTATAGTACCAAGTTAGAGCAATATACGAAGAGACTAAGTAAGGCTTAAGTTATATACCAAAAAGATACCACAGGTATAGGAAAAAGTTATAGTTACCAGAAAGTAAAAAGCTATTAAAGCATGCAGTATGGGACCACAAGATAGAGTTAAAAGAAGGAATAAGTCCAAAGTTCTTTCTAATCTATAAGCTTCCTAAAACAGAGTTAGTAGCACTTAAGGAGTTTATCCAGGAGAACTTACGCAAGAGATACATTAGACTATTACAGTTATTAGTAGAATATCCAGTACTATTTATCCCAAAGAAAAACGGAAAACTTAGGATATGTATAGACTATAGACAGTTAAACAGCATTACTAGAAAGAATAGGTATCCTTTACCCTTAATTAACAAAATCTAAGATAGGATAGGCAACGCAAAGATCTTTACAAAGATAGATCTAAGGTGGGTATACCACTAGATCAGAATCAAGGAAGGCAATAAGTAAAAGGCAGCCTTTAGGTTAAAGAAAGGACTATATAAACCATTAGTTATGCAATTTGGGCTTATAAATACACTAGCAATGTTCCAGAAGTAAATTAATAGTGTATTAGGAGAACACCTAGATAAGTTTATTATAGTATATCGTAACGACATTATTATCTACTTAGAAAGTAAGGAAGAACATAAAGAATATATTAAATAGGTCTTAAAGAGACTATAGAAAGAACAGATGCTAGTAGCAATTAAAAAATACAAGTTCTTTACAAGGAAAACTAATTTTATAGGATTTATTATCAAACTAGGGAAAATCAGTATAGACCTAAAGAAAGTCAAAGCTATAGTGAGTTGGCAAGAACCAGAAAACGTTATACAGTTAAGGTCGTTTCTAGGGGTTTGTAACTACTATAGGAGGTTTATAGCATAATGGTTAAAAAGCATTGAGCTGTTTACAAGGCTAACAAGGAAAGAGGAACTATAGGTTTAAGGTAGCAAATAGAAGAAGCTGTTCTAGGAACTTAAAGAGTTATTTACCTAAGAACCAATCCTTAAGATCTATTAACTAAAGTTAGAAACAGTTGTTGAGATAGACGTATTAGACTTTATACTAGGAGCATGCTTACTATAAAAGCACCAGGACGCATAGCATCCAGTAGCGTACTATAGTCGGAAAATAACACTACTAGAGTTAAACTACGATATCTATAACAAAGAGTTATTAGGTATAGTTGCAGCACTTAAGGAATAAAGAGCATTCTTACAAGGCATAGAGAAACCATTTATGGTTAAGACAGACTATAAGAACCTTACAGGATTTTTAATAACAAAGGAACTTAACCAAAGATAGGTTAGATAGGCAGAAATGCTTATAGAATACCATTTTGAAATTTAGTATACCAAGGGTATAAATAACGCACAAACAGACGCTCTAAGTAGAAAGGCTAAACTACAAAGTAATAAAAAGCTATTAGGAGCTTTGTGTAAGGGCACAAAGAGGCTTTAGGAAAGATTTGAAGGAATAATATAAATTCTATCTAAATCTAAGGGTATATAGCTCTTGCTAGGAACAAGACATTATGTAAAGAAGAGAAAGAAATAACAAGAGAATCTTGCAATTAAATAGTTTAGGGGTCTTGGTCAATATGTGCATACATACACACGCGGACGGACTTTGGTAGTATTTGATTAATCTGGCAGAACTTAACAGAAGTTAATTAAGCTAGTAGAATTCGGTAGAATTTGGTTAAAGCTTTAAGTTCTATCTATCGAGTGTTTTACTAAGACATTTCCACTATAACTAGGCTAGTCCCGTTACAGTACCCCCCCTTTGGCCAAAGGTCCAAAATAATACAATTTTATTATGTTGTATTTTATGTTAGGTAGTAGTGTAGAGTTTTGCCAGTTCTAATTATTAAATGGACTAATTAGGATTTTCTATCCCCGGGATAGAAAATTACTATTGGTTTAGTAAAGGCGGTAAGCTAAACTAATATCTTTATAGTAGGTCTTAGCAAGGCAAATCTAACCAATTAGATAACTTTAACCGCTAGTTAAAGTTCCTTAACATCTTGCACGTTATGTAACTATGTTATAAGTGTTGTGGTATTCTTTAAGCTCTTTTTAATTTCGAGTTTCCTACTATTATATTTTATGTATTTGTGTTAGGTGGCAGTTATTTGCCTTTATATTATGTCCATCTAGCCGGAGTAGGCCGCAAAGGATAGTTCTTATGGAATTCTTTTACTAGGGAAGGCGCATTAGTCTTAACTTACTTATAGAGCTCCTAGGTTTATGTTTTATATCCTTTCCACTTAATAAAAAGTTTAAATTGTTTAAATTGTGTTTTCTATTGCATATTATTAATTGAGTTAATAAAGTAAGAACTGTTACCGTTGTTAATAATTATAGAAGGTGGCGGCGGCACTTCACAAGTCATAGGTTCGTCTTTTAAGGGTTATAGTAAGCTTATATAAAACGTTAGATATATTTTCATCTCAGTCGGCAGTTCAAGCTTATAAGCATATAGGCTCAATTTTTTCTTAATTTAGTATAGGCCCGCAAACTTCTAATTAAGTTTCTTTAAGGGCCGTTAAGTCTTTAGGTTTTATATATTTAGGTAAACTATATTACCTTCCTTAAAGTCCTATATAGGGGCTCGCTTTTTGTTCGCATGCCATTTCTATACTATTTAAGCGTACGTTAATTCACTTTGTAATAGTTCTGTTAGCTGCTTTATTTAATTAGCAAAATTGTGCGCGTTAATTAACTAAATCCGTTTAATTGTAGGTCCTGTTATATTAATTTTAGGTTATAGTTTAAATCCGAGTTAGGGGTCTTGTCCGTAGGTTGCATAGAACGGCGTCATGCCTATTAATACGTTTATTATATTATTCGCAGTAAACTTAGCTAAAGGCAGCCATTTTTCCTAGTTATCTTATAGGTAGGAGCAGGACATTTGTAGGTATTATTCCATAATCACGTTTATAATTTCGGTTTAACCATCTATCTCCGAATAAAATGCAGTCAAGAGTTATGTTTAAATGCTTAATTATTTGTATAGAGCTTGCTAGAAGTCTAAAACGAACTGGCTTTTATAGTCAGATATTATTAAATTAGGAAGTCTGTATAGCTTAAAGACGTGCTTAACGAAACACTTGGCTACTAATATTGCATTAATTAAGTCTATAGGAATCATATATCGCATTTTCGTAAGATGGTTAATAACTATTATAACATTCGTAAACCCGTTACTGTTAGGCAAGTTAACTACAAAGTCAATCAAGATATCTCGCTATCTTTGCATTGGAATTAGCAACGGTTAAAGTACTCCTTACTTCTTTATGTAAGAGGTCTTCCCACGTACGCACGTTCTACAGGCTTAAACGTATTTTTATATATAGTCGTGCATTGTAGGCTAGTAGTATACTTATTAAATAATCTTATAAGTCTTCACACAGCCAGGATGTCCTACTATAGGGGAATTATATACGAATTCGAGTATCTTAAATTGTAAGGGTTCGGAATTCGGAACTACCATCTTCTATTAATAGTATAGTTGATTGTTATGAATTTCGCATTTAGTAAGTGTAATATCTTTATACTATTATTTTCCTGTTTAAATCGCTTTTATTACATCTGCTATCTATATATCGTTCTTATATTTGTATTCTATTAGCTTATTAATTTCTATTTCCTATTTATTAATTTCTAATTCGTTTCTATTAAGTTCCGTATTTAAGAATATAGGACGTAGTTTCTTAAAGCGTTTGGGGGGCAATAAGATCTATAATTAATTTGTAATCTGTTTATCTAAGGCGTTTGCAGGTAAATCTTATAATTGTTATATTAATGCATTAGGCTTTTAATTAAGTTTGCCCAGTTAGTACGTAATCTTAAAGTTGAATTATAAGAGGTATTCGGCCTAACAAATTTGGCGCTGCGTTAACTGCTTTATAGTTATAAAGTACTGCAGGTTTTTATAGTCTGTTAACACGCGTATCGGAAACAATAATCCTTTAAGTTCTGGACGCCATTATTTAAAGTATCTAATAATTGCAAGTAGTTCCTTATTATATATCTTATAGTTCAATTTAGCAGGGGCGAGCTTTTAAGAGAGAAAGGCTACTGGACATAGCTTACTATCCTTATTATATTACAATAACACTCCCCCTAGGGCATAATTAGACAAGTCTGTTTTAACGACATATTTAAGGTTAAGGTTGAAGTAGGTAAGAATTAAAGCGGTTATAAAGCGTTATTTTAAGTTATTAAAAGCTTGTTTATATCTAGCAGTTTATTTAAATTTTATATTCTTTCTTGTTAGGTTTACTAATAGTTAAGCAATTTTTAAAAACTGGTTAATAAATCAGTAGTAGAAATTTGCAAATCCTAGAAATCCTTAAATGTCTTATACGTTACTAGGGCTTCCTTAGTTTATAATTACAGCGACCTTTTTAGGGTCCATTTTAATTCCGTTATAGGATATAATTAGGCCTAGGTACGTGACTTTAGACGCGTGGAACTTGCATTTCTTAATATCACATTATAAACCCACATCTCGCAAACGTTTAAGGACTATTTAGACGTATTTTTAATGCTCAGAAAGCGAAGACAAGTAGATTAGGATATTGTTAATATACGTAGTAACAAATATATTAAGGAATTTACGGAGCGTATTATTAACGTATTGCTAAAATATACTAGGACCGTTCTTTATACTAAACGGCATTACTAGGTATTTAAAGAGTCCCTATTGTATATAAAAGGCTATATACTTCTTATCTCCTTCTTAGATGCAAATTCGATTAAAGGCAGCAACTATATTAAGCTTTATAAAATATCGTGCCTTTGCTAGGCGGTTAAGCGTCTCTTAGATTAAGGGGATTGGATATTAGTTTTAAATCGTAATTACATTTAGGGCTTAGTAATTAATATAGAATCTTAAGCCTCCTCCTAGCTTTTTAATAAATAATACAGGTAAGGCGAATAAAGATTAACTAGGGCAAATAAATCCTTTTTCTAGATGCTCGTTAAGGTATTATTATATTATAAGCAGTTCTTCTTATAATATACCGTATAGCAGACTAAACTTTAGTATTATACTAGGTTTAAGTTCTATCTTAAAATTATATTTATCCTAATATGGGGGTAGCTGGTCTGCGAATCGTTTTTTAAACTTATTAATTAGATTATGGTACTCCTTAGGTATAAGAGGTTAAGGGTTAATATACTGCTTTGGTTCTAGCGCCTTCTTAATATCTTCTATTGTTATAGCGAAGATTTCGTGGTCTTGTTTTCTTACTAATAAAACAAAAGGTGCGGCTTGTATTATACAAATTTTAAGGGGTTTTAATATATCATCTTTATATTCTTTACTGCGATTAGCAGTTATAGTTTTATTGTATTAGTTCAAGGTTCGTGGTAAGGGCAATTTATATTATATTAAATTTAAATAGTCTTATACATATTTATAGGGCAGGTGGTGTTTTAAACAATGACTTTAGTAATAGGTTGTGCGGAATTTTAATATTTCTTTAACCCAGCTAATTAAAGGGTCGTGCTGTTTTAGCCATTTATGTCTAAGTATCATTTTATATTACTTTAGGGGTGTTACAAATAGGGAAATATATTTAAGGTATTTGCCCATCCGCATTTTTATAAGAGCGTAGTGCGTTAATTCGCTATATATTAAGGGTTTGCCGTTAAAGCCTTATAGGCCTTAGGGCTTATTAAGTTTCTTTAAATTTAGGCATTAGGTTTTTGTGTAGTTTATATTAATAAAGCCTATACTAGTAGCTCCGCTGTCTATAAGGATTTGTACCTCCTTCCACTTTCTAAGTATTTGAATTTCGCTAAGTATATTAAGGGAGTTATGTTATATATTAGCGCTAGAAGAGCCTAGATACTTATACTCTTCTACTTCTTATCCTAAGGCGCGACTTAACCCTAGGATAATTTGTTTTCCAAGTTAGCCAAGCGTGAAATGCTTTGTGATAACTAGGTATGATTTATGGAATAAGTGTAAGTTAAGGAGCGAGTACGGCTTAAAGAACGAGTGCGATTTAAGGAGTGGGTGCAATTTAAAGACTAGGAGGAACTACGGCGGACTTTTTTAAAAGGGTAAGTTTGGCAATTCCTTTAGATATGTCCTTTTCTGCCACATCCAAAGCATTCTCCATTTATGGCTTAAGTCCTTCGTTCGTCGGTTCCTAAGGGTGCGTAGGATCGCGTGGCGTCAAGGTCTATAGGGTCGTGCGTAGGTTTCGGAGAAAGGTCGCGCTTTAGGGTATATGTCGGTTTCATAGAGTCTTAAACGCAAGGCGTGGTTGGCTTTAGAAAACAAGTTTATTTATTATATTAAAGGTCCTTATTAATTCGTTAACACATTATAGCAAATTTAGGTAGGTCCTTTAGCAGTTCCCTACCTACTAACTATGCTCTAATTTCATCTAAAATAGCTTATTAAAGAGCAGCAACTTTAGCGGCTTTATTCCAATTCAGTTCACTAATAAGGCCTAAAAATTCCGAAAAGAAGCTAGTAAAGTCTTAATTCCGTTATTATAGGTTTTTAAGTTTAGTAACAGCGGTGTATTCGCGGCTGGCGTTATTATACGTTTATTTTAACAAAGAGATAAAGATTTCAAAATTAACAAAGGTGCTATTACGGAAGAATAGGTCCATAGTTTATATAGCGTCTTTGCTTAATTAAGACATCCTATAGCTAATCTTGCTAGCTTTGGTAGGGTATCAGTTGTAGTTTATTAAAAGTTTAAGGCGGAGCTTAGTTATAAAGGGACATAGGTTATTTTAATTTCTATTAAATATTGGAGGGTCAGGAAGCTTTTCTAATTTTGCAGTAGGTACTGGGTTCGTTATAGGTATAGGTTGGGCTACTATTACTGGTTTAGGGTTTATATTTAACGGGCCAAGTTCATATATAGTTATCTTAATTTTGTTTATAGGTGTTACTATTAGGGTCTCTATTATAAGTATATTAACATTATAGAGTTCTTCGCGGAGTGTTTCTATTAATCACTAATACTAGGCTTCTAGTGCAGCCCGCTGCTAAGCTAAAGCATCTATAAAGGCTTCTTATATTGCAGTTAACTGTTCCCTAACTAGGGTTATAATGCTTATAGTTAACGCGTGGGATTTAAGGTCGTTTGCCATTTCGATAGTAGTTATTTTTAATGCAACATAATATAAGGGCACGAAGAGGCTTTGGAAAAGATTTAAAGGAATAATATAAATTCTATCTAAATTTAAGGGTATATAGCTCTTGCTAGGAACAAGACGTTGCATAAAGAAGAGAAAGGAATAACAAGAGAATCTTACAATTAAATAGTTTAGGGGTCTTGGTCAATGCGTACGCATATACGCACGCGGACGGACTTCGGTAGTATTCGATTAATCTAGCAGAACTTGGCAGAAGTCAATTAAGCTAGCAGAATTCGGCAGAATTTGGTCAAAGCTTTAAGTTCTATCTGTCGAGTGTTTTACCAAGACATTTCCACTGTAACTAGGCTAGTCCCGTTACACTTTATTGCGAAAGAATCAAGATAGATTAATTAGGTATAACTATTTAAAAATTATAGTAACCAAAGAAAGTCAGATCTATAAATTACTAGAGAGTAATTAAATATAGAAGATCTAAGAAGCATAGGCAGAGGATCCAGACTTAGAGTAATATAAAAATAGAGAATTAACGTATATACCTAAGTTTATTACAGAAGAGTTTATTAAGGAATTCCATAAGGGAATAACACAAGAATATAACGGAGCTATAGGCTTAGTATCAAGACTTTAAAAGGAGTACATTATTTAAGGAATCTAGGGGCTAGTAAGATAAGTAGTAAAAGAATATCTAGATTGCCAAAGGAACAAACTAATAAGGCATAAGCTGTATAGAGGGCTATAACCTGTTAAAGTACCAGGAAGACTATGGGAAGTTATATTATAGGACTTTATTGTTAAGTTACCAAAGTTAAAAGATCCTATTACAGGATAAGATTATAACGCGATTTTAGTAATAGTAGACAAGCTTATAAAGTAGGGATACTTTATAGCATGCACTAAAGAGATATTAATAGAAGATGTCGCTAGAATCTATATAAAGGAAGTGTTTGTAAGGTATAGAGCACTAGATAAGATTATATTAGATAGAGATCTAAGATTTATAGCAGCATTTTAGGAAGTGTTTTTGGCAGAATAAGAAGTTCGCGTAGTAACCTCTATAGCGTATTATCTGTAGACGGATGGATAAACGGAAAGACTAAACTAGACACTAGAATAGTATTTAAGGTACTATATTAATTACGCATAGAACAATTGGGTATCGTTATTACCAGTTATATAATTTACATACAATATAACACCATAAGAAGAAATGGGGATATTACCATTTAAGGCAAACTATGGGTATAAACTAAGAACATCATTATTGCCACGTTAAGTAAAGAAGACGAGTAGCACAGCTAAATAAAGAATAGAGATATTAATAAATCTTTATGCAGACCTTACAGAAACAGCTAAACTAGTATAAAAATGAATAAAAAGATACTATAATGCTAAGAGATCTAAGGGACCAGATCTAAAGGAGGGAGATAAAGTATGGCTACTATATAAAAATTTCAAGAGTTAATAACTAAGTAAAAAGTTGGACTATGTCAGACTAGGACCTTTTAAAATTGCATAAAGAATTTTATTAGTTATGTATAAGTTAAACCTACCAGCCAAAATAAAGATCTACCCTATATAATATATCGCGATGCTAGAACTAGCATATAGAGATATTAAGCCACCAGTCTATAAGGCAGACATGTATAGAGGGTAAAAAGAAGACAAATAGCAAGTTTTAAAGATTATCAGTTATAAGGACGTAGATGACAAAACATAGTATAAAGTAAAGTAGATAGGCTATAGTAAGACTACCTAGGAACTACTAAGCAACCTAAAGAACGCTATAGGAAAGGTATAGGAGTATTAAAAGAAAGTAGGTCAGGCAATATTAATAAAGAAGGATTACTAAAAAATAAGTTGCCTAAGGGGGACCTAAGAGGAGCAATTACTAAGCTACTTGGAGTTGTTTCCCTTATAGAAGGAAAGCTAGTCCTTTTATTACCTAACTTATTAAGACCCTGTTAAACCAGTTTCTACTCCTTAAAATAAACCTTCTTATAAACCTTCTTAAGATGGGTTAACTAAGTAAACGCAACCTACTAAGACTTAAAGGAGCAATATTAAGCCTTAAGGGCCCAAGCGGTCTCTTTAGCAGAACGGTAGAGTTTGGCGCGCGTAGCGGCCAACTTAGACTTAAGCTTTGCAGCGGTAGATTAAATATAAGACCCTATAACAAGTTACTTAGGGAACTTAAAGACTGTTAAGAGTTATAGGACGCGTACACTTAGCGTTAGAAATAAAGCGAACATTATAGGACAATTAAATATTTGCTTTAGTGCACTCTAAGCAAAACAAGGGTTGTTAAGACAAGGGACTTGCTATCGTAATATATACTAACCCCGCTTTCGCATAATAAGAATATAGAGATAACATTATCTCACCAAGCGACAGTATGGCAGCCATAGTGCGAGCATAAAGTTGCGCTTATAAAGAAGAAGAAGCTTTAGGTATAATAAGTAGGGATATTAACCAGACTAATTAAACGGACATTACACCTCTAGTAGACAACTTAGAGATGTTAGGAATCTTTAAGGACGAAGATAAAGAGGAGGGAGATAGTGTTATAGACGCTTTAAGTACAATATTATAACTACTTGGGGAAGAGTTGTAGGAAGCTAGTTAGTTAATACAGGTACGGTTTAAAATAGATCTGGTGGAACCATATAATAAGGAATAGTAAGCAAGTTACATAATATTATATATAGTATACAAAGTATATACAGTATACGCCTATATATAATACTGTCGGTATCACCCGGGGGGGTACTGCAATTGCAATATAAGGTAACTGGTTCTTAATTTATTCGTGTCTTCTTCTTCGTCTACCAAAAGAGAAAGAAAGGGGTAGTAAAGGTCGGGCTATCTATTGGGCCATAGGTAGTCAGGTGACCTACACTACGCATACAGCCCCTACCGCATACGCTCTGCGCATACGCTCTGCGCGTAACGTTATTTACAACCTCTACTTGTATAGACACTGGCGACATTTACAAAAAGAAAGAAGAATAACAGGCTTTATACCAAATCATTAGATAATCCATAGAAAAAGCGTAG
>Ga0307507_10002724_pt1 | contig 36269 bp, 6 predicted proteins | sample 7_EM_MG_FD_207223 | JGI IMG/M metagenome (GOLD analysis project Ga0307507, IMG submission 207223) | Populus trichocarpa ectomycorrhiza microbial communities from riparian zone in the Pacific Northwest, United States - 7_EM | ecosystem: Host-associated > Plants > Roots > Unclassified | place...
CTAGCCTTATAAATAGCTTTAAAGTAGCTTTTATTTATTTAAAATATGTTATTAGTATAAAAGAGGTAAATATAATTATAGTTGCCAAATGCGCAGATTACTGGCAGGTTGCGCGCAGGCTGCGTGTTAAAAAAACACGACATAGGCTAGTCGGTCGAGTTGCCAAATGACCTCAACTGCGCGCCAATTGCGTCAACCACCAACCATTAAGGCCATTGAAAGGGTACTATATTTTGCCGATGTACCTAAGGGTCAACAGCAATATAACAACTAAAGAAATGGCTAGAACTATTAGTTGCCTCTTAAATAATATAGCACTAGGACTAGATAGGATCCTAAATAAAGCCTTAAAGACCTGTGGTCCACTTATAGCACCTTAGCTTATAGATATAGCCAGAGCATACTTTATAATAGGCTACTACCCATAACTTAAAAGATCTATAATAACGGTTATTTTACAAAAAGAAGGCAAAGCAGACTACTTAATCCTAGGAAGCTACCGCCCTATTGCCTTAGAAAACACCCTAAGCAAGATCTTAGAAAAGGTTATAGCAAACTATATAGCAGATATAGTAGAGAAACATACCCTACTACTATAAAGCTAAATAGGGGCAAGAAAGAATCGCTTAATACTATTAGCACTTACACTACTTACTACTACTATTAAAACTGTATAGACTATACGCAAGGACTTTATAGTATTAATGCTTAGCCTAGACATTAGTGGCGCCTATAATAATATACCCTATAAGCACCTCCTATATATCCTTAGGGCAAAGGGCTTCCTAAAATAGATTATATAATTTATTTAAGGGTTTATAGGCCAGAAAGAAATATTACTAGTCTTTAGCAGATACCAGAGCCCCCCCATTACAGTTATAACAGGTATACCATAAGGATTACCTCTTTTGCCTATACTCTTCCTTTTCTTTATAAGCAACTTACTTAATACTTTTAAGGAAGGGGCAACCTAGGAAATAGGCTTTGTTAACAACACAAACCTAATTATATATAGGCCAATAGCCGCAGAGAACTATAGAATACTAGAGAAAGCCTATAACACCTATATAAAATAGGTAAGATAATATAGAGTCTAATTCTCACTAGAGAAATACCAGCTAATCTATTTTATAAGAAAACGTAACTAATCTACAGATCTTTAGCATATAATCTATATCTAAGGCTTTAAGGGTTAACCAGTTTAGGGCCTAAGGGTATTAGGAGTATAGGTAGACAGTAAGCTCTAGTAGAGCGCATATGTAGTACAAGCGGCCTATAAGGGCCAAGCATAGTATATTACATTATCCAGGATTGTTAATTCTATATAGGGTCCATACTTTTAGAGGTTACGCCTACTATACACAGCAGTTGTCCGGCTAACTATAACATATAGATCTAGTATTTAGGCTATTAGAGAAACCAAGAAGGGCCCCCCTAAATTACTCCTTAAACCACTCTAAAAGGTCTAAACAGCCTACCTCTAGAGCATAATAGGCGGGTATAAGCAAACGGCCACAGCACTGCTTAAGAAGGAAGCCAATATTCCCCCCCTATAACTATATATTAAAGCCGCTGCAATATAAAGGGCGTAAAGTAAACGTAACTCTAATATCATAAAGTATATTAAGACACGCCTAAATAAACTATGGAGGGACCCTAGGGCACCTTATAGAAGAACAAACTAATAACCCTAAAGTAGGGAAGAGATATTAGAGAAATAGGTAAAAAAAGCAGAAGAAGAATAGTGCTGCGTTAGGGCCTAGGCCTATATAAAGGAGGAATGGAGACATATAAGAGGCTAGTAAAGACAACAGTAAGAAAGGAAAAGGAGCTAAAGTAGAGTATAAAAGAACGCCAGGAAACCATCTTCCGTAATATAATACTGGTTGGACTAATACTAAAGAGGTATATAGGAGTTAAAGGTACAGAGGCTAACTTAGGTAAGAGAAACCCAAGCCATAGCATAGTTAACGCCATAGGGGGTAAACACTTAAGAGCTCTAAAAAGGCCTAATAAAGGCAGAAAATATAATAGCAATACTCTTAAGAACAGGGATAATAGGACTAAAAGATTGGCTCTACTAGGTAGGTATTCTAGTAGGCAGCCTAAGATGTAAATGTAGCTGGCCAAGACAGACACTAAAATATATAATACTGTTATGCCCCCTATACACTAACTAAGAAGCTATACTCTTAGTAGCTAGCACAAAGAACTATAATATACTACTCTTAATATAAAAAGGTCTTAAGGCGGTTACCTGGTGGCTTATTAGCCAAAATATACTAGACCAGTTTTAGGTTGCAAAGGAAATGGTAATAGAAGGCAAAGGGGCAAGCAATAGGCGCCCCCTAATCACTCTACAGTAGTAGAGCAAAGTTTGCAATACTAGCGCGTCCGTAGGCTTGTTACGGCAGCAGTGGTTCCCAAGGAGGTCAAAAAGTAAGGTAGTAGAGCACTATAGGTAACTCGCAGGCGCCTTATAGGCAAGTCCTAAAAGGCAGGGAGATAGATCATGGGGTTTTCTTAAAAGAGTTTTCTCCCTATATATATATATAAGGAGTAGTCCACATGGGCCCAATAGGGATCCGAATCGGACGTTAAGCAATGAATAATAATAATAAACTAGCTTAAATAACACAACCCCACTATTAACTAGCAAAAGAGAGAAGTAACCTTTAACTCTAAATACTGTAGAGAGACTTGCCTAGGGTATAGCCTAGCCGCCTCTATCTACTCCCTAGGATATTAACTTAAGGAACTCCTTATTACCCTACCTATAACCAACTGCCACTATATAAGCGCCGCGGCCTTCTACCGCATAGCATATAAAAAAGGCTGGACTATTGCCGCAGCTTCCTAATTATAACTATATAAACTTAATAAAGATTAGGACCACGTCCTCTATAGTAATAGAATAGATATAGTTAACCTTCTAAAAAACAATACCCCTATAGAACTCTACAGACTTTTGCCCTTAGACTTTAAGAAGTTTATAAAGCTTAAAAAAGAACTTACTAATAAGGAACTCCATAAGCTCCTCCCTAAAAGATACTATAACTTTATTAATATATACTCACAAAAGAGCGTAGATACACTCCCCCTATATTAACCTAATAACTATACCATTAATATTAAATAAGGAAAAACGCCGCCCTATAAGAGACCCTACCTAATATTAAAAGATAAACTCCTAGTTATTAAAAAGTATATTAACAAGCACCTTAATAAAGGGTTTATTTATCTTAGTATATCCCTAGCAGCTACTCCTATCCTCCTTACTAAAAAGCCAGAAGGAGGTATTTAATTCTATATTAACTATAGAGGACTTAACACTATTATAATTAAAAACTAATACCCTATACCACTTATATATAAGACCCTTAAACAGCTTAGCCAAGCCAAAATCTATACCAAGCTTAATATTATTGCTACCTTTAACTACCTCTAAATACGGAAAGGTAACAAATAGAAAACCGCATTTATATTACGCTTTAGCCAATTTAAATACACTATTATACCTTTTAGTATATGCAATAGCCTAGGCAGCTTCTAAAGCTATATTAATAATACCTTACAGGACTACCTTAACGACTTCTGCTCCGCGTACCTGGACAATATACTTATTTATAGTAATAACCCTTCTAAGTATACTAAGCACGTTTAAAAGGTCCTATAGCGCCTTAGAGATATAGGACTTTATATTAACTTAAAAAAGTGCAAATTCTTAGTTATAGAAGTAAAATACCTTGGACTAATTATTACTATTAAGGGTGTCTATATAGACCCCAAAAAAGTATATATAATTACCAGATAGCAAACCCCTACCTATATTAAGGATGTATAAGCCTTCCTTAGTTTTGCCAACTTCTATTAGAAATTTATATACAACTTCTTAGGTGTTATAGCACCACTTATAGTAATAATATAAATAAAGGGCCTTTCTATAAAAGGAAGAAAAATATATCTACGTTTTATCTAAATGCCTAAATACAAGAAGGTATTCTAAGACCTAAAAGATGCATTTACTAAAGCACTTATCCTAGCTTACTTTATACCAGAATAATAACTCTATCTTAAGACTAACTCCTTAGACCATATTAACACGGGCGTCCTTTCCTAGATAGGTAATAATAGTCTCCTTTACCTAGTTATATTCTACTTATCTAAGCTTATACTATAAGAATATAACTATAAGATCTATAATAAGGAACTCCTTATAATTATATAAGCGTTTAAAGAATTCTAACCAGAACTCTCCTTAGCAGAACCTAATTAGTGTTACGGCGCTGGTGGAAAACGGTGGATCTTGGCAGACGTGGATTATGGTAGACGTGAGTCACGTGACTCGAGGACCGCATAAAATATCGAGCGGCGCTGCTATTCTTCTCCTTCCTTTCTCTAGCTTTGGATCCTCGTTTATAGACAATCCAATCGTACAGGCTTGCGCGTCCTTCTTCCCGTGCTCGTGCCTCGATTGACTGAGTTGCTAACAATTAGCCAACTAAAGTCCTTATAGATTATTATAACCTTAAGTACTTTATAACTATAAAGCAACTAAATTAACACCAAGTACGCTAGAACGAATTCCTCTCTAGTTTTAACTTTAAAATCGCATATAGACTAGGAGTATAAGGTACTAAACCTAATAGCCTAATATGCTATTTACAAGACCTTCCTTAGTTAGAAGATGACCCTTATAATTAATTCCAACAATAAATAATCCTAAAAGCATAAAACTTAGCCCTAGGTATACTACCCAAGATAGAACCAACCGCCCCTTAGCTTTATACTATAGAACTAGAGTTACCCCCTAGAATTAACAAGCTTATTACCGCAGCATATAATACCTCTATTAACCCATTACTGTATTAACTAATTGCCGCAAAGATTGCCAGCACCTATACGCTGCCTACTAACCTTAGAAGCTTAGGCTAGATTAATATAGCAGCCTTAGAAATAAAAGAGAACAGGCTCTATTATAGAGGCCGTCTATTTATCCCCAACTTAGAAGACCTATAACGGCAACTAATCTAAATGGCCTATAATCTCCAATTAAGCGGCCACCTAGGCAAAGAAGGAACCTATAAGCTCCTCAGCTAATACTACTTCTAGCCTAAAATAATAGACTTAGTTAAACACTTTATAAGTGCCTACTATAGCTATAAATGTACTAAAGCATTTCACATAAAGTACTAAGGACTACTATACCCTCTACTAGTACCTATACACTAATAGGCAGATATCGCTATAGATTTCGTTATTAACCTACCGCCTTGCAAATAATATAGCCGAACCTATAAGAATATCCTTATAATAATATACCAACTTATAAAAGAACGCCACTACGTCCTAACTAAAGGTGTAGCTATAAGTAATATTATTAACGCCTTCCTCTGCAAAGTCTACTAACTATATAGGTTACCTAACTCTATCACGTCTAACCAAGGCATATAATTTAACTTTAGTATATAGAGGCGGATCTGCCAACGCCTTGGTATCTCTATTAAGATATCTATATCCTTTTACTATAAAACTGTGGGATAACCGGAAAACACTAACGCTAGTATAAAGGCGTACTTACAACAGGTAGTTACCTATAGTTAAAACAACTGGGTAGACTACCTTCTACTAGGTAAATTCGCAGTAAACAACCACATTTTAGCCACTATAGGACTTACCCCATTTTTTGTAAATAAAGGATATTACCTATAATCTAGTATAGAGCCACCAGAGCCTATTAATAAGAAACTGCTATATAGAAAACGCCTTAAGATGCTACTTACTAATTAATATATAAACTATATAAAAGACCTACTTAACTTCTGTAAAGGAGAGATAGCCTAGGCCTAAGTGAAATAAGCTTACTTTACTAACTATTACAGAACACCACCACCTAAGATACGTGTTAATAACTAGGTATAGTTAGATATACATAATATTTCCACACAGAGACCTATAAAGTCACTTAATTATAAGAACCTTAGCCCCTACTAAATTAAACAAGTCATTAATAGAGGAGCTATATATAAACTAGAGCTTCTATCTACCTTAGCCACCTATAGGATATAGCCCGTGTTTTACCTATAGCTACTTCACCTTTACTAGCCTAACCCTCTACTAGGATAAATATAGCCTAAACCCCTACTAGTACTAATTTAAGATAAGAATAATGATAAGAACCATAAGGAGTGGACCATTAAACAAATTATTAACTCTAAATACTTTAGCAAAGGTAGAGGACGGCGGCTCTACTATAAAGCTACCTATATAGGATTTAACATAGATTAGCCAGAATGGCAACTATAGAAAGATTTTAAAAACGCAAAAGATTTAATTGGCAATTTCTACCACATAAACCCACAGAAACCAGGCCTAAGCAGAGATTTCGTACTAAATCCCCTATAGGAGCCATTACAGCTAAATTATTATATATTACCGTTACGTAACTACTCTAATAAAATATTAAGGAACTTTAACCGCCGGTTAAAGTTGTCTAATTAGTCAGATTCTAGACGCTAAGGAGAAGCTAGCTAATTAGGATTTTCTATCCCTAGAATGGAAAATCGCTATTAGCTCACTTACTACTAGCGCCTCAGTAACACCCTTATACCTTACCAAGTCCCCAACAGCCTCCTTCCCCTCTATAGCCCAAACCTTCGCATAGTAGCAACCTATAAGCTTTAAGTCAGAAGCACCTACACAAGCCTATTACACCTATAACGATATTTCTTCTTCTAGATACCCTAAGCATTTCCCCCTATATATATATAGTAACCACAGCGTCGCCAGAGCTCCGCCTTAATAGGAGGGGGGGTAGTGTCACGGAACCCGACTGTAGGGGCCTCCATAGGAGAACCCCATGCTCTCACATACACCTTATGTACAGCTTATGTCAGCTATGCGAGGGTATATCACCTCCTTACGCCCTCAACCCTTACAATCGATCGCGTAACGTCCCGTAGACTCCCCGAATACATACGCTTTGTAGCCATTGCCCGCGTTCCGTAATATATAGTATATTACATTATCTAGGATCGTTAATTCTATATGGGGTCTATACTTCTAGAAGTTACGCCTACTATATACAGCAGTTATCCGGCTAACCATAACATATAGATCCAGTATTTAGGCCATTAGAGAAACCGAGAAAGGCCCCCCTAAATCACTCCTTAAACTACTCTAAAAGGTCTAAACAGCCTATATCTAGAGCATAATAGGTAGGTATAAGCAAACGGCCATAGCACTGCTTAAGAAGGAAGCTAATATCCCCCCCTATAACTATATATTAAAGCCACTATAATATAAAGGGCGCGAAATAAACGCAACTCTAATATTATAAAGCATATTAAGATACGCCTAAATAAACTATAGAGGGACCCTAGGGTGCCCTATAGGAGAACAAACTAACAACCCTAAAGTAGGGAAAATATATTAAAGAAATAGGTAAAGAAAGCAGAAGAAAAATGGTACTATATTAGGGCCTAGGCTTATATAGAGGAGGAAGAGAGACGTGTAAGATACTAGTAAAGATAATAGTAAGAGAGAGAAAGGAGCTAAAGTAGAGTATAAAAGAATGCTAGAAAACTATCTACTATAATATAATACTGGTTGGACCAACGCTAGAGAGGTAAATAGAAGTTAAAGGTATAGAGGCTAACTTAGGTAAGAGGAACCCAAGCTATAGCTTAGTTAATGCTATAGGGGGTAAATACTTAAGGGCTCTAAGAAGGCCTAATAAAGGCAGAAAATATAATAGTAACACTTTTAAGAATAGGAATAATAGGACTAAAAGATTGGCTCTACTAGGTAGGTATCCTAGTAAATAGCCTAAGATACTAATATAGCTGGCCAAGACAGACACTAAAATACGTAATACTGCTATGCCCCTTACGCACCAACTAAGAAGCAATGCTCTTAGTAGCTGGCATAGAGAACTATAATACACTACTCTTAATATAAAAAGGTCTTAAGGCGGTTACCTAATAGCTTATTAGCTAAAATATGCTAGACCAATTTTAGGTTATAAAGGAAATGGTAATAAAAGACAAAGGGGCAAGCAACAGGCGCCCCCTATTAACTCTACAGTAGTAAAGTAAAGTTTATAATACTAGCGCGTCTATAGACTTATTATAGCAACAGTAGTTCCTAAGAAGGTTAAAAAGTAAGGTAGAAGAGCACTATAGGCAACTCGTAGGCATTAAGTAGGTAAGTCCTAAAAGGCAGGGAGATAGATTACAGGGTTTTCTTAAGTAGAGTTTTCTCCCCATATATATATATAAGGAGTAGTCCGCGTGGGCCTAATAGGGATCTAAATCGGACATTAAGCAATGAATAATAATTATTATATATTAGCTAGCATTTAATAAAATTATATAGAGTTTTACAATTCTTAATAATTTTTTTTTAATAAAAATAAGTATAAGACCTAAGAATACTTAAGTAATAAAAATAATATAGCCTAAAAGCCTAAATTCTGTTATATAATTAATAAACTTTAGAAAAGAATATAAAATACTAGTATTAAGTTATTTTAATATCTATAACCTCTATAACGCGGATATTATTAAAAATATAATAAACTTTAGAAATGTCATTTAGACCATATTTTTGATTTTACGTAAAGCGGATATAAAATTATTCCGAATATATAGTCTAAGCTTACTAAGGTAACCTTAGAAGCTTTGACCAAGAAATTAATTACGGATATAGGAATATCTGCACCGTCCGCTAAGCTAATTTAGGATAGTAATCGTTTTCTTAGTCTAAGAGACTTTGGCAAGATTTATCCCTTTATATAGTAAAGATTTCTCGCACTTTTCGTATATATAAGCCTCTTAAGCCAATCTAGAGGCTCTATACTATATATAACTTAGTGTTAAAGCCGCTAGTTAATGCAATTACTTAGCGGCAGGGGTGCTAGCGCCTTATTAACGCTTAAATATTACAGTAAACAGCAGTGACATAGCTAGGAAGCCTATATATTTAGTAATATAGTTAATTTAAAAGCTTTAATATTATTACCCTCTATTTAACTATTAAATCCTCTATAAAATATCGTCCTTATACCGCCTAAAAAAATTATCTAAAGCCTCTAAAAGTACCTAAAGCCTAGGAGTCTTATTTATAATCCTTTTAAGTGACGCAGTATATATATAATAGCTTAGTTGTACAGCCTCTAGAGGATTTGGTGGCCCCAGTAGCCATATAGCAGGTAGCGCTAAGTAAGGAGGCCTAGTTAAGTAGCTAGATAGAGAATATTAAGGAGGAAGAATTAGGAGCTATTTTTAAGGCCCATAGTAAGACTACCAAGGATAAGGCGGATAAGGTGGATAAGACTAAACTGCCGGAGTTATTAGCTAAAGAAGTTATAAGAATAGACCTTCCTACCGTTCCTACCATATAGGAGCCTATAGCAGCTATTTCTAAATTGGATCTTAAAGTTATTAACCTTCTAAAAGAGTTGCTATTTACCGCCTAGCGCGCTAGTAAGCCTATTAATAGCTCTAGTACGGGCGTTAAATCTAATAATCTTCCTAATTAAAATAAGGATACTAAGCGCTCTGCTTACTATACGGTAGTAAATTAGGTCGGTATAGCGTCTAGTAGGTATAGATCTAAATAAGACCTACCAATTTAAGTATTTCTACTATTCTTTAGTATTAGTATATTTAAGAGGCTTATAATTAATATAAACCTCTATACAGCTTCTTAAAACGCTAGTAAATATTACTAATTAGGACGGCACGTCGGTAAATAATTACGGGCATAGAAGGAGACCTCTATTAGCGAGTTAATAATTTAGGTAGGACTTATTATATATATAGGCGTCTTTAAAACTCCTTGAGTGCGAGACCTTTGGGCTATAGATCCTAAATATCCTAAACACTTAATTAGCTTATTTATGGGCTAAAAAAAGGAGTAACTTAAGCGCTTTTTTTTATATCCTACCACCTCCACTAAAAGGCGTTAAATATTAAGTTTTTGAGAAGATTAAGCCGTTAACAACTCTATTAGGCGAGGCGTTTAGGAAGTACGTTATACCTAGATCTATAGTTAGTTTTAATAAAATAATAGTAAAGTTTACGGGACAATTTATAGCTATAATTAAATTGCCTAATAAGCTAATACCTAAGGGCTTTAAAATAATGAGCATTTATTAGTATAGATATTGTTATAGATTTATATTTGCCTTACCTAGCTGCTTTTCTAAACCCCCTTCTTAAATAGGTTATTAAAATATTACCCTCTTAAAAACCTTTAAGTACATCCTCTACCTTATCCAATAGCTTCCTCTTTAGGCTTATTAATTTTGCCTATTCTTAGATAATTACTTTATAAATATTCCGTTGCTCTAGGTATTTTAATAACTTAGAATTGCTACGGCTAGCACTACTTAATTAAACTTAAAGGCCTATTTAGAGGTGTATAAAAGGGCTAATAAAAGGAAGGCAAGGCTACTGTTTAATTTTATTACAAAAATAGTTATTAGCGTAGTTCATTTAGTGCTTTTAATTATATAGCAGAATAAGAATTTAGTATAAATTTTAATAATGGCTTATTTATATAGCAATAAGGATGTTAATAAAGTTATTTAGCGTCGGCTGCGAGTATATAATTTCTTCCTTAAGAAGCTAGTGGCTAATATTTAGAGTAATAATCTAATTAAGAAGTTAACACTTTCTAGACTCTCTATTAACTATAATAACTAAATAGGAGGCGTTAATATTTATAATTAGCTTCGGAGCTACTATACTACCTAAATTACCACTACATATACCTAAATACCCTTATTCTTTTAGGCGCTTAATACGGCCATAATTAACGCCTATATTATTACTAAGAAAATCTTTTAGATATTAAGTAAACCCTTTTTTAAACATATTTCCGCTTCTATATACAATTGGCCTAGAACCTTATTATTATAGGTAGTTAGTAAATAGGCCTAAATAAGTAAGATACTAAGTGCCTTCTTTGTTTAAGCTTACTAAAGTATAGGTAATATTAGCCTGGCGTTAGACCTGGTTATAAAAATATTAGAATAAATTAAAGCACCACCTATATTACTATTAAGACCCTATTACCTTTAATTTAATAGCATAAAACGCGAACTTACTGCTATATTAAAGGCTATATAAAGACAAAGAGCTATAAGGGCCTACTACTATGCTAAATATGTAGATAGAAGTAGGTAAAGAAGCTTATATTAAAGGTAAGACGGATAGTATATAAATATAAGGGTTATAGGCTTCCTCTATACTTACGGTACTTTACTAACTTTTATTTAGTAGACAATAATTAGATAACTACTTTTAATCCTCTACTTTTTTACGCCTTTAATATTAAGACTTTAAAGCCAATTTAGCCTTTACTATAGCGTGTATTTTAGCCTTCTTTAAACCCTTCTCTACTACCTTTAACTAGACCTCTATACCAAATAATCGCTAATTAAACTGTTTAATTACCTATAGCACTTAATTTACCTTATTTAATATATACAACACGTCCTCCCTTATTGTTAAGGACTTAGTTAATTAAGGCATGTGCATTGTAGGGAGACGCAGGCAAGCCTATACGATTAGTAGTCTAAAAACAAGGATCCAAAGCTAAGGAAAGGAAAGGGGAAGAACGGCAGCGCCGCTTAGAGTTATATACAATCTTTAAGTCACGTAACTGCAACTGCCTGCCATTTACTGCCGCAATCTGCCGTTTTCTGCCAGTGCCGTAATATTACCCCCCCCCTCCGCAAAAGCCTGCCCTTAGGCTTTGTATATCCGTTTAGACCTATAGGGTGTTCTTGTCTTTATATTCTATAGGTAATCTATTATCCTTACTCTGCTAGCATTCTATCTATTTATCTAAGTACTTTAGCAGTTTAGGTTTGTTAGGGTAACGGCTATAAAAGTCCCGTAATTTATAGGGACTACCTATAAGATTATATATAGGGTACTAAGTAGGGTTAGGGTTATATCATTTCCAGCTAATACGGTACTTTAGTATTCCCTTTATAAGTTTATAGGCTAGTACTTCTTTAATTTCCTACTCATTTTTACCGTTAACTTAGATTGGTAATAGGGGTGGGTTAATTTATCCCAGTAAAGGGTCTATAATAACCCTCTATAGCTTATCTAGTAAAAAAAAATAGAATAGACTTTAATTAAATTTGGAAGCTTAATCTTATATAAGTTGCCTTTTTACTAAAAATCTTATATAATCCTGCTATTTAGTAATCTAGCTTATATCTAGGCCGTTCTATTTTTTAGTTTTTTGTTATAGTCCAGACCCTATTACTAGGGGCAAAGTTAGGTTCTTAGCAGTGCTTATTTGCTTGCTATTCCATTAATCTTTAAGCTTTTTCTAAGTTTTTACAGGCTACTCTCTAGGCTTATTCTAAGCACTTGGCGTACTATTAGGCTTCTTTATAAGATAGCTTTTCGCGTATAGTCTATAACTCTTTTAGTCTATTCTAGTTAAAGCTTATATAGGGTAAATACCCCATTTCTAGCTAAATAGGTATAAACCCTGTAGAATTATAGGGTAGGGTAGCTTAGGCGTAGTCTATTACCAGTAGCAGTTTAGCCCAGTTATCTTAAAAATAGGTAATAAAAGGCCTAAGTCTTTAATCTAAGTACTAATTTATAATCTTAGTCTAGCTGTTTATTTAGAGGTAGCAAGCTATAGAAAGCTTTAGCTTAATACCAAGGATCCGGGTAAACTTATTCTAAAAACCTAATATAAACTGCGACCCGCGGTTAGATATAATAGCATCCAGTAGTCTATAAATTTAGTAAATATAATAGATATATAGTCGGGCTACTTCTTTAGCATTAATATTCTTATAACATGGTATTAAGAACGGGCGCTTGCCAAAGCAGTTAACCAAAATTATAGCTATATTATATCTGTTGCGGTCCGTAGGTAATATATAGAAATCTATTAAAATATACTACTAGGGGCGCTCTAGTATTAAGAGTGGTTTTAATAGTCCTAGGGTCTTATTTCTTGGAATTATAGATTTGTTGCAGTTGTTGCAGTTCTGTATATAGCAGTTAATGTCCATAACTATTTTAGGCCAGTAATAGCAGTTTTAAATAATCTTGCGAGTTTTATTCTTTCTAGGGTAGGCCGTTAATACTTAGGCGTATGCTTCTATAATAAGCTAGGTCCGTAAGTTCTATTTTTTAGCTACTACTAGCCGTTCCTGGTGCTTAAGTAGTTCGTTTTTAAGGGACTATAGGCTAGTAGTATTTTTTGCCTTCTTACAGTATTCTTGCAAAGAAGGGGCTATATAGTTTACTTGCAGCAGTTTATTAATAAAGTCTAATCCTAAGAAATTAATGGGATATATCTTAGCTTCTACGGAGTTTATATTTAGTTCTACTTATATTTAGGGGTTATGGTGCTTTAACCATAGCAGTATTTAGGTCTATAATACGATCTTTGCAGCTATCTGGTTATCTAGGTCCTGCTTACGCTATATAAGGGCGTCTATACGGTTAGTTGCGCCTAGCTTATACATAATTAAGAAATTAAACTAAGATAGAATATCTACCTAACGCGCCTACCGGGCTATAAGGGCTTTAGTTATTATAAAGTATTCTAAGGCCTTATAATCTAAAACTACCTAAATAGGCTTGGGGGTCCCTTCTAGCTATATACGCCAGTGCTAAAAGCTGGAGATAATAGCTAGCATCTCTTTATTATAAATATGGTAATTTAACTCAGAATATATTATAGTCTTTAAATAGTATATAATAGGGTGCCATTCTCTATTTAGCTGTTTCTAGAAATATACGGCAGCTATTACACTATTAGAGGTATCTGTTTCTAGCCTTAAGGGCTATTTTAGGTAAAAATGGGCCGGTAATAGAGTAGAGACTAGCTGTTTCTTAAGTTCGTTAAAAGCCTATTTATACATAGCATTAAAACAGAAGGGTTAAGGGCGTGTTTGGTTGCAATCTGGAGCTTTTTCAATCTGACGTTGATCTGTGCTTTCGCCAGCGTCAATTAGTGGGTAATTAGTGGCGCTTAATCTGGTAGTCGTACTCAATCTAAAATAAAGCCGACTGTTTGGTTGATCGTTCTAAAAAGGCCTCAGATAAGGCTCAAAATTAGCGAGGTCTTCTACCCACATTAATCAATCCTCTGCTAAAACGTACCTACTACCGAACCTCTACTACCAGCTCCTTATTTCGGTGTCTTATTACCATGTTGTTAACAACTGCCACCCCTACTCCTGCCACTAATACGCATATACTACGTTCCTCGCGCCCTCCGCCCCTTTGTATACAGCCTACGGCTCGCCGAGCAACTGCAAAGAAACAGCGTATTAGCTGGACTTATGGAATAGAAGAAGCTATAATTAAAGGCCTTGTAGAGGCTGTTTGGAAAGGGCTCCGTGCAGATAGCTTGTATAAGAAGGAAGGCTGGCAGATAGCTCTAGACGCCGCGCAGGCAAAGACTTGATATTCGATTACTATACGGCAGCTTAAAAGTAAGCACGATAGTTAAAAAAGGGATTAGAAGGTATAGAAGGAGCTCTATAATTAATCTGGCTAGGGGTGGGACGACGATAAAGGTATACTAGTTGCCTCTAAAGACGTTATAGATAAATATTTTGAAGCCAATCCTAACACCGCGAAGTTTTAAGACGCTCCGCCGCCTTTCCTAGAGGAGCTTAATAAGCTATTTTAAGGCGTAGTTGCAACGGGCAACTATGCTCTTACAGTTAATAAAGCTCTTAATTAAATGGAGAATAGGCCGCCAATTAATCCTGCGCTAATAGAGGAGGAAAGCGCTGATACTATATAGGACGGTAGGAGCGAGGAGGATAAGTCTTATAATAAGAAAGACGATGAGGTAGCTAATAAGGATAAACCTTAATCTTCTATAAAACAGTGTTAGTCAGCTTTATTAGCTAGTAATATTTCCTTAGACAATTACTCTACTACACCTTCTAGTTAATAATTGTTGTCCTTAGCAGGCCCAAGCCTTTATCGTACGCCTTCGTTAACGCCTGCTTAAAAGTCTTCGCTAGCTATAAGAAAACGCGCTGCTGAATGAGCTGCTATGTTAAATAAACTAGATGCAAAGCGTCAGCGACCTAGAGATAGGCAACAGATAAAGAACCTACTAGGAGAGACTATAGAGCTAATATTAAAAGAGATCAGAGCTACGCGAGAGCTTCTTAGTTAAAAGCCGCCTCTAGAAAAGGCCTTAGTAGAGTTCCTTAATGAGTTTGACGACATGGACCTTGACGATTAAGTGCTTATTCTAGAAGCCTTTAAGACGGAATTAACGGCAAGGACCTTTTTAATTATATTGGGGGCGTTACGGAAGAGACTAATAGATAGAACTTTAGCAAAAATAAAAAAGAAGGAAGACGTTAAGGGTTAAAATTAGTGGCTGCTTTTACTTTGCGTTTGTAATTACTTTGCTATTAATAATTTTATTTTTTAGTAAGGATTTTATATATAAATTAGTAAATCCTTAAACCTATTATAAATATACTCTACAAAATTAAAGTAACCGCTTTTCTATATATAATTATTAGGAAGTCATTATATTAAAAGGCTCTTCTAAAGCGCGCTATATAGCGGTAAAATGTATTGGTATATAATTTAGTATAGTAATTTGTCTATAGATTATGTACCTATGTATTATAAAGGCCTCCTAATTACCTGACAATAGCCTCTCTATATAAGCTCTGCAATTTCGTTCTGTTTTTAATTTATAGCGACCTTACTCTCTTCCTCTGCCATCTACGCGTCCTCCTCATCAACCTCCTTATCCTCTACTACACCGTAGTCCTCTAGATTATCCGGATTATGCATATTCAAGAAGTTATATACCGCTGTTAATGTATATACTAAAAGAATCTGCGTTACCAGAGGGAAGTTCTATCTTGCCGCCTTAAAGTATTAAAATCGTCTCTTAAAGACTCCAAAGGTACGCTTAATGACATTTCTTAGTCCTATATAACGTAGATTAAACAGCTCCTTTACATTCTGCGGCCTTATATTTGCCTAAGCTTGTTCACGAAGATAATATCGAACGCCTTGGTATGGTACTAACGTTATAGAGGTATTTAAATAACCAGCGTTAGCAAGATAATATCAACCTTATGGAGCTTTAAAGCCTTTCTTCTTTGCCGAATTAATGACTTTATAGTTATGAGCGGTACCTTCCCATCCAGCCAGAATGTATATAAAGTTTATATTAAAATCGACGGCAGCTAGAACGTTCTGCGTTAATATACCTTTCCTACCGCGCTAGGGAGCTTGCTTCTTATACCCGCCTTTAATCGCGATTGGTAGATGCGTACCGTTAAGCGCTCTAATACAATTGGCGAAGAACGGATATCGCTTTAGGTCATCTACAATCTTATCTAGCGTAGTATTTTTAGGTAGATTGACGAGCTCCTTATACAATTTAACAAGCCCAGGAAGAACTGCATATACTGCTCTATATACTAAATTAGCTCCGGTAAAAAGACTATATTAAAGTATGTATTACCTACTCTTTAACCATTAATAAGGCGTGCTGCGTTTCCTTACAAACTAATTAGTATAACTAATTATTACTAAATATTAGCTGGAATATTAATAGCTTCCCTGCTGCTAATAGAAGCTTCGTATCCTTTAAGTCGCCGTTAATTTAAAGCCATTTAAGCAACTTCCTAAACACCTCTAGTCGCATCCTCGTTAAATTATAGAGCCTCTATGGGTGGCTATAGAGCAATTACATTATCCATGATGTCCCCCGCCATATATCAGTATGTTGAGTATAAACGCCGACTGGTCAGATCTGAACGGCGATAGTAAGGATTAAGAAGAGGACATCATATAGGGCCTGCAGCTGCTGCAGTAATACCGTCGTCGGTGAGGGTAGTGGCGGTGGGGTTATAATAGGCAATTGGATGGGTGCACAAGCAGAGCTTTAGATTCAACTTAACGATTAACCTGTAGAAAAAAGCTACAGGTTGATCTGACGCCAAGAGCTCAAGTTTAACTACTATATACGGTAAAGCGTGCGAATTTGACGCGGTTGCCGATCTAGAGGAGCTCCAGATCAGAAAGTCGTTAGATTGACCGAACACCCACCTCCAGATCAGATTGAGGCTTTAGATTAACTCAGTTCTGAAGCCTCCAGATTCAATCTGGAGCTGCAACCGAACACGCCCTAAGTCTTTTTAGTAAGGCGGCTTAAAGGCCATATAATTCTACTATAGTTTTTAATAAAGTGTTAGTAGAAGTTGCAGAAGCCTAAAAATAACTATATTCCTTTTATGGTCCTTAGGAGTTCCTATTAATTAATTATAGCTATTTTTTCCAGATCTACCTTAATTCTATTTATACTAATAATAAACTCTAAATACTTAGTGCGCTTAATACTAAATTCTAACTTCCTAATATTGGCCTGGAGACTAGCTTTATGGAGCCGTTATAGGACTCTATAGATGTGTTCCTTATATTCTAGTTCATTTTTAGAGTAAATTATAATATTATTTAGGTAGGCTGTGCAGAAGTTATTAAGGTAGTTAAAGAGTACGTTATTTATATACTGCTGGTATATAGCTAGTCCGTTAGTTAGTTTAAAAGGTAGTACTTTATATTTATATAATCCGTAGTGGGTCTAAAATATAGTAAGATCCTTAGATCTAGGGTTTATTCTAATTTAGTAAAAGGCCTAGCGGATATTAAGCTTTATAAAAAATCTTAGCCTTACTTATATGGGCTAGTGTTTCTTTAAGTAAGGGTAGCAGATATCGGTCTTTATAGGTTATATAGTTTAGTTTATAGTAGTTAATATAGAAACGGAGTCCACTATTAGGCTTTTTTATAAAGAGAATAGGTAAGGTAAAGGGGACTTAGCTAGGCTTAATAAAGCCCTTATTAAGGTTGTTAATAAGGTACTGCTTAGTAGCCTATAGCTTATTAGCAGATTACTAGCGGAGGGGGCTATGGCTAAGGGTGTTTTCTTTATCTAGCTTAATTTTAATCTTATAGTTATATGGTTAGTAAGGCGGGAATATATTAGATACTGCCTTAGAGAATATGTCCTTGAACTCCTAGTGTTAATAGGGTAGTTTCCGTTCTATCAACTTCTTATTTATAAGCTCGTTCTCCTATCCACTAAACTTACCTTCCTTTTCCGCAATTATTTAATTAATTTTATATAAGCTAGTTGTAAAGGCAATAGTATTAGGGTAGGCTAAGTTTTAGTAGAATTCTATAAAGCTAATATAGCAGATATTAATTGGCGGGAGGTCTGTAGGTTTCTTTATAGTTATTTATTAGGCTATATTTTGCGGTCTAGGGTCTATAAACCCTTTTAGCTCCCATTCTATCTTCCATAAATTATCCCTCTAGTCTATAGGTTTAGTGCGGCGTCTAATATTCCTTTGTCAGAATTAAGCGAGAGATGCTGACTAAGCTCTGGACACGTCGCGAGAGCGAGCTCTGCATGTCAATATCTAGATAGACATCAACCGTATCTACTGCATCACGAATCAATCAATATTCATCGTCTGCGTCATCTCTATCATAAATTAGACCCTCAAGACTGCTCCGCTGTGACCTTATGACCTTGTAATTCCAACATCCTTGCTGTTCTTTATGGCTATATAGGGCTTAAGCCAACTAGCTTATTACTAACTTTCTAAGTTCTTAATATAGGCGGCGTAGTAGGGATAAGCTGGGGGCGTATAGTATCTAAACATCGGGAAAATATTCGCAGGCTGGGATTCAAGTCGACTTTGTTAAGCGCGTTTCGCGTAATTGACATTTGTCGTTTTCGAAACGAATGACAATCCTTGGCATGCAGATCCCCAATTTTTGCGCCCAAACTTACGTGTAAAACCGTGAGATAGCCCACTAAACGCGCCTTACTGTCGATATAACGCCTCTGCCGTTAGTCAGTAAGTTGAAGCTGACATTGCCCTGCTATTTGCCCTATATTGACGCGTTTCCTGGTATTATAGGCCTTGCATTGACCTTATTTGTCGCGCGGATATAGACCATCTATGTGCCCTATATATCTTACCCCCTTAAGGGCCTTAAAATTCTACCTCTTATAACCTAGCAACTGGCTTTATGTTCTTATTGCGTAGATATAATTATTTAGCTATAGCGCGCATAGGAGACTTAATAAAGCTTTAGTTGTAGAGTTATACATAAGTGGGTTATATAGCTAATTTAGAAATCATATAAAGAATATTTAATATATATAGATTGGTTAAATTAAGCCAAATATTAAACCTCTCTATAGCCTTAATTGTATGCACGAGATCTACGCCTAATATGCGTGAAATCTACATGCACTATATATCAAAAACCACTGCATTTTGCATACAAAGTCTATGGATGAGACTGCCCATTTCGCATTTAAATTCAGCTCTATATACATTAAAAATCTACCCAATATATACACAAACTTGATCTAAAATGCATTAATTTTAGATGCATATTATAGAGTATAGAAATTATAAGGTTCGCGGGAGGCACTATAATACTAGAAAACACATTAAAATAGGGTAAATAGCAGAGTGATATCGGCTTTAACTTACTAACTAATAATAGGGACGTTATATTGACAATAAGGCGCGTCTAACGTGGAAATGGGCTGGCTATCTTACGGTTTTACACGCAAGTTTGGGCGCAAAAATTGGGGATCTGCATGCCAAGGATTGTCATTCGTTTCGAAAATGACAAATGCAATTGACCAACTTGACACATTCAAAAGTTAAATGACACGCAGTTAACCGACTTGACAACTTTTAGAGCTAACTGTATATCTCTTAACATGTAATTGGCCAACTTGACAACTTTTAAAGCTAACTATATATTTCTTAACATGCAATTAAGGTAAAGTTACATGCCAACTGCGCAAACAATCTTTACCATCTCCTCAGCCTGCAGTATGCTAGCTTATAATATATATTAGGATCAAAACAATTTTATATAATCTTATATAGTCTAATATAGTCTCATCACTCGGAGGCTCTGCACGAGGCTCTACACGAAGCTCTGCACGAAGCTCTACACGAAGCTCTACACGAAGCTCTACACGAAGCTCTACACGAAGCTCTACACGAAGCTCTACACGAAGCTCTACGTACAGAGGCTCTGCACGAAGCTCTGCGCGAAGCTCTGCGCGAAGCTCTGCGTACGGAGGCTCTACACGAAGCTCTGAATCTGTCAGATAATCTGTATTCTCTATGAGGCACAGGTCACGTGCACAGTAAAATCTCTTCGTGGCTCAAAGCCCTCAGGGGCCCAGACAATCAATCAACCCATTTCATCAATTTGCAGCCACCTTATTTTTTACCCTTCCTTACATCCTCCCTAACTTAGGAGGCACTGGAACGGCAGCCAGCAGAGGACCGTCGCCAGAACCAGACGACCGTCGCCAGAACCAGATGACCGTCACCAGAGCTAGACGATCGCCGCCAGAACCAGACGACCGTCGCCAGAACCAGATGACCGTCCTAGAGCCAGACAACCGTTACCAGAACTAGACGACGACCGTTCGAACAACCAGCCAGCGAATACTACGAACGATTCAATCAATCAATCGATCGAATTAAACCAGAGCTTTAATATCGGCCGTCACCAAATCAAATTAAGGCCTCCTAGGGAAGCACCCTAGACGACCACCGTTTGAATATACAGCCAGCGAACGGCTATAGAGAACGATTTGAATAAATCAGAGCCTTCGATCGGGCCGACCCCTCCCCTAAATTAAATTAGACACTGACACAGGCAGGTAGGTAGGTAGGTAGATAGGTAGGCAGACAGACAGGTAGGCGGGTAGGCAGGTAGGTAAGTATGTATGTAGGTAGGTAGGTAGGTAGGTAGGTAGGTAGGTAGGTAGGTAGGTAGAAGAAAACCATCGCTATATATTAAATTATCTAAAATAATATTATTTATTTTGCTAGCCTTATAAATAGCTTTAAAGTAGCTTTTATTTAACTAAAATATATTATTAGTATAAAAGAGGTAAATAGCTCTAAATATAATTGTGGTTGCTAAATGTGCAGGTTGCTAATATAGGTGACCAGGAAGCGAGCCATACAAAAATATTCCTACCATTTTTTATTTTATAGCAAATTACACCAAAATTAAAAAGCCTTAGCATATTACACGATGCCAAATTAATCCTTACCCTCTTATGAAGCCGAGACTACTATACAAAATGTTATACAAGATCTTTCTTCTGGTGTTGAGCTGTTAATTCGCAAGGCTTCTGGCGCCTATGGAGCACCTAAATCTACCGTTGGACATTGTCTTGCTAGCCGTCTTTTATAATATAAAGCTCACCTAGGTTTATTGCATCCTTTATAAGAATAGCAAATTATTAAATAGATCCATGAATGTTAATCCTAGGGCCTTCCGTTAAAGGTTAATATGCTCTTAGAAATGGCTTATTCCCTTTTAGGAAATGGCTAAACTATAGGCAAGCATTAGAGGCAGAGATTCGTTTAACGCCACGGTCTTAGTACTATATTAAGTTATTAGCTTAATTGCCGGAGAGCTTGGAATGATAATCCAGTAGTTATATATAATTGGTTTACGTTCTTCTGTGCCGTTTATAAGCGATATTAAGTTAAGCATTTAAAAATTATTAGCAACTTTGATGAGAAGGGGGTGATACTAGGTCTTACAGCAGTGGCCTGGGTGATTATATTGGGTAAGATATATAGGGAGAGGTTAAAAAATCGGATAGTTATATAGCTAGGCTCTTGTGAGTTAGTATCTATTATTAAGATAATTTATGCCAATGGCTCTCTACTACCTACCTTCCTAATTTAGAAGGCGCAAACCTACCTAGAAGGATAGTATTAAATTAGTAAGTAAAATAAGGGCCTTTACGGATATATATACGCTACCTCCTCTAGTAGGTAAACGGATAACTCCTTAGGTCTATATTATATTGAACATTATAATAAATATATAAGACACCTTATAAAAGATTCCGATGGTAAAATATAGTAATATTGCTGTCACGGGACACCCCCGTGACACCTTACACACGTCCACCTGTTTCCACCGACTGAACAACCGGAGACCGACCACGAGACGGCAATCTGACAGCAATCTGCCGTATTCCGCCGCAATCTGCTGTCTCTACTGTTGGAGTTGCCAACTGGCAACTTCAAGGACCTCTAACTGCCAAATTCTGCTAAGTTCTACTAGAACCGCCACCTAAGCTCTACTCTGCCCGTGTGTAGCATAGTACCCGTTAACCTAGCAACTAAGCGAACGTTATATACCCTTTTTCCCCTGTTTCCTACTTTCCTTTCCTTACACAACGTCTTGACTTTATCACGCAGTTTATGTACATAGCTTAATAATATCTACTTCGCTATATATTATCACCGCTTGTGCTCGCTCCGTGACAATTGCCTACTTTTAATAGATAATTATTTAAGCTACCTTACCTAGTAATTTATTAAGTATGTGCTTGCGTATAAGATTGTCCTAGTAGCTCTACTACCTTATTTAACTTATAAGCTTTAACCACTAGATATAGGTTGTTTTGGGCCACTTTCTTACTACTATAGGAAATAAGTAGATAACTTCTGTTAATATGGCCACTTAGGCGTTAATAAGGAATATTTTTTAAAGCTCTACCCAAAGGCGCGTATATAGGCATTTACCTATAATACAATCTGTAATGCCTAGAAAGCTATAGGCCTTCTACCTTATAATTCTACTACTGTTTTAAAGACTCTTACCTGTATAGAGCCTTCTAAAAGCTAGGATATAAAGGAATTAAATACGCCTATTACTTTACGCACTCTAAAGATGCTAAGAACTATAAGGGAAATTAAATCTCCATACAATTAAATTAACGAATTAACAACCGCGCGACTTAACGGCCTGCTTAAGACTCCAACTTAACAACGTTTTAAAAAGCCATTTAAAGCTTTAATAGGCTTCGCAACTAACTCCTATATCTAAAGGGAAGAAAATAAGAAATATTAAAGCTTTTGCATTAACAAGAAGTCAAGTAGGTAACTCCTTAGTAAGGGTAGAGTCCTTAGTTAGGAAGACGTTGATTAATTGAAATCTAAAGATCTATAGAAGCAGGAGGCCTCTGTATAAAAGTTAACTTAAAGGGAGTATAAGGAAGGAATAACTCTACTAGAGCTTAACGTTGCTATATTAAGCAAAGCCGTTCTAAACCCTAGTGAATATAATTAGGATTGGGCCCACCTCTCTTATATATTTAGGTGTAATCCGTAGCCTGCAAATAAGTGGATTAATAGGTCGTTGATCTGGAAAGGGACGTTATAGGAATGTGGTAGTTGCCTATATAATTGGTTGGCGCGTGGGTCTATATCACCACCAAAATGTAAATAAATTATTTTAAGCAATATTATAATCGAAATAGTGGTATAAAAGCTTTAATTTGGCCTATTTGGAATATATAAAAGCTTGTTGTTGATTTTATTATAAATTGATTAAATATTACCTATATATGGCTCGCTTCCCGGTTAGCTACGTTAGCAGGCTGCGTGTCAAAAAAACACGACATAGGCTAGTCGGTCGAGTTGCCAAATGCCCTCAACTGCGCGCCAATTGCGTCAACCACTAACTATTTAGGCTATTGAGAGGGGACTATATTTTGCCGATACAGCAATTAGCGCTATAGGTTTCCACTTTAATATATATTAGAAGGACAATAAGGTCTTTATAACTATTATTATTCATTGCTTAACGTCCAATTCGGATCCCTATTAGGCCCACGCGGACTACTCCTTATATACATATGGGGAGAAAACTCTATTTAAGAAAACCCCGTGATCCATCTCCCCGCCTTTTTAGGACTCGCTTGCAAGTCGCCTACAAGTCACCAGTGGTGCTCTACTACCTTACTTTTTAACCTCCTTAGGAACCACTGCTGCCGTAACAAGTCTACGGACGTGCTAGTATTACAAACTTTACTCTACTCCTGTAGAGTTATTAGGGGGCGCCTGTTAGTTGCCCCTTTGCCTTCTATTACTATTTCCCTTACAACCTAGAACTAGTCTAGTACATTTTAGCTAATAAGCCACTGGGTAGCCACCTTAAGGCCTTTCTATGTTAAGAGCAGTGTATTATAGTTTTCTGTGCTAGCTGCTAAGAGTATTACTTCTTGGCCAGTGCGTAAGGGGCATAACAGTATTACGTATTTTAGTGTTTGTCTTGGCCAGCCACATTCGCACCTTAGGCTACCCACTAGGACACCTACCCAGTGAAGCCAATCTTTTAGTCCTATTACTCCTGTCCTTAGGAGTATTGCTATTATATTTTCTGCCTTTGTTAGGCCCTCTTAGAGCCCTTGGGTATTTACCCCCCATAGCATTAACCATGCTATGGCTTAGGTTCCTCTTGCCTAAGTCTGCCTCTGTACGTTTAACTCCTATATATCTCTCTAGCAACGGTCCAACCAGTATTATATTATAGTAGATAGTTTTCTAGTATTCTTTTATGCTCTACTTTGGCTCCTTTCTCTCCCTTACTATTGTCTTTACTAGCCTCTTACACGTCTCCCTTCCTCCTCTATATAGGCCTAGGCCCTAACACCGTACTATTCTTCTTCTGCTTTCTCTACCTATTTTCCTAATATATCTTCCCTACTTTAGGGTTGTTGGTTCCTTCTCCTATAGGGCACCCTAGGGTCCCTCCATAGTTTGTTTAGGTATGTCTTAATATACTTTATGATATTAGAGTTACGTTCCTTTTGCACCCTTTATATTGTATTAGCTTCCTTCTTAAGCAGTGCTATAGCCGTTCACTTATACCCGCCTGTTATACTCCAGAGGTAGGCTGTTTAAACCTTTTAGAGTGGTTTAAGGAGTAATTTAGGGGGGCCTTTCTCAGTTTCTCCTGTGGCCTAAATGCTAGATCTATATATTATGGTTGGCCGGACAACTGCTATATATAGTAGGCGTGACCTCTGGAAGTATGGACCCTATATAGAATTAACGATCCTGGACATGGTAATATACTGTGCTTGGCCCTTACAGGCCGCTTACGCTGCATATGCGCTCTACTAGAGCTTGCTATCTATCCATACTCCTAATACCCTTAGGCCTTAAACCGGTTAACCCCTAAAGCCTTAAATATGGATTATATACTAAAGATCTGTAGATTAGTTGCGTTTTCTTATAAAATAGATTAGCTAGTATTTCTCTGGTAAGAATTAAACTCTATATTATCTTGCCCATTCTATATAGGTGTTATAGGCTTTCTCTAGTGTCCTACAGTTCTCTGCGGCTGTTAGCCCATATATAATTAGGTTTATGTTATTAACAAAGCCTATCCCTTAGGTCACCCCTTTCTTAAAGGTGTTAAGTAGGTTGCTTATAAAGAAGAGGAAGAGTATAGGCAAAAGAGGTAATCCTTGTGGTATTCCTGTTGCAACTGTAATAGGGGGGCTCTAGTATCCACTAAAGACCAGTAATGTTTCTTTCTAGCCTGTAAATCCTTAAATAAATTGGATGATCTATTCTAGGAAGCCCTTTGCCCTAAGGATGTATAGGAGACGTTTATAGGGTATATTATTATAGGCGCCGCTAATATCTAGGCTAAGCATTAATACTATAAAGTCCTTTCGCATAGCCCATATAGTTTTAATGGTAGCAGCAAGTAGTGTAAGTGCTAATAGCATTAAGCGATTCTTTCTTGCCCCTATTTAGCTTTGTGGTAGTAGGGCGTGTTCCTCTACTATGTCTGCTATGTAGTCCACTATAACCTTTTCTAAGATCTTGCTTAGGGTGTTTTCTAAGGCAATAGGGCGGTAGCTTCCTGGAATTAAGTAGTCTGCTTTGCCTTCTTTTTATAGGACGACTGTTATCATGGATCTTCCAAGTTATGGGTAGTAGCCTATTTTAAAGCATGCTCTAGCTACGTCTATAAGCTAAGGTGCTATAAGCGGTCCACAAGTCTTTAGGGCTTTGTTTAGGATCCCAACTGGTCCTAGTACTATATTATTTAAGAGGCGGCTAATAGTTCTAGCCATTTCTTTAGTTGTTATGTTGCTATTAACCCTTAGGCAAGTCACCGGTGTTTTACTGGTGATATTACTAAGGTCTGCTGGAGCCGGTTAGGGGAAAAATCTTTCTATAAGGATTTTTGCCTTCTTGTTATTGTTGCTTATAGCCTGTGGTTTGCCTGCTCTTTATAGGGGTAGTAGGTGTAGATCTTTTACTAGGCGTCCCGCCTTTTTCTTTACCTATTTTGCTATAGTCCATAGGCCCTTGTTATAGGGGAGACTTAGGTTAGTAGTATATTTGTTTATAAACCGTCTCTAGTTATTCCTTGCTTCTTTTCTTAGGGTATTCTTTAGCTGGTTTCTTGTGTCTTTATATTGTCTCTCGTCTTCAGAATTATAGCTGCTTATATATTTCCTCCTTGCTCGTCATTAGCCGGCTATAAGGGCCGCGCACTATGCGGACCATACGTGTCGCGCATAGGGGCCCGGTTTTAAGACCGGGCAGTGCTCTTCTAGCCCGCTTTTAATTGCTGCCTGGATCCTTTCTAGTCTTTAATTAATTTCCTTAGGGGTAGCTAATAAGCCTCGCTTATTTGGTATTAAGTGGATTTCTTCTAGGTCTTGGAGTTGTTGTTTAATTGTATTAAGGAAGCTATCTACGTTAAGCTTCCTTATTACATATCTTTTGCTATTTGGTTGCGCCTTGATGTCCAGATCTAGTTGAGGTCTTTATAACTAGCTTATATAAAATTAACTAGATTATTAATAAGAAGGAAAAGGGGCTAGTAGAGAAAACTAATAAGGAGCTAGTTAAGCGCCTTCTCCCTATATACCTCTTAGACTATAAAGACGCGTTCTTAAAAGCAGCCTTAGATATACTGCCCCCCTACTAAACTTATAACTATAGAATTTAACTAAAGGCTAATAACTCTCTAGGCTATAGCCCCCTTTACTAGCAAACTATAGAGGAACTAAAAGTAACCAAGCAGTACTTAATTAATAACCTCTATAAAGGGTTCATTAAACCAAGTTAGGCCTCTTTTACTTCCCCTATCCTATTTATAAAGAAACCTAATAAGGGCCTTTATTTCTGCATTAACTATTAGAAACTAAACGCCATTACTTAAAAAGATTACTACCCCCTTCCCCTAATTAACAAGACCCTTATATATCTAAGCTAAGCCAAAATCTTTACTAAGCTTAATATCCGCTAAGCTTTCCACTAAATTAGGATAAACTCTATATTAGAAAATCTAATAATATTCTATACCCGCTATAGTTTTTATAAATATAAAGTTCTTCCTTTTAAACTAATAAATAGGCTAGCTACGTACTAACGGTATATAAATAATGTTCTTTTTAACTACCTTAATAAATTCTATACAGTATACCTAGACGATATTCTTATATACTTAGATAATAAACTTAAACACCAAGTTTATATTAAAAAGATCTTAAAGAGGCTGCAGAATATAGGTCTATAAGTTAATATTAAAAAATATAAATTTAGAGTAAAACAAACAAAGTATCTTAGGTTTATTGTTAGCATAAAAGAAATTAAAGTTAACCTTAAAAAGGTTAAGGCAATCTATAACTAGAAACCCCCTTATACTATAAAAGGTATCTAGTCCTTTTTTAGTTTCTATAACTTCTACTATTAGTTTATCCATAACTATAGAGTTATAGCTAAGCCTCTTATACGGCTAACTAAGAATAACACGCCTTTGATTTTTAATAATAATTACATAAAAGCTTTTATGGAGTTAAAAAACCAACTTATCTCTTCCCTAATTCTCTATTACTATAACCCAAACCTTAAATTAATACTAAAAATAGATATCTCCAACAAAGTAGTGATGGGGGTTCTTTTATAGTTATACCTAGATAGCAAGTAATACCCTATTATATTTTTTTTAAGATAATAGCTCTAGCTAAGTATAACTATAAGGTACATAATAAGGAAATGCTGGCTATTATATAATTATTATCCTAGTGGCGCGCAGAGCTTAAAAGCATAAACTCTTAAATTAAAGTCTATACTAATTATAAAGCCCTGTTACGGGACGGGGGCAATGGCTACAGAACGTATGTATTTGAGGAGTCTATAAAATATTGCGCAATCGATTATAAGGGTCGAGGGCGTAAGGAGGTGATATACCTACGCGTAGCTGACGTAAGCTGTACGCGAGGTGTATGTAAGAGCACGGGGTTCTCCTATAGAGGCCCCTATAGTAGGGTTCCGTAACACTACCCCCTCTCTTATAGAGGCGGAGCTCCGGCGACACTATAGTTGCTATATATATATAGAAGGGACATTTAAGGTATAGAGAAGGAAAAGTAAGGGGGTATTACTAAGGGCTTAAAACAACGTTATGTAATAAGGCTTGGCACCTAAAAATCCAACTAATTAGACAATTTTGACCGCCAGTCAAAGTTCCTAAACATCTTATTAATATTCCGTCATATAATCGCACTTTGCCATTACGTAATAGCAATCTGCAGCAATTTGCGGCAATCTAACGGCAATTTGCCCTTATATGGCAATATATAACAGTTTAACTCTATAAGGGCTGCTATAGAGAATTAGGTACAAAATCTCTGCTTAGGCCCGGTTTCTATAGGTTCATATAGTAAAAATCGCTAATTAGGTCTTTTGCATTTTTAAAGTCTTTCTATAGTTACCATTCTGGTTAATCTATATCGAATCCTGTGTAAATAGCTCTATAGTAGAGCCGCCGTCCTCTACCTTTGCCAAAGTATTTAGAGTTGATAATTTGTTTAACGGTCTATTCCTTACGGTTCTCGTCTTCGTTTTTATCTCGGACTAGTACTAGTAGGGGTTTAGGCTAGTAAAGGTGTAGTAGCTTTGGGTAAAATACGGGCCATATCCCGCGGGTGGCTAGGGTAGGTAGGAGCTCTAGCTTATATATGGCTCCCCTATTAATAACTCGTTTAATTAAATAGGGGCCAAGGTTCTTGTAATTGAGTAACTTTATAGGCCTCTGCGTAGAGATATTGCGTATATCTAGCCATACCCAGTCGCCAACACGTATCTCCAGTGGTGGCGTTCTATGATAGTCGGCGAAGTAGGCCTACTTTGCTTAAGCCTAGGCCATTTCTCCCTTACAATAGTTAAGTAGATTTTTTATGCGGTCTATATACTAGTCAGTAAGTAGCATCTTAAGGCGTTTTCTATATAGCAATTTCTTTCTAATAGGTTCTGGTGGCTCTATGCTGGATTAGGGGTAATAACCCTTATTCGCAAAGAACGGTGTAAGTCCTATGGTGGTTAAGACGTGGTTATTTACTACAAATTTACCTAGTGGAAGGTAATCTACCCAGTTATCTTAACTATAGGCGACTACCTATTGTAGGTACGCTTTTATGCTGGCATTAGCGTTTTCTAGTTATCCAGTAGTTTTATAGTGGAAGAATATGGACATCTTAATAGAGATGCTAAGGCATTAGTAGATTTGTCTCCATACATTAGAGTTAAACTATATGCCTTAGTTAGATATAATTAAGTTAGGTAGCCTATATAATTGGTAGACTTTGCGGAGGAAGGCGTTAGTAACGTTACTAACGGCTACGCCTTTAGTTGGGACGTAGTGGCGTTTTTTTATAAATTGGCATATTATTATAAGGATATTCTTATAGATACGGCCCTGTTATTTATAGGGTGGTAGGTTAATAATAAAATCAATAGCAATATCTACCTATTGTTGTATAGGTACTGGTATGGGGTATAGTAGTCCTTAGTACTTTGTATTAAAGGCCTTAGCGCGCTTATAACTATAGCAGGCGTCTATAAAGCGTTTAACTAAGTCTATTATTTTAGGCCAGAAGTAGTATTAGCTAAGAAGCTTATAGGTTCCTCCTTTGCCTAGGTGGCCGCTTAATTAGAGGTTATAGGCCATTTAGATTAGTTGCCGTTGTAGATTTTCTAAGTTGGGAATAAATAGGCGGCCTCTATAATAGAGCCTATTCTCTTTTACTTCTAAGGCTACTATATTAATCTGGCCTTAGCTTTGGAGGTTAGTAGGCAGTATATAGGTGCTAGCAGTCCTTGCGGCAATAAGTTGGTGCAGTAATAGGTTAACAGAGGTATTATATACCGTGGTAATAAGCTTATTAATTTTAGAAGGTAACTCTAGTTTTGTTATATAAAGCTAAGGTACAGTTAGCTCTATTATAGGTAGTATACCTAGGGCCAAATTTTATGCTTTTAGGATTGTCTGTTATTGGAACTAGTTATAGGGGTTATCTTTAGACTAAGAAAGGTCTTATAAGCGGCGTGTTAGGCTATTAGGCTTAGTACCTTATACTCCTAGCCTATATACAATTTTAAAGTTAAAACCAGAGAGGAACTTATTCCAGCGTGCTTAGCGTTAGTTTAGCTATTTTATAGTTATAAAGTATTTAAGGTTGTAATAGTCCGTAAGGACTTTAGTTGGCTAGTTAGGTTCTACTAAGAAGAGTTCCAGTTAGAATTCCTTAAACACTTATATAATAGTAAGGAGTTCTTTATTATAGATCTTATAGTTACATTCTTATAATATAAGCTTAGATAAGTAGAATATAACTAGGTAGAGAAGGCTATTATTACCCATATAGGAAAGAACGCCTGTGTTAACGTGGTCTAAGGAGTTAGTTTTAAAATAAAGTTGTTATCCTGGTATAGAATAAGCTAGGATAGGTGCTTTGGTAAAAGCATCTTTAAGGTCTTAGAACGCCTTCTCGCATTTAGGCATCTAGGTAAAATATAAATATATTTTTCTTCCTTTTATGGAAAGGCCTTTTGTTTATATTATTACTATAAGTAGTGCTATAACACTTAAAAAGTTATATATAAACTTTTAATAGAAGTTAGCAAAACTAAGGAAGGCTTATACGTCCTTAATATAATTAGGGGTTTGCTATTTAGTAATTATATATACCTTCTTAGGGTCTATACGGACACCCTTAGTAGTGACAATTAGTTTAAGGTATTTTACTTCTGTAACTAAGAATTCGCACTTCTTTAAGTTAATATAAAGTCCTGCGTCCCTAAGGCGCTATAGAACTTTTTAAACGTGCTTGGTATGCTTAGAAGGGTTATTACTATAAATAAGTATATTATCTAGGTACGCAGAGCAGAAGTTGTTAAGGTAGTCCTATAAGGCGTTATTAATATAGCTTTAAAAACTGCCTAGGCTGTTATATACGCTAAAGGGTATAACGGTATATTTAAATTGGCTAAAGCGCAATGTAAATACGGTTTTCTATTTATTACCTTCCTGTATTTAGAGGTAGTTAAAGGCGGCAATAATATTAAGCTTAGTATAGATTTTGGCTTAGCTAAGCCACTTAAGAGTCTTATATATAAGCGGTATAGGGTATTAGTTCTTAATTATAATAGCGTTAAGTTCTCTATAGTTAATATAGAATTAACTACCTTCTTTTAGCTTCTTAGTAAGGAGGATAGGGGCGGCTACTAGGGATATACTGGGACGAATAAACCCTTTATTAAGGTGCTCGTTAATATACTTTTTAACAACTAGAAGTTTGTCTTTTAATATTAGGTAGGGTCTCTTATAGGGTAGCGTTTTTTCTTATTTAATATTAATGGTATAGTTATTAGGTTAATATAGGGGGAGTATATCTACGCTCTTTTATAAGTATACGTTAATAAAGTAATGGTACCTCTTAGGGAGGAGCTTACGGAGTTCCTTGTTAATAAGTCCTTTTTTAAGCTTTATAAACTTCTTAAAGTCTAAAGGTAAAAGTCTATGGAGTTCTACGGGGGCATTATTTTCTAGAAGGTTAACTATATCTATCCTATTACTATAGAGGACGTAGTCCTATTCTTTATTAAGCTTATATAGTTATAATTAGGAGGCTACAGCAACAGTTTAGCCTTTTCTATATACTATACGGTAGAAGGCCGCGGCACTTATATAGTGGTAGTTGGTCGTAGATAGGGTAATAAGGGGTTCCTTAGGTTGGTATCCTAGGGAGTAGGTAGAGGCGGCTAGGCCATGCCCTAGGTAAGTCTCTCTATAGTATTTAAAGTTAAAGGTTACTTCTCTCTTTTTCTAGTTAATAATAGGGTTGTATTATTTAAGCTAGTTCATTCTAAGAATAATAGGGTAGTTAGTAAGTGGTGTAATATAGGCCCAAAGCTCTTCCTAGTGCCCGTTTATATCTAAGTAAAGTTATACTATATGGGTAATCTTCTATGCGGTATAACTACTATTAGCGAGTTATAGGGCGTGGGATTTAGTAAGGGGTAAGGTAGATAGGTTATAAGTACGCATAAATTAGGTGTTTATAAATTTATTAGTAACTCCGCAATTAATTATAGAACAGCTTTTATATTATTTTTTAGTAGTAATTCCTATTATAGGTAAAACTATCTATTTCCGTCTATTTATCTTTACTAAGTTATCTATTAAGCAGGCCGATATATAGATCCCCTTATTATTAAGGCGTCCCAGCCTGCGACTTAGGGCTAGGACTTAGCGTTTTCCGTTTCCGTATCCAACTCTACCGCTATTGCTGCGTCTTTATCTTATATAGTAGTGGCACATAGCAACATATTTAGTATTTGAGGTACTAGGTTAGGTATTAGGCGGCGGCTACTAAACCTAGCTATTGGGCAGTTTAGGCTATAGCTATAATAGCCTTCTTAACGGCATCTATAGCAACACTTTAGCTTCTAGAGTAGCTTACGTTCTTTGTATAGTAGCTTTTATAGAAAGGTTAGTATAAAGAGGTTAATATTAGGACTAGTAGTATTACTTAGGGTGGTGGGCGTTAGTAGTTTAGTAGGTCCAGAGGGCTTCTATAGGGAGGTCTTTAGGCAGGGGTTTATAGTAGCAATCTAGTTTAGCTGTTATTTAATCTTCTATAGGGCTGATACCATATTATAAACGTTGTTATAATTATAGCTGGCGGCTGCGTAACTAAGACAATAAGTAACTTTTTTAAGAAGATCTTTCTAGTCTTTAGCATTGTCTTGGGTAAGGGCTCCGGTGTATTCCTAAAATTTAATATAGAACTTATTAAATAATTTAATAGGACTTATCTTTAGGGTATGTAGTTTGGCTTAACTAGTAGCTACTAGGTTATAGTCGCGGTATATTTAATTAAGGTCCTTAAGGACTTCCTAGTAAGACTGCTACTTCTAGGGACTACTAGTCTTCTATTAAGCGAAGAGCCTATTAAACAGGATGCCCTTCGTTCGCCTAATAATATAGCTAATCTTAGCACCTTCTGTAGGGAAAAGGCAGGCGCTTTAGGTTAGTTTTTTTTATTAAAGATTTATATCTTCTAGTGGCTATATTCCTTACGGTCACCCTAGAAGATTAGGGGATTAGGGTAATATATATTAGACCCTATAGTAGCAGTTTGGGTTTAGTCGTTATTGTTTTTATTATCACTACTATAGTAGGGGTTCCTACTAGGTGAAGCTACTTGGCGCTAACCCTCTGTTAAGCGTTAAGTAGGTAAGGTTGCTAGGGGTATAGAGACTTAAGTGGCGTTATATACGGTAGAGGGGTATCTAGTATTATTATAAATATGCTTGTTAAGCTAAGATTATAGGTATTTAATTGTACCCTTTCTTTTAGTAACCGTAGCAATAAGTATAATCTTGGCCTTCTTTAATTATTAAATGTCGCGTTTAGACACGCGGAGGTCGTCTTTAATCTCTTAGCGTATATTATTAGCAAGCGCCTTATAAGCTTATAGGTCTTAGATAATATTATAATCTTAGGCAGTATGCATTTTAGCTTGTATAAGCTTTAGATGGTAGTTCTATAGAAGGTGGTAGTATTTATTAGGTTCTCGTACTACCATTTTTATAAAAATCTTGGCGTCTCATATCTTAATCTTAATAGGTAGTAGCCCTTTGGCTTATTTATCCGTAGTTATATAGTTAATAAAAGATAAAACATTGTTAATGTCTACCTTATTAAAGTTGTTATAGTCTTTTAAGGCACTAGGCTTCCCTTTAGGGGTTAAGGCTATGGCTAGTATATTAAATCCTCCTGGGATTAATTAGCATTGTGGGTTTAATATAGGTATTGGATTGTTTTTTAAGTTTAACATAGTGGCTAGTAAGGAATTTTGTCTTACTATTGTTGGTTCTTTAGAAATACAAGGTGGGAGACACGCTGCTTCTAGCAGCGCCTATAGTATTATAGAGACATAGAGTTGGTTATAGGCTAAGCGTTAGTGATAAAAAAGGCGCAACGTAATGTTATGGGACGGGGGCAATAGCTATAGAACGTATATATTTAAGGAGTCTATAAGACGTTGCGTAATCAATCATAAGGGTCAAGGGCGTAAGGAGGTGATATATCTACGCGTAGCTGACGTAAGCTGTACGCGAAGTGTACGTGAGAGCATGGGGTTCTCCTATGGAGGCCCCTATGGTAGGGTTCCGTAATAAGCCCTTAAGTATTTTATAATAATAAAGCAGCTTACTAGTTAATAGGCTAGATAGGCCAAAATACTCTCCTAATTTTTCCTTATAATTATATACTACCCTAACAGGCAAAATTCTAAAGCTAATACCCTTACCTAGAGAGAATAGAATGTAAAGCCATAGAATAAGCTAAAGGCTTAGCACTAAATATGTACCCTCCTCTATTTCAAATAGCTTAACCTATATATCCTTAAGGAACTAAGCTCTAAATGGAATAAACTAACGCTTATAAAAGGAGAGATCCTAGATAAACCAATAGGACTAATTAACCGCATTTTAATTATAAACCGCACAGCTAAATCCCTAAAAGCCCTCCGCAACTAAGCTATAGAAGGTAACCCTAATTTAGAAATAGAAGACGGTCTACTTTTATACTAAGAACGGCTTATAGTTCTAGATAATAATAACCTATAAATAGAGCTAATCTATAAAGCCTACTATTAAGTCTTTATAGTATACCCTAGTTAAGATAAGACCTACTAACTACTAGCGCCTTAGTACTACTGGTAAGGACTTCTATCCAATATAGAACAATTTGTTAGAAATTATTATGCTTATAAACGGGTAGATACCCCTAGGGATTAAACCCCTAGATAGTTATAACTACTACTAGTTCTTAAACGCCCTTAGCAGCATATTATAGACTTTAAATTATTCCTAAAGGATAAATATAGCTATAATATGGCCTTTATAGTAGTTAACTAACTAAATAAGCAAGCTATTTCCCTTCCCTATTTTAAAACTATAACTATAAAAGATATAGCCCGTATATATATTAACAATATTTACTAGATCTATAGCGCTTTTAAGTTAATTATCTTTAACCATAAACCCTAATTTATATTAGACTTTTAGGACAAATTCTACTATATCCTTAGGATTAAGATTAAGCTCTTTACTATATTCTACCCTTAAACTAACTGCTAAACTAAGATTATAAACCAATACCTTAACTAGTAACTTCGCCCCTTTATTAATTACTACTAGGATAACTAGTTAGAACTACTACCTATAATAGACTACGTATAGCTTACGCTCCCTTATAATAGTATAGAAATATTACTATTTAAGTTACTCTATAGATATAAGCCACAAACATCCTTTAATTAGGATAGACCTATAGGACCTATAATAGCCCGTAAACGCCTTAGCTATAAAAAGGCCCAGATATTTACTAAGAGAATGTATAAAGCCTAGGAGGCGGCCCAAGTAATTATAAAAAAGGTATAAGAGAAAAAAGAGGCTAATGTAAACTAACATTGTTGTAAGGTAGACTTTTATATAGAAGATAAGGTATAGATATTAATAAAGAACTAAAAGACCTAGAGGCCGAGCTGTAAGCTAGACTACTAAATAGCTAGCCTCTATAAGATCCCTAAGAAGGTAGGGCACTCTTTTAAGGTTAAGCTACTGGAGTTAATAAAGATCTACCCTATCTTATCTTTAGACTAACTATAAAAGGCTACAGACAACCTATTACCTAAATAGTACAACAACCCCTACCGCCAATTTAAATTATAAAGAATAAAGAATAGGAAGTTAAAGAGATCTTAGTAGTTAAGAAGGACTATAGTACCTTAAAATACTATATAAGCTAGGTAGGTTATAACAAAGATCTAAAATAGCACCCTATATCCAATTTTAAGTACTCTCCCTATAAGCTATAAGATTTCCACTTAGCTTACTTAGACCTCCCTAAACCACTACGCAAATTAAATAGCTAGATTAAATGCTAGGAAGAGGGGTTAGATAACTATAATAATTTAGATAATAATAAAGAACTTAGATAAAGCCTAAGGGCAGGCTTTTTAAGGGAGGG
>Ga0307507_10002725_pt1 | contig 36248 bp, 48 predicted proteins | sample 7_EM_MG_FD_207223 | JGI IMG/M metagenome (GOLD analysis project Ga0307507, IMG submission 207223) | Populus trichocarpa ectomycorrhiza microbial communities from riparian zone in the Pacific Northwest, United States - 7_EM | ecosystem: Host-associated > Plants > Roots > Unclassified | place...
GATGCCGTATTGCTTAATTGACTGAACAAGGGTAAGATGACAGAGAAAGAAATGGACCCAATTGAAATAGATGGAACGATCTCTATTTTTTGATTGCCTGGGTGTCGGTTGGTTGGTTTGTTAACTAAGAGAAGAGTGTGGTTGTCTACATACAGAAAACTCTGCATGCCAAGCTATATACAATGTGGGGTGTTTGGTGGGCGCGCAAACGCTCTCTTGACTGCAAATACTACCCTATGACGAGTGCCCTAGCTCACAGCTCCACACCGGTACCGTACCGAGTTGCGGTAGCCAGCAAGCGTTCAAACCACCACCATCACATCATCGAATCGAATCAAACCAAATCCCCCCATTCCATCCCATCACATAATATCACATCACTAATGGTTCAAGGTATAATACCACATCCTCCCGCAATCCCACCTCCCCCTTCCCTCTTCACGATTCCCCAATATCTAACAACAAGAAAAAAACATACATACAGACCTCCCACCAACCGGCGGCTACGCGCCAATCCAATACAAACGCAACATTCCTGCCAGGGGCCTCCGTCCAGTATATTACCTCGCCGGCGTCTTAGGAATCTGCACATTCGGGTTTTACAAGTGGGCCCAGAGTTCTCGAGAGCTACAGTTGCTTTCTCCTTCTCCTTCTCCCTCCCTCCCCCTCTCTATTCCATCCCCCAATTATGCAACTAAGTAAGGTATCTGTTTTACGGTTAGGGAACTCGCTCGCGAGAAAGTCTGGGCAAGACTACATTTGATCCCGTTACTCGAGGCGGAGAACGATCGCGATTTGGTCCGTAGACAGATTGCTGAGGCGGAGCGTGAGAGGGCGCTTATGAGTGATGTTAAGGGGTGGAAGATGGGGAGTGTGTATAATTCGGATAAGGTTATTAGGCCTAGGTATGGATATGGGCCTGATGAGGAATTGAAGGAGAAGTCTGCTTAGGTGTTCTACGGGTGGTTAAGGCATGGTTCGGTCCCTACTGTACAAAATACTAGTTTGTTAAGAAAGAGGGGAGATAGAGAGGAAGAGAGATTGGCGAGACGGATATATCACTCTGGTGAATTTATTATTGGTTGGCAAGAAAGCAAGTATTGAAACAAAACAGAGCCAAAAATAATCAGATAGTAAACGAAAGGCATCCCAAAACCAAAGCGGGGGTATAATGTTGCCCACAATGTTTAAAAACCTATCCATGTACGAATCGTAACAGAAACCCAATCGATATATGATAAAGAAATAAGGACCCGATCTACCAGTCACCGAGATTTTGAATCACATAACGACGCAAGCTCTATAATTTCTTTTGCAAGTCTCAGCATACCCTTCATCGTCATAATCGACGCTCATTCTCCCGATTCCGATGATTTTGATCCATTGTTCGCCTTCGGCATGCCACCATCTAAGTACGCTCCTTTCGACGTCGTATTCCCATTTACCGCCGCTAACAGTGACAGTTGTACCGTCCCTAGGAAAGTGGAATGGCGGGACGAATAGTTCTGTCGGTGTGGTTTCCTCCGTGCTCTTCCCAGCTACAAGCTTGAGGTCGAAGGTTGCGCTTGATAATGTGAAGCCGGATTCGGCTATAGTACCCGCCGTGTAGACCGGGGAAGGACGGACAAATGCCTCTGCAGCACGAGAACCAGCTACAATGGCGTCGGGAGTAACCTTTTGCAGATCTGTACGACTGGTTGACATTGTGGATGTAGAGAGAGCTCGTTTGAGATTTGTGGCATCTACGATCGTGGTGGAGGCGTTTGCTGTCGCAGAGCTATTTGGAGGACGATCATCCAGCGAGAAGATACTGAGGTCTTCGCCATTCCATTGGTCACCCCATTCATGGCCATTCTAGAAACATAATTAGGAGTCATCTCATAAAGTTGAAGCAAGGGGTATTACCTCTATACAATACGTCCACAAGGTAAACCCGACCTGGGCTCCTTCCAGAGCATAATGATTTGCGTCCATCGCTCTGATTTGAGAGATATAGTCCCCATTTTTATAGGCGTACTTATCGTCCATATCATAAGGAATTCCTATCTCGGTGAATACGCACGGGGTTAATCCTATGTTGTCTACGCCCTCCTGTTTCATGGCCTTCAACTGATCTCGAAAGCAATTCCTTCAGGTTCAAGTTAGTAGCCTCAACCACAAAAGGACGCACTGGCCTCACCGGATGGCGGTCTCCCCGATCTTCAGCGCAAAGGCTGGTGTTAGGTATCGTCCTCTGAGAACACCAAGAACATCAATGTTCCAAAGTCGATTCCATTTTTTCGTCATGAGTGTGATCCCGTCGTAAAAATGCGGTGCATAAACCATCCTATCATCGGCATCGGGAGTATCCTTGATAGCAGGTGGTATCTCAAAGACTGGTGGCTGGCAAAACATTATGGCATTTTTATGTATCGACCTTATGGCCGCGGTATACTTCCGGTAATGATCCATAAAGTATGTTTCAGTGAATTTCCCAGGATCGAGCAACTCTCCATTTGGCATCTTGCCGAAATAATCATTCTTAAGGATGGCATCCGTTGCTGGATCCCAAACCCCATGTTGTGCCCAAATACACTCGCCTAATTTCCAACTCGGGTCTCGCTTCCATCCATACCGAGAATCGTCATAGTCTGCCGGGAGCCACGCTTGCACTCCCTCTGGATCAACAAGGACACTCCCGGTTTTGTAAGGTCCGGTTCCACCAAAATCCCATGTGTCAATCTCGCACGCTCTTCCACTGCCGGTCAAAATTGCTTGCCATGCCGTGGGCGATGTACCCTTCTGAAGCTTTTGCTCAGTTGGAATAACATCCAGCGCTTGGTACCCAATCAATCCACGATTGGGTTCATTTATTGACTCCCAGCCAATAATAGTTGTGTCCTCCAAATCACCTGCCTCGTGTATCTTCTTTGCAAGATAGGTGACAGCACCAATGAAATGCTCCTGGAGGTAGTCCTGGATGTTCTTACCGTTAATAATACATTTAGGAGCAAAGTCGCGGCCAGCGAAGAACATTGTAAACATGGTTTGGCATGCCAATCGTTGATAATTCGTGGACCATATCATCTTGGGAAAGGTGGCAGGGTCCGGCCAGGTATTGTGTACCATCGCAGCCTCTGTTACGTCAAAGGTTTGAGGATTCAACCCCATAGCGTACAAGGTCCACATAGGGGCACCCGAGCCCCCAGAAAAGCGAGACCACTGAAAACAAAAAGTGAGCACAGCTTCCGGTCGAAACAAACCAGTAGAACATACCACGTCCTGATGACAATCCATAAATATCATAAAGTCATACTCTTTCGCCTTTCTCAGTATGGCAATCGTACTCTCGACCCATTCGTCATCGTAGATACCACTACGCTTATTAGCCCTTCCATGCTGGCTTTCGCTCGGGCATAGAAAACATACGGGCCTCGAGCCTCAATAGCCTCCCAAGTATAAATGTACCGAATTACATTATAACCACAATTCCGTAGTCTCTGGAAGTGTATATCTGCATCTTCAAGGGTAAATGGCCGATCGACAAAGCTAACGTTGTCGCCATCAAAAAAGTCCTCCAATACATGAGAAAGCAAGCTTGGTTTCGTCGGCATTTTGGCGTCCGAAGCAACGTTAACCCCACGAAGAGTTACTTGACGATTGTGCTCGTCGCGAAAGTAGGGACCGTCGATATTTAAAAACGAAGGCATTTTAGACCGGATGAAGCTCTTGCAAGAGGGCCTTGAGTGAAGTTGTCCAAGTCTCGCGGGTTAACCTAATGTTGTAAGGGGCGGAAGTTGGGTTTAAAGCCGCAAGCTCTCTGGTAAGGTAAGCTATTTCCGGCAACTAACCTGCAAAATACTGGTAGCGCAGCGAGGCGTGAGAAAAGGTGACGTTTAATGCTGGAGAGGTTCCGTACTCGTATTGCCGTCAAAACTTCATAGGTTACGAGGTGCAACTAAGTTGGTTTCGAATTCGGGTTCGAATTCGAGTTCGTGTTCGGGGGGGCTGGACCTGAAAAATTAGAAGCAAAGGACGGGTCGTTTTTCGTGTCTTACTGTAGCCAAGGAAGTTGTAACGCGAGAGCTCAGTAGATCTTGATTTGCTTTTGTCCATGCTCTGAGATCGCAGCTGAGCATCGTGCTCTCAGTCGAGCACGGCACTCGGTGGCCATGAGCCGAGCGCGGTTCCGAAACGAGCAGGGCATCTGCATGCAAACTAGAACGAATTAGGAAACTCGAGTGACCCCTTATGATCATAATAGACCAAGAAAGAGAAAAATCTGGAGCACCGGGCAGCTTCCTCCTACTATTGCTCCACAAAGCAGGCCCAGGGAGCCACAGGATTGCCAGCTTGCTTTTACCACTACATGTACTCTACGGTATTCACAGAACGTGTATTCATAATTTAGTACCTGCCTGGCTGTTATTGCCTTCAAAGGGGTATTGTACAGTACTGTACATAGAGGTGACGGAGGTGGTTCAAGAATCAGCGAAAATCTCCAACATCGTACATCAGTACCGGTATTTTCTCATAGGTATACAATTTGGAACATATTGCGCATCTCCGATCAAAATATAAACCCCTCTGATCACCCAAGCCAACCCTGGCGAGCGTGAGTACCGGTATCGGTACTCGTATCCCCGAGTCAAGAATTGGCATCCGTTTGCCCTTTCCATGACATGATATGGTTGTGGGAGCTGCCGGTATTCCGGAAAGGGTCCCAATTCTTGGACCGGAGGCACGAGTACGAGTGCGAGTACGTGCCAGTACTTTAGTGCACGAGCTTGGCAGCAAAAGAAACAGACCAGTATCATACTCGAGTACCTCCCAGGTTTCGCGCGCCAATACTGTGCCGGCACCGTACTGTACAGTACTAGGACAAAAAGATTCGTCCGATGCCCATTTTACACCAAAAGTAGCCGACTTCGCCACCCTCCCCCTGGCCACAATCTTTATAAGAATCCACAAAATTTTTGCTGTGTATTAGAAAACCCGTAGACAACACAATAGAAGTTAAAAAACTCTTAAATATCACAAAGGGATGGAGAAATGGTTGTTTAAGTAGCAGGAATTGGTTGTCATGTACCTTTTTGTATGGGGCCCCATACAAAAATCTAGGTCACTTTCATACAGGCTGATGCAATCATCAACAATGGAAGCAGCTTTGATTCCTTGCACTTCTACTTCTAGAGGTTTGAATAGATTATGATTCTCTAGCTGGAGGAAAGATTTGAAGTGTATCTATTCATAGAGTGTTGGGAATTGTCGGGTTGAAAATGTTAAATTTGGCCCTAAAACCAGTATCGGACGAATCTTTTTGTCCCCGTACTTTACCAAGATCTGAGATTATGACCTGAAGCTTCATGACAGTCGGAAAACAGCGCCTAGTAAGCTCACTGTACCTTACCGTATGGTACCGTATCGTATCGGATGGTAACTTACCGTCCCTCGCAGTTCGAACCTTGAGGAAACGCGAGTGATAAGGTGTGATTTGCATTATGTAACTCCATGCCTAGCCTGGGACCTGGACCGCAAGACTGAGCCCTTGCGCAACACACGCCTGCCATCCGATTCCATCACCACCACCACCATCATCAAACTCCATCTACAATAATCATCACCCTCCAAATTTCATCTCAAGGTCGAATCGAAAAGATAGCCATGGCCGACAAAGAGCTAAAAGCCCTCCACCAGGCACTTGTTAACACCGTCAACAAAGGCGACTATGCTTCTGCCTCTAAAGGCCTCTCGAGCCTCAAGATAGCTCTCCTCCAACGAGACGCTCTAATTCCATCACCAACAACACCACCCGCAACTCTCCTGCTAGCCCGCGATATTCTGGAAATCGGTGCGTTAACAAGCATACATCAAACCGATGACGCGGCGTTCAGTAGATACTATTCACAGCTCCAACCCTTCTACGAGGATTCCCGGCTATCGACTCCAAAGACAGCCAGCGTGAACCGCAGCAAAATTACTGGCCTCCATCTCCTTCTTTTATTAAGTCGCAACGATATCGCGGATTTCCACACCACACTGGAAAACTTAGAGGCTCCGGAGGATGACCCATTTATTAAACATCCGATTATGTTGGAGAGATGGTTGATGGAGGGTAGCTATGATAAGGTTTGGAATGCGACCAAGAGTTCTCAGGTCCCCTCGGAGGAGTACGCACACTTTTCACAGGTGGGATTTATCTTGATGGATGAGAGGCGGATAGGATGGATTGCTGATGGTGTAGGTGCTTGTTGGGACAATCCGGAATGAAATTGCGAGCTGTTGGGAGAAGGCTTATGCATCGCTACCAATATCCAATGCGAAGAATTTAATCTTCCTTGATTCTGAGGGAGCTGTTATTCAGTTTGCAAAGGAGGTAGGATTGTCGTTTATTCCTGGCGATTGTGAGGCGGAGCTAATAGTCGTTACAGAAACGTTGGGAGGTTAAGGATGGACGGATTTACTTCCCCGTGGAAGAGACTGAAAAGGAGGCACTTGCTAGTGGGACTATCATCGAGAACTCTATCGGATACGCTCATGAACTTGAAACAATTGTATAGACGGCGTCTTTGCCCTGGAGTTACGTTGTGTAATTTTATTCGTAAACGGCATCAGGGAGGTGATAAAAAATGAGCATTTCAGTTTGCATTACGATACCTTCTATAGAGACCAGATACATAGCCGTTTGTCATAAAAGCTACACGAGATAATTGTGTCTAACCTCACCCCATGTACATGGCTCCCGTAATTCATACTCTCGTGCTCCTCGAACTTTGCGACAATGCTCGGCTTGCTCTCGTCTTGTACAGAGACAACTCTGGCCCCAGCATGCATACAACTCGCTAACACGGAGTCCTCACCGCGCATTTGGAGCCTCCAAACTCCGCCACCCAACTTAATACTACTTTTAACCCTCCTTGCCCTTGCATCGAAGATCCTTAACCATTCATCGTACGAACCCGTCAAGAATGTCCCATCACCTCTATCCAATATGGCTGTAACACCAGCCTGATGTGTCTTCCTATCCCTCCATAATTGCGTTTCGGCCTCCAAATCATACAAACTTACTACTGAATCATCCCCGCCGGAATATAACCCCTTCCCATCAGCTGTGAATTCGCATGCCCATGCCTCGAGTTCGTGAGGTGAGTATTGGTATGTGATTTCTTTAGATTCAAGAGAAAAGATGCCTGCTTCACCATTAGATAAGGTGAAAGCTAGGTGCTGTGTTGTAGGAGAAAAGTTAACGGATAAGAGTAGGATGGATGCATCGAAGAGGACGTGGTGAGCAGATAGGGTTATGGTGTCGCTGGAGGTGTTGTAGAATGATAGTGTTCCGTTAGATTGAGCGACAGCTAGAACTTCTGGCGAATGCGGCGAGAATTTGATGTCTAGGATTGCGTGGGTTTGTTGTGATGCCATAAGGTTCCTTGGATATTTGTTAGAAGAAAAGGAAGTTGGGAGGTGGGGTGAGTGATACAGTTGTCCCTCCTCATCTATTCGATAGAGCAACAAACTCCCGGTTTTCTTCCCCTCGATTGACCCAGCATCTTCATTGAGGAGATAGGTCCCGACAACAACACACCTCTCATCCTGAGGAACAAACAATACACACGAAGGGGGCAGGGAGGTAAAGGTTGTGAATAAACTCTCGACCGAGGACATTAGGGAAGTTTCAATTGGAGGGGTAAGGCTTGGCGCTGACTGGGGGGAAGGAAGGGAAATAACTTTGACGCTCCAAGATTAACTTAAGCGAGCCAAAAGCGGTGATCCTATCGCATCCCAACCATTCGTCCGCCTCTCTTCCCTTCTCCTTCCGTTCATCAATCATGAATTTCATAGCTCCCTTAACAAATGTATTCCGCTACACCGCGCGCATAGCTACCCCCCGAGGCGTAGGAAAGCTGAGTACGTTATCTTGGACCCCACGCCCTGAATACTGCTGACAGGTTCAGAGAAACCAGGATGCGCTGCCTCGTTTTCTACTAGTTCCCGATGTTGGACCGAGAAGGTTGCAATTGACCGTGAGACTGAGAAGCTTGCCGATGGGGTTGAGACCGAGACTGTGGTTTGTTGGCAGGTATTACTCTCTTCTAAAACTCCCGTTTTGGGAACAATTGCAGCTTATATTTTGCAGGATGGTGAAGATGTAGAGGACTTCTTAACTAGGTGCGCACCGTCGAAATTGCTTGGCAGGTCGCGAATAGCTATCAAGAACCCTTGGGACATTGAGCGCTCTGAAGGGAACGTCGAGGCTGCTCTCGCGACGCTTGAGGCACCGCTTCAGGAGGCTCTCAGTGATTGGAATGCCATTATTGCTGATGATACCCTTAATAAGGTGATTTATTTACTGTCACTTTTCCGCTTGTTGACCGACTAATCCGATGCTTCCTGGTGGTAGTCGGCTAAATCTCTCAAAAAAATCGAACATTGTGAAAGGCTAAAGGAATTGATACTCTCGACAGCAGCTCAACACGGGGTTGTTAGCGGGAAGGTTTGTTGATCTATCCTGTTAATGGTTCCGAGGGGTTTCTAATTGGTTGGTAGTGGATCATGATTGCAGGGTCAAATACAGTTGATTTTCAATGGTCCAGAGTTGCTACCGGAACTTATGACGGGGTGTTGGGTACCAGAGCGGAGGTCTCGGGGAACAATGGAATGGGGATCCATGTTATATTTGTCTACACCCCAGACTTTAGGGATCTGAAAGATACAAAAAGGGGTGAGCTTGTGGGCTTCGCTAGATGATTCAGTGCCTGTGACTGACATGAAAAGTTCTCGACGGGCTTCACAAAACTTTCCAATGGAGGCCTAGGTCTATTGCGTATAAGCCAGGTAAGGAGCTCCCTGAGCGATCGATTTTAAGCTACTAAGCCAGAGTTAGTGATATATTCTCTTCTAAAAATAACTTCTGAGAATCCCTACCATCTGAGGCCAGCGATAATCACTTCAAAGGAGCTTGAGGAGACAGAGCTTGAGGAATAAGGGCATAAAATAGTGGCGGTAGTAGAAATTCGCTGGGTGAATTGATTGATTGCCTAGGAAATGTTTGCTTGCGTGTACTTTAACTTTACCCTGAATTCAGTGGGATATCTCTTGCAGGCCTCGTCAGCTCTTAAGTTTGATATGTACTGAATTTATATTAAGCCCTTGTTCAAGGACATGTTCTCAGCATCTCATTCTCCTCGCGTCACGCTCACATTGAATTATTTCCGCTCATTACCGGCACAGCCTTCGTTTACCGGTATGCCTCCAAAGAAAGAAAAGAAAGAACAGGTCACTGGCGATCAAGGTCATCTTTTCCCTTCCCCATAACTACCTCTGAAGAGAACCAATCACCCCATTGTTACTCTACTGACAGTAGACGTTGTGACAGCCAGCAGCCTTGTGCTCGAATACCTTCGTCAACAGAATCGGCCCTATTCCGCTATTGGTGAGTACTGTATTATTTAAAGGCTGCATTTGCATAAAGAAGACTCATCATTAGTTTTTCTAGAAATCAGTGCAAACCTTCACAATGCTGTTACCAAACGTTGGTTGGCCTTTGCCCCCCTTAAAATGGGGCAAAGCAGCATGTGCGTGTGAATGCTCAGAACTAATTTGATCAATAGCTACTGCTACCAAGATTCTCAAGGAGCTGGATGAGAGGGGTGAGATTGAGGGGAGAACTTCTGGGAAGCAAGTTGTCTATCACATCGTTCAGGTTCGCCCGCCAGTCCCGAACCTGGAAATCACTGACGATCCAATAATTATCGGCTTGAAGGATCCGAAGGACCTCGCAAGCCCCGAAGAGCTTAAGGTCATGGATATGGAAACTGAGGGTGTGAAATATTTAATTTTGCCCCTTTGCGACACCTTGGTTGGCTAATGTGCGAGCTACGCTAGCTGTTAAACAAGAAATTGGGGGTCTGAAGGCTGAGCTTAGAGCTCTCCACTCCACCCTGAATACTCTCAAAGCCGCCCCGACTACTGCTTCGCTACGTGAGACTGTTGCCTTGCTGGAAGCCGAAATCCACAACTTTCAAGTCCAGTTAGAACCGCTTCGCTCAAGCGCTGCTAAACCTGTTCCCGCGGAGGAGAAGGCTGCTATTTCAAACGAACACACCAGGCTTCAGAAGATACTCAAAGGGAGGAAGAATCAGTTCAAGGAGTTCTGGGACACCATCTGTGATGGCTGCATCGACGTCAATCCTACTGACTTATGGGTAAGTGATCACGCTGTTCTTCTCCTTCGGGGTAGGCTTTTTATTCCCCTTGTTGCTCTTCACCTCTAAATGCCGTAAAAAAATCATATTTATCTGGTCTCTTTTTTATTTTATTTTTTTATCAAAATATTTTTATATTTTCGGACCTGTCGATATTGTTCTGAGCTGCGGGCAGGGAGCGTCCTTGCGTGAATCATTGGTCTGCAGTTTATGGAAGTGTGTATGCTATGAATTCGTTTCTTTTTTGCAGCTCAGTCATCTGGCAGAATGTTCTACATTCCTCAGACATCTTATGTTCGTCCTACTCGATTGGGAAGATTCAGTTTGAACATGGGACGATTCTTTTCTTGTCGCACGGCTGTGGTCTTCTCTTGCAAGAGCACTCAAGTACTTGTACGTGTGCACATGCAGATGCTAATCCTGGGGGGGTTTTTTTTTTACGAATAGGAGCGCTTGGGGTTGGAGGAAGATCCTTGAAGAAGGTGTAGAAAACGCCATGAACAAAATGGGGGAGGCTTAAACTGACTGTGGAAGGGTTCGGTTCGGTTCGGTTCATATCATGTTACGATATGATGTGTAATATTCACGGTGGGAATCTTATTTCGTCAACGACTCTGGTGCCATGATGAGGATGGTACGGGCAAATTAGATGTCTTTAAACAAAACAAAAAGGATATATAAAAAATGGGTGCCTTGGGTAGACTACCGTAGATGTGAAGGGATTCGAAGGAGGTGCTGCTTGTGGTACAGGGAGGAAGCATCCGAGACATGGGGAAGTGGTTGCAGAAGTTGGTGGTGGCACAATACTCGGGGGCATGGAAGTGATGGTGAGGAGCACATTTGCTTTTTCCATTTGCTGCATATGGTAGGTTAACGAAGTTCCATTATCAAGCCCCGTTTACTGAGTACCGTATGCCCACTCCCGCACATGGAACATTGATTACAGAGGGGTCAGCTGAACACGAGGTGGAGGATATATCCGCGTAACTATGGCCGTGAGGAGGGGCACTTCGGATGACAAGGAGTATTTAAAATGCTGAGCCATCAATAAAAGTGAGTTGATATAATATCATGAAACGAGGTAGTATGCCGGTATATGTAACATTGGCTTTTGTAGAAAAATAGCTTTTTTTTTTTGAATACTGCATCGGGGGGTGCTGATAGTGGCAATAGCTATACGGTACCTTTTTCCCCACTTTGATAGCGATACGGTAATGGAACTATGAGTTTCAGACGACCAGATATGGACCTGCCCCCTTCTCTATCGGGCATTATCTCCATAACTGGAGCATATTATTTTGGGAGGTTGGCGCGGCAATCTATACAACGGGATGATAATGTTTGGATTCTATATAATAGTTAGGTGTAAAACAGTGCAGATTCGGATCCAGTCTCACTATATTCGAACGCTCAACAAACACACCGGGGGCATGTAAAGAAACATACTCTCTCCCCTGATACGAAGAATGTATGATTAGGAGAGGGGGTTTTCGCCGGTATTCCTAACCTCGCAATACGATTGGAAGATGGGCTAGTAACGCTTTCAACACTCTTAATGACAGATAATCATCTGGTACACTCCTCATAATCATTTTGGAGAGGTGGGAGGGGGCTTGGTTGGCAGACGGACCAATGCTGCATGCATGGTCATCTCGGCCTTTTGGAAGGATGGTCATCTGTATGGTTCCGATGTGCGGTATGTGCTTTGTGGGGAGGGTGGAGGGAAGGGGAAAAAAATGAAATAAAATGAAAATGAGATGAGATGAAGTTCAGACGAAAACTGTGTTCCATGTACAGATGGTTTGTTCCGGAGATCCCAGCCCTAGGGTGACGGTACCGGTATAGAGCTTTCTGCCGACCCATCAGGTTTCTTTGTTTCATTTTCCTTCTACTTGTTCTTTTCTATTTTTCTGAAGCTCCATACCCGTAGCTCAGCCATGCTGTGGGGGCCTTTCTTTCCTCCCATCTGTCGTGAACTTGTGATGCTTGACATCCTGGCCCCACTAGCGCTTTGGAAAAACTTGCTGAGTCCCGTAACTGTGAGTTTTTGTTAGAGTCAGGTAATGATTGGTTTATAGTTCCCTGAACTGGAAAGTTGCACTTCTGTGACGGTCCTGTCCTATGGCGTTGAGAATCTAAGAGGCGTCTGGCGTTTGACATCTTTCGATATTGATCGTCATCATGGGGTTGGACGCCCCCGCTGGTGCCCTTGTCAGAAGGGGAGAAGAGCTGCTGTTTGCTTTTCTGGATGGAGTGTGATGCTCAAGTGAGCCGGCACCTCTCGGTCCAACCTAGTAGAGTACTAGCCGACGAAATGAGCTAGAATATTCATTAGAAGCTTCTCTTGAGGGGATCTTGATAGTATGGTTGTAGATCCCGGGATAGATATTTGGCAAACCTCTTTTTTTCCCTTCTATTTCCCCCCCTTCTTCCTCGTTCTCCCTTCTGACGAGTTCAACTAAGCCACTGCTAGAAAGAAATGCCTTGCAAAAAGCTGTCTGGTGTCCATAAGGTATTTGTGGGTGTGTCTGAGACCCATCATCTCTTAAGTTAGTCTTCTTGGTCATCTGTACAATAAAACCTCGGTCCACTACCTACCACCTCTTTCTCCTTCTTTCTCTCTCCTTCTCTCTCCTTCTCTCATTCCGCATAACATTTTTATTGAACTTTTGTACTTCCATCTTATTTTTTATTTCATAAATTTTTCGTTTTCGAACGTCCCCCTCAATAGAAATCTTCCCATTACATAAGACCCTTTATCCAACCTGCCCTCGTCCCACGGACTTGGGGAAGTTGATAGGGAAATAGTTTGGAGGAGTGTTTCTCTGAGATTGGTTTTTTTTTTTTGGTTTGGCTTGGTTGGGGTCAGGAGTTGTCACGATCTACGGTAAGATCAGATTGGATTGGTTGGCGCTTTCTTACCGGTACATTACGGGTTTCCCGAGAGAGTCCTGCGCTGTTCCTATTCTGGGTTTCACCCCTCATCGGGTTTCCCCCTCCTCAAACGTTCAGGCCTGGATAGGCCCCTGCCCCACCAACCCTCTGAGCCCTACAGAGCAGACAATTGACTGGTTGTCCATCCGTCTGCCTGCCAGTAGTCAGTTCTGTTCCTGAACGCACGCCCTGAGCCCTTCCTACTCGTCCATCGACCAGCCTTAGCGTTCTCTTGTGCTTCCAGCCAACTAGCAAATAAGGAAGAGAAGGGGAGGAAAAAAAAAAACTTCTCCCTCTTTTTCTCCTCCATCTTTTTCCGTGGCGCCAAAACCTTAAATCTACTACCTGGGAGTCAGATACGGAGAGATAAAAGACGCAGTAACAGGAAGACATTCTTTTTGAACGGTCGTCGAGGGCTGTTGCAACCTCCTCTGTCGAGCCAGGACCGTCTTACTTCCTAGCCGGGAACCACACCGCCGATTTGATCCAATCGTAACCCAATGGCTGCGACTCCCTTCGTCCCTCAGGAGCAGCAACCTCAACCCCAACAACAGCCTCTTCTTCCACATCCGCAACCGATGAGTACCCCTCCTGAGCCTAACATGTACAATTCGGGTAGCAGCAATCCATCTGGATCCAATTCCCAGGGTCACTCTCGTCCTGGGAGTGGTCGGAGAAGTATCTCGGCCTCGCAGCCTCTCTCCGGACAACTACCCCCCATTCAAAATGGTAATGCCGTCGCAGGTGCTGCACCAACGCCGGTCCCGCAGTCGCAGTCGCACGCTCAGCCTCCTGGTATCCCAATAGGCCCTAATATGCCGGCTTTTGACGCTTCAAGAAGTCCTCCTAGTAGTAAAAGTACTGTTCCTGAGTATTGTTGGTCGTTACAGTAAAGTTTCATTATGGCTGATCTTGCGAAATAGACCTGAACCACGTGCCTTGCAAATTTTTTAGGCAAGGGACCTGCCAGGCTGGAAAAGCTTGTCCGTTTTCCCATAGTATGGATCCAACGTCAGATCAAGCGCCCTGCAAATATTTTTCAAAGGTACTTTAGGGGGGTTTTTTTCCCGTTACGAGAGGGGTAACTAATTGCTTTCGATAGGGCAACTGCAAGTTTGGAGTCAAATGTGCACTCGCTCATATCCTTCCAGACGGCCGTCGGATAAATCGCCAAGCGTACAACAATAACAGTCATACCAGTCATCTCCAGTTCGGACGCATGGACACTGGTCACACAAACCACAGGTCCGCGCTGCATAACTCTTTGCTCCAAGCTAATATGATACCTCATCATTCCCCTAACCATTCGTTCGGAGGCCAAGACGACTTCCCCGGGCTTACCAGTCACCCTGGTGGCCCTGACCCCAATCTCGCTACGTCAATTTTGGATTCTCGATATGGGTCTCCGCGAGATGATAGCGCTTTACCGATGTCACCCCTTGCCTCGTCCCAACGAACTCTTGGACCTCTAGATGCAACACTTCCAGCTTCCTTTGATAGGCATGAGTATTCAAAGTACGCTAGATTTGGTCCTTATGCATCTTCCGTTCCAAGTAAGTTTGGTATGGAGTCCCCACCGCCATCATTGCCTAGCAATACACGCCCGGCAGTGCTCCAATCTCTCTACATGTCTGCATATGGAAGGGGAGGAGGAAATGGAGAGGAGGATAACAATCTAGCCGCGGATTTGTCTCATTCCCCTCGCGCTGATACAGAGGATTCACTGGGCCCTAGGGTGATGCATTCCTCACTCTCTGCTAGACGCACGAAACTTTTGTCATCGAGCTACGCCAGGCCGGAAAATATGGAGAGAATGTTGGGCGAATTTACCCGTGAGCGGTTCCCGACAGATCCAACCGTTGATGGGGACTCCGTATTTGAGGAGGATTTTGTTCCGAGCAGCCTTCAGGAGCTTCTTACCCCGGCTGAGCGCAATAGGAGGCTTTCCAGGACAGATGAGGAGGGTGTTTCTAATTTCCGACATAGCCTCACGGCCCCTGGCACCCCCGGGGACTCTATGAACGTCATTGGATCCCCACCTGTCGGTTCCCCTGGGGCTCCGTCTGGATGGGGGCCGATTGTGATGAGACATAAGCGTGACGAAGACCATGCTCCGATATCCACCCTCGGCCATGTTGGCTCTCCTCTTAGAAACTCCTATCAGCAAGGGGGCGAGCCAAGCCCTACCTTCCGCCCGCTCTGTAGACCAACCTCTGGAGATGTCTCACCATTCCCTGGATCTCCAAACCGCACAAGCTCTGGTATCTCGGCGCTCACCCAAACACTTCAGCGTGCCCGCCTCTCCCCTAGAAGCGACCCCTCTGGCTCTGGGGAAGTGCCGACCCTATCGAAGGCTCTCGGCTCTAACGGCAAGCAGATAGAGCGTGTAGTCTCTAACCCTCAATCTAATAACGGCAAAACTGTTGCTCCCATTGATGAGGAGTCCGACACTCAATTCCCAATGGAGGAAGAGGAATACTCAGCCTCGCCTCGTTTAACCATTAACTTCGGCAGCCTTGGCGCTATTGGGCGTGGGTCGGGTTTGGGCCTCGACGTCAGTGAACAGCAGTGGGAAAGCTTTGGCACGGGTGGCGCAAAAAAGTTTCATTGAACTGATATGTCATAGGTTCGGTGTTTATGAAAATTTTCTATTTTTTTATGTTTTTTTATGGATGTCTTCCTTATTTTCCAAAACAAAAAGTAACATTGATTTTTTACATCATTTTTATTTCCTCCTCTACGTCCTTACTTTTTTCGTTCCTTCCTTGTGAGACAGAATTCGAATACCCTGGCATATCTTTCAAAATCCTGGCAAAATGGAATATCCCGTGACTGGGGATTATGGTGTCTATTTGAGCTGAGTTGTTGCGTGGGAGATTGGGGTTTTTTTGTTTCTTATTTACTACTACAGAAAAAATCTGGGCATTTAAAAATCTTGTGTTTTTCTTCTGGAAATGGTTGGAGTTATTGCTTGTTTGGATATTTTTTTCTCTATTTCAGCCTGGAACATGTAATTCAGTCTCTTTTGTGCTGATACAGTGAGTGCTACCTACACGATGGATGGTTTAGTAGGGTTGAAGGTAGTGTACACGTGGGATAGAGAAAAGAGCGGGGAATATAAGGGTACGGGATGAGAAAGCAGAAACAAAGAGAAGGGATGGCAGGGGGGGGTTACAATGTCCACGTCTAACGATATTTATTTTCTCTTTGTTCGCTTTCTCTTTCTACCTCCACCCGTTGGTTAACGGAGGTGCTAGAAAATATTCCCTTTACTTGGAGTTCCTTATTATGTTCTGTATAGGCACTAAGCGCTGGGTTGTAGAATAGTACTGCACTTTATTGCGCGGTAGTGTACTGCTATTGGCATATTATACTGTAGAAAATTGATGTTTAACTTATAACGTACGAAACGCAAAATAGGAAGCGGAAAAGAAAAAAACATGTGCTCAAAAGAGAAACCAAAAAAATCTAGCAATGACAAGGGTATAAAAAAAGGGAAATGTTCATTTTTTTCCCCGCCTCCCCCTCTTCCTAAATTACGATCGAGAGAGTGTGTGAGTGAGAGGAAGTGAATTATTACCACCCGAGTGATACCACATGAACACTAATCTCGACAAGTTAATTTGTCAACAACCTCCTCAGCCGGAACCCCAGAACCGGTGGAATCTGCGAGTAATTTTGCCAACTAAGCTCCTTCCCACCCTCCGTATTGTCTCCAGCAAAAGCCGGCTCGAGGAAGCCGTCCATGACGAGCCCGCCCTTGAAGAAGACGCTCAAGATCTCGTGCAGTGGGCGGTGGAAGTAGTACTATTGTCGGGAAAAAAATCAAAAAAGAAACATTATAATAATATTATGTCATTGCTTTTTATGGGAGGATGGGGGGATTACTTGAGCTCTTGGTTGGCCAGGAAGGGCTTCGCCTTTTGTGGGTGGGATGGATAGGTACCTGTTCACGTTTATGCTGTAGAGGGTTCCGATACGCCCGGTGGTGGGGTCCTCAGTTACTGAGATGTGCCTACCGGTGCCGGAGGAGTTGAATGACGGATGCATTATTGTTACCACGAAGCTGCATGTTTGTGTTAGAGGGCTAGTTAATAGGTTAAGTGGGGCTTGGGGGGGAGGGGATACCGGCCGTTGCGCTTGAGTATGCGCGGGAGTACATTTGCTAGAGGCTCCAGTGTTGATATGTCCTATTTTTCAAGGACTCAATTGCAGCTCTCAAATGCAGGAGGTAAAACTATACCATCAAGGCCATATTACCTAACCCCATGACCAATTAGCCCCCACTCGCCCCCCACCCTCCTCCCTGTGTCAAGAGTGAAGACCTACAAATAACCCCATCAAACCCCAAATGTCTACCTGCCAACGCCACAAGCCCATCCAACTCCCACTCATTCGTGACATCTAACCGTATGTACCGCACCCTCCGCCCAGCCTCTCCCCCCGTCCTCTCCCTCGCGATCTTGACCATATTCTCCGAAAAGTCCGTTGCCCACACCTGACTCCCCAGCTCGGCCAACTTCCTCGCGAATATCCCGTTCCCACACGCGAGTTCTAGGATTTTCTCCTCCGGGAGCGGGCACAGTAGAGAAAGCGCGGTGGGCGAGATCAGATGCTTGTAGAAGGAATTGCCGGTCGTGCCAATCGCTGCATCCCAGGTCCTGGCGTTTGCGTCCCAAATTTCCCGGTGGAGGTGCTGAGCTGGGGGCTGACGGGACTGACGTCGGCTGCTTGCTGAGGTGGGGGAAACTGGAGAATGGGTTTCTTCTGTGGACATTGTGCGGGTTTGGGAGTGTGCGGAGGTTGATTGCGGATGGGCAGGTATCATGGGCAGGTAGGTAGGTAGGCCGATGGTAAAGCAGGATATCTGGCTGTTTATACACGGGTAGGAGCCTATTAACCGGAACAGGCAGGGATACATTTGGCTGGTTGACCTTGAATAATTGTTCCATAACTTCTCACCGGAGCCCTGTATCCTATTCTATCCTCTCCCAACGACAATGCGAAAGATGAGCAAGATTGCCATATCGCACTTACTCACTTCATCTCGTTGTGTTATATCGTGTCATATAGGGTAGCTATATGCAGTCTACCCCTCGCCCGCCTACCCACGCATAGCATAACCCCCAGACCACCAAACTTCCCGGGCTCGGCAACCTCGAAGGGCTATTCCGTTTCAATGTTTTTTATGCCTCAATATTTTCCCCTCCATGCGGCCTAGCGCAGGGGTTGGCGGAGGTCGGGGAGTTCCGGACAGCGTTCGAATGATAAGGTACGATACGTTGCCGTGCCTTGCGCGGTTGACACCGTACGGCAGATTACCGCAAATTACACTAGGAAGCTAAAATACCGGAAAATTGCATTTCCCACCTTAAATTCCGATGTTAGGTAATCCTGTCTTCCATCCTATGTGTTTGCGTCAAGTTGAAGTAACCCAACCCCTACCTCGGTGTGACAAACATTTGGCATACAGATGCTCAAAAAAAGCTCATACACCAAGTTGGGTTGCACTGTATATAAACTCTCTTCTCCTCTTGGTTGGTTCCTTATTATCGATTTCAGGCCTCCAATACTGACATTTCTCCATGATTTTCATTTTTTTTGTGTGAACACTTCTGTGAACCTAACCTCAGGAAAAGACAAAGGGCTGAGAGCACGGAAGAACTGATGAAAGGATGACAACTCCTCCAAAATATCAACCAGGCTAGGCATTCTTGGCAATGATATGAGTGTCATACTAAGATCCAAGATTACGATCTGAAGCTTTATGACAGTCGGCAAATGGCACCTGGTAAGTTTGCCGTACCTTACCGTATGGTGCCGTATGGTGCCGTACCGTATTGTATGGTAACTTACCGTACCTTGCCGTTCGAACCCGAGTTCTGGACGAGTGAGGGGTTGTGTTCTTGCGGTCTTGGCACGGCCAAGAGGGTTAGAGGGAGTCATCGATGCGAGTAAGATTAGAGGTTACCCTATGAGTAAATGGTTTAATACGGGGTCTCTTAGGTTAGGAAGTGGGAGCCATGGTAGGAGGAGCCCTTGGGCCAAGTCAGGGAATGAACGAATGCAATCGGAGGGTTGGGTAGAGCCAGAGGGGTAAACCTGGCTGTGAGCTTCGCACCAACTTAAGAAGGGGTAGGCTTGAGGAAAAAGAGAGAAAAGGAGATAGGGGCATTCTAGGGGGGGGGGGGGGGGGCACAAGGGGGGTGTTTTATATTTCAAGAGTAGTGAAGAATTATTGCAACTCGAGCAAGAGCTGATGCGCAAGCCCCCTCCTCCAATCACATAATATAATTTCTCAACATGAACTATGGCCGTCATCGTGTATCACTCGCTAGCGATTTCCGATGCCACAGCGACTATATGTCCTGGTCTGGCACCAGCGTCTCGGAGTCAGCAAGGTTGGAAAGTGATAATATAGCTGATTGCTCCACTAGTTTTTGTTTGCGGTTTGCATCTGATACTTACAATGGGGTAGTTAACGGCTGTGAACAGGAGGTCTGATATTTAACAACTGTATTCATTTCGGGCGAGGAAATATTTATACCCGCGCTCCGCCCGCCCATCTAGACTCCTTTCTCCTATCTGATACAAAAAATCTCGGAGGATATCTTCTGTTCAGGGTTGGAAACCCCGTATGTGTGATCTGACTGTTCGGCAGGGCCGAGAGGACCTTTTGAGCGCTGGTTGGTCAACGCGTGTCACTTTGGGGCCCTTCGCGGCTCCTGCGATTCCCCTAGCCTCTTCGTGAACTTTGAGAACTAGATTGTTTCCTCGAGTCTCCTCTATGGTTGCGACTGTTAGGTGGAAGCGAGGGGCGAAGTTTGGGAGGCTGTTCTCCAGGGTAGGCTATCACTTTGATGGGGTGTAGGATGATATTACCTAGCTGATAGTGTTACATGTGGAACCTGGTGCGTGGTGCCCAGCTACATGGAAGGGTTCCACACTTAGTAGGCATACTCCTATCTGCCATACATGTGGCATTTTGGTGTGCTCACTTCCGGTGTGCGGAGCGTGGCCCAAGTCCTTAACTGGTTTGATGAGCTACGCGGGAGACCAGGTGGGGGGGACATTTCGTTTGGCATATGTTTGCGTACTTCCTCTTGTGAGAATTCGGTATACTAGTTCTAGCCAGCGAGCACTGGCTTCATTGGCTTTAAGCTGAACAGTTTCAAAACTGTAACTTCCAGTTCTGTGACTATGAGGGCGCCACGGCGTATGCTGTCAGTGCTGAAAGCATCAATCAGTCCGTTCTGGGCCATCTTCAACAAGGCCTCTGTGGAAAGGCGGGAGCTGGAATCCCTCACGGTCGGGTGAATTTCGTATCACCACTAGCAACCCTTCCACCGCAATCACCGCCTGTTCTCGACTGCCGAGGACTGCGCTACTCGTTCCGTATCGCCATTTCCCCGAATCAGCTACCTCAGCCGATGTATAATAGCTGCTGGGGCATCACTTTGGGTTTGTGGCGAGTTGAAGGCATGGCACAGCTCAGGGCTCGTAGCCCCTAGGGCAGGTGCTCGAGCAGATCGCTACGGCGATCGATAGTGAAAGTTACCACGATGCCACCAATGACCTCCAGGAGCTTCAGAGCATAGTATCCGGATTTTCTGGCCTTGGGCACAAGAGCGGCAATGGCCGTGGTGATGCCAACTAGACTGGATGAGCTGTGCTGTTGGTCTTTCTGATCTACCCGAGCATCAATGGTAGAATTTGAATTGCTTGTTTGAAGGTAAAGGTGACGAAGGTGAAAGGATCGCTTGGACGTGTTAACGGGAGATGTCGAGGTGTGCGTTGTCCGTTGGAAGCTGCTACTAAGAGGAAACTTCTATATGTATAACCCTATACATCCGCTCGTACTCTAGTGTGCTCACATAGGTCCACCCTTCTGTGCTCCTCCATAGTATGTGCGCTTCCCGATATCTGCGCTCCTTGATGCTTCTAATACTACGGTACAGTACAACATCCTACTGCTGGGATTATTATACTATCAAAGGGACAAGGTCCACATCTGCATTGCACGTGACTCATAAGCCTGATCCTCCTAGCGGCCATGATGTGGGTCCTGAAGGATGCTGGCAAAGGCCATGCTTCAAGGTCTGCTTTGATTATTAGCCCCCGGGGCTCCAGAGGTGCTGCTTATCCGAAGTAGCAGCACAGATTGTAGTCGTGGTTGCATTACAGGTCTCTCTCAACGGATGACAGCTCGACATATGCACCTATTATACGCTTGACCTGATAGCTTGGTAGTTCGTTCTATACTATTCCGGTTCCTCATAACAGAATGTTTCAAACGCTCTTGCTTAGGTAGAATGATCGGGAACAACGGTCTCTCAGCATGATCCCCTAGTGCCATCCCGAGTGTCTCTTCGGCCTGTCCAACGGACTCCGGGAGGTGTTTTATATTTCCATTAGCTCCATAGCACGGGTCTCATACATTGACCGAGCTAATCAAAAGCCTCGTTCTCTTACACTCTTCCCGGCTAGACATCCTCACGGCCATTTGCTTAGTTTAGCAGCTTCCTTGAAGACCTTTGGATCGCCGCACAATGTGACCCGCATGAAGCATAAAATTACTACAGTGGAGCAGCCTCTCAGTCGTGTCTAGATACTGTAGCTCTAATCTCATCTTCCCCGATTTGATGGCCTTTTCGAGATCACTGAGAACGCCTACATGTCCGCACCTGAGCTAACTTACTTTGTAATGCAACGACCAAACCGCCCATGGGTTAGGAATACGATCGGCGCCTTGGAGGTGCTAAACCAAGGCATGCCCTTAGTGTGCCAGGGCCCACGTGTTGGCCGGGTCCCTACTCAATTCGTACCGAACTCCGTGATAGTTGGATAAGTTGCCGAGGAATGCTCCCTCGCCAATCTCCCCGTGGGGACCCGGTTTAGGTCCCTATTCTCCAGCACCGATTGCTCTACCGAGGGCCCCTTGATCCCCTAATTGATCAAACTTCCCGTTCAGGATGCTGGGAATGCTAGCAACGATGTCCCCGCGACACGCGCCTAAGCCGGTAGTTATCGGGTATGCCTCTTTAATAGCCGACGCAGCCTATATAAGGTTGGTAAAGTCTCAATGTACTCGAGTATGAGATAAGAGAAGATATCATATCACCAACCCCGGGCGGCGACGATCCGGCAAGTGTTGCGAAAATCCTAGTTGCTCTGCGGGCAACGATATTGCTCGTGATCGCCCACCCAGTTGGTAGAGAAATAGCAACTTCTGCGAAGCTTCGATCATGGTGAGCCGCTGGCGGCGGACGCTTTCGCCCGAGATACCTAACAAGGAAGCTTCCCCCACAGTATTGCCTGGTAAAGGTCGTAGGGGTTTCCTTGCCCCCGGCATTTCTCGAGCATCATTCTACTGAAGTGGCTGCTATGGCTTCGGGCCCTTTGGCTATTGATGCCACGTCCCCTCGGACCCTCTCGCAAAAGCTTTCGGATATCGCTAATTCCTGCTCCTTGCTTTAATTCGTTGAAGCATATGAGTGACATTACTATGGAGTCTCTTGGTATCTCACCCAGGCCGTAGGCATAGAAGTGTTGGAGAGTAAAATACATACCGATTGGGGTTGCTCGAAAAGTCAGTTCTATCAGTCTCCCAGGAGAAAAGTGGAGTAAGAATCACCTTGAGACGCTAGTTTGTTTCGAAGAAAAGAAAAGAGAAGAAAAGAGCTTCTAGAGTTAACATTGATTTCCAATACGGTCCCGCCCCGATTGTAGATTAATTTTGTGTCGAATAGTTGAATGAGAGCCCCACTATAAAGTAGCCTTAATTAGTACTACGGTATACCCACTCCTTTTGTCATCTCTGAATGACGGTCCTCAAAGCTATGAGACTCTGTTTGTGTCAAGCGCCTGTCTGGCACTTTTCTAAGTTAGAAAACACACAAGAAATCTTTCCAAGTTAGGAGACGCGCGGTCAAACAATAACCGTACAAACTTGGCATGAGCGAGGATTTTTATCATATAGTATTACTTGTAGATAAAGTACAGTATTACTAGAGAATCTATACAGCATCCAGAATTTGCAGTTGACTTTTTCCTCCATCCCCAAATCAAAGGAAGCAAAGATACTTACCCTCTCCCATTGAACCTTGTTTCACCTGAGGTTAATGATAATGATGTTATGATAATATCATCTATTAAACATTTAATGCATTGCAGGAATCGACATATCCTTGTCGATTCAAATTATAAATATTAGTCTCCGATAGCAAATGGTAGGATCCCTTCATGTACTGAATACCAGTAATGGAAAAAAGTGGTTTTGGCTGCGGGAAAACAGCATTGGGGCAGAGTGCGGGCTATGGATGTGCAGCTAAAGGCTGTCTGGAATACCGAGATAGGTAGGTTTATAATAGGTAAGTGCAATAGCGCCAAACTCACAACTTATTATAGTCTTGTTCAGGGCATTACATTTTGCTATTCAAGTCAAGTGTCGTGAGCATTCTTCAGTCTTTATTACCAAGCCAAAGGTAGTCAACAGGACAGGTTTGTGCGGCAAGCAAGGGATAGATAGTGATGGGAGAATCCCGGTATTCAAGTTACCACCATACTTCAAGGCGAGTGCAATGCCACTAACGTCAGTTCCTCAAGACCTCAAGGAAGTTGGGGTGGCCTACTCCTTGTATAGTGGCCTTCAGCGCAACAACACATGGCTCTGGATATCCGTTGATTCTGTCTTTCTCCTCTTTTATATTTCCTTTCTTTTGCCCTGCTTGCTGCCAGGTTAGGAGTTAGAGCAGAAGGAAGAAATCTGATTAGACGAATTATCAGAGGATCAGATCGGACCTTCTAATAAGTTGCCCAGTACATACTGTAAGTAGAAAGAGACTTAAGTTAGTACCCAACTAGTTATTACTAGCACTTTAGGGAAAGTCCAAATGACTTTATCCACCAGAATCATAACCGCCTACAAATGAAGTACTGGACATTCTACGCCCTTCCTTGCGACGTTTCATAGGGTAGTATTGTCATGACTGTCTTGATTTTCTATTGTAATATTATCATGGTAGAGCGCCAGCTCAGAGCAGGAGATGCTATTGATTATGCCATTCTTCTCGATGCTTCCGGGTGATTTTCTTATTTTTATTCGACTAATTCAGTTTCTCTATTGACTACGAGTCGCATCGGATGATCTAAATTTCTACTCGAGTGATAATATATGCATAAACTTTCGGAACGATGACGAGAATTTGAACCCTAGATGTGTCAGTGTTATGTTGAGGCCAGATTATTCAACTTTAGTGAGACAGCCAGCTCTGCATTCTGGAGGGTAGTGATGTCTGTCTTAGAAACTACTCACTATTGAGTTTCTTTACAGGAGTGTTTCATACTTAGCCCGAATTTTTTCAAGTTACCGTCACCACACTACATACATATATTGCCGCTCTACCCGTCATACAACTCGCGACATCGCTCTTTCCCCCTCCTCGGGAAAAACAAAACACTTATTTTCTGTTCTACTACTCACTCAAGGGAATTTTCAGCTCTCCATTCCAGCCGGATTTACTATTTTCAAGCACCCATCATATTCAAGAGACCATCTTTCACCGACCCTAAACAGCTATTTGTCTAGCCTTCCACCCGCAGGTAGTCACCAAATTTTCACATCTCCATCACCAAGCTTTCGAAAAGCAAAACCTTCACCTTAACTTCAACCCGATCACCAAACATCAACTTCCCAAGTGAGCACCGCGACCAACCAACATACCATAATGTCCACCGAAACCGAAACTCCCAGCACTATCGCCAAAATGCTAGTCACAGTGCTCCTCAGCATCGTCTTGTTATTGATGATCAACCCAATTCCCACATCCATGATAAAATATCTCACAGTCCTCATTCCTCAAGCCATATCCCCAGAAAAACTCATCTCATACCGCATTGATATTCTCTTTTGGGGTAGTGTCATCATCTGCTCCAGTTACATAAAACCCTATTACGACAAACTCATCAAGCTCTTTGAATCTGTGGGTGCAAGTCTCGCCACGTGGGAATTCACCTTCGAACCATTAGCACTTAGTGAGCAAGGAATGTCAGAAGTAGGGAGCTTGCCTGGCCCTCTCATCTCCACGGGGCCGGGGCCAGAAACTCCAGGCATCCCGCCAAGGGATACTGATAGCTCCTCCCTGGCTGAAACACCAGCTGCATCAATCACGGTACCAATAGAGTCATGCACCCCTGGTTTCACGACAGAGGAAGCTCCGAGTTCATCTGGAGAGCACTCACCCTCTTCTCCCAGCACACTTTCAGAAGAAACAACCACCAAGTGTCCCTCTCCCAAGACTAAAGAGGGGTTACCCAGAGAAAAATCTCCACTAGATAAGAAGACTGCGGATATGGATCCCTCTCACGCTGGACCCCCACAGACACTACCACTAACAACTCATCGCTCCCTCAAGTGGCATTCCCAAGGAAAGTATCTAGACGGGACACCCATCCCTCAAAGGCGCAAACAGAACATATATACGGTGGAACTGCGAACTACTCCCAAGAAGGCTACTACCCCTTCCCAAGGAGAAACAAAGACTGCAACTTCGGAGAAGAATAAAGAAAGAGGTTCGGGAGAGGAACTAGATATCAGTGACCTGCTCTCCCCTAAAAGCAACCCACCCCTCATCTCCACACTATCACAAAATACTCCCAGCAGACAAAGTACCTTGCCAGAAAAGCACTCTCCCCTACAAGCAGAGTCTCTCACACTGCCCCCCTCACTGCCGCGCCCACCGACCCTCCGCCGGCTATTACACAAACGCATAGAACAGCTCATCCCCTCGCACAATCGGAACAGCGTAAGTAGCCCCGATCCGAGCCCCAACGCTAACAAAGGTAGGTTTCCCGAGGACGAAGATATAGTCATGCAAGAGGTATCCCCGTTGGGCTCCAGGTACATTTCTAATGCTATGGATAGTTGGGGCACCACACAGGAGCCTATCAAAAAGGAAAGAATGGTGGTTGCTGTAAGCACAAGTTGGAGTGAAGATCAAAAAGGAAGTTTCTACGACAGAGATTTTTTGGACGGGGTATCGGAAGAGGATGTCCTTCGAATTACGAACTTATGGGCAGCTGGACTGCTAGAGGTTTGCGAGAGGAAGTTGGCAGAGGTCATACTTTAAATAGAAGTCGGTTTAGACGAAGTAGCTAGGTTTACAGTTATGGTATGATCAGGAGGGGTCTCTAACGACAGTAAACCTCCCCTTTGTATCGTCAAGTTTTTTGTTAGCCCTTTGCGAATCTAAGTGAATTTGAAGGGGGAGATCGAGGGAGGGAGGGAGGAGGCTAACAATCTTAATTCACTAGCTCAACTTTTAATGCGCCAGATAAGTTAGTTGACTCGAGCCCCCCTCTCCAACCAAAAAAATTACTGCACTTTGGCGAGGGATAGCTTGTGAGAAATTCAAACCCTAATTCTTTGCTCCTCAAGCCCGAGCCACAGGTGATTTACCATGATACCAGCCACATTGAAAGTCAAAGCATCTGGGATTCCTAGATCCAACCCGATCAGACAGCCATCAACGTACAAACCCCTGCAGAAAAAGACCAAAATAAGACGCCCCCACACGAAGTCCATCCTGTCACACCCTATAATACGCAACCTAAATACCCCAATCACAAGACCAACCACAGCAATCCACACCTCTACCCCACAGTTGCAAAATAAATATCATTGTGCCTGTCAGCAGTAACTGTGGCACTGCGACATTCTGATCATTTCTTATGTTAGCAAGCACGATTCTCGGCATTATGCTGGCAAAAGTCAATCGTGGAGGGCGAAATGGGTAGACTACCTTCCTAAAATCAACTTAAAAAATACATCGAGTTCAAGATACTCGGATACTAGCCTTATTCCACAACAACAGATTGCTTCCTCAAACAGCGCGCCCTAGAACACGTTCCATCTCAGTGGCGAATTAAATTCCAGCCTTCACCAGCCAGGAAGGAAGGCAGAAGGTATATGAACGAGTGATAAGATAAGAAGAGGAATAATATTTCAAACCAGTAGACTTAAGCTCTTGCAAGGGTGAAATTGTGTGTATGCGCAGAAACAGTGCAATTGGCAGGGCGTTATAGCTTATGTCTTCGGATATCATACTCCAAGTTTTATAGACAAATTTTTCCTTCCTTCTTTCCTTCCCTCCTTCAGCCACCTCTGTGCCAGCCCGAGTCGTTCCCCCAACTTCCAGCCTAACACTACGAACACCATCGCTACTCCTCAACCACCTCCCTTCGCCAGGAGGAATTTCACGATAAGAGCAAACTCCCTACCTTTCCATCCCCCTTCATCAGAAGTTCATCCCATCATTATATACCACCAACCCCTCAACCTCGCATCTTTGCTGATGCTTGGTTATACCTTCACACTTCCAATCCTAGTGCACTATTTATACGTATAGCGGAGGCTAGATGCATTGTGAGCGCTAATAGTCCCCGATAATCGGCCAACTCATAGCCGTAGACCTTTCCTTTCGTTGGGCTTATACTTAGAGCTCGTTCACTCTACCCCCTCCGAGAGAATCCCCCACAAGTCCCACACCATCAAGCTCAAAATGAGCGTGCTCAGAAAGCTCATACACAATTTTTCGGTTGACGGAAGCGAAGCCATACCGTGAATTCCTGAATGTCTCCAATTTAAATGGGGCATATAGGCTATTGTTTAGCGCTGGGGTAAAGAAATGGTTGATTGAGGGAGATACCGTTGAGGGAGGAAAAGGTTGTTGGCGGTAAAACGTATTAAAGTAAACAGAGGGGGTGGGGTTCGCCTAAGACATGACCTTCAAAACATGCCAAAATTAAAAATTCACCTTTGTAATTTAGACTGGTGAATTTTCTGCTTGATCACAGGGATACCCCAGCGACAAAAGGATCTACCCGTTTAAGAAGATAGCCGCCTAGCCAAAGGAATATCCCCTTGACCAAGCGAATTTCCTGACGACCGGATAGAGCAAATATCATGATGTTGCCTCCCCATCATAATACATTACACCCCTCATCCACAGTCCGAGTGATGTCTTATGATACAGCGGTGCTCTTGGCACCTACTATACTAGCATTCTCCTTGGCCAACGATAATTGTCCGGCATTTTCGTACAGAGTGCTCAGATTCTCAACCCCTATAACTTCACAACCGTACATAATACCCAAAACCTAAGAGCAAAGCAGTGATGGAGCACATCAAGCAATGCATGCTTCCGTCTTTTAAAAAATACATGCCCTACCCCGGTCCCATGCCGGTAGCAAACCTTCAAGGTGGGAGCACTTTTCACGATAATCTAACTTACTCTGGTTACCCATTACTAGCGCAATACTAGTACCACCACCCATTCTGTTCCTTCCTCCCTCCCTCATCCTCGGCAATGTCCTCCTCCCCATCCTCCTCCTTCCTCTTCCCACTTCCTAAAGCCCAAAGGAAAAGTGGGAGAGAAAAAAAATGGCAGACTTCTACGCAGGTTACATCTCCGGCGCCCTCGGGATCCTCCTCGGCTCACCTCTAGATATCCTAAAAGTCCACTTACAATCCCACTCCTCCTCCCTTCCCTCCACCCTCTCCTCCACACCGCTATTCCCAACAGTAACAAGCTACATCCGTGGCACTACCGCTCCGCTCCTCGGCCATGGCGGCCTAAACGCAATTCTATACTACACCTATAATCGGACTCTCTCCCTCCTTTCGACCCCACAGCTACAGCAACAGCAATCGCCACTTGCAAGGATATGGGCCGCCGGCGCCGTTAGCGGTGCCGTATCATTCGTGCTCAGCGCGCCGACGGAATTGGTCAAGGTCCGGGCGCAAATGCACCCTGGCAAGAGTAGCTATGAGGTTGCCCGTGGGGTTATCAAGAGGGAAGGGGTTAGGGGATTGTATTTTGGAGGAGTGGTTACGGGGGTTAGGGATTCGGTGGGTTATGGGTTTTAGTATGTTTATGCTCTTCGAGTGATCGGTGTCGTGGCTAGCGGAATGGCTGATATGGGGGTGTAGTTTCTGGGCGTATGAGTATACGAAGCGATTGCTACGATGTCAGGAAGTAGGAGGAGGAGGGGGAGGCGAGAGTCGACAGATGGCTGGTATGAAGATATTGCTTGCAGGCGGTGTGGCGGGGTGTATTGGTTGGTTGACGGTATATCCGCTTGATGTCATAAAGACCCGGGTGCAGGCCCAGAGCGAGTGTGAGGGGTTGTTGGGCAAGAGAAGGCTTGGGACCTGGGCATGCGCGAAGAGCGCATATGCCGAGGGCGGGGGGAGGGTGTTCTTTAATGGGCTGGGTGTTTGTATGGCTAGGGCGTTTTTGGTACGTCCCTTATAATCCAATAGTATGATAGTGGTGATAGGTTTTGATGAGTGAGGGCTAACGATCACTTTTTGTTGCTGGTAGGTTAGCGCTGTCCAGGTATGTGATTTAATTTTGATTTAATCCTGTTTCAGCACTGATACTACATCCACTTTTCCGAGGATTAAAACAAATGAACTAACGATGGTATCCGTAGTGGGCTGTTTATGAATGGGTCTTTGAAGAGTTGAAATAGTGATTAGAGCATGTGGGTTACTAGACATTTTGGAATTACCACTAGTAGTGGAATAGTTAATGCATAACCCTCCCGTATTATCAGAATCAGAATACGGTAATATAAAACTCGAAGTTGTTCTACAAAATAAGCAGGATGTCTGAGACTATGCCTTTGATCACACGCAAAACCACGGACTCGCAAATCCCTTCTATTAGCAAACAACCAAGAAACCATATCAAACACATCTTACAGGCTTAGAAGGGTATTATCGTATGATACAAAAAAACAACTTATTTAAATATGGGTGCCATTAGATAGATGCAGCCTAAAGCGCAACTATTCCTTTGCCCCGACGCAAGAGAGCGATCTTCAACTCCCCTAGCCAATTCCCTTAGAAATAAAACGAGCAATATATGTAATAGGATATCATTGAAAGGAAAAATTGAATAGAAACCTAGTCATCTGGCAAGTAAAACCTACGTCGGACTCTCTAGGGACTAAAACATTGAAATCTAGTAGACCAGAACAGTCGATAACACAACACGACCCTTTTACTGCCATTAAAAATTCTCCTTGCCCCTATGAATTGATTAGCCAAGTTACGAAGAGTAGAAGGGGAATGCCGTACCAAACAAATGAAAACCCGGGCTCGGAATACTGATTGCACTTTACGTGCAATGTAGACCCGAGTGGCTTAGGTCCACAGAAGACTAAAGTAGCAGTTAGTATGTGCAACCCAAAAGAATTGGAATGGTGGAAACATACAAACTCCGACCTCTGCAGGCTTGTGGATTGATCGGATACTCTTGAATACAGTGTCCCAGTTAGGTCTCCCAAAGTTTGTAGGCGCTCGAAGACCTGTGATAGCATCCTTCTCGGCATTCGCATCGTTGATCATAATATTGGTGGCATCATCAGGCTTAATTTTGGCCGTAAGGTAGGTGTGGATTTCGATTAGATGACCAATATCCTGAGCCTCAATAGCCAAAAGCAAAGATCGGAACCATTCAAAGGAGCCGAAATCACGGCAAATCCAGAAGAAGTACACCTTGTGGAGTCTTGTCTTCTTTTGAGGATAGTTACTCCTGTACCAGATACTCTTCAAGATAGATGCGAAAGGCGTGACACCAATACCAGCTCCAACGAGAACAGAAACTTCGTATTTGAAAACGTCCTCAGATGCCGATCCAAATGGTCCATCAATGTAAACTACAGGCAAAGTATCAGTAATGTTCTCTTTGTTCCTCTTTAAGATTTCCAAGAATCGTACCCCTAGGCAAGACCCTACGGATAGCAGGGTCGACATCTTCCTTAGTATTCTTGTCCACACCAATAACTCTAGATTCTCTCCTTTTGGATCTCTCGGCACCGCCACCCTTCTTGTCGATATCACATCCTAGTGTCTTTCCCAATGCCTTGGTAAAGTTTCCAACCATGCGGACATGAACAGATATGTAGTCCTCTTCGGGAGCGCTAGTAAGAGTGAAAGGGTGATATTGCCAAATGGAAACCTCGGGGCAGCAAAGGAAGATATATTGTCCGGCGTTGGCCTTTGTGTGTTCCTTTTTGATCTGAATCTCCACCACATTGCTGGGATGCTCAATGACCTTGCTGATATAGGTCTTATGCTTTCCACGAATCTCCCTCATAATCCTTTCCCCAAGATACAAGAGACCCCCAACCATCCAAAACTTCCAGAAAACACCGATACCGTCACAGAATGGTGGGCGATCTGGCTTAATCATACAGAAGGCGCCATGGAACGACCAGAACAGGAAGAAAATGAGGAACAGGTGGTGAGAATACCTATTGATAGATCAGCAAAATCGTATCTTGTAATCCCTCCTATGTATACGACGTACCAAAAGCGTTCAAAGTTTGCCCTGCGAGGTTTGTCCATAGCAGTGACAGCCATAATCATCAAGCAGGCCATCATAATATATCCAGTCCAGCCCGGACCGGAAGTAAAGTTAATTTGCAGCCACCCAATGAAACCAAGCTTCTGTTTAATTGCAAGCTGTGCGAAGTTGTTCCAATGGGCAATTGTGTGAATCCAGGAGAAGAAAACGATGGACCACGCAGTCACTACACAAATGTCAGTAATCGCTTCCAACAACAATCTCTATCAATTAATTTACTTTTGTGGAAAGTTATATTCTTGTCTACAAACACGTCAGTCAGTGCCCAATATTCAAATTAAACTCATGACAAGCGTACCGAATTGGATGATCCCATTGAGTGCAGTCTGGCGAGCCATAGAGATTAAGTTACGGCATACAGCTATCCTTCCAATCAGTATCCACTTCCAACACATCCACCGCAAGGCACATACGTAGCAGGATAAGAGCGACATCGACGTGAAGCACGAGAGCCGAAGATCTCGCAATTGGCAGGGTAATGCCAAAAAGAGCTCTTGGGCCAACGAGGTTATCCTACAAATATTTAGCGCCCACCTCTATCTACCTCCTACCAGAACTCAGACCTTCAGTGTGTAATGCAAGAAGCCAAAGCCAAATACAAGCAAATGTAACAGCACGAAGACCGCGACAAAACTAGGAAGTTGTTAGCGTTTCGATAAGCGAGAGGACAAGATGAAAACAGACATTCGTCGGTATCCTTCGTTCACCATCCTAAACTTAAAGTTAGCTCTGAAATACTTTCAACATTATCAGAGCCCGAAGTACATACCAGCGGTCAATCTTCTGCTTCATAGTAAACCGTTTATTCTCGTTGTGGGTAACATCCGGAGAGCTCATCTTAGCTGCAAGAGCCGGCCACCGAGACCTCTCGGACACCGTCCCCGAGCGCTGAATGGTATTCATGGCTATCGCCTCTTCCCGTGGTTTGGGTGGAATTTTGATGAAGCTGCGATCAACGCGCGGATGTCGGTCTGGAAATCGCTTGTATTGGGGCTATACCAGTGGTGTTCAGGGCCAGCTGAACCGTGAAACAGGATCCAGCAAGTTGGCAAGAGAAATTTTTCGCAAAGACCGAGTATTGTTTGTCCGAAACGCTCTGCGTAGATTTGGTAAAGACGGCGAGCTTGCGTAAAGTTTGGCGGAAAGTCCGTAGTAGATGGAGCACCGCTACTGCAGACGAGAGAATGTAAAAAACAAAAAACAAAAAACAAAAAGTTGATTTAGTGCAACAAGACAGTTGCCTGGATGGAAGGAAACGGTCAAGAAGGAATGAAAGGAAAAGTCGGACAGAGGATGGAGAAGGGAGAGGGGGGAGGGGGGAGGGGAGATACAAAGGGGGGGTAAGACAAAGAAAGAGAGAAAAATAGCTGATCGGGTGGATACGATGGCAGGAACACGGGAGGACAGGGCAGCGGGCGGGTACGCTACCGGCTGGGAATGCACAGCAAACAACAGCAGGAGCCTGATATTCTCACAGAAGATATTTCCCTCGAAGCACCACACTCTCTTTCTATCTCTCTCTCTCTGTTTCCTCCTGAGTTCGCTTCTCTAGTCAATCTATCTCAGATCAAATTTCTAACCGATGGGACCATCGTCCAACTTTTCTATTGTTCCATCTTACAAAAAGGTAAAAATCGCCTGATCAATGTCCGACAACCATCAGTTCAGAATCCTGGCTTCTTTCGAAGCTGAATGGCATCAACCTATCCTTGGTTATGCTAAGCTTCCTCTCTTCCTTCTCATCCTCTGCTAACGCTTAGAACCCAAGTTATCGACTGATTACCCCATGCATCGCTTCCCTCAGCGGTACCGTACCGGCATTGTGTTCTCCAACAGCGCCTAGAAAGAATACCGGTACTCATCCAATGAAATGTCTTTACGAGCAACTTGCTTGCTCAAAATCACCTTTCCTCCTACAGTATCAGAAATCGAACAATTGGATCCAGGGGGACCGAATCAACTGAGACTAGCTTGGGTCAGCTGCAACTACGGCGGCGGTTAAGGGGCACTTGAGCAAACCTTACTCGCACCTATCGGAGTTTCACATGGGTTGCTACGAAACACCAACCTCGAACCCTTTTTCCTCCCGAGCTCCTAGGTTAAACAGCCAACCACAAATCACGGAATTCTACCCGATCTTACATCCAATATCGGTATCGATAGTACTGCAGTTGCACCATAACCATCTCAAACGGCCGAACGATTAATTGATTAATCATGAGAGAAGACATCAACCCACAAAATCGTCTGGGGAACCTATAAAATTAACCTTATCGTACTACACAATACAAGAATGAATACTTGACTACTTGTACAATGCTAGCACTGTACTACACACTACAAACTACTCGTAATGGGGTGACGTTTGTGAACACAACTGTTATCGCATAACACAGACCCGAGCAAAAAAGCTTCAATCCAATATAAAGTTATTCAGTAGCTACCAGGAAAATACCGATTGCGTTCCAGCAGAAAGGACAAAATTTGGCGGTATGCAGTAACGGTCGTCTTCACAAACGCCAACTCACTACGAGTGCGCCTATGGTACTGTGCCCATCTGCGGTGTGAGAATAAATTTCAATGGTAGTGTACACAGGAATGACGAACTCGCCATCCTCACCTCCTTACACCATGGTATTCTAGAAAGCAGCCGTCTCTTTTTTATTTTTTTGCACTCTCCTCCCATGATAATATCATACCAAGCTAATTCTTGCTAAGGCTTTCGGCACTCACGGCAAAAACCCTTGTGTAATTATCCCATCTCGAATCCCCAAGTCGATTTATCCAGGCACAATGACCATGCACACTTGTACCGTGCTCCAGTACCATACTCAGGCACTTCTCCCATCCCACGTTCAAACAACTCCTACCCGAACCCTTGTGCGTCAAAATACTCCCAAACATAAGGAGCTTCAGCGCTGCCACAAACATCCCCCGGGCAACTTCTGACGGAAAAAATCGTATTGTACATCTCAGAGGGAATCCTTTTCAGATGTGGGCATATGTATACCAACGACTGTCGAGAGCGCAATCCAAGAATCAAAAACATTTTGCGTTCTCTCCTAGCGAAACTTACTTCTCTCAGTGCGCCGTCCTTCCCTTCTGCCGGAAGGCTTAGTCCCGCTCTTCCAAAGGCAAATCAGCTTCCGTAGCTTGTAGTAGTAGTTGACCTAGCTTCGACATGGGACTACCGTATTGAATGTTCCCCGTGCACCCTCATCATTCTCATGGATCTTTAGCCGTGGGATACTGTTTATGGACCAGCACTTCAGTAATGAATTTGGGCTTAACAATATCACCGCAGGCTACGCTTCTACTCTCTAGACGAAGAACCCAGTATTGGCACCATTTCTCACACACTGCCAATCATTATTTCTCCCCTTCCCGCCCCCTATGCCCCTCTAGTAGCTCGGTCTCGACAGGAAACCAAATTAGAAGTAATTCCAGGCTCTAGCGGCCCCACTAGGAACTCGGAAATCGGCATCAGAGGCGAATGCTGTTTTGCGAGCCTAGGCGATAGTATATAAACCTAGAGGGCATAACAGGAGAAGCTAAGATTGGCAAAGACTTGAGGAGCTCTAGCAGCATGGGGCTTCTAGTGATACGGACTGGAGCTCCAATTGTTCTTGCCGTTCAGGGGTTTCAGATACCCCCGCTGTGTGGTGAAACGGCATTCTGGTTTGATTATTTTGCGGGAGTGCGGGGTTGAGGAGGCTTTTTGCAATTTTCAGCCGGTAGTGTGGACATAGCATATCACTCGGAAAATCGAATCAAATAAATGAAGCTAAAATCTTCATAACCGTTGCCTTAGTAGTGAAACTCCACAAGTTGTTTCTTATATGTGGAAGGTGATGAAATATGGCACTTCCTGTAACTCTAAGCCTGGCTTGGAGGTGTCGATCGAAGTCCTAGCTCGAACCTTAAACTATGTTCATAGCTATGGTACTAGGATACTCTACACTACAAAATATATACTGAGGGAAGGTGAATAACTACTCAAAGCCGCCTCCGACAATAGATTCCCCAATGCACTTTAATTGAGAATAGGCGTCTAGAACGGCAAATAAAGAAAGAAATCGTACCAAATACTGAATCTGCGCAAGGGGGGGGTACAATCTTAGAATAAAAGTGACTAATTGCCTTATCCACAATGGTGCTTTGCTTTGGAAGTATGCCCTGTCTCACTTGAATTCTTTAAATAAACTCGACATGTAATCCCTTCCCCGGTTTACTATTTGGTAAAATATATGCAGCTTTGGACACTAGTAGTAGTATTGGATTGACAGTGGCCATCACAGTAACGATACTCATGCACACCTTCCACTAAACCTAGTCTCGCAAGCCTCGTGGTAATGTGCTGATAGTGTGTCGTGGCATATGTCTAGACTACACCTTCCAGAGTCTTTGCCCAAACTGTCCGGGGCACCGGCAAGGCCGCTGGCCTCTGTTGAGGGGAAAGAGGAATTTAAACCAGACATAGTGCTCTGTTCTTATAACTGAGTGCTGCCAGTGTGAGCATAACAAGGCATGCGTGATGAGCTTTCAGGTCGGGTGTACTCACAGCAAATCTTACAGGTATCCCATGGACTGTAACACAATTCGCACCTTGAGCGGTGCGAATTTTTTAACTCTCCAACTCTATGGAAATAAAGTTTAGAAATTAGAGTAAAATGACTACCATATCTCCAGATCCTAT
>Ga0307507_10002726_pt1 | contig 36246 bp, 31 predicted proteins | sample 7_EM_MG_FD_207223 | JGI IMG/M metagenome (GOLD analysis project Ga0307507, IMG submission 207223) | Populus trichocarpa ectomycorrhiza microbial communities from riparian zone in the Pacific Northwest, United States - 7_EM | ecosystem: Host-associated > Plants > Roots > Unclassified | place...
CCCTCCCCCCCCCAATACCTCAAGAACAATACCTCTCAAAACCAGAGTAGCAAAGGCCATTAATTTTAGACAACACCATCCGGATATACCCCTAAGCAACATTGCAATAAACTTTTCATCACAACTCGTTTTACCAAATAGTAGAAAGAGAGATAGTGGTAAGTGAGCAAGCAAGTAAGTTACTTGAAAGCAAGGGTGAAAGGAAGAGCCCGAGGAATTTACGGGCGAAGCTATAAAGTATAGTATAGCACAACCACACACATTATACGTATAATACAACATATTATTATAATGCTACCAGCGAGAGATCGTAATCTAGCTAATGATACCTACCATACCAACTCACAAGTTTTAGCTTGCTCTCCTAGATCTCTTTCCTTCTTCTTTCCTTCTCCTTCAAAGAGTTTCTGCGTACGTACTGCACTATAAGAGCCGAGCTGGACTAGCGAACTCCTAAAACTAATATATATATAATGCCGAAGTATATAGTATAGTACACTACGTACAAGCAGTGCACCGTATCTACTCACTATCGGCACACCAAAATTCGAAGATTACGGAGAAAAAACCCGGAGTTACTTGAGAGTACCAGACAATCCTGATGTAGTGTGTCAGGTCGGTATTATACTCTACAGTACAATACTCGTCTCCCAGCTCTGGTAATCTAGCACTTACCGCTATATCATACTAGAATATTATTATTATTATAATATTATGATATGCCATTCTGCAGTATCGCCCCATTCCCCGCGCTGTAATAATAACCCATAATATAATACCTTAACCTACGCACGATACCACCAACACCGTACCAGGGCAGATATCGAAAGTGAAGAAAACGGCCTAAAATCAAAAAAGGAAAGGAAAGGAAAGAAACCACGCCCTTCTGCGTAAATTAGCAGTCTTCCTACAAGTTTACAATACCAGTACTGCACAATACTCGCTCGACCGAATTAAAGCCGGACACTTTGCATGTATAAGAACTTCCGCCTGAGGTGTCCAATCCCAACTCTGTCGAGCGAGTACCAACATGTCTTCGAGCTCTTTACCAGACTTCTTGGGGGATCACAAAAATCTATACTCCTGTTGTATGATAGCTTGTGACCCAGTCCATGTTGTACTCTTCTCTCCCACGTCCGCTGGTCCGTGCCCCTTATTCGGTATAATCAGCGCGCCCGGAAGCTGGAGAATTCGGGAACAAGCGGGGGGTACAGCCGACCATCCCCTTCCCCTCTCACAAATGAAGGGATCGCACTCGATAAACTCCATGTCTATCCAACAACCAATCGAGATTCAAGATCGAGTGAGACGCCATGACTCTCAATTTAACTTAACTCAAAAAAATTCCATTCGATTCCAAAAAATTTCCAAACTCACTAACTCAATCGGTTTAAGAGGGGGAAAAAAAACATTATTTACAAGAAAGAAACGGAAAGAGAGTAAAACCCAACACATGTCACCATAGGAGCAATAAATCAAAAAGCCAAGATAAAGAAGAGAAAAGGGAAATCAAAAGAACCACCTCTACCCTCGTGGCGTTGCGCTATAGAAAAAATAGAAAAAGCGAGAAGAGAACAAGAGCTTTTTGTGAAGAGTGGGGGGGAAAAGGAAAATTAAACTCTGTAGGGCGGTGGAGGTAAGCTAGAGACGATGACGAGGAAGAAGGATAAGGCGAAATTGGTAAGTCAAAAATGCCGAGAATAGGACAAGTTGAGGCAGAGTAATACTAGCTAAGAGGAGGGGAAGGAGAAGGGAGGAAAGGGGAAAAAAGGTCATACATGTGAGAAAAAAAGGGCCAAAGCATTGCTACTTTCCTTTCCCTTCATCTTCCATTTCTCCAGACCGGTTATGAGCGTGATAGACAGGAAGGAAGAGAACGTATGAGTAAAGCGAAAGAATAAAAGAACATAAAGCAAGAAAGGTGCAAAAAAGGAGCAAGTGGGGAAAAAGGAAAAAGTCATTAACACAAGGTGAAGGACCGAAGGGGCTTGGGAAATAGGGAAATGAAAGATGAGGCCTAATACACTTCACTCCTCTTCGGCTTCCTCCCAAACGAGAGCTTAAACTTCGGAAGACCCCCCTCCTCCTTATGCATCGACGGAGAAGCATCCGTAGGCGTAGACAGCGGGGGTGGAGTGTACTTTAGGAAGTCCACCAAGCTGTCTGTGTCGTCTCGCTCTATTCGGGCACCCCTGGCTTGATACTGGATCCTTGGTTTCATGTCGCTGTTGCCCATCATTCGGTGCTCTCTTAGGTCAGAAGTTGGCCGATAGGAGTTATGGCGCTTAATTAATAATGATGGCTGTGGGGTGTTGCTCGAATGGTGTGGCGACATGTGGTCTGTGTCTGAGAGCAACGGGATGTGCTTTCCTAGCCCGTCTGACTGAGCGGGGAGCTGGGGAACCATGGGGATGACCCTGTCTGCGTTTGAAGCGATGGAATTCTTGCGGGCTGATGAGCGGCTGAACCGACCTATCAAGCTGACCGAACTGTTTTTCTTTTGCACTGTCTTGTCCTTGGGGTCCTCTGGGGGAGTCGGAGGTTGGGGTGGTGGCGGAACGTTCCTTAGGAAGTCAATCAAACTCTCTTCTTGTTTCCCCCCAAGAACCACCAATCCGAGCCCACCCAGATCCGGGTCGTCGTCTAGCTCGTCGATATCAATAGCGTACGGGTCCCTAACCCTGGTCTGCTTTCGTTGTGGAGGAGTTAATACACTTGATGTAGTAGGTATACTTCCATAATCGTGAGCTCTCTCAGAGGTGCTCCCAAGAAGAGCAGTAGACGAGGAAAATGCCGATTGTAAAGAATCCTCAGGTGCGGAGTTCACTGCAAACTCAAGGCCATTGACAGCCGAATCCACCTTTTCAGTTCGCGCAGGATCTCGAGTGGCCTCAAACCTATCCGAATCCATCGTATTACGGAAAGGAGCAACGCTACGGGATATTCGTCGTTGGACGATTTGTTCCCCGTCAACCGGAGGGGTCGTGTTGCGGAAGAAGTCAGCCAGTGCTGATGTAGAAGCACTGCTGGTAGACCCGCTCGCATCGCGAGCAACCAAACGATTCCTCGGCCGCGAATGTGTAGTTGATAACGAATCAGACCGACGCGGTTTCATGACCGTTGGAAGTATGATTCCACTAGGAGAGGAAAGAGGCGTTGGGCCGAAGCTGTCGACTCGCGGAGGAGCCGTAGCGGGGACAGGCCCGAACAGGTTAGGCATTTTCACGGTTTGAACGGTGGTATCAGAGTGCCTAGGCGACGATAGAGGACCAGCGAGGGTTGAAGAGGTAAAGGGAGGGGATGCTGTCGAACGGAGCATTTGTGCCAGGGTGATGCTATCACCGCTGGTTGGGTCTTTCGGAATAATCGCCTTGGCTCTTGCGGACGAAGGGCGCGAACCTGATTTATTTGGTGTTACGGTGCGTGGACGCTCAGCACCATCTGGTCCGGTATTGCGCAGGAAGTCTGCCAGGTCTGCAGTCTGTGTCTTGGAGTGTGAGGATTCCTAAATCAACAGTTATAAACGGCCCTAAGCCACACGCGATTATGCAAGCCGTACCTCTATTCTCCTGATCGGATCAGGGGTGATTGTGCAGTGAATCGTGTCACCGCGAGAAATCAATTCCTCAAAGCTACGCTCTCTCTCATCCATATTTGCGAATTTCGCCGATTGCCGTTCACTATGCAAACTACTACGACTCTCGTCATCCGACTCCGGAACCTTAGAGTGGCCCGCACTTCCTACTGGCCAGGTAACAAAGCTCTTGAACTTGGCCGACGATTGTGAAGTAGTAGAACCAGAAGAATATATTGGGCGCTGGGCCTTGCTGAAGCTTGAAGAGCGACGAGACTTGTCGGGGGTCGCTGGAGGTGTCCACCCCCGCACTCCATTTGCGCGTTCAGACGATATCGAGATACAACTGCTAGAAGAAGGCTGAACCAGGGTAAGTTGGCCAATCTTCCTATCAGAAAGTTGAGAGTATTGAGAATGTTTGCTGCTCGTCGACGACCCCTTTTTAGAGTGCGAAGAATTTTCATTCCCAGTAAGATTCTCGGCAAGATGGGTCGATGTTTCTGTTCTGGAACCTCTTCGGCTAGTCACTACTGGCGTCTCGCCATTCGAAATGACTCTATCTGCTGCCCCCGTGTGATCGTCTGGTGCAGGTGCAATTGATGCGCGCCTCGCGGCCTTCTCGGGAACTGGGGGAGGTTGATCTTCCGCAGATCGCGGAGTTTCGACAATTCCGGCGGGATGCGTTGATTCAGCGTCTGAAGAACCAGCAGTAGCGTGATATACTGGACCAGCCGGAGCCCCTTCCACTTCGTCCTCCTGTTGCGGTTGATGCGTTGGCGTTTCCTCAACTTCTTCAAAACGGGCTCGCGAGGGAGACAAGCATGCCGGCGGTGCTACAAGGACATCTGAGGTGCAAGCTACCCCAATTTCGCCACTAAAATCCTCGTCATTTCCAGCTACTGAAACAGCATTTTCGGCTGTTTCAGGTGACTCGATCTCAATGGTTTCATCCATCGAGAACTCTCCCTCAGCCTGCATCAGCTCCATGACCTCAGAATTTGAATCCTCGCCAATGATCGAGCCGCCCGATTGTTCGTATGTTTCGTACGTTTCGACTACAGACTCTGATTCCTTGCCTGATTCAGCAGGCCAACCCTGCTGCTCCTCGAGTGATGCGGAGAAGGCTTGGTCGGTTTCCGCCGCCTCGCCCGTCTCTACTTCACTTTTGGCTATTTCAAGGTCATCTGGATCTATCTGTTCTCTATCATCTTCAGCGACTGGATCAGGGAAATCCCCCCGAGTAAGATCTGGTAGTGAGCGAGGTCGCTTAACGCCGGGTGAACGAGTAACAAAGGGCGACTCTGTAGTCCAGGGTAAAACGATCAAGCTTTGTGGGCGGCGTTTTTCCAATCTGTCTGCGATTTCCAATTCCTTCGACATGTTAGCACAGAACGTACCAGGGATCGATACCACAAAACTGGAATTCTTTCTTTTCCCCTACACTTAAAAAAATGCAAAACCTACCATAAGCTCGTCGACACTCATCGGTTCGACTTTGCGGCTTTCGGATCTCTCAGCATCTCCGTCAGTTAGAGGAGGAGCAGCTTCCACGATTGGGGGTAGCGATGCTTCCTTGTTAGCCTCCAGGGTGGCAGCATCGTCCCCTACTTCCAGTTCTTTGTCCATTCCTACAACAGGCGCCCCATCCCCCTCAAATGTACCCTTGGCCGCAGAGGATTCGTCCCTCAGAGTGTTTCCCGTTGCAAGACTGCTCGCGCTTGTCCGGCTGGAGGTACTAGCTCGCCTCTCATGGCGTTGTAGGGAGGGAATGGAGATCGAACTCCTTCCTCGCACTCGCTTGCGCCATTGTCGCCATAGTCGGCTGAGCGACGGGTTCAAGGCCACCTTTTCCGTATCCAGCTCCTCAACAATAGGCCTCTCAGTAGCATCGGTTGTTTCCCCGGTCTCGTTGGTAGGCAGCTCCCGAGCAAAGCGGTTGATGGCTGCATGACCAGCAACGAGCAGCGTTTGTTCACCCACAAACTCCAAAACAGCGGTGAGCCAGATTGCCACCGCTGGTGAAACAATATCGGGCATGGCACTATGATCATTATACTGTTGAGCTCCGACTGATCCCTCAAGACCAACTCCAGAATATACAGCCTCATCGTCCTCCTCCAAATCCCCTAGTGACGAGTAAACCATGCACCGCAACCTGGTCTTCTTCCACGTTCCCTCTAAATCCCATGCTCCGGTCACTTCCTGCGGTTCGCCGAAATCCCCGTCGTCTTCCCCATCCCCCCCTCCAAGGTAAGACGCCAGTTCCTGATCAGCACCAGAAATAGCTTCATTTGCAAGTCGACTGCGAAGAACCTCTTCAACCGCTGGTTTCAAGAGTCTAAGTGAGGTCGATTTGGCCGAAGAAAGGAACTCATACAGGAGAAAGTCGAGAAATTGGTTGATAAGCCTCAGTGACGGTGGCGTAACGAGGATGGTAGGAGACCCAGGGCTAACAATTCCTTCACCCTGTAAAAAACTCTCATGATTACTTGTCACAATCCCCGTAGCGGCGGATGCGGCGATATAAGCCGATTCCGGAGTAACTGAAGCCAATGGGTAGCTCATCGAGATGACAGATCCGTGTGAGCTGAGGGGGTAATCTATGGATCCATTACTTCGACTTCTCTGGTGTGTGAGAGAAGATTGTTGATGATGTGGCTGCTGCTGCTGCAAGTCGAGGCAGTCCGGTCGAGTAGGTCTATTCATTTTTCCTTGTGTGTATTACGGTCGAAATTAATATGCAGCAGTCGGTAAAATACGGCAGCAACAGCTCTCAGCTCGAACCACTTGTCCCCGACAAACTTTGGAGCAAGTGCGGTGGCAGGCTAGAAATTATTATTTTTTTAGAAAAAAAGGAGTGAAAATAAAAAAATCGAATATTGGCAAGGCAGGTAAACCCTCCCTAAGTAGTAATGCGAGGAGCGGCCACCAACACGGTTATCATTAACGGGACCGCTATGAATGATTTTTTTTCTCGCAATGATTTGTTTTGCTGAGAGCTTCTTGGAAGAAGGAACGAAGAGAGCAGGAGGGAAGGACGAGATGAAATGGTGAGCAGCGCAGCAACAACAGCGGCGACGTGTGCTGGAAAGAACGGGAGTTTTTTTTTCAGAGGTCAAAAACGTGCGAAAAATGAGCGGGGGCTGTCACTGCTTATAAGAACCCGTTTATCGCCCGCAGATGGAAATAGAATAATTAATTGCCCCAGCAGAAGAAGTAGATCCCTATTAGGAAATGTAATAGGGGACTTCTTTATGGAAGGAGGGAAGTAATAAAAAAAAGGGTGCACTCGTTGTTCGTTTAGAAGGGGGTGGGGAGGGAAGGGAGGATGGGTAGGCTCAAGGGGAGAAGGAAGAAAGCCCTATTGACTTTGTATAAGACTGATCAACTATTAAAGATAGTAAGGCACGGTCGGCCTTCGGAAGGGGGTGGGGCTTTAGCAGAATGGCGCACTGATCAGACTTCTCAAGGGAGGGAAGGAGGGAAGGAGCAGAGGATAGCGATAGCAGTATCGTTCAGTAGTGAAAGGATGTGTCGTAGAGTAAATGCCCAAGCGCAAGCCGTAAATGAAGCCGGGCAAAGAAAGAGACAAGACGATATTTCCGGGGCAACGAGGCTGATTGAGGCTAGTATGAAGGCAGCAGTTCGCGATGGATTCCTAACTTGCTAAATCAAGACGAATAGGCGATGGGGACGCAAGAGAAAAAAGGTAAATAAGTTAGGATTGGAAGCTCGGATCTCGTATAGATTACAATACAAACTAAACATCATTATTCCCTTGTTTACTTTCTCCCTATTCGTAACTTTATTCCGAGTTTTCATTCGATCATAATCATGAGCTGCTATATTGCTTTCTCTTCTTTGGTCACTCGAACGCAACAGAACAACACTACAGCCAGCGCCTACTCCAAATAGATGTCCACTATACCCTGCCCCAAGCTATCGCGAGGCCCGCGAACAAACTCCTACCACAGAAGTCAATAAATAACAGAAGATCTCGAGAGATATATGATATGACAATAGGAGGAAGCAGCGAGCAACACATGCTTAGTCCAGCTGGGTTATACCTCCTGTAATACGTCTCAACAGCTACCTAACTTGTCCCATGTGTGCAGCGATCAAGCAAAACCTTCGCGAGAAGAAACAACCCTTTTCTTATTACAGTAACCCCTAGATTACTATTCTCCCTTGTTCTTTGTCCTGCCTCAGCGCTCGTAAAATGGTACCTTAGCAACAGCTTTTCCCCCAGGAATCATATTTCGCAAGTCCCTAAGAATTCAGTAGATGAATATTATATCAGAAGGTGATCGACACAAAGAATGCTGGCTACCTACAGCATCGTGCGGTAATCATACAGATTCATACCATCTGCAGCACACACAGACCCACTCCTGCGCATGCCAGTCCGAGTACGGTACAGTGCTCGTAGAGTTTTCCATCATACTCATATCTTTAGTGGACAGTCTGATGCTGTACCGCAGGTAGAGTGCTGGAAAAGTATGATACTCGAGTACAGCACTGCACCATCCCACCATGACACTCCCTCCCCCTCTCCCCCATCCCACATGTTGGTTTTACCCTATTGCTCAAATTTCTCGTCCATCCACTGGACGGCTGGGAGGGGGGAGAAGCACGGAAGAAGGAAAAAGGAAAAAGGAAAAAAAAGGAAAAAAAGGAACCAAAAGAAGCACCAAAGAAGCAAAGGTGCAGGACTAAAGGAATCAGGATCCTGGTATACGTTAATCCCTGTCTAGGCTTTCGGTACTTCCAACTGGCTCGGCGCCTCAAATGCACGCTTAATCTCTGATCTCTCAACTTGCAGAGGTGGCGATGTTTTCTCGATGGGACCGAAATTCCGTTTTATTATAAAATTTCGAGACTGGATTCTTCATCCCCCATAAACACCAGCAGCAGTGATACAGAGGACGCGGAGATCTTATGATAGCAGATGGGCCTGGACTGAAATGCCTCCTTATACTCGTATGATGACTCTCTTCCTCTTTTTTCCCTTTCTCTCTTTCTTTTCTTTTCTTTTGCCTCCCCGGACTCTTGACGGGATCTGAAATGCACCTTTCCAGGCACCTGGCGAAAAATTCCCAACCTCATTGTGTGCTCGAGTACTGCGCTGCTCATGTGGGTAACCTTTTTTGTTTTTGCCCCGGGTTTCCAAATCCCCCCTTGTGTGCACCAGTGGTCCTCTGGTGATTGTGCAGAGATGCATTCTGCGCTGGATGCGAAAAAAGGGGTTCCCAACCAGCCTGTGGCAACACAGGTCAAACACACCATAACCGCAAACTGCGCGCAATCTGTCAGATCCCCTTTCTCGTCGTCTCTTGTGTATGTTATCCTCAAAATCTACAACTTCTTCGTGCCATGAAGCCGTCCATTGTATTGGCAATCATTAATTGATCCCTTCAGCCCAACTCAAAGTTGATCTCAGGGTCATTCCCCGCTGGTGCAGAGTCCGGTAAGAAGCTATGGAACAGTTAACCAGCCAAATATATCCCTTTCTGTTCCGGTCAATAGGTTCCTGCTACCCTTGCACTTGTGGGTAATTAACCTTTTGTGTTGCTCGCTAGATTGTTACCCCAATCGGGCACGATGGTGCTTTCGAACACCCTAACTAACCGCATTCAGTCATCGGCAAGCGAAAATCCACCAAGCGGCCTGAACCACCCTGAACCACTCAAGACGCTCAGACACCAACAGTCGTACTTGTAACTCAGGATTTGCGGTACCAGGCCGTCCAGCACTGGTACCGGTACTCGTACTCGCGCTGCCGGGTTAAAGTTGCGCACCCAAAGCTAGCAGCGATCGGCGGGCCAATAGGAATCAGTGTGACCCTATTGAATGCGGTACTGAACTTGGTAGATAGACAGTGACAATGTGATCCGTGATCACAGAAGGAAACAACCGTTCAACGAACCTCAGTACGACCACAACGACTCCTACCGTACCCCCTCTGTCCTTTAATGTACTTTTAACACATTCTAGAATAGGGGCTTATTGGTACTAGTACAGCAGCGAAGAAACATCATGGAGATCTCGAGCGCACGTGATGCCGGTATTGATTTATGAGCTTACTGAATTCAGCACATCACCCAGAGCGTCATACTTGTACTGATTCCTATTGTCCCAACGATCACTACTACCATACTATGCTCAAGCGTAGTGCTCGTACTAGTACAGCAGTGTGCGGAAAATTCTCGCGCCCCGACACTATGACATAAAATTCTGTAGCGGATGTAAATTTAATATCGCATGCGACTGCACATAATCCTGGATTGGCAACAGCCCCTTTAGTAACTGTTAATAACAAAAGATATTGAAGCACATCGCAACTTGAAGAGATCTCACCATTTCCCTGCCTCGGAATCATTAGACTACTGTGCTACTAGTATTTAAAACTACTGTTTAATATGATCTCTCTTAGTTGCGATAACTGACTGCTTGGACCCAATTTTTACCAACTATCTGTTAATTCGGGTAATTCAATTTCAGGAGTACCTTTTCACAATACTTGTCGGTTTAGTATAGCCCTTATGTGTTAGAACACCGGCACGAGTGTCAAAGTTGCCATCGGGAAAACAATTCGGACTCATACGATGAAATTCGCCGGTCCGTCTCAGGATCTTCTTATCTCTGAGCGAGCAAGAATGCGGCTCGGCACTCTACTTGGCAGAGTGATGTTTCATGAAGATTCCTCAACCCCGAAACACCTTTGTGAGAAGGATCACGGTCATTTTCCCTTTTCCCCACTCCCCCTGTTTATGACTTGTGCAACAGTACTCGTACCGGTGTTCTACAGCTATTTGTGCTTTTCCTGCCACAGCTAGTCACATTTCACTACCAAGCCTCAATCCCACTGGCTCGGAGTTAGGGGATCCTTGGGAGGGCTTAGCGAACCCGTCACCAGTTCCAATGATACCTGTACCGTACGATACCAGATTTTCTTGGCTGAGCATGACTTGCACTTTGGACGCGTTCTTTGTTTTGGCTTTTTTTAATGGCGCCCTGTAGGACTACCGGTACCTGTGATATTGGCTTTTGATCTCCTCTTCCAATCTCCTCCTCCTCGAGCTCGGCCATCCTAAAAAAAGTTAAAAAAAGCTGGGGTAATCGAGAATTGCGCTAGGATATCCCCCCTTTGGATTGAGGGGGGGAAACGGAGCGAAAAGATTCTCTCGGTTGAGACAAATAGAAAAAGAAAAGCTCACCTTTACTAGGAGAGGCAACCCCAACGTCCTAGCGTGATTCTCCAGTTCTTGCGGTGCCCATACGGTATTCCCTGCCTAGGGTCCGAGAACTACCCGGACAAGTACCGGTACCGTAATACTCGTAGCGCTCGAGTAGCGGGCAAGAAGCATCCGAAGACAAGGGTTGCGAATCCGGATGGGCGCTCGGACACGCACGGGTTTTTTTGCCATATGCAGTGCTAGTGCTAGGGGTAGGGGGGAAGTATTGGGACAAGCGGGGGTAGCAAAGGCCTGTGCATACGGAGGTATAATCGCACCCCGCTACGAGTACGAGTACTTGTACTCGAGTACAGTGCCGGGCGTCTGAAAACGACCCTCTCCAAGACCAGATCTAATGATGAACCAGCCTCAACAACGAAGTCTATATAGAGCTATTTAAGATCGACTCCTCCCCGATTTTTTGAATTCCCTTCTTTAGTAAGGTGAGTATTGGTTGAGAACAGTACCGTTAAGAGCACATATAAACTGTGCCAAGGCGCTACTTTTCCGTACATATTACTAAGTGAAGAGAAAACGAGCACTATCCCGGACGGCTAATATCTGGAGAACCTGTCCGGCACTCGAGCACAGTGGGTAATCTAGGAACAAGAGGTCAGATTTTGGTTGCGGGGGGGGTTTGGGCACTCACAAAGGACCAGAATGTCACGGGATATGGAGGTACCGGGTATCCGGATTATCGAAATCCGGGATAACGGGGTGTGACTTTACGAATCCCTGTTTTCGGATATTGCGCTTCTTGCCTGCTCCTCGACCGGTGCTATCGGCAGTAGAGTAGAGTTCCCGAGCAAAAAGCCCCTCGACGTCAGACATGGCGGGTGCTGTACTAGTACCGTAGGTTTGCTTGCTTGTATTTCTATGGCACAAGTACTACCTGTATCCATGCTGTAAGTACGATGTACTGTACTACAGCAGTACTTGTATGTATGCATGGTACGCGGGCACACTCCCTGCGGTAAAAAATTATCGGTTTATCATCAGCTGAAATCAATGTGTTAGACCACGAGAGGTTTAGTTTTTGCGGGCCAGTAGAATTGCGGAAAACGAGTTGATGAGGTCTGATGTGTCTAATGGGCCGATCTTATACTGTATTAGGAAAGAGCCGATCTTCCCCCGGAGCTTTTGTCTCTGGATCTGGAGATTGCAGGGGCGGTAGTCCAGCTTGCTGAAATCTGGGCCGGGGAGTTTCGTTCGACAGCTTATCTTAGACGGCGTATTGTGCAGGCGCTGGTACCGGTATAAATTCGCTTACTTGGCGATTCATACGAATCCCCGAATACTTTATGAATCACCAAGTGTACCCATAGACCATGAAGGGTGGGCAGTAAACAATTCCTATAATGGAATATAATCCTGGAATGATCATCGATCCTGCTAGTACGATTACGCCCACAAACATCCTACCGGCACAGTGTTCAAACAAAAAATCGACCAACGATCAGATCCCACTTTCCAATATAAAGTTCTTTCCGGTAGGGTAATACTCCAGCGGCAGCATGATAACTCTACCCAAAGCGTTGGAAGGATTAGTTTCACCGGTTTTGCAATTACCGAGAACGCGGAACATTATACCATTGTGCTCAAACACCGGTACTGTGTAGTACCTAGTGAACCTCTGGATTCGAGCAGATGGGCGCTACCCACTACCGCATAAAGGTATGTCTCCGTCTCCATTATCCTGCACGATAGGGTACGGTAATATTACCTCCATGTGGATGGCCGGTGTGCGAAGAACAAACTCAATTACCCCGTGGGCAAACGTGTTTCTTTGAATGGGGCTTTGTAAGCAGAATACCGCCATAGTGCTCGGGGACGGGGGGAGGGGGGAGGGGGAAGGGGGAAGGGAGAATCATTAAAGATGGGAAAAGCCCTGAGTGATCACCCAGATTCTCTACTAGTACACTAAAGGATGAAATCGCCGCATCAAAAATTGGAAACTAGCTTGGAGGTTCTTTTTGGGATGGTGGCTTGGAGCAGCTACCAAATATGACTCCCGGGGCAGCGAGCATTCACCATTTTTGTTCACTCGTCTTTCGTGGGTTGTGTGGTTTTGGGCCGTAGTTCAAACTTCAAAACATGTTGTAAGCCAGTGCTCGTTGTGCCGGGTGCTCGCTGTATTGGGAAACATGGTACGGCTACTGTGATAAGTTACCCGTATTCTCGTCAGAATCTGAAATGGACATTGCCTGAAACTTTATCAGTTGTCGATCCGGATCATCGTGATCACAACCCACACCTCCCTCCAATGATAAGCCTCAGCAAATATTTTAGAAGCTGCACCGTAAAATACAGTCGGGTACCGTATGAGAGTCACTTCGCCGACATATCGGCTGTATGAGCGTATTCTCACTTTGCATTAGCGCAAACTATGAGATACTTTGTTTTCTCCCCAACCAGCCCCAGGTTTCTGGATTGATTGAGAGATGTTGGAGCCGAACAGCCGTATGATACAATGCAATGTGATTCTGTACTACTTCGAGTATCTGTCCCAGCATTTTACCAATGAAAAATATAAAGCATCAATACAAGGGCGGTACGGTACGATACGATACCAGTATGGTGCGATCCTTCTCATCCTAGTATCGAGTCTTTGTAGATCATTCCCTCAGGGGGATTCCTTATGATAAGAGGGAGAATGGGGTCGATGTTGGATACCCCTGCCATGGAGCAAAAGCCATCTGCCAAGTGGGTAGTGGTAGAAACCTGCGTATAGAAAAAAGAAAGAAAGGTTCACTTTTCCATTTTTAGTCTGTAGATGACATGACCGTGACCAGTCCCACCGATTAAGAGCCGGAAAGAAAAAAACAAGAAAAAAAAAAAGCAGAGCTTGGGCCTTCAACTTATTCTCGTTTGCAAAAGTTTTGTCCAAGGAGCAGGAAAGCTTCAGATTTTTTTGTTGAATATTAGTGGGATAGACATTGTGTACTATACGAACTGTAGTAAGAGCATATGTGTTGGGGAATTTGGGGCGAGAGAGAAGCGCATATTAAGGTCATAAGCGGGGTGTAGTTGCCCCTATACCTACAGTCTTACTATAACTGAAATAGTACGCACTAGTCTATTGCACTATTATTCAATGAAAAAAAGCTCGTTTCCTGAACCTTGGACAAAACTTTTGCAAATGAGAATAATTGATTTCCTGGTTGACTGATTAATTGATGGGATACTAGTACAAGTGTATCATACTATACTCGTACACCCTTGCCTCAATAAGAATCCGGGTTTTCGGCGATTTATCCCTAAAGGTTGTGATCGTTGGAAGCTGATGCTGTACTCGTACTATGCTCTACCCTATCATAAAGTACTGCGTAGCTCTACAGATTCAATATCCGCTCTTGGGAGGAACGAGATAAGTTATTTTAGTTTAACGCTGCAGGACTTTCTTCGACCCCACTGGAAGAAAAGCCAATCGTGGTTGACTATTTCGGGGGGGGTTGTAATTGATTGGTTTTCCTTCTAGTTTTAGTTTTTTGGAGAGATTCCCGCATTAATTTTTGGTTCCCATAGTGGACCGGAGCATCATTATGGAGATTGATAGCCAGCGTCCCTTCTTAAACGAATCAATGCAGGAGCTAAACAGGCATTCCGAAAATCTTGCCGGTGGAGCAAAGATGAAGAATACAGCATTCCTGCTATTCGAGCGCAATTGTTAGAAGTTAGGCTGTACTGTACAAATCATCACTGCCGTGCAGTACTCGTACAGCGACGATCAGATTAAACTGCGCTGACGCATAATAAGCGACGGAATCCTCCGTCCAGTGGTTAAGCTGTGATTCGATCATTTTCACTCCGGAAACAGGGAGAGCTTTTATCAATTTGGATGCGAGAGTCTGTCCAAAGCAAGCACCAGGTCATTTATTACCAGTGGTGATTTTCTTGTCGCCTCACTTAGGAATTCACGCTGCTGCTGCTCGACCTCGATAACACGACCCGGCCACGCGTTCAGATGAATCAACTTGGTGTCTTCCGTCCCGTATAACGCATTGGGCTAGGCAGACGTCAAAAACAAACGAACAATATGCAATGCTCAGCACATAACTGGGGCGACTTGATGTCTGTGATTTCTGGCGGAAAACTGTGATAGGTTATCTTTCGCGGAGTGAGGTCATTGCCTATGCTCCTTGCCGTTCTGATATTCGGCGACCAGTGTCACTTAGCAGTTTGTTAGATCGGGGGTACATGAGAGTACCGTACAGTATGGGTGGGGATATCATATTTGCTGGTAGTGCAGAGACGGTCAATATCAAGAACGAGTGTGATACAAGTATTCGAACTTGGATATCTGTAAGTTAAGAGCTGACTTATTTTTTTCTCTCTAGGTCAATGTCAGCAATCTCTGCTTCGCTATCGGAAGTAAGTTCCGGAGCGCCGAGATCTAGTGGGGGTCCCGAAACCTTATTTCGGCGTCGCACCTTCGAAGAATTGCAAATGTCAGTTCATATTCTGCCTACCATAGGACATGGAAGTAAGGAGGAGGATGGGGAGTTGCAAGTATTTGGCTTGGAGCAGCTTTGGAAATGATATGATACCTGGAGTCCTAGGGAGTTTGCGGATAGAATTCCTCATGCTCCTTTTTCCTGCCCGTACCAGTATGATTATCGGAACCTACGGTAGAAGTCAGTTTGCAACCATGTTGTACACTAGTTGTCTTGAACCTAGGTTTGCGAGAGAGGGGCTGATAGGGGAGTTGGTGAATGGGCAGATGGACAAAACAAGCCCGTGGGAAAGCCACAAGTATTGTGTTTGCTATTTACTGTTTAGTAGGATGCGAGGTCGTCGTAGCATATCAGTATTGCACTGTGCTTTCAGGTTGTACTCGTACGGTACCGGTGCTGGGACCTGCACATGTAGCGACGCGTTACACCTGTTTGTTTAAGACAATGCACCAACCATCATGGGCTCGGAAAGAATTAAAAGTTTCCGGTTTCCTAGAATTTGCTACTGGATTCAAGCTATATGGAGGATCACTCCTAAAGGCCTAGTGGGACTGCAGCACGCTAACGGACTCTACCAGCAAGTGGGTTACCGGTATTTCGTTACGAGGACACACTCTGTGGCTAAATTTCTCAATCTAAGAAAGTTCTTACCTTGAGTATGGACATACTAGGCATGCAGAATCCTCTCTATTCCTCAATCGTACGCCCGGGCTCTTCAAAACTCAAACAATTCTAGCCCCATTGCACTCTAACGGTAACAGGCCGCACTGTCAAAAACTCCCTACAGAGGCCCAATTCGTCCTTCTTGCCTCTCTCAATATCATGCATGTTTCCCCAACCCCATGGGATTACCGGCTCCATAGCTAACCTTATATATAAGCTGACCAGTGTCACGCTTGTATCGGTGAACCGGTTTCACACATTCTCTGTCACGGCCCTCGAAGCCCCTAAATTACATTCGACCCCGTCCTTATCATGTTTCACATAAGGTGTAGAGGACAGCGTGCAATCACATTTGATCCTGCGGCAATTCTGGCTCAAAGCACAGATTGGAGGTTATGGGTAAGTTGCCGGGTATGGCCACTGGCTGCCTTTCCTTCTTTGCAGCATGCGGGACGGAATGGAGATCCCGGGGTATTTGTATCGTGAAACCTTTGTTCCCTCCGTTTCATCCTTCCTCTTCTTCCTCTTCTTCCTCGCCTTCCGGGACTTTTGGAACCTTTTTACCCCACGTCGGTCAGGTCTGTGGCCTTTTTTCAGGGCTGTTTGTCATCTCGCAGGTGCTCTGCTGTGTCTATGGCATGGGGATCCTGGCCGGTGCTGTGTTTGCATTAGATTCCTTTTTTTTCTTATTTTATTTTTATTTCTAACGGGAGTAATTTCCCCAAAATGGAATATAGTATGATGTTGAATGAAACGTCTCGATGGAGAATTTCCCCTCGCAAAACCCAGGGACCCCCAAAAGAAAAACACATTCTAGGTTTGCTCTTTCTCTCACGGTTCTATCGGGTGAGGAGCAAAGATCTTGGATACTTTAATCACGATATGGTAACCGTGTGGGATCTGTTTAAACGATGTCTGACCACATCAGTTTTACTTGCACGACGCCGCGTCCGCCAAAGGGCTGTTCCATCGTATCGGCAGCCACGGTCACTATATCACCTGCCTCTATTACCCGATCTTACCATTTTATTCTCCTGCATCATTTTTCCGAATATCGAACGGCTGATGATATAGGGATGGTATAAACGAAAGATCCCTACTCCTTTCTCGGGGAAAATAAATCTCCAAAAATAGCTACCGTGTCGAGTGACGCATGATGCATCTGACTGACCAGTATTTATATATATATATCGCTTAGTATCAATATTTTTTCTCCATTGCGTCTCTTGGCCCCTCCTCCAGATGCGAGAGGGCAAATACGCTAAGGCTAAGAGTCGTGCATGTCAGGCAAAATTTACAACAATGTAGGTACGGTCTGCTTATGTAGAGGGGGAAGGGAGGCCATTATCGGACATCTCTCCAGTTAGCTGTCTGTCTTGAAGGGTTCTGGCAAGTCAATTCTTCCTGTGATACAGCAGACGATGGAAGGACTACACTATTCACGGCATCTCACTCGCAGGACGTACCTCTCCAAAACCCCTCTCCTTATAAGGAAGGACCTGTATGTTTAAGGGGGTTGATATCAGTACTTGCAGCCAGGGCCTCATGTGTATAGCCGATCCAAGCTCTCGGACTCTTCAACCACGAGATTTATGAAACTGTGTCTAATCCTCGGAGACTATTCCGATACCACCTGTCTTACTGGTACGGTACATAAGGCCCGGTTTTTAAGCCAGTTTAGCGAATGTCTTTCCTACCCGCCCCGGTAGTTGGGAGATCATCCACATGTCAGCATGGTGCGACGTGATCCCATGTTGTCTACGATTACTTATACGTCCGGGCCATGGGAGGATGGATGGATGGGCCATCTTGAGCCACCACTGCAGCGGACTTTGTAGCGAAACCTTTGTCGGGCCCCCCGGAAAGAGTGCGGGGGACACAGGCTAAAGGTGGTAGACATACCGACATGCATAGAGCGTTTGCGCAATCGAACTTCCAAAGGCTGGGCAGAGGTCGGGTGGGTCTGGTTTCTCCCTCTAACCGTTTACTTACCTAAACGTTAAATCCCAATTCTGTTTCTAGCGTCCTTTGCAAGGCACCCCTCGAGCCCTCGTTATGCAAAGGCTCTGATACTAGTAAACTATTTTTCTAACGACAAGCAAACGGCATAGAGGGGAAATCTTTTACTCTTAGCGGCCCCCCTCTAAGAAAGTAAGCGGGCGGGGAAGGAGGAAAAAAGAATGGAATTTGGAGGTACAGCACCATAAGAGCTTGAGCGAGTGGGCCATGTGCTAGGACGTTGGAGTTGCCTCTCCTAACAAGGTTTGTTTTTTCTTTTTCTTTTTTATCTGTCTCGGAGGGGGGCAGGCTTTTTGGTGTGTTTTTCACTCTAGTTCCAGAGGAGGAAATTTTGGACTACCTGGCACACGGCCCAATTACTCAGGTTCTTACGGGTAGTGCTGACCGTTTTCTGCCACCATCGGAGAAAATCCCGCATTTGTGAGTGAGAGTCCATGATTGGTTGAGCCAGCGCATTAGCATAAGTTACTTGAGGGGCGGGAGCCCCCAGGAATAACGTCTTCCTCGGTACCGAATTTCAAGAACTCTTAGCGCCAGGCGCGATGATAGACATGACTATCGCCCTGATTGATTAGTTCTGATATAAACCATGATATTAAAGGAATAGGCATGTCCACAGAAGGTTGACCCGACCAATCAACGGATTTGGACTTCGTTAAATTGAAGAGGTGCTAGTGAACCACACCGCTACTATCATTTGGAATTAGGAGGTCGAAAACAAAAAAAAAAAAAACTAGTGCTTGAAAGCGGGCTAAGGGCGACTGTGGGGTAATAGCGGGCCTTGCAAATTACCTTTAGGAATGCTAAGACGTCAATTCGACAACTAGTTCGGAAGAAAAAGGAAAACTCCCCTAAGAGCCGGGAAATTCCGTTTGTCTGTCCGTGCTTCACTTGGAGCTTGCTCTAGAAGCTTGCCTCCTGGGCACAGTACAAGTACGAGTACAATATCATGGAGTTGTTGTCCACGGAATATCCCGTCACAGACTTGATTCTCCAAACTAAACTAAACCCCGCAAGCTTCGTTCGGGGTGTATAAAAATGAACTACCGGTATACCCAAACCACCGGGCTGAACTCGCCGTTTTTTAGTGGGGACGCACTAAAAAGAAAACGGGGAAGAAAAGGAAAAGAAAAAACACAACTCCGATCCAGCGACGTGAGTATGCCCGGCGGAAAGTAGACCACGTCTCCGCGACGCCGATCCTAACGTTGGGGATCACTCTTTGAGAGATAGTTTCGCCATATTGTACCGTGCACGCTTCTTTCTACTATTATTGAATGGCGTGTACCGGTATACCTTCCTGCCCACCCACGTACTCCACAGAAGCTGTTTACGACCGGCAGAACCGTCAAATAGGTTTCGGTCTCGAGGAATGGCCACATCTAAACACTGCCAGAGACAAACGAAATCCTCATCCTCCAACTATCGTTAGGTAACTTTCTTGGACCTTATCTGCAGTGGCGGCTGGGCGGTGGCTGAGCTCTGAGATTGCGCGGAGAAAGGTGTTTCACAGCGAGTGGGTTTAGTCGACTTGTTTCTCGTTTGGTAGATGCGACGTTCGTTAGGCTGGTCCTCGGCATGGCCATGAGAGGTCCCTTGAGTTGGATTGGACTGCCATAGGTCGTGGATGCCCATGGCGGAAAGCCATTGGGGAGTTTTCTTCCGGTTTTGGCGGCAGTGGTGATGTGTGCCAAATTTCTTCGGATGCCATGCCAACCTTTTTTGGACTATCTGGGACTCCTATTAGTTACTAGTAACATCTCTTAGCCATACCTCTTCCCAATCGCCTGAATTCTTACTGCCCGAGCGTTTCACTCCTCAGATTGCTTCCGTTCATAGACCGGAAAGCATCTATACCACTACTTGTCCTCGGGATTACGAGTTGGCTGCTTGGTGAGCTCCTATTGTTGTGAGTGATTTGACATGACTTGATTCACCAAAACATCCACAGTTATCTACTAGGGGCTCATCTCTCACTGTAGTGGAGCTATGGGGGGGTATTGTATAAGGTGGAAAGTGAGAAGGCTGATGCTTTTAATGGAGGTGGTTCCCCATGTATACATTGGAAACCAAGAATGAAAAACAAACGTGAAGCCTGAGAGAAAAAAACCCTTCAGTGAACGATCTAAAGTCAAGAAAGAAGCGAGGGGAGAGAAAATTTGAACGCAGAAAAACAAATGGGGAATTCTGGAAGCCTATATTATAAGGGTATCACCAACGGACAGCAGACAAGAGAGGCAGGAGGGTGAGATCGAGTGATAAACAGTGATCGCCCCAAGTCGCCGTATGGGAATAAAGGGAAGATCCAAACCTAGTGGGTGGTGAGTGTTATCGTACACCTGCTCCCGGAAGGGAAAGGGGAAAAAGGAGAGAGCCAGACGGAGAGAGGGAAGGAGCCTGAGAATATCAACCCTACGGATGATGCCACGCTTCTGAAAGAAACGAAAAAAAACCACAGTATCTCCTACAGTGGCTATAATAATACTGAAGCAGTGGTATATCAACACCGACTCCGAGGCTAATCACCTGCGCTCATAGAGCTAGCTGCCACCCAGCGCCAGAAGGGATATCTGTCACACCCTACCAGACCTCACGGAAAGGAAAAACGGCTTCTGGGATTATCTTCCGCATGATGTCTGATCATCCTCTAGCACTTCCCGGAAAGCATTTTTTTCATGTCTTCTTATGTTCTTGGATTGCTCTACATCGTCTGGGGAGGGGCAAGAAACCCTGGTTATTGGTTTGTGGATACTCGAAAATGTGGTGCCGGATTTCGCTATGTCACCGCTGCTGGCGATGGTGCAGGCAGGTCCCTAACTTATGGGCAAGTTGACCCATACATCTGCCAGCGGAAGCTCCAATACTATGCTCTCTCAAAACTGGTTTTGATAGCTCGCACGGGCGGTGTCCGGTAGAGTAGGGCTCACCTGTTAGAGCTGGCACCTTTCTGTTCTGGTAGGGACTTCGCCGCCCTCGTACTCCTTCCTCCCTTCCTAGCAGCCTATGGCTGGTGATAAGAGCTAGGGAGAAGGAGGGGGATAGAGTCTGACGGATATTGATTGTAATGGCTGGGTATCCTTCCACTTGTCCCTCTTTTCCTCTGGGAAGCTATAGACTTAGAGCTCTCAGCAAAGCACCAACCCCAAACACTTGCCCCTTTATCGAACCCTAAGCCACGGCTAGCTAGACGGAACGTATCACTACAACTGGAGTGTTTGGCCAATTCTGTTTGTCCGGAACAGTGGGTTGATGCAGCACTTCCCCATCAAGTATGTCTCCGCATGATTGGGAGGCCGGCGGACCTATGCTAGCGGTAAATTTTACAAGGCTAGCTGCAGAAGGTGGAAATGAACTAGATTGTTTCCACATCCGAACGAGGTGTCGAGGAGGTTTCTTCTAGTGTGCTTGTGCTCACACTACTTTTGTGCAGGGTGAGTGAGAGGGACCGACTCCTACTGGGCATGCAGGCTGGCGAGGATGTCGTAGTGTCTAGATATGGAAATATTATACTAGAGCAGACCGTCCGTCAGTACAACTACTTACAATTCTCAATGTCCACCCTCACCTCGTTATAAAGCCGCAACACGGTATCGCAGGGTAGCCTAACCTACCAGCAGTATATAGGTGGTGGAGGAGGAGGAGGAAAAAGTAGAAACAGCAAAGAAACCATTCCGTGTATATCACAATATATACCGTACAACCAATATCACTCCCCCCGCCACAACTCTATCACACAAGAATAACCGTATTCAACCATCCATCCCACCACAACAAATCCCACCCCCATCCAGCCCTCGCCTAGTGCGACACAAAACAGGAACAAGAATTCCACAACGGCAGTCAGTGTGCGCAGCAAACATATTCCCACCTATCTATCCGTCCATCCAGCCGCCACATCCCCCTCACGGCAGTAACAGTAGTGAATACCCAATCCATCCATCCATCTCAGCTCCAGCACTCAACGCCGTAGAATCCCAGTACAGTACAGTACCCGTCAGCACAGCAACTGTTAAAACAGGAAATTTTAGTTAGTATTCTATCTATCCATCCGTCTATCGTAAGCGTAAGAAAGTAATTATATACTTAATTTACCTACGGTAGCTCAAACCCCGAAACACCTAATATACAGTACACCAATTTCCATATATATACATATATACCCATAATATATACTCGAGTACATACCACCTACTTGTACCGCCACGACGGTACCTTCGGCCGCAGCGAACGGATAGATAGACAAATTCCCCATCGGACACAATATGGAATAGGCATGTCCAAGCTGACAAATAAAACAAATGAATACTCGAGTACCGGTATCGGGAAAATTCAGCCCCATTTAAATTTGCTTTTCCCTCCCCTCCCCTCTCTCCCCTCCCCGGTTCTCCCGATATGCACAGCTTATCTGGAATCTACGGCTCGCTGCCCGGTATGGCGTTTGGGAACTGACTGACTGGCTGGCTGGGGTTGGCTTGTTCGCTCGTTCACCCCTCACTTTTACACCTCTTTCCTTATCGGTTATCGCCTTGGGCCCCACATCTATCGAATGGGACAAGCACGGTATATGCATATGTGCATACATACATTCCTACCGGTATCGTATCGCGTAGTGCTGGTATGGTAAAAAGTATGTGCCGGCCCCCTCGGCCAACCGCGGCAGAACTGGAGCGATAGGAGTAACGTGGAAAAGGGGTGTATGTTTTATCGGGAGGGTTCGGAAAACGTGTTTTAGGTTGGTTAGGTCGACGGGATGAGAATCTTGGAAGGGGGGGGAAAGGAGGAAACGAAAAGTGGGTAATGTGGGGTTGGGTTTGGTTGCACCGAATCTTCATTATTCGCTTGATTTCCCTTGGTCACGATCACGAGAGTGAGAAGAGGCAAAAGCACATCCAGTGTCGTGACCATAATTTCATTTTTGCATTAATAGTTAGACTTCCGTGAACCCTTTTCACTTGATGGGGTCTCGCTAACGTTCGTGTCTAAAATAAAAAGACAAAAGAAGGAAAAAAGACAAAACAACCCAAGAGACATAAACTCCGCCAGGAAAGAAAACCCATAATCTAAATACCGCCACAAATCGTCTCCATCTATAAATGATATCAGTAATTACCCTAAACATGAGACCAGAGAGTTTGGTTAGACTAACCATGATGCACGTAATCTGGTATGGACAAGCATTAGATGCAGGGCGCCTGTCTTCAAAGTACCCCTTCCCTTCCTTTGCGCAAGACCTAGGGATTCTAATAGAAGATCCTCTGTCCGCGACACCATAGGAGAAGGCATCAATGTTTCCGGTTTCATGTCTGCCAGTGAGCCGGAGGGTGTTGTCATCGCCGTAGACAGCGATGTGCTCAGCATGGCGGGTTGAAAGCTTCTGGATGGCCTCCTCAATAGCCTTCATGCCTCCCTCTTCGCGCATAGCTTCGGTCGACACGTTGGTATGGAGACCTGAGCCATTCCAATCACCACTGTGGGTTATGTTAGCATTAAACTGCCAGTACTGCTGGCGGGTAGAAAGCTTACGGGATGGGCTTGGGGTGGAACGAAATCTTAACCCCAAATTCTTCGGCAACACGGTGCAGAAGGTATCTGGAAATCCAGAGATGGTCGCCCACTGCCAAAAAGTCAGTAAGAGCCGAAATGAGAAAGCGAGGGTGAACTTACTCTCAATACCGACACACGGACCGACTTGGAACTCCCATTGGGAGGGAAGAACCTCAGCGTTGATTCCAGAGATCTTGATTCCAGCAAACAAGCAGGCCTTGTAATGTGCCTCGACAATGTCGCGACAATAAACCTTGCCGGTTCCGACACCACAGTAGTATGGCCCCTGAGGGCCTGGGAAACCTCCCTTGGGCCACCCATACGGGTTCCCATAAAGATCGAAGAGAGTATACTCTTGCTCCAATCCAAACCAAGGCTTTTGATCCTTGTGGGCCTCCATAATCTTAGCACATTCGTGCCGATGATTAAACTTGTTAGGAGACCCGTCCGCATTCCAGCACTCAGCCAACACAAGAATGTTGTCACCCTGTCTGAACGGATCTGGAAATATGGCGACAGGACGGAGATAGATGTCCGAATCCTCACCAGGAGCTTGACCAGTGGAGGAACCGTCAAAGTTCCATTCAGGCAAGTCTTCGACAGAGGATGGCTGCTTGAAGAGAGTCTAAAAAGATAGAAGTGTCAGTTGAATTAAGAAAAATTAAATTGTTGAGGTTTGCTTGTCATTAGTGGGGTCAATGATGGTGGGGCAAACTATAGGCGACAAGGAAACAAAAGGCCAGAACAAACCTTGGTCTTGGATCTAACGCCGTTCGCACCGTCAATCCAGATATACTCCGCCAAAATAGACCCTTTCTGATCTAGGTTGAGAAATTTGACGAGCTATTGTTGAAATCAATCAGCTTGAGCAAGTATTTCGGACGTTGGTGGGAGGGAATTTTACATTCGCCGTATTAGAGACAATGGTAGAGTTTTCGGTCTGTGTATGGTAGCAAAGTTAGTGAGAAAGTAAAAGACAGGAGGAAGAGGAGAAGAAGAGAAGGTATTTCGCACCATCGTGATTGACTATTTGGTCTGAAAAACAAGTTGTGTTGAGTAAAAAGTTGTCGTTGATGATGTCGGGAGAGAGAGGAAGGAGACGGCGGTTTTAAAGGGAGGAATTTCCAGATAAAAAAAGCCAAGACATCGGATTCGGACACGGGAGAAAATAAACCCCCTTTTGCTTTTTTTGAGTGGTAGGGTGTGAGGGTCGACCGGGGGGTCACTTGCCACGCCAAGCGAGATGAGAATTTCGACACTTTTAGAAGATGGTGAGTGGGGGAAAGATTGTGTATGCTTTTCTTGCTTTATATTCTATAATACTATCTCTGCTTCGTGGTTGTGCATTGGAAGTTTGTAAAACTGGTTGCTATTACAGAGGATTTCGCCACTATCAATTCTTAGCTTGAAGTGGTGGACCTTTTGCTCGAGCACCGGTGCCCCCAATATCATGATGCGAAAAAGTCCCTCGAGACATGCTTCAAGTTTGTTGTACTATGCTGTACTCTACCAGTATCGTACATGCACCCACAAATGCTGGCCTTTTCACCTTGCTTTTGGAGGTAGGTTACTGTAGTTGCATTGTGCCACTGTAGACCTCCACCTTGCCTACTCTAGTTCTAATTATACGAGCAAAATACAGTTGCCTATAGCCTTGTTCTGCAAGATACCTTGTGCCCTGTGCATTCTTGGGTTGTCATTATATGGGACCTACCAGTACCTTTTATTTTGGGTATTTGTATTTCTCGCATCCCTGGACTTGAAGCGGCTGCACAGCTGAGCCCCTCCTTAACAGCCTAACTTACAGTACCTACCCTACATGATAATATTCATCCCGGAGCTATGGTATCATGCAATTTACCGCTTCTCACTGGTTACACATACCGGGTCTATTGACAACTTTGGTAGCTACTGCACGGTAGGTATCTTCAAATACCAAACCATGTCCCTGTCGTACCAAGTGAAATACCTCATCATTTCTTTACTCCCCTTCTTCCTCCCTCAGTCCCTACTCTGCCATATCCATTTATTTCAGGCGTTTCCCCACCAACTTTTTGAAGTGCTGTAGCTAAAGAATTGTGGTAGCGTTGTAACAGGTAGAGAGAAAAAGGAAAAAGAAAAAAAGAAGAAAAAAAAATCATATCATATCATATCATTGTGGGACAGATACACTGCATAACCGCTCTTTTTCTCTATCAACTTTTACAGGTGGAAAGCGCCGTTGCAAAGAGCGATTAAAAGCCTCGAAGAAAAAGAACGATTGTCGCGTGGTTTCAGCCAGGAGTAACGCAAGAGGTAAAAATTTTCAAAAATCGTCCATATCCGATCAACGGGGGATGCTACGAGTATCCCCAAGGTTTGCTCTCATTCCTCTCATCTTTCTTCCTTTGTTTCTTTCTCTTCTTCCTTCAGATTTTCGATTTTTTTTTCTTGTCCTCCCTACCACTTTTCTCCCCTTCCCTTCCCCTCCGCCTGTTCTACAGATATCAGTTGGGGGTTCTCAATCTACGATTTTGTTTTTCTATGAAGATTGATCCAATTCTTACCTATCTTTTTTTTCTTACCTTTCCTAGGCTCCTCATTTGTTGAAAGAGAGAAAAAGAAAGAAAAAGGAAAAAAAAGAAAAAAACGGACAAATTACTTATCAGGCCCCTCATCATGCAGGGTTTAACTCGGCACACCAATAGCAATGGATGTCAGGCTGCAACCACCAACTTTGCCTGGAAAGCTCTTTCCCTTTCCTTATCAGAAGAGATCGTATGTGTTGCCCGATAAGCGTGTGTAAGCTCTCCGGCGGCTGGCCCCCAGCTTTTGTTTGATGACCGCAACCCCCCGCCTGCTGTCCAAAAAAAGAAATAAAGTACATAAGTGTCAAACGTAAGGAGAGGGGGGAGAAATCGTGATATCCACATGGAGGAGAGAGCTTTAAAGCTCTGCAAGCACCCTCCCCACCCCTTGTCCCCGATTTGTACATAGCTTACAGTGGGGGAGTGATATTTACGTTCGTTTCTGACATAAACTCTTAAAGCAAAACCTGTTTTGAGCGGATCTAACAGGATCGTGGTGAGTCTTCTTCGTGCTCGTCAGGGAAAGCAGACCGTTGCTGGAACGAGAGAGGGCGAGATAGGATAGCTGCAATTAGGTAAATGACAGCGAGAGCAAAGAGCGGAGAGAGAAGTGAAAGCAGGGGAGGAATACAAAGACGAAACTAGCGAAGCCTTCTAGAATGGAAACCATCACATTCGGGAGATCTAGATTTCGGGGCCATTACGGTAGCTATGCAAGCTCCTCGGTTGGCTTCCAAAGGTACGTGCTCTTACTACACACCAAACAATCTCACAGTTAACTGGCGGTGTTCAGTAAGTTACAAATGCTCGAGTATGGCTTCATCCTCCCCTACTACTCACCACACCTGAGTCCAAGAGGAAACTGACTTGCCCTCTCATTTTCCCCTTTTCCGTCGTCGGGGTGGCTTAACTGTTTGGAAGGCGGAAAGCAGGGCCAATGGGGAGAAAACAATTACGGCATCAAAACTCAAAAGAGCCTAGCAACAAGGAAAAAGCTTCAAACCCGAACAATTGTCGTCGCAAACTCTCTGGCCTGCCTGGCCGTAAAATTTACACCACTTGCCGAAAATACTTACTGTTTACCTTCGACGTCCCGGTTCTTGCTAGACAAATATAGCTGGGCCTCGAATTGCTGGAACAGGGCAGTGGTTAATGAATGGCTTCCACAGCGGTGGAAGCTGCATACGTGTGTGTGTGGGCGAGTGTGTATTGCAAAGGGAATGGAGACACCGCACCTCCAGCACACCGTAAGTGTACAAAGCACGGCTATCAAAGGACGCCCGGTACTTGCATTGCGGTAGTGTTGGTGGGTGACGGCCAGCGAGACAATCACCGGGCAGACAAAGCACAAGCAAGCCCATATCTTTGGGTTATGTTTACTCTTTTGAGCCATTTCCGTGTTGTTATATCGTGACTTGGCTGCGCTGCTGCTTGTTACCTTGCTTGCTGCAATCGCTGACCAACGCCGGAACTTGTTCTGGATGGTTGTAGGCGTTCCGGCAGGGGAAATTGGTTATCGGGGTATCGTAGCTCTGTCTAGCTGCCCGAGCACTCCTAGCAGGCAAGAAGTGTCCGATAACAGGGATTCACATAATATATGGCAAAAAAATCCGTGTGTATCCGAGCTGCCATGCAAATTCACGACCCCTCTCACCTGCCACGAGCAGCTAGGGCGAGCTAGCCGCACTGAACGCAGAGCTGAATGCCGCAAGCTTAGGCCGGATCAGTTCCAGAGGTTTAGACGACCATGCCCCCTCCCCCTCCCTCCTCCCTCCCTTCCTTATCAAGCCTTATCGTAGTGGTCCTTATTTGGAGAAACGGAAAATCTTTCACGATGCGGCTTCCCTGCGTATCAAACCGTGTTGGAAGCTATTGGTATGTTAGGGGAGAATATTGTGCTCCTGGAATATGACGGCTACAATAGTATAACGTCTGGTATTGTAGAAACCCGAGGACCAAATCAAGCTCGAGCAAAAAAGGAAAAAAAGGAAATTTCCTCGCGCAGACTTAGACTGTCATACAAAACCAAAGTAAAGCCAAATGCAAAGAAAATAAAAGGGTTCAACTCTCCCATATATTGAACCATAACATCAGAACTATCATTTGAAGCTCTGCTACTCGTATGGCATGATACCCTCACAACCTACCGGTACAACAGCTAAGTTACCCCATCTCCAAACGAAACCAAGCTCCCTACCTTCCATCCTCCACCCTCTTCTGATCTTTCCGTACCTGCATGAGCGCCAAGCCCCACTTTCCTCCATCACCTCTCTCGCTCTTGATCCTATTCCCCACCCACCTCCCCAAACTGACAAAGAAAACTTCCAGAAGAGCGCCCCCGCCCTGCCGCTTTTCATTATTAAAAGTCTCGGCCCAATTCCCAACGTACCTTGTCATCAGGCTACCGTGAATCGATCGAGGAATGAATATACATCGCTTCAGGTACTCGAGCATCCGCTTAGGTATGATACTTACGGCACTCCACGTCGCAGGCTTTAACCCCACGGGGACAGGGGCGATGATCTCCGGCAAGGAGTAGAAGACAGGAGTAAAAGTTTTTTTTCCTCCTTGTTTCTTTTCTTTACTTTTATTTTTTACTTCTTTCTTTTTCTCCGATGGTTCGCCCGCATTTCACCCCCCGCCTTCCGCTCTTGGGGCAATACTGGTAAGTGGGCGTGGCGAACCCCCACATCACCCGTTTCTCGCTTTCGTTCGGCACTGGACCCTTGGCTGCCGGCAGGGGAAACATCTATCCATCTATCTTTCACGCTATGTATACATGCAAAGTGGATATCGGAAGTGGCCGGTGCTTGTGATGTGATGTTTCGTATCGGGGGGCCCCGCTGGTGGTAGTTTAGTGACGAAGTGGGGTGTACTGTAATATTGATATTATATTGTTTGCCGAGGATATGGAGGAGGGAAGAGCAGGAGGAGGTGGAGGAGGAGGAGGGGGTTGTTCACATGGATTGTGTTAGAGATACCTGTATTAGTGCTGTGCAATACAGGGGATTGTCGGGTCCTCACGTGCCAGGGAAGAGTTTTTCCGTGGGTGGGAGGGGCGAAAAGGCTCAGCCACGGGATGGAATCACGAGTGGACTGACGGACAGATGGAGGGACGGATGGATGGAGGCGGGGTAGATTGGCGGGGTGTTTACTGTATGTAGGAAAAGCTTAATGGTTATCCTATTTTGTACTGCAAATAGCGCTCGAGTCGCCGGATTGAAGTTGCTCCCGTTTTCCGTTTTGGTGGTGACGCACTAAAAGAAAACCCAACTGCAATCAGGCGACTAATATCATATTACCATTGCTAGAACTGTGTTCTAGGGAGTAGAGTGTGAGAGGCCCTGGCTTTAGTAGATCCAAAATGGGATCGTGCTTGTGTGCACAAGGAGTTCTAAAGCAATTTACATGTACCGGTAGCGCCTGATGCTGTACCGTAGATGATCCTATGTTGGTGCTTTGAGTGTGACACCGGCGTAAGAATCATGCAAGTATCTTCTATCTAGGAGGTATTTATCTCTCCGTGATTTGGGCTGTTCACTATGATATCCCAAATTATTATTTGAAATATTCACGGTGTTTAGCTTGGTAGCGTTTTCAAATCATGGTCTAGGAAGGTCCCGTAGTATCTGTGTGGATATCTGGGGTTACAATATATTTGTTTCATACCCTTAAGCATCTATTGGTGAGTCTTCTCATAGAGTTAAGTTAGCTCTAAATTATAATTTGGAAAAATTGAATATCGTAGTCCCCAGCAGAAGACTATTTGCGAAATCGTGATTTTTCTCAACTCGAGGGCTACTAGTACTATGTGATATCTCCAATCACTGCATGCCAAATACCGGTACCCCCAACCCAAATTATGTAGTGTCCGACCTTGACGACAAAAGAAACTAACCCCCATCGGGTTGCCCATACGAAATGCCTGTTCTTAAAAGGTGCCTGCTTATGATACCACCATAATATCAGAAGGGATCTGGGATGTTTTAGATGGTATGCATACTCGAGTACTGTTTGACATGGAGATTTACATAATTGAAAACAAGGTAATAGAGAACATGCTAGGATTTCTGCATGGTAAATAGATTGGGCCTCACTCACTTACTGCTAGTGGCCGGCAGGTCAAAAATATTGCTAATTTTATATGTTAAATTCTCTGTGATTTCATTTCAGTTGAATATTTTTTGGGGCATGGAATTTGTTGTGCGCCTTTGTAGCGGTTAGCTAAACTTGTGCATTTTGTATGAAAGCCCAGAAAGTCAAAAATTTCTTTCGTCGCCAAGGTTGTGCTGGATATTGATGTATGATCTGATTATCAGATAAGGGATCCAATCTGGTCTTGTATGATATCGTCCCAATATATCTCTGGCCCCAAGTTCGAGTCCGTATGCCTTAAATCATTTTCCTACCTGCAATCTCTCAATCGATATCTATAAACCGAGCCTCCATATTTCAATGAACCAATCTTTTTTGTTTTACGCGAATTGTTTACATAGATGTTGAGCTTCCTTCCAGGTCTGAAGGGCGCTACGCTAATCCGCCACCATAAAATCTTATGAGATCCGCTATCTCCGTAAGCCCTGTTAGTCTCCAGATTCATGTAACGTTTTCCTGACACAGCATAACATCACCCCTTAGCACTTTTCCGATCTCATCAATTGGTCTTCGCAGTTCTATCAACTTGTTAAACTTAGGCTGTCCCGGGCTGGCGGGCTGGTTCCCGCGGGTGATCTGATAATTGATTTCGCGAGATTTTACGGTATGCACCAAACAGTGGAAGATCTATTCAGATCTGTTGGGCTTCTTTTTTCCTTCTGCCCCCTCCCTCCCTCGGCTACATGCGGATGAGCACGGCGGGGAGGCCTGGAGGAATAGGTGCAAAGAAGGAACGACAAGAACAAAAGCAGTCAACAAATGTTCCTGAAGGTGGGGAAATCCAAATGGAACCTTCCTGCCAGATCTCGACACTGGCAGCGGGGCTAGGTGTTGTTGGACTGAAAACCTCGGAGGACCAGCTACAAAAGGAGTACGGTATCATACCGACGATTCGTTTCCGGCTCCCGCGAGGTCTCGAGGGGATGGGACAGGGGGAACGTATCGATCTGATTAAGATTATGCTGGGGAAGGGGTGATTGGATCGATCTGATCATATTTTGATGAGACTGTGATCGTATCGTACCGATGGTGCCAGCCACCAAAAATCGATCCCCTTGTTCGTCTTTTTTTTCCCGCTTATTCGCAATGTCCTGACGTTTGTGAACACAACTGTTATTGCATACTGGCAAAAAATAAAAATAAAATAAGCTAGAGCCGCAGGATTTTGCTGGTATGCAATAGCAGTTGTATTCACAAACGTCAGGACATTACGAATAAGATCTAAGCAAAAAAGCTGGATTTTGCCGGTATGCAACGGCAGCCGTGTTCACAAACTTCCTTCAATCACGAGTAGAAGGCTCTAGCACCGCTGAGAGGATCTTTCACTGTGATCTGCCACTTAACTCACAATCCGTTAGCTATTGGAGGCATTCAGCCCCAGGCTTGAGACGCTTATGCAGGATTTTCAATCTGAAAAGATTTCGATGTGCGTAACACTATTCTGCAGAGGGTGCCGGGTATCTGAAATCGACCCTCATCCAACCAAGTCCGACAACGAACGAGCCCCTGGCCCCAACAACAAGCCAGCTCTTGGAGAAAAACTCTCCACCGAACCACCGACAATCGGCGCTTCTTTCATTCTATCGGCCCTGTTCCCCGATAAAGTGAGTGTTGGGCGAGGATGGTGAGAAGGGAATTTTGAGCACATGCCAATTTATCCCAAGGCGCTGCGATTGTGTAACACGTATTAAATTTACTGCCGCACGAGTAATTGAACAGCTTTTATTGCTTAGAACTTAGTGCCTTGCAATAGTAGTCGTGTTCGCAAACGTCCTTCAATTCCAGCCGAGTGCTGCACCCCGTAATGCCCTGACGTTTGTGAACACAACTGCTATTGCATACCAGCAAAATCCTGCGGCTCTGGCTTATTTTTTTAAATTTTTTTTGCCAGTATGCAATAACAGTTGTGTTCACAAACATCAGGACATTGCGAGTATCACACTCGAGTAGTAGTGCCAGGGGGGGGTGGTGTGTTCGCAAACGTCGTTCAATTAAGGGGAACACTGCCTACCGGCCACATTCAATACTTTAGGCTGCGCCATAATACTCCAGTATCATAGATATGAAACTGTGCAAAGAAAAAAGAAAAAAAGAAAAAAAAACCCCAAGTATGATGGCCCCCATGATCGTACAATGCCCATCGGCATGCCGTCCCATACGGGCCATACCACCTCATAATCCAACACTCTCCGTCTCTCCCTCCTCCTCCCCACTCATCTTCACATGGGGAATCCATAGCAGACGCGTAACACCCTTCCCATTCCCCCCATGGCATGGACAAATGCTCGAACCTTGACTAACACCCTGGCATTACCAACCAATTAACATCCTTCCTTCTGAAGACCCAAGTCTATATATAACTCCACCTTACCTAAACGTCAGACGAGTGAGGCCTTTTGTGGGGGATCCCAACCCATTTCCGCAGATGTTGAAAGAGGGATTTGGCGGGTCTCTCCCGTACCGGTAGGTTACACCGAGGCTGAGGTCGGCCGAGAGTACTCGTAGACGGCTAGCGGGCCGATGGTGAATCGGTGGCAAAGGTACTATTTATAGAGCGCGAGTGAGAGTGTGTGATTGCGCCTCTGTGTGCGTGTGTGCAAGTACTGTACGGTCTATTCAGCAAAGTTCTCGGGCCTTGATGTGTACCTGTAGTAGTTACCGGTATGATATACCGTGGCAATTATGGCTCAACATCATCCGAGTCTCAGCCTCATGGAATTGTGAATTGATTAAATTACTCTTGGCAGAACCCGAAGAGGGCATGTTAAGCCGTGGGTAATCTACTATTCGGACTGAGAGTGGATAACACGAAATACCGGTACGACCGCAGATAATTTAATTTTTTTCCTCAACTTTCTGCGTGTGGCTACGGTACATAATAGTAGATCGGATTTTATGATAGCGATAGTGGCTAAGCCAAGTATTGGTAAACAAGGCATCAGTACTCGTACAGTGTGGGGACTTTGCTGACTGTACTCCTCAGACCGGCAAGGGACTGAAATTTGGTGCAACCCCTTTTAGTTACTTAGGCATGGATGACTAAGGTGTGTTTGACCCTCTACTAGTACTTTAGGCTTCCTCTGCAATGATCAGCGTGGGTGTGGGAGTACCGGTATATCTAATAGCACTGTCTTACACCCTGAAAGGCTGCACATCTGCGAAATTTTAGTTATCGATAAAAAGTCCGTTCATTAATCTCTGACTCAAGGCTGGGAAGGTGGCCGAAAAGTGTCAGATTCTTGCCGGTTTAGAAGATAATTCTTATACGTATGAGGGTGTATACATGGGCAACAATTGCACTCACATGTATGGAAATTTGCAGCATTATGGTATAAGCTCCTCATGCTTGCTTGCCTTTTCCTCACTCACTACTTACTAAGCTGAAAGGTTGAATCTGGTAACTAAGGGTAAGAGAAATCTCAGATACAGCAGTCTACCTGTAGATAGAGACTAAAGCTATAGCTATAAACTTAAAGCAAAAAGGTATAGTATTTGGAGGTAAATGTTAAATGTTAAATGAAAATAATTTAGGAGACTTTTTGTTGGATATCACTATAAAAAGTAAAATTAAATTTAGAACTCTATATTGAGATATTTAGTTTTGGGTTGATATAACTTCTATGAGAAATACAACTAGGTTGGGATTGTAGAAAAAATGGTACTTCGAGCTATAAAGATATAATGCTATTATAATATTATTAATTACTACTGAGAATTTAATCAGAAGGGAGGAGGTAAGAAATCCTGCTTGGTTCCCAGGCTTGAATCTTATTATTAAGCTCTGTGAATAGATATGTACGGAAACGGAACAGGATGAGATGTAAAGGATAATTAGTAATATTCTATAATTGAAGCTAGAACTAAATGCCATATTATGATACTATAAAATTCCGGTAGAAAAATGGTATGTGACAGCAACTACAGGTAGTAATTGATACAGATGAAGGGACTACGATAGTTTAATAATATTATTATGTAAATGTCATTGAAATTGTAAAAGTGCGCCCAGCTTTTATCCCTTACAAATGTTAACCATCAGATATCACTCGAATTTCCTCCTTTGTTTTATGTTGGAAATTGCAGTATTATGGCCGCACTTGATGCGGGATGTGCCAGTGCGGGATGTGCCAGTGCGGGATGTGCCACTGCGGGATGTGCCACTGCGGGATGTGTATAATGTGCGGGATGTGCCCGCTCTACAAGGCCGCACTGGTGTACGTACGCACTAGTGAAGAGACACGCAAGCTAAGAAAACGCTGTCACCCCCCTGTCTGTTTCTCTCTGTTTCCACACTGTTCTCTTTTTCTCCTGCTCTCTCCTTGTCTTCTTCTTCTCTCAACTCACTTCTTTCTCAAGTCTTTCCTTCCTTCAGTTCAACACAATCAATTATGATCTTTCTCCCCGCATAATACAAACATTGTGTCTCCACTTCCGCCATTCCTCTCCGCTGCGTAAAACCCTAACCGTAAATCATTACCTCCGCATTGAATATTTTCAACATTTTATTTGCTATATAAATGCCGTGTTTATTTGGGAAGTGCATCCGACTTATGGTGCCCCCTAGTATGGTATTATATTATGATATTGCACTATTGTGGCTGAGTAGAAGCCGGACACCTGAGGCGGAAATTCCCACACAAAGTGTCCTGCTTCAATTCTGCCGCACGAGTAACTTGCGGCAACACAGCAGGACCGCACTGGAGCGATAAAAATGAAAAAAAATAAAACAAAAGGTGAAAAAAGCGAATATTATGCCATCCCCTCACGAGCCTTAACCAAATCACATATTCAAGCAGCTGAGGATCTGGGGTTCAATATTTCACCACCAGTACCATGGATGGACCTGGGAATATCCTGCTATTGAATCACTTGTGTAGAATTGCTTCGAAACTGAGCCTAAGTGCTAGAGTTTATACAGTAGCCCATGTAAAAAATTACTTCGAGTTGTTTCGGAGATTTCAGATTTCAGGTGTTTACATAGGCTCCAAAACCGCAACAGTTTTTTTTCTCCGGCCTCGGCATACTTGTTACAGTAGGGAAATGTTTCGCTGAGAGGAGAACCGCTGTAATTGGACTTCTCCCACGGAAAGCATTATTTTTGCAGTAAAATTTATGACTAACGTACCCCACAGGGATACCGGATATCACCGAGAAGCCGGATGTCTTACTGAGGGTCTCTATGCAACCGTTCTACTGATCGTATATTATGAAAACCCAACAATTCGATTCCAAAAAAATATGAAAATAAAAGGAAAACACCCAGTGAATGTAACTAGATGGTTGATTAGATTTAAATAGCATGTGGGGAAGGTGGAAGCGAAAACATACGAAAAAAAGAGAAAAAAAGAGGATAAAGAGATACCCATAACAAAAAAAAAGAGGTAAAAGGTGAAAATTAACGGCGAGAGCGGAGGCGCATTTCTAGTGGGCGGTCAGGAAGCCTTCGATTGGGGTTGGCGGGTGTATTGAGTATAGGGGAAAGTATTGGATGATGGGAAGGGGTGGAAGGTTGGGTGTCAAAGAGATCGGAGGATTCATAACCTTCCTCTGACTGGGATAAGGTGTCATGAAGCTCAATGACCTCCGGAGTATCCACAATTTGAACCCTGGAAGTGCGGAGAGCTGAAGAAGAGGCTGGTGGGGTTGTAGGGGGTGGGAGAGGTTTTTCTTTTTTGAGCGGCTGCTTCTTCGGCTTTTTCTGGTCCTGTGTCTCTTTTTCCTTCCGGAGCCGAATAATATCCTCTCCAGTGATGATGCGCGCCTTAGAAAGCACTCGGCGATCGGCTTTAACTGCCCGCTTGCCCTCATAACCTTCCCGTAGTCTCTGTGTTTCGGCTTTTCCAATTTCCACTTCTGTAAGTGCACGCTCGGTAAGATCTGCTAGGCGGAGAACTACTACAGCAAGATAGGATTCACGAGAGCTTGCTGGAGAAGAGGGGAAAAAGCTAGTAGCTGCTATAGCTTGCTGGCGGAGTTGGTGCCGATTGCGGGGTGTGGCAAAAATAGCAGTATGACAATTAGGAGCTGTGGTTTTT
>Ga0307507_10002727_pt1 | contig 36233 bp, 2 predicted proteins | sample 7_EM_MG_FD_207223 | JGI IMG/M metagenome (GOLD analysis project Ga0307507, IMG submission 207223) | Populus trichocarpa ectomycorrhiza microbial communities from riparian zone in the Pacific Northwest, United States - 7_EM | ecosystem: Host-associated > Plants > Roots > Unclassified | place...
AACCTTATTCAGACACTAGCAACAACTAGAAAATAAGAGAAAGAATAAAAGGATACTGGTAAATAAGTCCGTAGTCTCTATCCTTCTCCCTTCGCAAATTCGGTCCAAAACACCTCCGCCTTAGGGTCGCCGTGATAACTAGGATAGGGTTCTATGTTAAAGTAGAAGTTTAAAGCTTCCTGATTTTCGTTATCTTCAGTATCGTTATTACTGCCCTCAAAATTGGAGATATATTGACGTATTCTTCGGTCCCTTTCGTCCTTTGTATGGTTCGTAGACCAATATCCAGATTTACTGCATACAAAGCACTTTTTGCCCTTGTTGCGGTATTGACGGTTAGGGGGGTAGTATCATTAGTTAGAGGAGTGGTATCGTTAGTTGGTATAAAATGATTTAATCTCTAGTTCTTGTTTACCGTACATTGCGATTAAGGATTTAATGTCACTAATAAGGCCGGCAAGGGTAGTAGCGGGTCAAAAGCAGGTTGGTTTACAAGCTAGTACGTCTTAGCACGCAGTAAGGAGCTTATTGTAGAATGTCGTGTCATTTTGGAGGTCCTTTGCTAACCCACATTATAGCTGCCACATCTTGTCAATTAATATCTGAAATGCTTAGCCTGTATTAAGTCCTTTTTAAGCAGTAACTTGTTTAAGCGTAATTGCATTCCACTTTAATAAGATATCGCGTTTGTATTCATCGCCTTCAAAGTATAATTTAAGGCCTATGCATACATTCTTAAGAAGGTTAAGATCTTTAAGGTAGGTAAAGTAGTATTTAAGAGCAAGGCCGCGGAGCATAGTAGGAATAGCAATGATATACGCTTGCTTAGGGACACCGGCTCAGAGGCAGTAGTTTTAAAAGATCTTAAACTTAAAATCAAAGTTATCTTATTCGCTAGAGTATTTAACTTCATCCATATAGAGCTTAGCTAAGTTAGTAATCTCTCTTCCGAAGCTTCCTTATAGGGCAAGCTGGTCTATAGCTTAGGTCGCAGTTAGTAGTAATGGTAGAGCTAGGGTAGGGTCATCGGTAGGGCCGTTGGTAGGGCCGTTAGTAGGGTCGTCAGTAGGGTCGTCAGCAGGCTATTTTAAAGGAGTTAGTTCGTAAATAGTTCCTAAAAGGCCGTCTGCAATTAACTTCCTTGCCTCCTTCTATACGTATACTCTATTTTCACGGAGGTAATCCCTAATCTTCTTTAATTAATCCTTGCCAAGGTTATTAAGTATATCCCTCATAAACGACTCAAAATCGTTAATAAAGCTCTCCTATAGGTCGAATCCCTTCCATCCATTCTCCTTGTATATTAATAATCGCCAATCAACAAATGCTTCGACTTCCTTAATATTAGTTACAGTCGCGTTAATTCCAGTCTTCCATTTTTTAGTATCTATCGCGGAGGTAGCCATCTTTTAGTTCCACAGTTAATTTAACAGTTGGACTAGAAGCGTAGAAACAACCATAAACTAATCGTTCTAAAGGCGTAATAAATGTAGGTTAGAAGCGCAAGTAACCTCACAAACTAGCCTTTAGGCTTAGCAAGCAATACCTTAATTCTTAGCCTTTAACAAGAGGTCTAGAGAATTAGATAGTGCCTCTCTTTATTATACCTTACTGATCTATGCGGCACTAATCAGTGTTGGAATCACGGTAGGGGGGGGTTTTTGGTTTTAATCAATTCGTTCTCTTCTTCTACTTCTATAGGTGGAATTTGATGGATCTCCTAAGCTCGCTTAGCTCACGTAGTCAACCCAATTGGTTACAAGCAACTATGTCTACTATATTACAGAACCTTATTCAGACAATTATAAAAGACCTTTAGAATTTTATTTTAAACCGCTTAGTTCTTTAGGATATATATAGCATCCTTAAAGCGTAATAGACCCTTTTAGTCTTGCTACTATAACTTCTTAGTAACTCCAGCCAAGTTAGTCTCCACTATATCTTTTTACCTCCCCCCAGCAATAAAGGCGTCCCTTTATTATGCTTAAAAAAGAAAATCTAAAAAGGCTTTATATAGATTGCTTACTTCTATTTTACCCGCTGCTATTATAGACTCTAGGCGTAGTATAAGACGTTTTAAACCATTAGTACTAGTACATTCTCCTACTATTATATAGTATACTACGCTATAAATAGGCATTTTGCCTATTCCCTCTAGATTTAGAAACTTGTAGCTAATACGCCGTTAAGTTAAAGGTGTTATAATACTCCTAGTACATCCTATAGAATTCTCGCTAATTCTAGGGTACGCTAATTTTATAATATCTACTTAGTAGCTTTCTAATATAGCTTAATAAAGGCAACTTTGGAGCTCTTGCTGCATCCAGCCCAAAAAGACCAAACCCATCTAAAGGAATCCTAAAGAACTCCTAAAGAATCCCCTTAAGATACATGCATCGCAGGGGAGGCACACGTTAAATAATAGTGGTTTGTACTTATGCGTGACCGCCAGAACTATATCTAGTAATGGCCTTCTATAATAAAGACAGGCAAATACTACACCATAAAGTGGAAACACCTCTATTAAAAAGGCATCTGGCAAAATATAAAGCCTATTAGACGCGTCTAGTATTCAGAACTATAGGGGAGTAACTATTAGCCATAATAAACTAACACAGCTAGCAGAATGGCTCCGCCAGTCTAATAAACCTTAGATACCTCTCTAGTAAACCCTTAATTAAATCCTCTAATGGATAAGCAAAATTAAAAATAAATAAAATCCCCCTTTACTAGCGAACTGCACCTAGGCCACCATAGCTGCGCTTTTATAGCATAGGGAACTTAACCCCCTTAAAATAATAACTAGGTATATAATTATAATATAACCAAATATAGAAAAAGTAGAGGGACTTAGGAGATAATTAGAAATAGAAGTCCTTATAGAGATTTATAAAGAGGTATATAATACTATTACAGTCTAACACCTTAGAAGTAGAGATATTAGAGTCACCCTAAAGGACTAATAGGTAAAGGAATAAGCTATAAGGGCAGGGGACAGGCTAGGAGAACGCATTAGCATAAAAGTGCTCTATAAAAATTTCCTAGTTAAAGTCCTAGTGGTTCCTATAAGCCTTAGGGTAGAAAAGGGACGCTAGGTGGATAATATAGCAACTATATAAGAGATAGTAAAATAAACAGAACGCCTTATACTAGGTCTTAAGATTACCTAAATCTAATAGTATTAATAGGAAAATGCAAACTAAGTATATAATAAGAATAATAAGAGGATATAAGGGTCGCTAGAGACTTGCTAGGGAGACGCTAGTTAAATATATAGCTCCCTTACTGTCAGCACATATACACTAGGAATATAAAAACTTTTTATCTAAAAAGAAATAATTATAAATGGCCTTATATACAATATAAGACTCTATAACTATAAACTACGCCTAGAATAATGCTATTATTATATATAATAGGGATATACCTAATCTACATACGCAGTATAGGTGTGTTATGGCCACTATATAGGCCCCTATAATATAAGACACTGCTTAAATTAAGACTAAATAAAATGCGTAAACTACTACTAAAGCATATATAAGGCATAGGAGAGAGAAGACTGCATTAAATACAGGGGATAAAAGGCAAGGGCTTAACAGCTATGGGAATAACTGCATATTAAGTTATACAAATGGAAATAATAGGCGATAAGCTAGGGGGATATAGGTGCCTTCCTAGTATTTCCTACCTTTAATACTAGGGGGCTAGGCCAGCTATCCCAAGCCCCAACGGGCTAGAAGTGACGCTATATAATATTACTAGACTAAATAGGGATATAAAGGTTATAGGGGACATAAGGGAGAGGACACCCTATAGGAAGACCCCTATGGATAGCTATAGTAAGCTTAAGACCAGGACAATTAAGAATTAGACTTAACGTGGCAAATATAACATTTACAGCTAACTTATAAAGGGTATATAGCTAACTAGTAAAATTAGGGGAAGAACTGGAGATAATAATAGATTTAGATATAAAAGCGCTAGTAGGAATACAAAACATAGGAATAAAAAGCTCTATATAAAGTAAGTAGCGACTAGGGTATAGACATAAAAGATAAAAGTTCTAAAAATCTTAGAGAAAGCAGAAATAGAAGAAGTAAGAAATAAAAGAGAGATAAAGGACCCTTATTAGGGGTCTGCCACCTATCCATTATATAGTATAACTGCGGCAATACAAACCACTATCTAGTAAGGCCCCTACTAGACAGTCTAGACCTAAAAAGACACTATATCCTTGCTATATAAGAGCCGTATTATAATAACTATATACAATCAATATACTACCCCTAAGGATTTTAGCTCCTATATAAACCAAAAGCAGCTATACACGTGTGCTTTATAATTAGTAAGGCTATTAGCCTGTCCTTATAGTTATAGCAGGCAGTTAACCTAGATATTACAGTTATAATAATCTAGATATATAGGGGACTAGTATAAATTATTAATATATATAACCTTAGGGTTAGAGGAGTCCCATAAATAGAGAACATTATATTAATAATAAGCTTATTAGAAACCAAAGGTATAAAGTTTATTCTATTAGGAGATATAAATCTCCACTATCTAGAGTGGGGGGATATCTATATTACTACTAAATAATAGGTAGAGTGCCTACTAAGAGCTATAGATATCTGGGGCCTTAAACTAGCCACCCCCCTAGGAGTAATTATATGGCAATAAGGCATCACTAGAAGTATAATTAACCTTATATTTATAGATAAATGCCTATACTAAAGACTTAAAAGGTGCAACCCTGAAAAAGAATAGGCACTCGCCTTAGACTATATCACTATTTAGATATAGCCAGATCTGGATATTAAGGCGCAACTAAATAGTAAAAGATATGCAATAAGGAAGTTTAAGATAGACAGTTTCCTTAATATAGTTAAATAACAACTTTAAGACCTAGAAGAAATCCACCTAATACCAAACAAGTAAGGCTTAGTGGCTACCCTTAAGGAAATTAACTAAAGACTAAAAAGGATCTAAGCAGCAATTAAAAATAGACTAGAAGAGCACTACCTAGTCTTAAAACTAGGCCCCTATACGTAATACGCATAGTCTATATAATATACGGTTTTTATTACTAGCCAATAATAAGCAAGATGGAAATATATAAGCAGCTATAATCCTAAAGATAAGAGATAATATAAAGATATAAGAAACCAGTTAAAGAATACCCTAAAAAAAAAAGTAAGAAATAACTGGAGATAGTTTATAAATAAGCATACTTCTAACCTAAGCCTCCCCTATAATAAGGGCCTTTGGGCTATAGTAAAATAGGTAAAGAAAAAGGTAGGGCGCCTAGTAGAAGACTTATACTTACCACCCCTATAAAGAGTAGGGGAATTACAGGCCACTAATAACAACAATAAGAAGGCAAAGATCCTTATAGAAAGATTCTTCCCCTAACCAGCTTTAGCTAACCTTAGTAATATTATAGGTAAAACACTAGTAACTCGCCTATAGGTTAACAGCGATATAATAAGAGGGGAAATGGCTAGAACTATTAGCCGCCTTTTAAATAATATAGCATTAGGACCAGATGGGATTCTAAATAAGGCTTTAAAGACCTGTGGATTACTTATAGCACCTTAGCTTATAGGCATAGCCAGAGTATACTTTACTATAAGCTACTACCCACAACTTAGTAGAGCTATAATAACGGTTATTTTATAAAAAGAAGGTAAAGTAGACTACTTAACCCTAGGAAGCTACCGCCCTATTACCTTAGAAAACACTCTTAGCAAGATCTTAAAAAGGGTAATAGCGAACTATATAGTAGATATGGCTAAGGAACACGCCCTACTACTATAAAGCTAAATAGGGGTAAAAAAGAACCGCTTAACACTATTAGCATTTACGCTACTCGCTACTACTATTAAATCCACATGGGTGATGCAAAGGGACTTTATAGTATTAATGCTTAGCCTAGATATTAGTGGTGCCTACAATAATATACCCTATAAGCGCCTTCTATATATCCTTAAGGCAAAGGGCTTCCTAGAATGGATTATATAATTTATTTAAGGGTTTATAGGCTAAATAGAAATATTACTAGTCTTTAGTGGATACTAGAGCCCCCCTATTATAGTTGCAATAGGAATACTATAAGGATTACCCCTCTTGCCTATACTCTTCCTCTTCTTTATAAGCAACCTACTTAACTCTTTTAAGAAAGGGGCGACCTAGGGGATAGGCTTTATTAATAATATAAACCTAATTATATATGGGCTAATAGCCGCAGAGAATTGCAGAATACTAAAGAGAGCCTATAATACCTATATAGAATAGGCAAGATAATATAGAGTCCAATTCTTACTAGAGAAATACCAGCTAATTTATTTTATAAAAAACGTAACCAATCTATAGATTTCTAGCATATAATTTATATATAAGGCTTTGGGGGTTAACTAGTTTAGGGCCTAAGGGTATTAGGAGTATAGGCAGACAGCAAGCTCTAGTAAAGCGTATATGCGTTATAAGCGGCCTATAAGGACCAAGCGCAGTATATTATATTATCTAGGATTGTTAATTCTATATAGGGTCTATACTTTTAGAGGTCACGCCTACTATATATAGTAGTTATCTGGCCAACCACAATATATAGATCTAGTATTTGGGCCATTAGAGAATCTAAGAAAGCCCCCCCTAAATCACTCCTTAAACTACTCTAAAAGGTCCAAACAGCCTACCTTTAGAGTATAATAGGTGGGTATAAGCGTATAGCTACAGCACTGCTTAAGAAGGAAGCCAATATTCCCCCCTTATAACTATATATTAAAGCCGCTGTAATATAAAGGATGTAAAATAAATGTAACTCTAATATTATAAAGTATATTAAGACACGCCTAAATAAACTATAGAGGAATCCTAGGGTGCCCTATAGGAGAATAAACCAACAATCCTAAAGTAGGGAAGATATATTAGAGAAATAGGTAAAGAAAGCAGAAGAAGAATAGTGCTGTATTAGGGCCTAGGCCTATATAGAGGAGGAAGGGAGACGCGTAAGAGGTTAGTAAAGATAATAGTAAAAGAGAAAAAGGAGCTAAAGTAGAGTATAAAAGAACGCTAGGAAACCATCTACCGTAATATAACACTAGTTAGACTAACGCTGGAGAGGTATATGGGAGTTAAAGGTATAAAGGCTAACTTAAGCAAGAGGAACCCAAGCCGTAGTATAGTTAACGCTATAGGGGGCAAATACTTAAGGGCTCTAAGAAGGCCTAATAAAGGCAGAAAATATAATAGCAATACTCTTAAAAACAGGAATAATAGGACTAAAAGATTGGCTCTACTAGGTAGGTAGCCTAGTAGGTAGCCTAAGATATAAATATAGCTGGCTAAAACAGACACCAAAATATATAATACTACTATGCCCCTTACGTACTAACTAAGAAGTAATACTCTTAGTAGCTGGTATAGAGAACTATAATACACTACTCTTAATATAAAAAGGTCTTAAGGCGGTTACCTAATAGCTTATTAGCTAAAATGTGCTTAACTAGTTTTAGGTTATAAAGGAAATGGCAATAGAAGGCAAAAAGGCGAGTAATAGGCGCCCCCTGTTAACTCTACAGTAGTAGAGTAAAGTTTATAATACTAGCGCGTCCATAGGCTTATTACGGCAGCAGTGGTTCCTAAAGAGATTAAAAAGTAAAATAGTAGAGCACTATAGGCAACTTATAGGCGTTAAGTAGACGAGTCCTAAAAGGCGGGGAGATAGATTATAAGGTTTTCTCAAGTAGAGTTTTCTCCCTATATGGATATAAGGAGTAGTCCGTGTAGGCCTAATAGGGATTTAAATCGGACGTTAAGCAATAAATAATCATTATTAATATCTACTTAGTCTATAACCTAGTCCGTAACTATATCCTACAGCTTTATTATTATTATGCTTTACAGCTATATTACTAGGACCTTTGCCCTACTATAAAATTTAGTAGTTTTAAGGAAAGAGTTTTCTTTCTTTCTAAGCAATTTTTATAATATAGGAATTATTTCTCCTATACTATTCTAGATTCTCCTAGTCTTATAATTTAGATATCTTAATAACTTATTAGCGGGATTTATCTTTCCTAGGCGGTATATTATTTTTTAAATTATACTATAATAATGCCTCTACCTATCTAGCTTATTAACTGCTTAACGCCTTTATAGTTATAAAGTATTTTAGGTTATTATAGTCTGTAAGGACTTTAATAGGATAATTACTTTCTATACAATAATGTCGCTAGTACTTTATTACTATAACTATTATAAGCAGCTCTTAGTTATATGTTATATAATACTACTCTATAGAGGTTATTTTCCTTAACTAAAATATTATAGAATGCCATTTTCCGTCCTTTAATTAAGATATAATTGCCCCTAGGGCAAAGCTGGATATATTCGTTTTAAGGTATATATATAGCTCCTAATAGAAGTATATTAGAATTAACGCCGATATAAATAAATCTTTTAACTAGTTTATAGCCTACTTAGTAGCTTCCCTAAATATAAAGGGTTCTATCTTCTTACTATTCTTAAATCCCTTTAGTAGATTAGTAATTAGGAACACTAATCACGTATAGTAAACAATAAATATTTAGTAGAAGTTCGGCGTGCCTAAAAAAACCTATACTTCTCTAAATATTATAGGATAAGGCTATTCACTAATAGTATTTACCCGGCTTTTCTCTATTAACACTCTATTAACGCTAATAATAAAGCCTAGAAAATTAATACTAATAGTATAAAACGTGCATTTTTTTAGGTTTATATAGAGCTTATATTCCCATAGTCTTTCTAGTACTATTTGTATATAGTATATATATACTTTATAGTTATTAGAGTAGACTATAATATTATTAAGGTAGACTATATATATCGTATCTAATAGGCCTAAAATATTACCAGTGCGTTAGTAAGCCCAAATAGCATTACTAGGTACTTAAAGTTGCCGTACTATATTTAAAACGCCATTTTCTATTTATTACCAGCTTTAATCCGGATTTAATAGTATATATCTTTTAGATTTAATTTTATAAATACCTTTACGCCTAATAGTCTATTAATAAGCTCCCCTATTAAGGGTAGCAGGTAGCAATTCTTATAGTAATTCTATTAAGCGCCTAATAGTCTATATAAAGACATAGGGTCCTATCCTTCTTAGGTATAAATATAATTAGTACTCCTACTAGGCTTATAGAAGGCTAAATCTATCCTTTTTAAAGATTATCTATTATATATTAACGTAATACCACTAGCTTATTTTTTAATAAGTTATATAGTGGTCCAAAAGGAGGTTGCTTATCCCCTATATCTATCTCGTGCTTAACTAATATAGAATTAGGTAAGGTTTATGCAGCCTCTTTATTAGAAACATCCTCTAAATCTATATATTTCTATAGAATCTCTAATTCCTTAACTGCGTATAGCCAGACATCTAAAAATAAATACCCTATGTCCCTATTCTTAGTATTAAAAGTAGCATATATAGTATATTTCTACCCTTTTTCTTATATATGGTTTAAGAAAGCCTTTTAATCTTTAACTATAATACGTGGTTAAGACTTCTGGTATTAATATAAGGCTAAAGGCTAATTAATATCTAGATTAACTTATTAAAGCTATAGGTATTCCAAAATAAGGTTATATGCCTTAATTTCTATGGCGCAGAAGCGTATCTCCTACGTATTTTATAGACTATTGCGGTCCTAGCTAGCCACAGAAAAAGTTGATTTTCTATAGCATGGAATCCAGTAGCCTTTAATGCTTTAAATGGTATATACCTGCAAGCTGCTAAGGTCCAAATCTAATTCTTTTACTAGTAATTAAGAAATAAACACTATATTTACACTACTATCTATAAGGCAGTCTTACGTTACCTATTTATTATTAACTTAAATAGAGATAAGAATAACTATACGGTAGCTTACTCCCTTTTTCTCTTGCTAGCCTAATATAAAGGAGTAAAGATCTACTAGGCTCTCTCTTTTTCTAATTAAGTATCCTCTTACTTCTTTTACTAGTAGAAGAACTTTATATAGCCCTTTTTACCACAGTTATAATAAACGCGTGTCTCTTAGTTCTACTTATTTATATTAGTAGGTTTTTACCTATTATTATTCTAGAGCTAACTAGCGTTACTCTAGGGCTATAAAGCCTACTTATATTATCCTTTTATAAAGCGGTTAGGTTAGAATCTACCCCTATTATAAAGCTATGTCTAGTCCTACGCTCTTTATTATTGGCGTTTTATTCCTTTTACTTACCTAATAGTCTTTTTTAGCATTCTTAATCTAAGTAGCTTTAGAGATAAGCTTTTCTTAAAAGGTAGGAATTTCGCCCTTCTCCTATATAGCCTATTAAATCTTAGGTTATAACTTAGCAAGTAGCTAATAAAGTTATATAGCGTTATCCTATAGGTCTGAGTAGGGTATATTATCTTCTAACTCTTTTAAGTAGTTTATAAACTAGACTACACTCTGGCCTTCTTGCTGTTTAGTATTATAATATTACTAGTTATAATCTATCCCTTAATTAGTAGGGTCTTAGACCTAATTAACTAACTAGGACTTAAGTTCGCTAAATTTAAGGGGTGTAGTAAGTTTCTTCTTATAGCGTGTTTATAAACTCTTAATAGTGCCACGTAGGAAGGTAGAAGCAATTAGTATCTAATTATACTTATTAGAGTAACATTTTAGATCTAGCTAAAACTTAGTTTCGCATTAATAGATAAAACAATTATAGTTCTAGAGACTATTACTATTATACTTATTAGGTTCCTTTATACAGAATTTAGGTTTTTTTAACATTATAGTATAGTATAGTATTGCCCCTTTAAGTCCGCTTTATATCTAGGGTGCTTATACTTCTTCTAATTATCCTTACAATTATTCTTAATAGTCTTAATATACTTATCTTAATTATATCTCTAACTCCTTGATTTTTTTTATAGAGTCTCACACAGCAACCGCTCTAATAACTCTCTAGCAGTAATTATTCCTAAGGGTCTTAGAAGGTTAGATAGACTAGCTATAGCTTCCTAATCTACTCCTTTATAAGTAGAGGGGATATAATTCTCCAGGAAAACTCTACTAGCCTTTTATAATAAGGGCGTCGTTTTAGGGGGTAGGAAGGTATGGCCTATTATTATTAATTAATAACCGTACGTTTCTTCCATAAAGGATTAAGAGCGATTAGAATTATAAGAGGCTAGTTTAACCAGAACGTATAATTATTTAATTAATAGTATAGAATAAAAGTTATAGGTAAGTAAAAGGTAAGTTAAAGGTAGAATAAGCTGACGTATTAAAGGACAAATGCTTTCTAACCTCTTTTATTTAGAGACTAATTGCTAGTTCTTCTCTAGAGGAGAACTAGCTCCCTTTATAATCCTTCTAAGACACTAATAAAACCTTTACCCCTTATCTATCTAACTATATCTCCTCTAGGACATTGATAGAATATTAGTAAAACATTTATCTATCTTATCTAATATATACCTTTTAGGAGCGCCTATTATAGATATTTAAGGATTTCTAGAATTTGCAAACTTCTATTATTAATTTATTAACTTCTTCTTGGAAATTACTTAGCTATTAGTAGACCTAATAAAAAAACGTAAAATTTAAATAAACTGCTAGATATAAATAAGCTTTTAATAACTTAAAATATTTCTCTATAACTACTCTAATTCTTTCCTACTTTAACCCTAACCTTAAATATATTATTAAAATAGACTTGTCTAATTATACGCTAGGGGGAGTATTGTTATAATATAATAAGAACTAAGGAGTAGTCCGCGTGGGCCCAACAGGGATCCGAATCGGACGTTAAGCAATGAATAATAATAATATAATAAGAACTGCAAGCTATGTCTAGTAGCCTTTCTCTCTTAAAAACTTGCTCCTATTAAATTAAACTTTAAAATATATAATAAGGAGCTACTTGTAATTATTAGATGCTTTAAATAATAGCGTTCTAAGCTTAAAAGATTATTATTTCTAATACGCGTATTAACGGACTATAAGAACCTATAGTACTTTATAACTCTAAAGTAATTAATATAGCGTTAAATTCGTTAGACTAAATACCTCTCATAATTTAACTATAAAATTATATATTAACTAGGCAAACTTAATTAGAAGCCTAATATATTAATATAATAATTATAAAATCTACCTATAAACACTTTAGATAAATGGACTATAAATTAATTATAAACTTATTACCTCTTAAACGTTTTAAAAAAACTATATCCTATATTCCTAAATATAGAACTTAATAAAAATTAATTAGAAGTTAATAAATAGGAAATAGAAATTAATAAGCTAATAATATATAAATATAAGAATAATATATAGATAATAGATGGAATAAAAGCGATTTAAATAGGAAAATAATAGTATAAGGATATTATACTCGCTAAATATAAAATATAAAATAATTAATTATACTATTAATAAAGATAGTAGTTCCGAATTCCAACCCTTTATAATTAAGATACTTAAATTTATATATAACCTCCCTATAGTATGGCATTCTGGCCATATAAAGATCTATAAAATTGTTTAATAAGTATACTACTAGCCTATAATATATAACTATATACAAAAATACGTTTAAGTATATAGGATATACGTACGTAGGAAGACCTTTTATATAAAGAAGTAAGGAGTACTTTAACTATTACTAATTCCAATATAAAGATAGCGTAATATCTTAATTAACTTTATAGTTGACTTGCCTAATAGTAATAGGTTTATAAATATTATAGAAGTTATTAACCGCCTTATAAAATGCGATATATAATCCCTATAGACTTAATTAATATAATATTAGTAGCTAAATATTTTTTAAGCATATCTTTAAGCTCTATAGACTTCCTAACTTAATAATATCTAATTATAAAAGCTAGTTCGTTTTAGACTTTTAGTAAGCTCTATATAAATAATTAAGTATTTAAATACAACTCTTAATTATATTTTATCCAAAGATAGATAGTTAAACTAAAATTGCAAACGCAATTATAGAATAATACCTATAAATGTACTACTCCTACCTATAAGACGACTAGGAAAAATAGCTGCCTTTAGCTAAGTTTACTATAAATAATATAATAAATATATTAATAGGCGTAACGCTATTCTACGAAACCTATAGATAAAACCCTTAACTTAGATTTAAACTATAACCCAAAATTAATATAATAGGACTCACGATTAAATAGATCTAGTTAATTAATACGTATAACTTCACTAATTAAATAAAACAGTTAACGGAAATATTATAAAGTAAATTAATATATGCTTAAATAGTATATAAATAGTATATAAATAAAGAATAAGCTCCCGTATAGGACTTTAAGAAAGATAATATAGTTTACCTAAATATATAAAATCTATAGACTTAACGGCCCTTAAAGAAACTTAATTAGAAGTTTATAGGGCTATACTAAATTAAGAAGAAACTAAGCCCGTACGCCTATAAGCTTAAACTATTAACTAAGATAAAAATATACCTAATATTTTACGTAAGCTTATTATAACCTTTAAAGGATAATTTTATAACTTATAAAATGCCATTACTACCTTCTATAATTATTAATAATAGTAATAGTTCTTACTTTTGTTACGGACAGCTTAAGTACGATATTACAACTACTTGGAGAAGAGTTGGAAGAAGCTAGTTGGTTAATATAGGCACGGTCCAGGATGGAACCGGTAAAACCATATAATAAGGAATGGTAAGTAAGTCACATAACCTAAATATAGCGAACGTAGCGAACGTAGCGAACGTAGCGAACGTACTCACGTATACTATGTACACTACGTACCTCACATAGCGAAGGGATTTTTTAGGAGTATGGTTGTATATTAAAGGACCACAGTCCCTACCCAGATAGTTCTCTCTTTATAGTAAATCTCAGAATATAATTAGAGTTAATCTGTTAGGTAACCACTCTACTAGTTATTATTATGTTATTAACCTATTATTATCTACATTACCTAGCCCATTAATAAACCTACCGTAGTAACTACTATAAGGTTCTGTTATACATTCACTACCTAGTTATGGTATTAATAAAGTTAAACAATATGCTACCCAAAGCAGCAGTCATAACGTTATTAATGGCAGTAACTACCTTAGGCGGAGACACCAGTATAGCAGATACTAATTTATAGTTAATTACGCAAGGTTAGTTATAGGAAATAATTAATCACTTATAAGATAATAATATAATACTTAAAGAATGTATTAATAGAATTAGAGCAGTAAAGGTTAAGCTACCTTTAATTAAACAATTCTTAGGAGAGAAGTTAAAGCTTAAAGGATTTTTTACATAAATGCACTTTAAGGTTATACAAGAAGGAGCGAAGCTAGCAATATTATTAGATTAAGTAGTATACATAGAATTGTTCCTGTTAAAAAGGGCACTTAAGTGGTTTAAACCATATCTCACGGAAATATAGACAAATAGTATAATAACTACTAACTAAGACGTACAATATGTGTTTGCTAGTTAAAACGGGTTTATGGAAAGGTTAACACAGATATTTAGAGACCTAGAGGCATTAACTATAGCAGAATAAAAGCTTTAAAATCTAGCACAATGCACTTTAGTAATAGAGTATACAACGCAGTTTTAAACGCTAGCTATATAGGTTAAATGGAATAATAAGGCACTTATGGCATAGTATAAATAGAGACTTAAGGCTAAAGTCTAGGACGTAATTATTCTAATAGAAGATGTGGGCACTCTATAAAAACTAATAGATTAAGTAATAAAGATTAATAATAGGATTTACTAAAGGGAGCAGGCTAAGAGAGGCTAGGATAGAGTTCTACAGTTATATAAGGTATAAAGTACATATTAACAAATATAGAGTTAAAAAGCATGGTATGGCGCAGAGCTAATAGACCTAAGCAGTACTAAAAAGTCTAAGAGATAAATAAAGAAACTATATAAACCTAGAGGTTAAGGATCTAGTAATTAAAGGACTAAGGAGCAGAGGCTAAACTAGGGATCTTAAGAGCAGAAGGTGTTTAGGTAGACTCTATAGCAAAGTTAGTGGTTTAAAGATAGAGCTTACATAAATTACGGAAAATAAGGTCATTTTGCCAGAGACTGTAGAGGTGGTTAGAGTAACCATATAGTAAAGGGAATAAGACTAGCAGTAAAAGACATATATTTATAGAGGGACGATAGTGCACTGTAAGGAATAAAAGAATATTTAATTAACAGTTTTACGTTTTGTTACAATAATGTATGCTAAATTTATAAAGACGCTAAGTATAGCGCAAGCTATTAGCTGTAGGAGCCATTATTACTTAAGTTTAGAGAAACCAACAAACTAGCTTATAGAGCGGATATTAAAGATAATAAGTTTAATATAGGCGAAGTATTTACTAATAATAAGGCAATAAAGGCAGCTTACTAGGAGTATATAGACCTTAGAGAAATTAAAATAAAAGTAAAGACTAAGACCATTACAAAACAAGGTTTAGTAATGGGTATTATAACACTATTAGATATGGTATCTATTGCTTTATAAGACAATAGGAGTAATGTTTAGAAGAAACTAGGTAAGTAGACAACTGCTAGTGCCAGCTTATTACTTAATAAAGGTAAAAGGCTATAGGTCTAAGATTCTCAAAAAGAGATAAGGAAGGCTCTAGACTTATAAAACGTAATAAGGATAGCTTAGGAACCCATAATGGACGAAAACTAATGGGAAAGAGTAGTAACTTAGTTTAGTAATAAACAAATAAGTACAGGACGCAAGTTTAATAACTATAAGTTTAGGGAATAAATAAGAACATTAGTATTAGGGAACCAAGATTTCAAAGAATGAATGAGGTCCATAGTAATCCTAGAAAAACGTAGTGTTCTACCTAAAGGTTAAAAGGTTAATATGGCGATTAAGAAGCAAGACGACTTTAAAGATCCAGCTATAATGTTACGGCGCTGGTGGAAAACGGTAGATTATAGTAGACGTTATGGTAGACGCCGAGTCACGTAAGTCCACGTGACTAGAGGACCGCATAAAACTTTATACGGCGCTGCTATTCTTCTCCCTTCCTTTCTCTAGCTTTGGATCCTCGTTTATAGACTACCAATTATATAGGCTTGCGCGTCCCTTATACCGTGCTCGTGCCTTAATTAACTAAGTCGCTAATATTATCTAAAGCTTAACTACTCTTTCTTCCTGAGAAGGAACTTAAATATATCTATAAAGGACATAGAATAGGACCCCAAGGACATTACTAGGACTATAAGGATAGGACAGACCCCTAAGAACCAAAAGAACATAAACAGAACGCAAAACCTAAGAATAGGACACGCATGGACCAGAACCCCTAGAAAATAAACAAACACTAGAAATTACCTAATACCCCTACCACCACGCCAAGAAATACAGCAGCTGGCAAAGCCGCTGTAGGACCCGCAAATACCTCCAATAGTAAAACAGTCGCCGTCTCAACCTCCTAGGAAGAGCTTGCAGCAGCTAATGCCGAAATTAAACGGCTTTGAGAGCTGCTTAAAACTAGAGACACCCCTACACCTAGTAAAGAGTTATCAGACACCTAGAGACTTGCTATAGTCCTTAAGACCCTAGCCTAATATACAGCATTAGCATCATCGCGGTCTGTAAAGGTTACGGACCCCTTATTGCTTACAGATGGAACTGACCCTATATTTAATAATTGGAAGCTTTAACTGCAAGATAAGCTTAAAGTTAATATAGACTACTTCCCTACTACCTAAGCTAAAATGGCCTATGTCTTTGGCCGTACTGGTAGGAACGCACAGACGCATCTACGTCCATAATACGCCTAGGACTTGGCAGACCCCTTCCTCTCTAAAAAAGAGATGGTTAACTACCTATCTTTCATTTACGAGGACCCCTTTAAGACATAAAATGCCCGCCTTAATTATAAAGCTCTTAATATAAAGACAATAGAGACCTTTTTAGCCTTCTAGACCTACTTTTTATACCTAGCTGGCTAAGCCTAAATTCCCTATAAAGACCTAATACCAGACCTCTTTGATAAGCTTACCCTAGACCTACAGCGCGCCGTACTGCCAGTTTTTACTACTGTACAGACGCTAAAGGTACTTACGGACTACTGCCTAGCTATTAACTAAGGCCTTTGTTGAATTAAGGCATAATCTGAGCGGTATAAAGCTAGAAACTCTCTAAACTAGACTATAAGCACTTTATAAATAGCCTGTAACACCCTAGCACGATCTACAACTCTTATAGCACTAGCCGTACAGCCCGCCGTTAATTTAGCAGCTAACCATATAGCTAGTCCTACTGCGGGTCTAGCGTATACGTAGCCTATATACAACGACCCCCATAAATAGGCCTTTAGCAATTAAGAAGCTTGCTTCTTATACGGCTAGAAAGACCACTTTGCAAAGGATTACCAGATAAAGGTAAAAATAGGTAAGGTTCTGTTAATTTAGGAGGATAGTGCGGAGTTAGAAAAAGAGGAACCCTAGAGGAAGACTCCTCTTTAGGGTTAAAAGGGATTAATATATTATATATTAATCTAGGTCGGCTAGTTGGTGGAAGAAGCTATACTATCCCTTATACCTTATTCCGTAATAGATATCAAGTTTTAACCTTTGCTTTAGCTGACTTTGGAGTAAATGCCTTTACCTTAATAGACACCCAGTATGCTGTAAAGCTGGCTAACTTTTTAAATGTACCCTTTAAAGAACTGCCCAAACCAATTCCTATTCGCGGGTATAACGGATAAATAGGGCCACCTATTATAACTATCTTGCGAATTCACCTCCGCATTGACGGACAAAGGTAGTATAACGTCCCCTTTCTTATTACGGACCTTGGGAGCCACAATATAATTATAGGGAGAAAATAGCTAGCCTATTTAGGCTTACAGCTTAATGTATGGAATAGACGGCTTATCTGGCCTAAAACCCTACCCTTGACCCCTTCCTTTATAAAAGAAATTAGCATTACAATGGAAAACCTTATACGGCCTTAGATTAATACTATTTACTAGGCCGATGCTATGCGCAGAGACTAGGCCTTTAAGAAGGATGTACGTCTTAATCCTTAACGGATCCGTATACTACGCCGCCCCTAGACTGTATATATTACGCTATTCGCACCAGAGACCTAGGAAGTTAGTAGTAACCTAGCTAAGCCCCCTACAGAGAACCTAGGCCCTATGTAGCCCTAAAGGAAAACCAGGGATATTAGACGCCATACTAAGCTAATAGACAGGAAGGATAACTTATGGAAAATGGAATATAAGCTAAGGAAGACTATACACCCTATACTGTAAGATACGGCCCAATAAGCGTCCGTAAAGAAACCTACGGACCTCCCACTAGTTGATATCTGCTGTATTGGCGCTGTAGGATTCTACTAGAACTTGGTTTAGCCTGATATTGTTGCCTTTACAACTAGCCTATACGAAATTAATTAAATGCTTAAGGAAAAGGAAAGCGAGCTTAGCGGACAGGAAAGCGAGCTTATAGATAAGGAACTAGTAAAACAAAAACTGCCTAATTAACACTGGAAATTCAAGGACGTATTCTCTAAGGTAGCGTTAGATATACTTCCGCCTTACTAACTGTATGACCACAAGATCAAGATCGATTAAGGCAAGGGAAGCACCCTTAGCTTTAGCCCTCTCTACCTATAGTTTATCGCCGAATTGTAGGCCATAAAGCAGTACCTTATTGACAACCTTAATAAGGGCTTTATTGAGCCTAGCCAAGCCCCTTTTAACTCGCCTATTCTCTTTGCCAAAAAACTAAATGGAGGACTGCGCTTCTGTATTAACTACTATAAGCTAAATAACATAACCCGCAAGAACCGCTATCCACTACCCTTACTTGATAAGACTCTTGCCCGAATAAGTAGAGCTAGGGTCTTTATAAAGCTTAATATCCGCTAGGCCTTCTACTGAATTAGGATAGACCCTGGGTCTAAGGAGCTTATTATATTTTAAACCCGTTACGGAACGTACAAATATAAGGTACTCCCTTTTGGACTAACTAACGGACCAGCTACGTACCAGCGGTATATAAATAATGTACTCTTTAACTACCTTAATAACTTCTGTACGGCCTACTTAGATGACATTATAATTTACTCTAAGAATGAGCTGGAACACGAGAAGCACGTCTATAAAGTCCTATAATGGCTCCGTAAGGCTAGTCTCCAGGCCGATATTAAGAAGTTGGAATTTAGTGTTAAGCGTATAAAGTACCTAGGTTTTATTATTAGTATAGATAGAATTAAGGCCAACCTAGAGAAAACGGCCGTAATTAACTAGTGGACACCCCCACGGACTATAAAGGGGGTATAATTATTTTTAGGTTTCTATAACTTCTACTAACGCTTTATTAAGAACTATAGCAGGATCGCCCGGCCTCTTAACCGCCTTACTAGAAAAGACCAGCTATTTCACTTTAACACCATATATATACAGGCCTTTAATAAGCTTAAAAAGCGGCTGGTATCAGCTCCCCTACTTGCCCACTTTAACCTAGAATGGCCCTTAATGCTAGAAACTAATGCCTTAGACGGTGTAATAGCTGGTGTTTTTTCCTAGAAGTAACTAGACGGAGAATAGCACCCTATTGCATACTATTTAAAGACTATAATAGATGCTAAGCTAAACTACTATATCTATAACAAAGAAATGCTAGCTATTATCTCTAGCTTTTAGCACTGGTGTGTATAGCTAGAGGGGACCCCTAAGCCTATTAAGGTAGTTTTGGATTATAAGGCCCTGGAATACTTTATAATAACTAAGGCCCTTACGGCCTGCTAGGCACGCTAGGCGGATATCCTATCTTAGTTTAACTTCTTAATTATATATAGACCAGGCGCTACAAACCGTGCGGATGCTCTTACAAGGCGTAAATAGGACCTAGGTAACTAGGTGGCTATAAAGATCTTATTACGGACCTAGGCACTACTATAACCAGAGCACCTTAACCCCCGGATATAGGCAGAACTAAATACGGACCCTTCGGACGCTAAGATATGCCCTATTAACTCCACGGAACTTGACCTTATTAATAAACTGCTATAGGCAAACCGTATGGCCCCTTCTCTATAGGAGTGCCGCGAAAAGGTAAAGGATGCTACTAGCCCATGGTCCCTCAAAAACGGACTGCTTAAGTACCGGGAACGGCTAGTGGTGGCAGAGAAATAGAATTTACGGACTCGGCTTATCACCGAAGCACATACTTAGGTCTCTACGGCCTACCCCAGAAAAAATAAGACCTATAGAATTATTGGCAACCGCTACTACTAGCCCGGAATGGTTATAGATATTAACCGCTATATACAGAACTGCAACAACTGCCGTAGGTCTATAATTCCACGAGATAAGACCCTAGGGCTATTAAAGCCACTCCCAATACTAGAACGCCCCTGGCAGTATATCTCTATAGACTTCTACGAGTTACCTACAGACCGCGACGGATATAATATGGTTATAATCCTAGTTAACCGCTTTGGCAAGCGCCCGTTCTTAATCCCCTGTTATAAGAATATTAATGCTAAAGAGGCGGCCTAACTGTATATCCACTATGTCTACCAAATTTACGGACTATCAGATACTATTATATCCAACTATAGGCCGCAGTTTATATCAGCCTTCTAGAACGAGTTTACCTAGATCCTAGGTATTAGGCTAAAGCTCTCTACAGCATACCACCCCTAGACAGACGGTTAGACGGAGATTATAAATTAGTACTTGGACTAGAGACTCCAGCCCTTTATTAACTATTTTTAGGACAACTAGAGCGGACTACTACCTATAATAGACTACGCCCAGGCAACCCTACCCTATAACTCTACGGGGTTTGCACCTATTCAGCTAAAAATAGGATACTTACCCCGTACAAGCTTTAACTGGAAGAGACTGGAAGGACCACAGACCATACGCAAAAAACTATCTTATAAGGAAGCACAGCAGTATGCTAGACGCTTAGAAGAAGCATAAACAGTAGCCTACAAGAACCTAGAAAAGGCCCAGAAATTAATAGAATAGCAGGCAAATAAGCACAGGCGCGAGCCTAACTTTACCATAGGCGACAAGGTCTGGGTTACAACAAAGAACTAAAAAACAGAACGGCCTAGCCGTAAGCTAGACTATAAGATGGCAGGACCATATAAGATCCTTAATAAAGAAGGCAACTTATATAAGGTTAAACTCCCAGACTCAATTAAAGTCCACCCTGTTTTCTTACCAGATAAGCTATGGAAAGCTGCAAATAACCTACTACCTAGACAAAAGAATAAGCCTCCACTACCGATTTAAGTTAATGGCGACGACAAATGGGAAGTTAATAAAATACTAGCCTATAAACTAGTACGAGGAACGCTAAAATACCGTATCTAATAGAAAGGTTACAATCTAGACCCAACCTGGTACCCTGCCTAGAACTTTATAGGTTGCCCCCAGAAGCTTAAAGAATTCTATAACCAATACCCTAATAAGCCAGGACCCCCGAAGTATCTAGATAAGTAGATGGAGTGCTAGTATAGTGAAGATAATAAGCTACCTGTTGAGCATACAGATAAGAACACCCCACGGACATAATACGGACATATAAAGCCTGAGGGCAGGCTTTTTCAGAGGGGGGGGTAATGTTACGGCGCTAGTGGAAAACGGTAGATTATAGTAGACGTTATAGTAGACGCCGAGTCACGTAAGTCCACGTGACTAGAGGACCGCATAAAACTTCGCACGGCGCTGCTATTCTTCTCCCTTCCTTTCTCTAGCTTTGGATCCTCGTTTATAGACTACCAATTGTACAGGCTTGCGCGTCCCTCATGCTGTGCTCGTGCCTTGATTGACTAAGTCGCTAATATATAAGATATAGAAAACAAGAAACTATAGATAAGTTCAGATAGAGAATTATTGTATAGCAAGAGCAAAAACTAGACTAAAGATCTAGCATGCAAAGTCATATAAGGGATAGAGCACCTATATAAAGAGTTACTAATAGGCCTAGCGTAGGGATGCCTAAAGCAAAGTAGTTAGATAAACTGGAATAAAAAGAGGATCTAGACATCCCAACTAGATTTAAAAAAAGACATACTAAAGGATATTACAATATAGTAATAATAAGGTACTTTCTTATAGATAGACTATACACACTAAACCAGTTATACAAAAAGTGGTATAGGCAATAACACAACAATAAATGGAAAGACTTTTATATATAGCTAAATAAGAAAGTTGTCCAAGACCAACCCATTATAGAGAAACGCATAAGTTATATTAAAGGAGTATTAATTATAATGTTAAAGAACCTAGAAGAGGGGTTTAGGGACTAAAGAAGTAAGTAACAAATCTTAATACCTACAGCAGAGTTACTAGTGATTAGGTCAACTAGGTATAGATTTAAACTTAAAGATAAAGATAAGTTAAGAGTTAACCTAAGTTACCTAGCGCATTATATACTATTATAAATAGCTTATATGGATAATGTATATAATATATATAGAACACCTAAAAACAAGAACCGGAAATACCTAGTAAGAATATATTAGGCACCAGAAGAGAAACGGTTTAGAGATGCTAAGTATATACATAAATAGCACCTAGTAGAAGTATAGAGTTAAGGGGACCTTATACTTTAACTAAAAAGATTCCTTATAGAAGAATACCTAAACAGATAACAGTGGTAGGACTACCTAGAGAATACTTATCTATAGTATGTAGAGGACAAAAAGCAAACTAAGTATTAGCCTAAGTTGGACTAAGTACAAATAGGATCTAGCAGCCAATAGTTAGGAAAAGGGGAGGCGTATAGGACTAGAGAGAACCAGTATTAAAGCCTTAGACCTTTAAAGAAATTTAAGAACGGCACCTAAATTTATAAATTAAATAGTAAAATTAACAGTTCAAAGCATTAATAGATAGTGGAGCAATAAGGAACCACATATTACTAGTAGTAGTAAAAAGGATAGGGTTACCACATAGATAAAAGGAATACCTATATCTACTTACAACAATTTTAGGAGATTAGATAGCCTATAAAGGAGGTATTATTAATCTTAAAACAGGACCTATTTAGTTAACTATTAAAGGGAGACAAGTTAGAATATCTTTTAATATCCTACTATTAGGATAGGATAAGGTAATACTAGGAATGCCTTAGTTACAGGAATATAATCTAAGGGTTAATTAAGTTACAGGTTAGGTTAATATTAGAAATACTTAATAACGCAAAATATAACAGTAAACTAAGTTAGTATAGTACTAAGTCAGAGCAATATATAAAGAGACTAAGCGAGGCTTAAGTTATATAGTAAAAAGCTATAGTTACCAGAAAGTAAGAAGCTGTTAGAATATACAGCATAGGACTATAAAATAGAGTTAGAATTAGGAATAAGTCTAAAGTTCTTTCTAATCTATAAGCTTACTAAAACCAAGTTAGTAGCGCTTAAGGAGTTTATCCAGGAGAACTTACAAAAGGGATATATTAGACCATTGCAGTTATTAGTAAGATATCCAGTATTATTTATCCTAAAGAAAAACAGAAAACTTAGAATGTGCATTAACTATAGACAGTTAAATAACATTACCAGGAAGGATAGGTATTCTTTACCCTTAATTAGCGAAATCTAAGATAGGATAGGTAATGTAAAGATCTTTACAAAAATAGATCTAAGATAGGCGTACCATTAGATCTAAATTAAGGAAGGCAATAAATAGAAGGCAGCCTTTAGGTTTAAGGAAGGACTATATAAACTATTAGTTATGCAATTTAGGCTTATAAACATACTAGTAACATTCTAGAAGCGAATTAATAGTATATTAGGAGAATACCTTAATAAGTTTATTATAGTATATCTTAACAACATTATTATCTACTTAGTAAATAAGGAAGAACATAGAGAACATATTAAGTGGGTTTTAAAGAGACTACAAGAAGAATAGATACTAGTAGCAATTAAGAAATACAAGTTCTTTACTAAAAAGACTAATTTTATAGGATTTATTATTAAACTAGGACATATTAGCATGGACCTAAAGAAAGTTAAAGCTATAGTAAGTTAGTAAGAACTAGAGAATATTATACAGTTAAGATCATTTTTAGGGTTTTGCAACTACTATAGGAGGTTTATAGTATAGTAGTTAAAGAATATAGAGCTGTTTATAAGGCTTACAAAGAAAGAGGAACTATGGATATAGGGAACTAAGTAAAAGAAGTTGTTTAAGGAACTTAAGGAGTTGTTTACCTAGGAACTAATCTTTAAAATCTATTAACTAAAGTTAGAAATAGTTGTTAAGATAAACACATTAGACTTTGCACTAGGAGTATATTTACTATAGAAGTATTAGAACGCATAGCATCTAGTGGCATACTATAGTAGAAAGATAACACTATTAGAACTAAACTATAACATCTATAATAAGGAGTTATTAGGTATAGTTATAGCATTAAAGGAATAGAGAGCATTCTTACAAAACACAGAGAAACTATTTATGGTTAAAATGGACTATAAGAACCTTATAGGATTCCTAACAATAAAGGAACTCAACTAAAGATAGGTTAAATAGGCGGAAATGCTTATAGAATACCATTTTAAGATTTAGTATACTAAGGGTACAGATAACGCACAAGCAGATACTCTAAGCAGAAAGGCTAAACTATAAAATAATAAAAAGCTATTAGGGGCTTTATTGCGGAAGGACTTAGACAGATTAATTAGGTATAATTATCTAAAGATAGCAGTAATATAGAAAAGTTAGATCTATAAGTTACTATAGAGTAATTGGATATAGAAGATCTAAAAAGCATAGGTAGAGGATCTAAACTTAGAGTAGTATAAGAATAGAGAAGCTACTTATGTTCTAAAGGCAATTGTAAAGGAGTTTATAAAAGAGTTTTATAAGGGAATAATATAAGGACACAACGAAGCTATAGGCTTAGTATTAAGACTTTAAGAGGAGTATATTATTTAAGGAATCTAGGGACTAGCAAAATAAGTTATAAAGGAATGTCTAGATTACTAAAGAAATAAACCAATAAGGCATAAGCTGTATAGAGAGCTATAACCTGTTAAAATACTAGAAAGACCATGGGAGGTTATATTATAGGACTTTATTATTAAGTTACTAAAGTTAAGAGATCCTATTATAGAACAAGATCATAATGCAATCTTAATAATAGTAGATAAGCTAATAAAGTAGGGATACTTTATAGTATATATAAAAGAAATATTAGTAAAAGATATGGCTAGAATCTATATTAAAGAAGTATTTATAAGATATAGAGCACTAAGTAAAGTTATATTAGATAGAGATCTAAGATTTATAGTAGTATTTTAGGAAGTGTTTTTAGCAGAATAAGGGGTTTATATAGCAACATTAACAGCATATTATCCGTAAATAGATGGATAAATAGAAAGACTAAACTAGACACTAGAACAGTATCTAAGGCATTATATTAATTATATATAGAACAATTAAGTATTATTTTTACTAGTTATATAGTTTATATATAATGCAACACTACAGGAAAGAATGGGAATATTACTATTTAAGGCGAATTACGGATACAAGCTAAGAATATTATTATCGCCACATTAAGTAAAGAAAATAAGTAGCACAGCTAAGCAAAGAATGGAGACTTTAATAAATCTTTATGCAGACCTTAAAGAAACAGCTAAACTAGTATAAGAGTAAATAAAAAGGTACTATAATACTAAGAGATTTAAGGGACCAGATCTTAAGGAGGGGGATAAAGTGTAGCTACTATATAAAAAATTTAAAAGTTAACAACTAAGCAAGAAGTTAGACCATGTTAGACTAGGACCTTTTAAAATTACATAAAGAATTTTATTAGTTATATACAAGTTAAACCTACTAGCTAAAATAAAGATCTACCCTATATAGCACGTTGCAATACTAGAGCTAGTATATAGGAATATTAAACTACTAGTCTATAAAGCAGACATATATAGAGGATAAGAGGAAGATAAATAGTAAGTTTTAAAGATTGTTAGTTATAAGGACGTTAATAATAAAACGTAGTATAAGGTAAAGTGGATAGGCTATAGTAAGACTACTTAGGAACCACTAAGCAACCTAAAGAACGCTATAGGAAAGGTATAGGAGTATTAGAAGAGAACAGGTCAGGCAGCATTAATGAAGAAGGATTGCTAAAAAATAAGTTACTTAAGGGGGACCTAGGAAGAGCAACTACTATATTACTCAAAGTTGTTTTCTTCCTTAGAGATACTACTCGTTTATTACTAAGCTTAGCAAGACCCTACTTAACAAGTTTCTACTCCTTAGAACGGACCTTCTTATAAACTTTCTTAAGACAAGATAGGCGAGCCGAGGCCAAGAGACAAGCTTTAAAGAGGCGGCGCTTCTCTTCGCAAGTACGGTCCTTATTATCCCACAAATACTAAAGGTCGGTATAAGCTTGTAACAGCTCCCGTTCTAAAGAATTAGCGGCAAATTAAATACAAAACCCTAAGAGAAGTCAACAAGGGAACTTAAAGACTATTAAGAGTTATAGGACGCGCATATTTACCGTTAAACACTGAGCGAATATTATAACCAGAGCGTACGTTTAACTTAGTATACTTAGAATAAGAGGATAGTTAGTAACTAGAGGGTGTTATAATCGCAATATAAACCAACCTCTTCTCTAAGCAGCGAGAATAAGGACCCATTATAATACCGGTTAAAAGGATTAACACAACAGTACGGGCACAACGCTATAAGTTAGAAGAAGAAGAAACTTTAGGTATAATAAGTAAAAATATTAACCAGATTAACTAGACGGACATTACACCTCTAGTAAACGACTTAAAGATATTAGGAATTGTCTGTATAAGTAAAGGTTGTAAATAGTGTTACGCGCAGAGCGTATGCGGCAGGGGCCGTATAGCGTAGCGTAGGTCACCTGACCACCTACGGCCCGATAGATAGTCCGACCTCGGCCCCCCCTATTTAGGCACCGCGATCCTTACGATCCTCGGAGGGAGAAAGGAAGAAATCAATTGAGACCAAAAACCCCCCCCTACCGTGGTTCCAACAGGAATCTTTAAAGACGAAGATAAAGAGAAGGGAGATAGTGTTACGGACAGCTTAAATACAATATTACAACTACTTAGAGAAGAGTTAGAAGAAGCTAGTTGGTTAATATAGGCATAGTCTAGAATAGAACCAGTAGAACCATATAATAAGGAATAGTAAGCAAGTTATATAACCTAAATATAGCGAATATAGCGAACGTAGCGAACGTACTTATATACACTATATATACTACGTACCTTACATAGCAAAGGGATTTCTTAGAAGTATAGTTATATATTTAAAGGACCATAGTCCCTACCTAGATAGTTCTCTCTTTATAGTAAATCTCAGAATACAATTAGAGTTAATTTATTAGGCAACCACTCCACTAGTTATTATTACGTTGTTGACCTATTATTATCTATATTACCTAGCCTATTAACGAACCCACTATAGTAACTACTACAAGGTTCCGTTACAACTTTATTAACTTAATTAATAATATATAATAGAAAATACAATCTAAATAATTTAAACTTTTTATTAAGTAGGAAGGATATAAAATATAAACCTAGAAAGCCTATAACTAGATTAGGCCAATACACTTTCCTTAGTAAAAGAATTCTATAAGGACCATTCTTTATAGCCTACTTTAGCTAAATAGACGCGATATAAAGGTAAATAATTACCACCTAATATAAATATATAAAATATAATAGTAGGAGGCTTAAATTTAAAAAGAACTTAAAATATATTATAAGATATTAAAGAACTTTAACCGCTAGTTAAAGTTATTTAATTAGTTAGATTTGCCTTACCAAGACCTACTATAAAGATATTAGTTTGGCTTACTGCCTTAACTAAGCTAATAGCGATTTTCTATACCGGACATAAAAAATCCTAATTGGTTTATTTAATAATTAAAACTAGTAAAACCCTATACCGCTACCTAACGCGAAAATATAACACGTAATAAAATTATAAATTCTTAACTAAATTAAATTATTTTAAACCTTTGGCTAAATGGGGGTACTATAATAGGACTAGCCTAGTTATAGTAGGAATATCTTAATAAAACACTTAATAGATAAATTCTAAAGCTTTAACTAAATTCTACCAAATTCTACTAGCTTAATTAACTTCTACTAAGTTCTACTAAATTAATTAAATTCTACTAAAGTCCGTTAAAGACCGCATGCATATATGCATATATATTAATCACTAAGACCCCTAACTATTTAATTACGCAATTCTCTTATTATTTCTTTCTCTTCTTTATGCAATGTCTTATTCTCTATAAGAGCTATATGCCCTTAAATTTAGATAGAATTTATATTGTTCCTTTAAATCTTCTCCAAAGCCTTTTCGCGCCCTTATACTATAGGGTTCTTAATCTAGTCTTAGACTATAGTTTTAAATTTATCCTATAGTAGAGGACTTTTGTTCTTAGCGCCCAGCCGGCGATATACTAGTTAGGTAATTATCTTAACTTTTATAAGACCTTTAATGGCCTAGCGCGTACATCGCTCGCAGTTATAGTTGTCACGAAGTTCAAATAGATGAGTTCATTGATGAAATGGGTTGATTGATTGATGATCTTTTATCATGTCTTTTTAACCTTGATCTGACGTGTCTTCAGTGACATGTCTTCATGCACGTAACTCGTGCACGTGACCCACGCCTTTAGAGAATACAGATTATCTAACACACCCCCTTAGCTTTAAGCTCTTTAAGGTCAAAGCTAGCCACCTTCTTGTGTCCGTTAATAAGTTAATTAAACCGTAATCTCATCTAAATCCTTCCGTCTTGCTCTAATACTGTCCCTTAGGTCCTTTAGTTGCTTCTTCTTATCCAACTACTCCTTAATATCCACCATCCCAATTATATTAACAAAGCTTTAAAACCTCTACTTGGGTAGGGCCTTTATAAGTCCATTAGCGATTATCTCCTTTGTTACTATTTATTAAAATTATACTTATCTCATTACGTATTCCTAACATAGCCAGTATTAATAGATGTTAACGTGTCAGAGCTTCGTAATTAGCTTTGCCGTGTCTTCCGTAATCAGTTAGAGCGTCTGCATATTATCATATTTAATAATTAAGGGCTCGTTCAGGCGTAACGTTATTGCTTTAAACAGCCTACTAATAAAGATAGCTTCCTTTGCTATCTATAATAGGGCTAACAACTCGGCTTCTATGCTTAACATCGTCACTATACCCTACTTGTTTGCTCTCCAGGCAATCGGCCCCCCAAATAGCTTTATAATATATCCTTACGAGCTCTTTCTGTTGACGGAGTTGTTTGCAAATAATGCATCGCTAGCACAGATAAATAATTGCGCTTTACCTCTACCGTCTCTTCCGTCGTCTTATCCTTTATCGCGTATTCCTTTATCTCTCCCTCTACCGTTTGTTCCTTCCTTATCTCCTCTATAGTAGATTACTCTGCTCCTCGTGCTATATAGGTACTGGATTACTCTGTCTACCACTTAATAGTGCTCTTAGCTTAGGTTCTGATTGAACCTTACCAGCTATAATACTGTAAAAGCAATATCCGGACGCGTTATAGTGGCTACATAAAGTATTAAACCCATTTTTCTCTAATATAGCATCGTAGAAGCTGCTTCTCTTGGTAGGGACATAGGACGGACTAGTAGGTCTATATTAGGGGATAGAAGCGTCAGACAGATTAATCGGTAATTAGTAGGGAGGAGTTTAGATTCTGCTATAGAAGTGTCTAGAAGACGCCCTATAAGATCTATCTTATACTAATTAGCTATCTTCTCAATATAGGCTTTTTAGGATAGCTATAGGAGCCTCTAGCTACAATTGCGTAGCATATAGATTCCTAGGAACTATTTTAGCTCGCCAAGGATACTTATCTAGTATTCCTTATATAGCTCCTTAATTGCTTCTTAAGCTTTCTTCTCATCTATCTTTTAGTAGCAGAAGACAATATTATTAATATAGAAGAAGACGACTATTCCACCTTTTAGCATAATATACAGCTCTTAAGGTACCTCTTTAAAGCCCAATTTATTTAACAAGCTCATAAGATTCTTCTACCATAACAGTAGTAATCGTTGTAGTCCATATAAGGCTTTTCTTAAGCGCAGTACTTTGTCTGTCTTTCCTTTATTAAACCCTGGCGGTAGCTTCATATAGACAACCTCGTCGAGATCGCAATAGATAAATGCATTAACTATATCTATCTGTGTCGTCTCCAGGTTGAATTTTGCGGTGATTGCTATAAGGGTTTAGAAGGTTGTACTAGCTAATATAGTAGCTCTCGTAGGTAGGTCTCCTAGGGCCTATTAATTTCCGCATACTACTAAGCATGCCTTGCATTTCTGGAGAAATCCGTGCTTGTCTATCTTATAGACGAACACCTATATTAAGCTAAGAACCTACTGTCCCTTTACATACTTCTTATCTATTTCTTAAAACGACCTCATTTAATAATAGGATTGGAGGTGAGCTTATTAAGCCTCTTAAAACTAATCTCGAAGAGGGTGTGTATTAAGGTCCTTAATTAACTAAGGTGGCGGAGGTAAGTTCTTCCTGTGTAATCTAATATTACGTATTCTGCCTAATTTCAGCTTGCTGTCGTTAAGTTAACTATTAAGGTTGAACTTCCTTCCTACTATAAAGGCGCCTTAATAGGCTGAGGTGATCCTTTTGGTAACAAAGTCTTTAAACCTATTATTGCCGGCTTTCTTAAATAAGTCTTTGACCAAGTTATTAAACACCCCCTAAGTGTAAAACCCATCTCCTACTCAGTTAATAGTGTCCTGATTAGTATCTGACTTCGTAAAATACTTAACGTGAAAGGTATATAGAGATTCTTTGTCTTCTTCTATTAAAGGTGGCGTATAATACACGTCTTTAAGAGCTCTTGTAAGCTCAAGATCTACTAACTTATTAAAGGTTTAAATTAGCTCATCAACGTCGTCATCTTCCTCTTAAATTAACGGTTTAAATACTTTGTTATTATCTTCCAGAAGAACCTTGTTCTTAGTTAAGGTCTTAGGGAGTTAAATCTTCTTAATTAGCGTATCTAATTCGGCGTATAGATCCTTTAAGATGTCCGTTCACTTGCCGTTAAAGAACGTCTTTTTGTTAAAGATGATATCCCTAGTAGAGATAATAATACCTTTATACGGGATCCAGATCCTGTAGATATTGGTAGAGTTATAGCTAATAAGGTAGCCGATATGGGCTCGTGGATCTAGCTTGCTTAGTCTTTTCTTCTTTAGCTAGGCATCCAACGTCATCGCGTACGCCCTACAGCTATAGGCTTTTAGGTGCGCTAATTGTGGTTTTCTTGATCTCCCATTTGCTAGGTAGGTATGGAACCTTTTATATAGCGATTTCCATCCATTGCTTTCCCGTGGCGTTTAATCTCAAAGGTAGACTATACAGTTAACTATCTCGTTCCATAGGTTATGTGGTAAATTGGCAGCAATTCTTATTACACGTCCTTTCTTAATAATTACACCCCCTAAGCGTTCGGCGGTACCATTCTATACTTAGGTATGTAGCGCCAAAGGCTTAAAGGTAATCCCTTAGGTCTATAGCCATTTAAGGGTTCTCCTTCTCCCTAGCTTGTTATCTAATCTAATAGTGTTAACTTTAAGGTTATACCTCAGATAAATCTATTAGATAAAATCTTTAAGCACTTATAGTGTCTCCTTCTCTTTGCTATGCATTATTATAAAATACGGGAAGGTTCTTCCTAAGAAAGTGTTATAGATAAATATAACTTATATAAATCCAGTATGTGCTTCCTTAAGGTTAGTCTAGTTAATATAGAGGTTAAGATAAGGTTTATTAATATTCTATTTTAAGAACCTTTATAAGACCTAACGCTTAATTTTGGCGAGACTATAGTATTAACATTCCATTATCTTAAGGCCTTGAAGCTTAACTCCTAGGGCATTAATACCTAAATAATAAAGGCTTATAGGTCCTGGATAACCTAGACGCAGATGCCATAGTTATATATTACCTTTTACATCTAGGCGAATGTCTCTTAACAATGCTCTACGCTTCCATTAGCAGCGTAGCAGTTAGCTTATATTAAACGCTAATAGACTTCCTGGTTAGATATATTTAATAGTCTATTATCCGTAACATTCTTCCATTTAATATAGGATTGTATCGTCCTTCTAAACTAGAAGATTGTTGTTTCCTTTATTGTCCTAGAAGTACCCTTACTTTTAAAGTAGACAGAACGACACTAGATTCATATTAAAGTCCGTATAGAAGGCAACGTCCTTAAGACATAGGATTCCCTTACTCTTGTCTAGTTTTATAACTTGGATAATAATATCACTGTAACCTAGTATAGGCACTTCTAAGCTGCTAGCGGTAATATATTTGTGTCTTAGAGCTTTCCTAAAGTTATAAAAACGAGAGAGATTATTAAAGATATGTAGAGTGGTTCCTAAGTTAAGAATAGTTAATAGCTTTAGTGGATGGATTTAACCTATATAATACAATTCTAGGAATATCGCATTAGCTTCTCCCTTAATCTTAACTTCCTGGCTCTTATCCTGTTGTTATTAAGCCTCGTCTTCCTATTCTTTAAGTCTGATCTTCGCAACTTAGTTAGTGAGATTCTTATTCTTTTCTACCTTCTTTAGCACCCTTTTAATGCAAGCATCTCTGATTATAACTTCTTCGGGTCTCTTGTCTTTAAATAAATACTAATAGTCTCGAAGGGAATGTCCTTGTTTCTCACACGCTAAGCACATAGGTAGTAGCTTCTTATAGGACGTCTCTTCGTCTACTAGTAACCTAGCTCTCTTTAAGCGTCTAGTATATACTAAGGTTCCTTTCCCTAGACCTTTAGTAGTATTAGAGTAATCTATTATAGCTTGCTCTACGAAGTCTATATTAAAGGTACTCCCTCTTATAGTAGTATTAGCTTTCTTTAAGGGTATTCTAAGTCCTTCTTATAGCTCCTTTGCTACTCTGCGGTATTTGGAAGATCTTAACTTCTAAGGGTTATTTAACTCGGTAGTATACTTTACATAGTAGGCGTCGCTAAATGGTTGAATAACTTCTGCTAAATCTTATAGCCAGATTCTATTGGACATTTAAGGGATCTTATACTTCTCTCCTAGGGATATTACGTGTTCCCATTAATCTAGCTATTAGTTTAATTTTAACAACTATTTAAACCCCTTAAGGGCTTCCATGTACTAGTATTATACCTTCTTCCTAATAAATAATAAAGTAGGTTCTATATTCTCCTTTAGCCGAGATAGCCATTCTTTAACTATTAAGGAAGGGTTAAGTAGTAACTTCTTTTAAATTAATACTATGGACGTAATCTAGGTGCGGATCTGTTAAAAACAATCTTCCTATCTAAGGAAATACTTTATGTCCTAGTTATAGTATCGTCTGCTATTCTTGTACGCTTTCTGTTAATTCGTTAAGAGCTATGCATATAAGGTTGCATTCTTATTAAAATCTATAACCTTTGGAAGAGGTGGTTTTTCAAGTAGACCTTCTTAAGGTGCTTCTATAGCTGGGTTAACGTGGGCCTAAATTTGCTGATCTATAAGGGCTTGTAGTTGCCAGATCTATTGCTCCCAGTCTTCTAGTTTATTGAGGATGATCGTGGTCAACGAACTTGATATCGGTGGAGTCATTTTAACTGATAGGCAAAGGAGGATTTAAGATGGTATTTTTGTTGTCAGGATCGTCCTTGTCATCAGGGTCGTCCTATAACGATTGAGGTAGGATTTCTCGTGGAATCTCGTGGAATCTCGTGGAATCTCGTGGAAGGTTCGTGTCAGAATCGTCCTGCGACACTCAAGGTAGGATTTCTGTCAGAGTCTGCGTCCTGACGATGAGGTGTCAGAGTCTGACGATAAGGTAGAATTTCTTCAAATGATTGAGTAATGGCTGAATAGCTTCTTGAGTCGGCGGACCGGGCTCATAACTGTCACGAAGTTCAAATAGATGAGTTCATTGATGAAATGGGTTGATTGATTGATGATCTTTTATCGTGTCTTTTTGACCTTGATCTGACGTGTCTTCAGTGACGTGTCTTCGTGCACGTGACTCGTGCACGTGACCCACGCCTTTAGAGAATACAGATTATCTGACAATAGTTGGCGTTATTAACCTTAAATTAGTTCTTAACCGTAGCAATCCACCAGTTAAACTTCTATTAAGTAGTACTACTAATATTAGGTAGTAACTTCTTAACTAGGGCATTAAGATTTGTTTGACGTATACGCTTACTATATAACTTATATTCTTCGCTTAAGAGACAACAGAAGGGCTTTAAATTAATAATACTCTATAAGTTAGCTATTTTCTTAGCCAGCTTATCTAGCTCTTTTAGGTTAGCAGTATTTAGAAGGACGCTAGTAACCTTACTAAGCTCCTATTAAGCCTAGGTATATAAGCTAAACTAGTCTCTAGCGTTCGTAGATATCTAATTATCTTAAGATTTAGAAGGTGGCTTAGATATTACTAGTGTAGAGGTTTTGTCTGCACTAGATCCTAAGGCGTTTTGCCATTATATCGTGGGCGTATTACCGTCAAGTATAGGCGTCGATCTTGCCTTTAAAGGCATTATAGGAAAATTAAATTAGCTATTCTCCTAATAGGATTGGTAAGGATTTAAATATAAAGTAAGGATATAAATAGGGGGCTTAATAATGGAATAATAGAGTATATTATATAGATAGACAAATCTTTAAGGGGAAGGAGTCTAAGTGCAAGGTAAAGAAGGGTTTTCCCTAGGTATATATAGCGCATATACCTTATAGGCAAGTCGCATACAAGTCGCCTATACCTTATAGCTATATAACTATCCGCTTAGGTTTTATCTAACAAGTAGATATATTAGTATTACTATAATATAATAGGAATTATAGGTTTATAAGTATAATAGGATAAAAATAAATAGTAAAAAGAATTAAGGTATATATTTAGATATTACCTAACGCGTTAAAGGCTATAATAATAAATTTAATATTATTAATAAATAAATCTAGTAGTAAAACTGTAACGGGCGCTCCTGAAAGGTATATATCAAATAAAACAGATAAAGGTTTCACTAACATCCCACTAATGTCCTAGAGGAAACATGGTCAGACAGATAAGGGGCAAAGGGTTTTACTAGTATCTTAGAAGGATTATATAGGGAGCTGGTTCTCCTCTAGAGAAGAACTAGCAATTAGTCTTTAAATAGAAGAGTTTAGAAAGCATTTATCCTTTAATATATAAAGCTTATTCTACCTTTAACTTACCTTCTACTTACCTAAGACTCTTATTCTACACTATTAATTAGATAATTATATGTTCCAATTAGACTAGCCTCTTATAATTCTAATTACTTATAATCCTTTACAGAAGGAACGTATGGCTATTAATTAACAATAACGGGCCATACCTCCTTACCCCCTAAAACAATGCCCTTACTATAAGAGGCTGATAGAGTCTCCCTAGAGGAGCGCATCCCCTCTACTTATAAAGGAGTAGACTAGGAAGCTATAGCTGGTCTATCTAACCTTTTAAGACCCTTAGAAACAATTACTGCTAGGAAGTTATTAAAGCAGTTACTACGCGAGACCCTATAAAAGACAAAGGAGTTGGAGATACAATTAAGACAAGTATATTAAAACTACTAAGGACAATTATAAGGATAATTGGGAGAAGTATAGACACCCTAGACATAAAGCGGACTTAAAGGGGTAACGCCATACTACGCTATAATATTAGAAAAACCTAAATTCCGCATAAAGGAACCTAATAAGTATAATACATCGGGAAAATATTCGCAGGATAAGATTTAAGTAGACTTTGATTTTCGCGTTTCGCGTAATTAACATACAATTTGACTAACTCAACACGCAATTGACTAACTTAACACGCAATTTAACTAACTTAATATGCAATTAACTAACTTAACACGTAATTTAACTAACTTAATATATAATTAACTAACTTAACACGCAATTTAACTAACTTAATATATAATTAACTAACTTAACACGCAATTTAACTAACTTAATATGCAATTAACTAACTTAATACGCAATTTAACTAACTTAATATACAATTAACTAACTTAATATACAATTAACTAACTTAATATACAATTAACTAACTTAATATACAATTAACTAACTTAATATACAATTAACTAACTTAATATACAATTAACTA
>Ga0307507_10002728_pt1 | contig 36205 bp, 13 predicted proteins | sample 7_EM_MG_FD_207223 | JGI IMG/M metagenome (GOLD analysis project Ga0307507, IMG submission 207223) | Populus trichocarpa ectomycorrhiza microbial communities from riparian zone in the Pacific Northwest, United States - 7_EM | ecosystem: Host-associated > Plants > Roots > Unclassified | place...
TAGTAAAGGTATAGTACTTTATAAAGCTTAATATAGTTACCGCCTTTAATAAAATCTATATATATAAAGGAGATAAGAAGTATATAGCTTTTTATATATAATAGGGACTCTTTAAATACCTAGTAATACTATTTAGCATAAAGAACAGTCCTAGTACATTTTAGTAATATATTAATAATACGCTTTATAAATTCCTTAATATATTTGTTACCGTATATATTAATAATATCTTAATCTACTTATCCTTGCTTTTAGAATATTAAAAATATATTAGAATAGTACTTAAATGCCTATAAGATGCGGGCCTATAATATAATATTAAGAAATGCAAGTTTTACACGTCTAAAGTTATATACTTAGGCTTAATTATATCCTATAATAGAATTAAAATAGACCCTAAAAAAGTCGCTGCAATTATAAACTAGGAAAGCCCTAGTAATATATAAGATACTTAAGGATTTCTAAAATTTACAAATTTTTATTATTAATTTATTAACCACTTCTTAGAAATTTCCTAGCCATTAGTAAACCTAATAAGGAAGAATATAAAATTTAAATGGACCGCTAGATGCAAATAAGCTTTTAATAACTTAAAATATTGCTTTATAACTGCTCTAATTCTTACTTACTTTAACACTAACCTTAAATATACTGTTAAAACAGACTTATCTAATTATGTGCTAGGGGAAGTGTTATTACAATATAATAAGAATGGTAAGCTATGTCTAATAGCCTTTCTTTCCTAGAAACTTGCCCCTACTAAATTAAACTATAAGATATATAATAAGGAACTGCTTATAATTGTTAGATGCTTTAAATAATAGCATCCTAAGCTTAAAGGATTGTTATTCCTAATATATATATTAATAGACTATAAGAATTTACAGTACTTTATAACTATAAAGCAATTAATATAGCGCTAAATTTGTTGGGCTAAATACCTCTTATAATTTAACTTTAAAATTATATACTAACTGGGCAAACTTAATTAAAAGCCTAATATATTAATATAATAATTATAAGACCTACCTGCAAATGCTTTGGATAAATGGATTATAAATTAATTATAAATTTTACTACCTTCTAAACGTTTTAAAAAACTATATCCTATATTCTTAAATACGGAACTTAATAAAAATAAATTAGAAATTAATAAATAGGAAATAGAAATTAATAAGCTAATAGAATATAAATATAAGAATAATATATAGATAATAGATATAATGAACGTGATTTAAATAGGAAAATGATAGTATAAGGATATTATACTTGCTGAATACGAAATTTAAAATAATTAATTGTACTATTAATAAAAGATAGTAGTTCCAAATTCTAAACCTTTACAATTTAAAATACTTAAATTTATACACGATTCCCCTATAGTAGGGTATCCTAGCTATATAAAGACCTATAAGATTATTTAATAAGTATACTACTGGCCTATAATATATGACTATATATAAAAATACGTTTAAGCATATAGGATATACGTATATGGAAAGACCTTTTATGTAAAGAAGTAAGGAGTACTTTAACTGCTACCAATTCTGATATAAAGATAGCGCGACATCTTAATTAACTTTATAGTTAACTTGCCTAATGGTAATAGGTTTATAAATGTTATAGTAGTTATTAACTACCTTATAAAAATGCGATATATAATTCCTATAGACTTAATTAATGCAATATTAGTAGCTAAATGTTTTGTTAAGCACGTCTTTAAGCTATATAGACTTTTTAACTTAATAATATCTAACTATAGAAGCCAGTTTGTTTTAAACCTTTGGTAAGCTCTATATAAATAATTAAGTATTTAAATATAACTCTTCGCTGCATTTTATCTAGAGATAGATGGCTAAACTGAAATTATAAATGTAATTATATAACAATACTTATAAATATACTGCTCCTACCTATAAGATAACTGGGAAAAATGGCTGCCTTTAGCTAAGTATACCGCGAATAATATAATAAATATATTAATAGGCGTAACACCGTTTTACGCAACCTATAGATAAAACCCTTAACTTAGATTTAAGCTATAACCTAGTATTAATATAATAGGACCCATAATTAAACGGATCTAGTTAATTAATATATATAACTTTGCTAATTAAATAAAGTAGTTAACGGAACTATTACAAAGTAAATTAACATACACTTAAATATTATAGGAATGGCATATAAATAAAAGATAAGCTCCTGTATAGGACTTTAAGGAAGGTAATATAGTTTACCTAAATATACAAAACCTAAAGACTTAACGGCCCTTAAAGAAACTTAATTGGAAGTTTATAGACCTATACTAAATTAAGAAGAAACTAAGCCTATACGTCTATAAGCTTAAACTGCTAACTAAGATAAAAATATACCTAATGTTTTACGTAAGCTTGCTATAACCTTTAAGAGATAATCCTATAACTTATAAAATTCCACTACTACCTTCTATAATTATTAATAACGGCAACGGTTTGTACTTTATTAACTTAATTAATAATATATAATATTCAAGGATTTACAGGCCAGAAAGAAACATCACTGGTCTTTAGCGGATACCAGAGCCCCCCTATCGCAGTCGCAATAGAAATACCACAAGGATCACCTCTGTCGCCTATACTCTTCCTCTTCTTTGTAAGCAACCTGCTTAACACCTTCAAGGAAGGGGCGACCCAGGGGATAGGCTTCGTTGATGACATAAACCTAATTACATATGGGCCAACAGCCGCAGAGAACTGCAGGACACTAGAGAAAGCCTATAACACCTATATAGAATGGGCAAGACGACATAGAGTCCAATTCTTACCAGAGAAATACCAGCTAATCCATTTTATAAGAAAACGTAACCAATCTGCAGATCTTTAGCATATAATCTATATCTAAGGCTTTGGGGGTCAACCGGTTCAAGGCCTAAGGGTATTAGGAGTGTAGGTAGACAGCAAGCTCTGGTAGAGCGCATATACGGCACAAGCGGCCCGTAAGGGCTAAGTATAGTATATCGCCATATCTAGGATTGTTAATTTTACATGGGGTCTATACTTCCAGAGGTCACGCCTACTATATACAGCAGTTATCCAGCTAACCATAACGTATAGATCTAGCATTTGGGCCACTAGAGAAACCAAGAAAGGCCCCCCTAAATTACTCCTTAAACCACTCCAAAAGGTCTAAATAGCCTGCCTTAGGAGTATAACAGGTGGGTATAAGCGAACGGCCATAGTACTACTTAAGAAGGAAGCCAATATTCCCCCCCTATAACTATATATTGAAGCCGATGCAATGCAAAGGGTATAAAAGGAACGCAACTCTAACGTTATAAAGTATATTAAGACACGCCTAAACAAACTATAAAGGGACCCTAGGGTGCCCTATAGGAGAAGGAACCAACAACCCCAAAGTAGGGAAGATATATTAGGAAAATAGGTGGAGAAAGTAGAAGAAGAATAGTGCGGCGCTAGGGCCCAGGCCTATATAGAGAAGAAAGGGAGACGCGTAAAAGGCCAGTAAAGACAATAGCAAGGGAGAGAAAGGAGCCAAAGTAGAGTATAAAAGAGTACTGGAAAACCATCTACCGCAATATAATACTGGTTGGACTAATACTGGAGAGATGAATAGGAGTTAAAGGTATAGAGGTAGACTTAGGCAAGGGGAACCTAAGCCATAGCATAGGTAATACTATGGGGGGTAAATACCTAAGGGCTCTAAGAGGGCCTAATAAAGGCAGAAAATACAATGGCAACACTCTTAAGGATAGGAATAATAGGACTAAAAGATTGGCTTTACTGGGTAGGTGTCCTAGTAGGTAGCCTAAGGTGCGAATATAGCTGGCTAAGACAGACACCAAAACACGTAATACTGTTATGCCCCTTATACACCGGCCAAGAAGCAATGCTCTTAGCAGCTGGCATAGAAAACTATAATATACTGCTCTTAACATAGAAAGGCCTTAAGGCGGCTACCCGGTGGCTTATTAGCTAAAATATGCTAGACCAGTTCTAGGTTACAAAGGAAATAGCAATAAAAGGTAAAGGGGCGAGTAACAGGCGCCCCCTAATAACTCTACAGGAGTAGAGTATAGTGTATAATACTAGCGCGTCCGTAGGTTTATTACGGCAGTAGTAGTTCCCAAGGAGGTTAAAAAGTAAGGTAGTAGAGCACCACTGGTAACTTATAAGCGACTTATAAGCGAGCCCTAAAAGGCGGGGAGACGGATTATGGGGTTTTCTTAAATAGAGTTTTCTCCCCATATATATATAAGGAGTAGTCCGCGTGGGCCCAACAGGGATCCGAATCGGACGTTAAGCAATGAATAATAATAATAATATATAATAGAAAATACAATTTAAACAATTTAAACTACTTATTAAGTGGGAAGGATATAAAATATAAACTTGGGAAATATATAACTAGATTAAGGCTAATGCGCCTTCCTTAGTAAAATAATTCTATAAGGACCATCCTTTACGGCCTACTCTAGCTGAATAGACACAATATAAAGGTAAATAATTACTACCTAACGTAAATATACGAAACACAATAGTAGGAAACTTAAAATTAAAAAGAACTTAAAATATATTATAATGCTTATAACGCGGTTACGTAATATATAAGATATTAAGGAACTCCAACTAGTAGTTAAAGTTGTCTAATTAGTTAGATTTGCCTTGCTAAAACCTACTATAAAAATATTAGTTTAGCTTACCGCCTTAACTAAACTAATAGTAATTTTCCATGCCGGGCATAGAAAATCCTAATTAGTTTATTTAATAACTAAAACCGGCAGAATGCTATACTATTACTACCACTAATACAAATACATAAAAACGCGATAAGTAATAAGTCTTAACTAAAATTACATTATTTAAACCTTCGGCTAAAGGGGGGGTACTATAACAGGACTAGTCTAGTTACAGTAGGAATGTCTTAGTAAAACACTTAATAGATAAATTCTGACGCTTTAATTAAATTTAATTAAATTCTACCAAAATCCATCAAAAACCGCGTGCGTATATACGCATACATTAACCACCAAAACCCCTAACTATTTAATTTAAGATTCTTTCATTATTCCTTCTCTTTTTAATATAACATCTTATACTCTATAAGAGTTATATACCCTTAGATTTAGATAGAATTTATATTATTCCTTTAAATCTTCCCTAAAGCCTTTTTACGCCCTTATATAGGGAAATAAAAAAAGAGTAGCTTCTTTATACCTATATAACATCTTATAAGCTTATATATAGTCCAGTACCTACCTAAATTAAGACTTCTTTATACGCCCGCCACTAGAACTTAGACTAAAGAATAGGTTAATTCTAAGAGTTATTAACCTACTCTATAGTGTCCCAGAAGCTAGTAACCATTAGTTTAATATATACTACTATTACTACCTTAACAAGCTATAGATAAACTAACTAATATATAACCCCTACTTGTTATATATAACCAACAATAGCTTTAGGATTATAGGATTGCAGACTAATAATATACTATTCCTTATTAATAAAACCTTTATAGAGGCTAAAGAAGTTAGGCTTTAGGAGGTAAAGTTCCTAGTAAAAGAAAAAGAGAAGCTTATACTAAATACCCCAATTAAGTTTAATAGAGGCTACATTAAGTAAAAAAAGGACTTAATAACCCTTACTTAGGAACGTTAATGCTAGAACCTAAAGTTAATTACTATAAAGACTATAGACCTAACTAGCTCCAAAGGGGGGGTCTATAAGGTAGTTATACTAAAGGATTAGTACGTTGCTTAGAGGGTAAGAGGAGCCTATATTACCATAGTCTGCCAACTAAAAGCTGCCTTTAACCTCTTATTTATAGTATAGGTTATTAATCCAAAAGAGGAATATGCGAAGTAGCTTAATAAGCGGCTATAGTAGCAAATTAATAACCTCTTAAAAGGACTCTATTTTATACAACTTAATACTAGTAAAGACTCTCTTAAATTAATAATCTTTATAAACTTATTTTTTGTAAATAACCAGGACCTCTTATCCCAAATTAGCTTTATTATTATACTTATAAATAAAGACAATAAGGCCAATATCCTCTACTGGTTATCTATTAAATATAAGCGGGTTATATAAAGTGTCTTAGCATCTAAATTATATAGAATGGGCCACGGATTTAATACTAAAGCTATAATTAAAGCAATTATTAAGAAGATCCTATAACTTAAATAATTACCGCTTATCCTTTATACCAATTTAAAAACTCTATATAATTGCTTAGTTAAACTCAGGACAATATAAGAGAAACGACTTATAGTTAACCTAATATATCTATAATAATTATATAAAAGAAAAGAGATAGTAGAGATTAAATAGATTAACAGAGGCAGTAATTCTATAAACATTATAACAAAATTAAAGCCTTACTAGGTGTTAAAGGACCTAATTAATATAAATATAATTAAGCTATAGGTTACTAAGTAGGTAGAGAGAGGAGAAGACATAAAGATACAAGGATAGCCACTAAGGCGTTAGTAGTAAACGAGCCAATGACGATTTTCTATGCCTAGCATGGAAAATTGTAATTGGTCACTTTAGCGACATAGCAAAATTTGGCAGAATTTAGTAGAATATGGCAGAATTTGGCAGAATTTAGCAGGTGGCGCGCTTAAGCGCCGTTATAAAACTAAATGCCCCTAGTGTCTAAATAAGGTTTTGTAATATAGTTGCATATAATTACATAAGCTAAGCGAGCTTAGGAAATCCATTGTCTCGTTCCCAGACCTTCTTGCCAAGGCTTACTTGCCAAGCCGCTAGCCGCTTTTGGCAAGACCTTCGTTAGAAGGTCTGGTACACGGTTCGGATTTTTGTTAGTCCCGCGCGGGGTATTTGGGCCTATATACACCTACTTTAAGCCAAATTATCTCAACTTTCACAGCTCCCTAAGCTATTCCTAATGGCCAGAATTACCAAATCAAACCTGGTGAAAAAGACTACGTTGCCCGTTTTGCCCGATTCCAATTCGTTGTCTTATTATCGCGCCCGAAGCTTCTAAGTCGTAGCAGCCATACCCCTCGCACGACCACAGCCGCCCTCGTCTTACTGCAGCTAGAGTACCTAAACTTATAGGCTGGCTTTAAATAATAATTAAGGACTATTAGTAGGTATAGATTTGCTTTATAGAAGGGGGTAAGCTTTAGGTAGAGCCTTGTATAGAGCTTCGTATAGAGCTTCGTGTAGAGCTTCGCGCAGAGCTTCGGCAGAGCTTCGAGTAGAGCTTCGCGCAGAGCTTCGCGCAGAGCTTCGCGCAGAGCTTCCGCAGAGCTTCCGCAGAGCTTCCGCAGAGCTTCCTGCAGAGCTTCGTGTAGAGCTTCGTGCGGAGCTTCGTGCAGACGTATAGGCGTATAGACATGCATATTTATACTAGCAATTAATTGCAGAGTTTATAGAAATAATTATATATAGTTATTTATAAAGTTTATATATAGGCATTTATGTAGGTAATTAACAACAACAACTGCAATATAATTGCCTGCTAAAGAAACCGTTAAACCTAGCCTAATAGAGCTTCTATTAGCTCTAGAGGACTATATAAACCCTTCCTATTAATACCACACACCCTAATTTAGCGTAGAGGTATATATAGTATTTTCTAGTATATAGCCCCTAACCCTAATAACCCTAATTAAATAGTGCGCCTTTTAGAAATATATCCTTTAAACTATATAAGCCATAAAATAAACCTAGTAGGTACTATAGAAACGTCCTCTTAACGCAGATAAGGAGTACACTACTATGCTCCCCTTTCTTACTACTATAATTACAACCCTTTAAATAGCCTTTACTATATTAATAGAGCTTATTTAGACCTAAGAAACCTAGAAATAATATACCTAAGATATAAAGGTAATCCAAATAGATATTAGCGCCCTCTAAAGGGCTATAATAATAGCTATAAAGAACGGACCGATGTCCGCAGGTCCGCTGTTATGTATATATATTACTACTATTATACCTACAATGCCTTAAGCTATAATATAAGCTATCTATAAACCTATAGAAGTATATAAAATTACAATATATATAGGCAATGCTACTAACTATAAGGAGGCCTTAAAATAAAATATCTGAGCCTTAGTCTATAAGCTCTAAGCTATAGAACCCCTAAATATCTATAGGATATAGGCTATAAAGAAGCTATAGAGTGGTAATATTAGGATATATATTATAGATAAGGATATAAGAGATAGGCTGCTATAAGAAATAGGGGAGATAAAGGTCCTAAGGCGCTCTACTATACTAGCTATTCTGCTAGTACTAGTAGAGGTCTGTATAGTAACTATAAGCCTTACTATTTAGGGCCTAGAGGCTAAGTAGATAATAGAGGATATAATAAAGCAGAATTATACTATAGTAGGGCTTATAGTAGAGAGGCTAGTATAGAAAAGGCTAGGAAGAGTCCAAATGGAAAAAAAGGTTAAATTGTTGCTTATTATAGGCGTATAGTTAAAAGAGATAGTAAATACACTATTTAATTAGGACATGTTCCTAGGATAATACTATTACCTAGTTATAAGGTATAAGATAATATTCTTAGTAATATAGTGCTTTAAATGTTAGGGCTTTAACTATATAGCTAAGAGCTATAAAAGAGAGGCTAGATGTGGACACTACGCTAAGTAGTATAATACTAGTAATTATATAGGAGACCTACCTAAGAAGTATATTAACTATAAGGCAGACTATAAGGTATAGAGTAGGGTATATAGTATTAAGGGGACGTAGTAGGAGAAAGCTGTAATAATTAGGGCCTTTATACTAATATACTATGCTAGCGCCTATAAGGCGCCTATAAGCGGACAGTGATTATAATTATAGTATAAGATTATTACTAAAGAGGCCCTATAATAAGCTAAAAAAAAGAAAACTAAAGGAGACAACTATATAGGAGAACTTTATATAGGCAGAGGAGGGCCCTTAAAAGGATAGTTAACTATAGATTATTAATTACTTTAGAAGGAAAAAGGGCTAGAGGACCCTCTAATTAATACTCTAAATAGTGCTAAATAGTAGTATATACGCCCTAATTTAAGTCCTAGTAACCTAGAAGCCCCTATTAAGTATAGAGCTTAATATAAGGGTAGAAGTAGAAGCCTAGATTTAAAGAGAAGTATTTATAGGTACTAAAATTATATTATAAAGGAGTATATAAACACTAGAGGGCACTAACTTAGCTAACTTAAAGGCTAATATAGACCACTTATGCTAGAATACTAGAAACTACTTATAATTATATAGTATAATACTAACAATAGTAGGAATAGTATGCTGCTCTACTTCTTATAAAAGGTAGAGTAGGTAGACCCTTAGCTGGATATACTAGCTATTTAGGAGCTATAGTAGAAGAATTCAGGAAACATAATATATACTATAAAGTCCTACTACTTAGTATATGCGGGAGTTAGTAATATAGTAGTAAGATCTTTGATTAATGTCTGATACGGATCCTATCTAGGCCCACGCAGACTACTCCATACACAAGGGAAACTTATAAATTAACAGGAAGAAAACCCTATAAGCTACCTCAGTAGGATGAAAAACCCCTACTTTGCCATGTCCGTCCGTAGCAGCGGCCCTACGGGCCTACAGCTACGTCCTGTACTCCTTAGATGTTTAAACTCCTTAGGAACCACTGCTTCCTTCCTTAGCTTATCCAAACTAGGGTTCACTACGTCCTAGCTAGGCCTTGCCAATTAATTGCCGTATGCTATATGCTATATGCTTTATATTCCATATCTTAACTATCCCCTATGTGCTATCTCCTATAAACTATTGCCCTATACGCTATACCTCCCCCCCCCTAAGGCCTATTAAAGGCGTAAGGGGGATTCATCCGTTCTAACTACCGTGATACTAAGCAGCGAGATATATTGTATTGGGTATCTTTTATACCTAGGCCCTAGCTAGGCCCTTTTAAAGGGTCACCACTCCGTTAAAAGGAGATAAGGAAAACCGTAGGTCGCAATCCAGGCTGCTAGTAGTATTACGGCAGTAAAACGGCGAGTGACTGTATGCTCCGCGGGCGATCGCCCTAGGGGTTAGGAGGGGCCGTATATTTGCTTGTTTGTCCGTTCGCGTTCGTTCGTTTATCAATATAAGGTCATTAATGCTTTTAATTAGGGGTTGGGGGATGTTATTAAATGCTGTTATCCACGTTGGATTGTACAGGTGCCTAGTAGGGTAGTAGTAGCTGTTATTATGAAGGGGTACCATTAGCAGTGGTTTTCAAGATCTTACCATCCCATGTAAAAACTTTTCACTACCGCCTACAGCACTCACAACCACCACCACCAAGTCTACCAGTACGCTGTGCGACGTCTCTGCGTTAGCTCTGGGTCTGAACTTCAAAGACCTAGGTTCGTAGCCGTTACCACGTACAGGTGCAGAGTCCGTTTTCGACGGCCGAGTTAGTAATATAAAGGTCTGTTTTAATATAAATAAGTAGGCGCCTATATACTACTTAGTGGATATATATATAATTAAGCTAGAGGGCTGTAAGCGGGCTATCTAGATTTATAATGTTTATAACCCCTAATAGATAAATAATAGCCTTTATATGCTACTAGAGCTACTAAGGGCTAAAGGAGAATATATAATATTAGGAGATTTTAATCCACACTACCGTTTTTAGGGGGGTATATTAGTAATAAGTGTAGACAATATAGTAAATAACCTTATCTGTGCTATAGAAGCATCTGGCCTAAGCTTAGTTACTAAAGTAGGTATAGAGATATAGGTAAAAGGTATATTAAGAAGTATGCTGGACCTGGTATTTACCTCCTCCTAAATCACTAATAGGCTGTTATAGAGTTAAAGGTAGGGCTGCTAGTATATAAGGTCTAACTACCTTTTTATTACTATAGAGGTGGATATAAAAGCGCTAGAGAGGCCTTTATTACTTAGGAGACTGCTATAAAAGAAGGCTAATTAGAAGGTAGGCTCTAGCCTCTATATGGTTTCCTATATAATATAAGAGATATACTAAATATACTAGCGGAGGCTATATACTAGGTAATTAATAATACTATAGTAAAGATAGTACCTAATATATAGCCCTTACTATAAGCCTTTAAAATATAGTTAGAGGAATATATAGAGGAGGTAAAGAAAACTTAACATGCCTTCTAGGTGTAAAAGGCCTCTTAGTTAATGCCTGGCTAGATTAACTATAGAGTTATATATAATAAGAAGAAAAGGGTAATCTAGTAAGAGGCCAATAAGTTATATAGGTGGACTATTAAAAAGCTAATAAATAATCCTAAGAAGGTGTAAAGGATAGTAAAATGGGTATATATAGCAGATAGAAAGCTAAAGGCCCTACTATGGTTTTTTATTAGCAGACTAGGAGAAAAGACCCTATACTATAATAATAATAAGAAGGCTACTACCCTTATAGAGTAGTTCTTCCTACTACTTATAAAGGCAGACCTTAGTAATATACTAGGTTTTATATACCTAAAGCTATAAACTATAAAGGAAGAAGTTAAGAAGGAGAATATTATTATAGCTTTAAAGGGGCTTTCTTTTAATAAAGCCCTAGGCCTAAAGAAGATAACTTATTAATTCCTTAAGATATATAGAGAATAGCTAGCCCTAGTACTGGCTAAACTCTTTAGCAGCTATATAGTAATTTAATATTACCTAAAGTCATTTAAAGACTCTATTATAATAGTCCTCTAAAATTATATAAGCTGTTCTATACTATAGCAAAGGCCTACTAGCTAATTGTGCTGTTTAATACTATTAGGAAGCTACTTAAGAGAATAGTAGCTAGCTAAATAGAAGTAAGGCTAGGGCGCTTAATATAGATAGTGCTAGAGTTACTAACCTAATAGGTATATATCATGGAGGAGTAACCTAAACTTAGTAGCCTTACTACTTAGCCTTAATATTTTTAGAGAATTTAACTAAGTCTTTTATAAAAGAATAATCTATAATATAAAGGCCTAGGTTATACCCTATTAGATAATATAGTTTATAAAGTCCTTCCTTAAGGATTAAATAATAAGGCTCTTAATTAGAGGCTATATAGTATAAATAATATAAATAAACACCAGTATACCCTAGGACTTAGCGCTATTGCTAATTCTAATTCTTTTCTTTATCTATATACTTCCACTAGTGCTATAAGGGGGCACTACTATAGCATTTAGGTTTATTAATAACTTAAATATATTAATATATAGTAAGACTATAAAAGAGAACAATAGAACCCTAAAAAGGGTATATAAAGTATATATAGTATAGGCATGCCAGTATAGGGTAGTATTTTCCCCTAAAAAGTATTACTTTATTTACTTTATAAGGAGCTATAAAAAGTTTAATATAAAGGCTATAGTTAATATATATAGCTTTATAGAAGGCCTAGTTAGTAACCTATATATACTAGGGGTATAAGTTAACTTAAAGCTTAAATAGGGGCTATATATTAACATTATTAAGGCAAAATAGTTACCTAAATAGCCGCACTAACCTAGCTTACAGCCTTTACTTAGGGCGCCTCTTTTTAAAAGTATAGATAGTATACTCCGTTATAGTCTAGCTGGCAATCTTATATAGATATAGCACTTAGTATTTACTACTAGAGTAGATAAAGCCTAAAGAGATAAGTAAAACTAAGCTATACTAGCTAGGTATAGTCCAAAACCTATACCTCTGTACTATTGCGAGGGTATAAAAATTAATACTAATAGTAGTACTAGAATATAAGATAGGGTTTCTGCTTCTCTAAATACACCTTAAGGAGTTAATTATAGCCTATATAGAGAGGATATAAAAAGGACTAGTAAGAGTATATTAAAAGGGAGTGTAATACTATATAGGCAATAATAGCCTACTAGCTTTAGCCTAGAATAAAGCTATTAATATAGCCTACTAGATAGAATAAGCTTAAGAAGATAGTAGCTACTATTTTAGGAATAAATATAAAGCTAATAGACCTATTTAAAGTATAGTATAGAAAGGGTAAAAGGGCTAGGTATAAGAGGTGTTTAAAAAGTAGTGGAAAAGGGAGTAGGAAAAGTACTAAAGTATACTTACCCACTATATAACAGTCTAGGCTAAGCTATAGAGTAAGAAGATTTTTAAATGCTATATAAGGCTTACTAAGATAAAGAGTATAATTAATATACTGCTTAGAACTAAGTATATAGGGCTTAATAGATACCTCTACTAATAAAGAGTGTAACGGAACCTTGTAATAGGAACTACGGTAGGTCCTATTATTGGGCTAGGTATATAGGTAAGAATAAAACAACAACGTAATAATAACTGGTGGAGTAGTTGCCCAACAGATTAACTCCAATTATATTCTAAGATTCACTACAAGGAGAGAACTATCTACGGTAGGGACTGAGGTCCTTTAAATACACAACCATACTCCTAAGAAATCCTCTCTTGTACATAAGGTATGTGTTGTCTATATTAAACATAATATCCCTTTTATTTAACATAGTTAATATATTTAACACCATGTGACCTCAGTTACCATTTCTTGTTATATAGTTCCACCAGATCTATCCTAGACTATACCTATATTAACTAACTAGCTTCCACCAACTCTTCTCTAAGTAGTTATAATATTATACTTAAAGCGTCCGTAATACTATCTCCCTCCTTTTTATCTTCGTCCTTAAAGATTCCTAACATCTCCAAGTCGTCCACTAGAGGTGTGATATCCGTTTAATTAGTCTAGTTAACATCCTTGCTTATTATACCTAAAGCTTCTTCTTCTCTTTCCTGGGTTAAGTGTTGCCTTTATATAGTTTCCTCCATACTATCGCTAGGCGAGGTAATGGCGATCCCTTACTCTTATTGCGCTAAAGAGGGGTTAGTATGCGTTGCGCTAGCGAGTCCTTCGTCCTAATAACCCTCCTCTTGCTCTAAGTGTACTAAAGCAAACATTTAATCGTTCTGTAATGTTCGCTCTGTTTCTAATGCTAAGTATACGCGTCTTATAACTCTTAACAGTCTTCTAGTTCCCTAAGTAACTTATTATAAGGTCTTGTGTTTAATTTACTACTGTAAAGCTTGACAGTAAGCTGGCCTCCGCGCTACTTAAGGTTTAATATGCCTTAGAAGAATCCGCACGCGTCCTTAAAGCTTAATATTTAGCTTATGCTTATCTTTAACATCTTAAACGTGTTTATAAGAAGGTCTATTCTAAGAAGTAGAAGCTTGTTTAATAGGGTTTATTTAAGCTGGGTAATAAAAGGACTAGCCCTTCTCCTACAAGGGAAACAACTCTAAGTAGCTTAGCAATTGCTCCTTTTAGGTCCCCCTTAGGTAACTTATTTTTTGGCAATCCTTTCTTATTAATATTGCCTAACCTGCTTTCTTTTAATACTCCTATACCTTTCCTATAGCATTCTCTAGGTTGCTTAGTGGTTCCTAGGTAGTCTCCTTATAGCCTATCCACTTTACTTTATACCACGTTTTGTCCTCTACGTCCTCGTGACTAATAATCTTCAAAACTTACTATTTGTCTTCCTCTTATCCTCTATACATATCTACCTTATAGACTGGTGGCTTAACATTCCCGTATACTGGCTCTAGCATTGCAATATATTGTATAGGGTAGATCTTTATTTTGGCTAGTAGGTTCAATTTATACGTAACTAATAAAATTCTTTACTTAATTTTAAAAGGTCTTAGTCTAATATAGTCCAACTTCTTACTTAGTCGTCAACTCTTAAAATTTTTGTATAATAGCCATACTTTATCTCCCTCCTTAAGATCTGGTCCCTCAGATCTTTTAGTATTATAGTACTTTTTCATTCGTTCTTGTACTAGTTTAGCTGTTTCTATAAGGTCTGTATAAAGATTTATTAACGTCTCCATTCTTTACTTAACTGTGCTACTCGTCCTTTTTGCTTAATATAGCGATAGCGATGTTCTTAGCTTATACCCGTAATTTGCCTTAAATAGTAATATCCCCATTCCTTCTTGTGGTGTTGTATTGTATGCAAACTATATAACTGGTAATAACAATACCTAATTATTCTGTGCGTGGTTAATATAATGCCTTAGATACTGCTCTAGTGTCTAGTTTAGTCTTTCCGTTTATCCATCTGTCTGCAGATAATATACTATAGATATTACTGCGCGAACTCCTTATTCTGCCAGAAACACTTCCTAAAATGCTGCTATAAATCTTGGATTTTTATCTAATATAATCTTGTCTAGTGCTCTATATCTTGTAAATACTTTCTTTATATAGATTCTAGCGACATCTTCTACTAATATCTCTTTAGTGCACGCTATAAAGTATCCCTACTTTGTTAGCTTGTCCACTATTACTAAGATTATGTTATAATCTTATCCTGTAATAGAATCTCTTAACTTTAGTAACTTAATAATAAAGTCCTATAATATAACTTCCCATAGTCTTCCTGGTATTTTAATAGGTTATAGCCCTCTATATGGCTTATGCCTTATTAGTTTGTTTCTTTAGTAATCTAGACATTTCTTTATAACTTATCTTACTAGTCCCCAGATTCCTTAAATAATGTACTCTTTTTAAAGTCTTAATACTAAGCCTATAGCTCTGTTATGTCCTTATATTATTTCTTTGTGGAATTCCTTAATAAATTCTTCTATAATAGACTTAGGCACATACGTTACTTCTCTATTTTTATATTACTCTAAGTCTGGATCCTCTATTTATACTTCTTAGATCTTCTATATCTAATTACTCTCTAGTAATTTATAGATCTGACTTTCTTTAGTTGCTACAATCTTTGGATAATTATACTTAATTAATCTGTCTTAATCCTTTTGCAACAAAGCTCCTAATAGCTTTTTATCACTTTATAATTTAGCCCTTCTGCCTAGAGCATCTGCTCGTGCATTGTCTATACCTTTAGTATACTAAATTTTAAAATGGTATTTTATAAGCATTTCCGCCCATCTAACCTATCTTTAATTGAGTTTCTTTATTATTAGGAATCCTATAAGGTTCTTATAGTCTGTCTTAACTATAAATGGTTTCTCTATGCCTTATAAGAATGCTCTCTATTTTTTAAGTACTATAACTATACCTAACAACTCCTTGTTGTAGATGTTATAGTTTAACTCTAGTAGTGTTATCTTTTAACTATAGTATGCTACTGGGTGCCATCCATCCTAATATTTCTATATAAAGTATGCCCCTAGTGTAAAGTCTAATGCATCCGTTTCTATAACCGTCTCTAGACCTGGTTAATAGATCTTAAGAACTAGCTCCTAGGTAAACAACTCTTTAATTCTCTTAAACAGTTCTTATTACTTCTTTTCCCATACCTACAGTTCCTCTCTCTTTATTAACCGCGTAAGTGGCTTAATGTCCTATAACCATTACGCTATAAACCTTCTATAGTAATTGCAAAACCCTAGAAACGATCTTAACCGCATAACATTCTCTGGTTCCTGCCAATTTACTATAACCTTAATCTTTTTTAGATCTATACTAAGTTGGCCTAGTTTAATAATAAATCCAACAAAATTAGTTTTCTTTGTAAAGAACTTATATTTCTTAATTGCTACTAGCATCTGTTTTTCTTATAGTCTCTTTAAGACCCACTTAACGTATTTTCCGTATTCTTCCTTACTCTCTAAGTAGATAATAATGTCGTTAAGGTATACTATAACAAATTCATCTAGGTGTTCTTCTAACACACTATTAATTCGCTTCTAGAACGTTACTAGTGCGTTTATAAGTCTAAATTACATAACTAATGGCTTATATAGTCCTTCCTTTGACCTAAAGGCTGCCTTCTATTTATCGCCTTCCTTAATCCTAATCTAATAGTATGCCCACCTCAGATCTATCTTTATAAAGATCTTTGCGTTGCCTATCCTATCTTAGATTTCACTAATTAAGGGTAAAGGATACCTATCCTTCCTAGTAATGCTGTTTAACTGTCTATAGTCTATACACATCCTAAGTTTTCCGTTTTTCTTTAGGATAAACAGTACTGGATATCCCGCTAATAACTATAATGGTCTAATATATCCCTTACATAAGTTCTTCTAGATAAACTCCTTAAGCGCTACTAACTCTGTTTCAGTAAGCTTATAGATTAGAAAGAACTTTAGACTTATTCCCTCTTCTAATTCTATCTTATGGTCCCATACTGTATACTCTAATAGCTTTTCACTTTCTAGTAACCATAACTTTTTACTATACTTGTGGTATCTCTTTAGTACATAACTTAAGCCTCACTCAGTCTCTTTATATATCGCTCCGACTTAGTACCATACCAACTTGGTTTACTGTCGCACTTTACGCCGTTAAGTATCCTTAATATTAACCTAACCTATAACCCAATCAATCTTTAGATTGTACTCCTATAACCAAGGCCAAGAAGGAACACCAAAAGCGAGATCCGACCCATACTGTCCTATAGGGGTTCCTTTCCGTCTTATCTTGTCCGTACGGTCAAGCTGAGAATAAAGATCTCGTCTGTTACTAATGCAGCGGCGTTATGTTGTGGCTAGAGGGCGCTTTTAAATACGTTGTCCTTGACGCCATCAGAACAGCAGAGTTTTCGCGGGTTTTGGCGCTCGTCAATAATATAAGGCAACTTATTAAGAACAGAGGAATGGTCTTAAAAACTACCCAACGTCTCTCTACCTAGGCGCCGACCTAGGGCCACAAGCTAGCGCTTGCATTTGCTGGTGGAAGCAATAGGAATCTAAGGAGATAATAGGGCACCTCTATACTTGTTCCACTCTGAGACTATACCTACAGCAAGGGCACAGGAAGAATCTTAACACCGTTAACTATATTTAGCGACGTTAATCCTCCCTTTCTACGCAGCGGCGTTAACCTTTCTTTAGGTGGCGACGTTAATCTAGAACAGACCAAGAAAGAGCTAGGGGCACCCTTCTCTAGGCGGCAACGTTAATCCAGAATAGACTAAGAAAGAGCTAGGACGAACCTGTATAGGCAGGCTGGAACGGACTTAGATATAGGTGTTGGTTAAGATGGAAGGACAACAAGTTTGGTTAGTAGGCGGCTGAGGGACAGTAGCTGCGCGGCGTTGAGTTATTATAGGCCCACGCCTACAAGACACAGTCGGCCTGTCGTTGTAAGAGCGTCATAGGTAACGCAAAGCAGCCAACGGCTGTGGGGCGTGGTATACAATGGCAGTGACGGACGACTCTAGGAACCTTACCCCTTTACTAGGCTCTAACTCCTAGTGGACCTGTCTTAAAGGAAGGATCAATACCTTGTCAACAACACTGTCTGTATAGCCCAAAAGGACGGATGCGCGTGTCGGTCTATTTAGGCAGGGGCAGGCTGTAGGGATAGGCTTATAGAGCAAATCAGGTGCACATGGGTAGGAGCTGGCTTTGTCCACCAGCTGCTGCGTTAACCGTGGCAAGGAACTGGGCAAGCAGTTCAGGCAAACTTGCTGTGTATAGTAGTTTTATAATGCATATGTATTCTAGCCGGAACGCCAGGGACAAGCAAGGCCACGCCTTATAAGGGGCATAGCCTACAGGAAATAAATCAGGTCGAAAGAAAGACCTGGGCACAAGTAGTCGGCCAGAAGTACTGGCCAAAGAATGAATCAGAGTTGGCCAAGGCTAACAAGAAGGGACCAGTGTAGACAAAACCGGCACGGGACCTACGCGTGTTCCTTAGGTTTGGAGAGAACATCTTAGATAAAGTGGTCACGGACCGGAAGATTAGGGAAGTAATAGGAGACTCTAAAGGGATTTAAGGAGTCAGCAGAACTAATAGAGCACTAGCAGTAGCTTGTAAAGGGCCTATGTAGCAAGGTAGACTATTGGAAAAGAGGGAAGAAATCATCTAAGTAATAGGGTGCACTGGGATGGAAATAGCTAAGAAGTGGGACAAGTTCCTAGTTAGGAATATTTCTAAGACAAGAATAATAGACGGGCGGAGCGTAGAGATAAACGCCGCTAATACTAAACTAGAAATAAGGCTGAGGCATAAGGAAGCACTAAAGAAGGTACTAATAGTGCTAAGCAGAGGGGATAAGAGTATATGTGGAATCATATACTACTTCAGCGAAGGAAAAGGCCCTGGTATGTATGTTAGGCTATTTAGAGGCCAGACAGGACTGGTTAAAGTGGGGGAGAGAGGGAGACCAAGACTGTGTAAAAACTGCCTTATATACCACCTCGGCCTCTGCCGCAAGGAGAAAAAATGCATAAAGTACAGAGGAGGGTACCATAAGGAGTGCCTAAATAAGGAGAAATGTGCCAGGTGCTTCTCTAGGAATTATAAGTGGGATAACCAGTCCTGCCCGCTCTGACCAAGGAAGACGGCGCAAGGATGGGAATACCACAATGGATGGACTGTAGCTGAAAGAAGGTATTAGAATATTGAGGTAGGTAAGCGAGCGGATAAGCTTGCCTAGGAGAAAGGAGAAAAGAATACTTAGTAATAGAGTACACTATACTAAGCGGGAACATAGGGAAGGGGGTAGCAGCACAGGAGTTACTGCTGCAGACTGGGGAGGAGAGGAAAGTAACTGTGGTGTTCGTCTAAGAACCTAGGCTGTATAACCTAAGCAGGAAAACAACGAAGACGCATCTAGTGTATAATGTGTTTGAACCTGTATAAGACTAGACAAAAGAGGTACTGAGAACCTTAACGTTCATCAGAAAAGACGTTGTTGTGCACTTAGTTAACTAGACCAACAGAGACGTAACAATAATAATGCTAAAAAACGGCCTGTATATGCATAACGTGTATAGACCAGTAGAAGACGGAAGCAGTGGACCCGTAATAAGGAGGGTAACGGCAATCCCCACAATAAAAAATCAGGTGGTAGCTAGAGACTTTAATAAGGCAGGGCTCCGGACTGTAATAGAAAAAGGAGGTCCAGCTAGTTACAGCGAGATAATGGAGTAGACACTTAGCAGCTAGCCAGTGCTAAATAACATAAATGTTCTAATAAGGAAAGGGAGGACGCTAGACTTTGCGATATTAAGCATCCCAGGAGCAGCTGTGTGGGTGGACTACAAGGCTAACTGCAGCTTGGATTACTTACCACTATAGATTACAGTACCTAAACCTAAGCCAGTTAGGGAGAGGGAAGTAGACATAAGGAGGGTTAACCTGGAAAAGTTTGTAAAATCCTATGGGAAATTCGTAGCTATAGAAGGGATAATACTAGAAGTAGAGGCAAGGGAGTTCTAGGAATACCTAAGTTAAATAACTAAAGAAGCCGGGAGAAAGAAATCTAGAGGAATAGTACTGGCTCCTTGGTGGAATAATAAACTTAGAGAGGCTAAGAAGGAGTACATCCACGCAAAGAAATCATAGTTGGCCGAAGTGGGACCGACCAGAGCACTTGTAAACCTGAGGAAGAAGCTAAAGAGAGCCAAAAAAGAGTATTGGCTGAAGTAGATAGAAGGAGCCACCACTACAAGCAAAGTGTGGAGAATCGTAGGGTGGAGGAATAAGGTGGGGTTATTCCAAGCGCCTAGGCTAAAGGGGTATAAAGAGAAACTGGTAGAAAAGCAAATTACTAAGATAATAAGAATGCTCCTTATGTATAAAAGCAATATAAGAGAAGAGGTTAAAATAGGCAACCAGAGTAAGGTATGGGAGCCACTAACGGAATAGGAGGTTGAGAGGGCAACGGTAAAGGTTAATATGATGGCACCTAGGGTGGACGGGATTACAGTACCGGTACTAAAGGTGGTGTGGGATAAGGAGGGTACTAAAATCTATAGAATGTTCAACGGAGTCCTAGTAAGAGGGGTGCACCCCTTTAAGGAAGCTGAGGTGGTCCTGCTATAGAAAGCAGGAAGGGACCTAAGCATAGTAAAGGGGTGGAGGCCTATTTCCCTGCTATTAGTGCTAGGAAAGGGACTGGAGAGAGCCGTGGCCATAAGGCTAGGACGGTAAGGCCTTAAGGAAGGATAGTTTAGGAACCTCTAAGCAGGAGGGATCCTGGGAAGATTAGCAGTTAACCTAGTAAGGTGTGTCCTACACTAGGTTAACAAAGAAAGAAAATAAGGATAATGCACTGCGATGGTTTTAATAAACGTAAAGGGCGCCTTTAACGGAGTCCGGCCGGAAAAATTATACCAGAGTATGGTTAAGATGGGGGTACTAGGTTACGTGGCGGCCTAGGCGGCAGATATATGTAGAGGGAGACTCGCCTTTCTAAGGCGAGGGCAAGACAAAGGGAACCCACTAGAAGTGGACAACGGGATCCTATAAGGATCACTAGCATCACCAGTACTGTTCGCAATCCTGCTAGCGTCTATATTCCAAGGATACTATAACAGGTATGGGTATGCAGACGACATAGCGGTGATAGTAGGTGGCTATACAGCTAAGGAAGCCGCCGCAAAAGTTAAGAAAAAAGTAAGAAAGGTAATTAAAGAGCTAGAAGATAAGGGACTTAAGGTAGAAAAGAAGAAGACTAAGTTTATTATCTTTAGGAGCAGAAGGAAACCTAAGCAAAGGGCATCTATTACTATATAAGGCGAAAGGGTAGAAGCTGTAGACACTATAAGGTATCTAGGGGTACACCTAGACAGATAGCTTAACTTCAAAGAGCACGTTAAAATAAGATATATAAAGACTGGAAGCGCGTTAGCACTTATCCGAAACGTAGCTAACACCTAAAACGGCTTATCCGTAAAAGGGTGCAGGCAGATTATTAAGGCAGTGGTGGAACTGTCCCTATTATATGGGTTAGAGGTCTAGTGGAAAGGTTTAATAGTAAACTGGCAACCAAGAGCCGTTAAAGGCGTATACCTATTAAGGCACGTAAACAGAGCACTTAGGGCTGTATATAAGGCAGCCTTACTGGTGTACAAGACAACCCCGACGCCAATAATTAAGTATAAGCTGGAAGTACTAAACGCCGAAGCTAAAGCGGAAGAACACCAATATGCGGACTCCCTAAGGATGGGCTAATTACTAAGGAATTACCCCTTAAAAGGAAGGACAATAGTTAATTAAAGGCTGGGCTATAAAACCTAGCTGAAATAAGCATATAAGTATCTACACCTATAAAGAGAACCAGCCCCACTGGAAGTAATAAGGAAAGTAGATATAATAAGAAGGAAAGTTAACATAACGTTAGAGGAGCACGAGGCAAGCTACCTTTAGATAACCGAAAATGACTATAAAGGGTATGTCCTGTTGGTAGAGACATTAGCAGGCGTAGTAGGGATATATATAATCTAAAACCATATAGGGAGGATTGTAAAACAAGGCTCCATACACCTAGGCCTTAGGGCGACAAGGGAAGACAGAGCAATAATAGCAATAAGGGAGGCGTATAAGAACGCCCCTAAAGGGACACAGAACTTTACGGCTTATATAAGAGACCCTAGAGCTGCGTAAGTGGGAAAAGGGAGGGCTGTCCTAACTATAAGCACTAGAGCAGCTTAAGAAGTCAGGAACTTAACCATAATAAAGCGGTAGGGGGTTAAGTACCTACAGGAGTGCCCAGACTACGCCAAGGCAGTATAGGTGATACCGGACTAGAAAAGGAAAGATAAGTGCTACGCTATATAGGGGTAGCTAAAAAAGTTCGTCTTTAAAAGGAAGAAAGAGAGACTTAAGTGGGAGTAGGAGGAATAAAGGCCTAGGTCCTACTAGAAACTAGAACTAGAGTTTAAAAGCCCCCACACAGTAATTAAGAATAAGGAAATTACGGGCTATCTAATAGCCCTAAGATCCGGTTATGGAAACTTTCAGGAATACTATAAAAGGTTCCGTTATAACACCTATCTCGAATATATATGCGGTTTAAGAAAGTCAAAGAAACACCTACTATTTTGCACGCAAGTAAATAGAAAGTTGGATAGACTTATCTGACATGTTAAAAAGAGAAAGGTCAGCTTTAGTAAATTTATATATCTGTATATAAGGGGCCTAAAGACTCTAGCTAAATAGCTAGAGGAAACAAAGTATTACTAGATGAGCTAAATAGGGATCTAAAGGCGAACTATAGAATAAAGATATGGGAATCTGATTTAGGTTTTAGGTGTTGGTAAAGGATAAGCAGGACGGGGATTTCTTACTCCTACTTTTCATTTAATGTTGGAAACGGGTACTAGACAAGTTGCGTTTCTCTCTAGATAAAGGGAACCTTAGGGAACCTAAATGCTTTGTGGAGAAGCAGAGTGTAGTTTAACCCAGGGCTAGCCTGGAAAGGTGTATTCCGTTGTGGTATGCGGGCGCGGCCAAGGCCACTGCGCGCTACTAGGAAGGCACGGTCCAATGGCCTAGCGGCCGCCGCGGACGTTAAATAAATCTCTCTCTCTCTCCCTATAACCAAGGCATTCCTAGTATTACCTTGTCCTGTCCCAACGGTAGGATATTAAAAGATATTCTAACTAGTCTCCCTTTAATAGTTAACTAAATAGGTCCTGTTTTAAAATTAATAATGCCTCCTCTATAGGCTATCTAATCTCCTAAAATTGTTGTAAGTAGATACGGGTGTTCCTTCTGTCTATATAGTAACCCCATCCTTTCTACTGCCTTTGGTAATATATAGTTCCTAGTTGCTCTACTATCTACCAACGCTTTAAACTACTAATCTTGCCATTTAACTTATAAATTTAGGTATTATTCTTAAATTCCTTTAAGGGTCTAAGGCTCTAATACTAGTTCTCTCTAGTCTTATACGCCTCCCCTTTTCCTAACTGTTGGCTGCTAGATCCTACCTATACTTAGTCCAACTTAGGCCAATACTTAATTTATTTCTTTTCCTCTATATACTATAGATAAGTATTCTCTAGGCACTCCCACTACTATTATCCATCTAGGCATTCTTCCGTATGGAATCTTTCTAGTTAAAGTATTAAGTTCCCTTAACCTTATACTTCTACTAGGTGCCAACTATATATATACTTAGTATTCCTAAACCGCTTTTCCTCTGGTGCCTAATATATCCTTACTAGGTACTTCCAGTTCTTATCTTTAGGTGCTCTATATATATTATATATATTATCCATACAAGCTATCCATAATAGTGTATAATGCGCTACATGTTTTAGGTTAACTCTTAGTTTATTTTCATCTTTAAGTTTAAACCTATACCTAGTTAACTTAACCACTAGTATCTCTGCTATAGGTACTAAGACTTATCACTTACTTCTCTAGTCCATAGATCCTTCTTCTAAGTTCCTTAATATTAGGATTAACGCTCCTTTAATATAACTTATGCGTTTTTCCGTAATAGGTTGGTCTTGAACAACTTTTTTATTTAGCTATATATAAAAGTCTTCCTATTCATTATTATGTTATTGCCTATACCACTTTCCATATAACTGGTTTAGTGTATATAGTCTATCTATTAGAAAGTACCTTGTCATTACTATATTATAATATCCTTTAGTATGTCTTTCTTTAAACTGGGTTAAAATATCTAGATCCTCTTCTTATTCTAATTTGTCTAACCACTTTACCCTAAGTGTCCCTACACTTGGCCTATTAGTAACTCTTTACATAGGTGCTCTATCCCTTATATAACTTAGTATAGCTAACCTCTTATCTAGCTTTTGCTCTTACTATATAATAATTCTTATCCTAAACTTATCTATAGTTTCTTATTTTCTACATCTTGCAGCTAGATCTTTATAGTCATCTTGCTTTTTAATCCTAGTATTAACTATTCAATCTTTAGGCTGAATACTACGTTTACCTAGAATTGCTAATATTCTTATTTATTCCCCAAACTCGTAGTTCTTAAACTTGCGTCCTATACTTATTCATTTATTACTAAACTGAGTCGCTACCCTTTCCTATTGGTTTTCGTCCGTTGTGGGTCCTTAAGTATATCTTATCTTATCTTAAGAATCTTAAGCCTATAGCCTTTTACCTTTATTAAGTAATAAGCTAGCACTAGCAGTTGTCTACTTACTTAGTTTCTTCTAAACATTACTCCTATTATCTTATAAAGCAATAGAAATTGTATCTAATAGTATTATAATACCCATTACTAAACCTTATTCCGTAATAGTTTTAGTCTCTACTTCTATTTTAACTTCTTTAAGGTCTATACGCTCCTAGTAAGCTACCTTTATTGCCTTATTATTGGTAAATGCTTCGCCTTTATTAAACTTATTGTCTTTAATATCCGATCTATAAGCTGGTTTGTTAGTTCCTTTAAACTTAGATAATAATAGCTCCTATAGCTAATAGCTTACGCCATACTTGGCGTCCTTATAAATTTGGTATGCGTTATTATAATAATATACAAAACTATTAATTAAACACTCTTTTGTTCCTTACAGTACACTATCATCCCTCTATATATATATGCTGTCTGCTAGCCTAGTTCCCTTTACTATATGGTTACTTTAACCACCTCTATAATCTCTAGCAAAATAACCTTGTTTTTTATAATTTATATAAGCTTTATCTTTAAACCACCTTTCTTGCTATAGAGTCCGCCTAAATGTCTTCTACTACTAAGATCCCTAGTTTAGCCTCTGCTTCTAGGTCCTTTAATTACTTAATCCTTAACCTCTAGGTTTCTATGGTTTCTTTTTCTACCTTTAGGTTTCTTTAGTACCGCTTAGGTCCATTAGCTCTGCGCCATTCCATAGTTTTTAACTCTATGTCTATTATTACGTACTCTACGCCTTATACAACTATAGAACTCTGTTTTACCCTCTCTTAGCTTATTCCCTTTAATAGATCCTATTATTAATCTTTATTAACTAATCTATTAACTCTCTTAGAGTATCCGCATCTTCCATTAGGATAATTGCGTCCTAGACTTTAGCCTTAAGTCCCTATTTATACTGTGCTATAAGCGCCCTGTTATTCCACTTAACCTATATAGCTAGTATTTAAAACTGTGTTGTATACTTAATTACTAAAGTGCGTTATACTAAGTTCTGAAGCTTTTGTTCCGCTATAGTTATAGCCTCTAGGTCTCTAAATATCTGCGTTAGTTATTCCGCAAACCTATTCTAACTAGTAAATATATACTATACATCCTAGTTAGTAGTTGTTATGCCATTAGCCTATATTTCCGTAAGATATGGCTTAAACCACTTAAGTACCCTCCCTATTAGGAACAATTCTGTATAGGCTACTTAATCTAATAATGTTACTAACTTCGCTCCTTCTTATACTACCTTAAAGTGTATCTATATAAGAAACCCCTTAAGCTTTAACTTCTCCCCTAAGAATTGTTTAATTAAAGGTAGTTTAATTTTCGCTGCTTTAATTCCATTAATGCGTTCTTTGAGTATCCTATTATTATCTTATAAGTAATTAACCATTTCCTATAACTGACCTCGCGTAACCACTTAAGAATCCCTATTGTCTATACTGGTATCACTTAGCCCTAAGGTTGTGGCTATTACCAACGTCGTTACGACTAGTACTTTAGGTGGCATATTGTTTGACTTTGTTTAATACTGTAACCTTAGTAGTAAATGTATAACGGAACCTTGTAGTAGGAACTACAGTGGGTCCTATTATTAGGCTAGGTATATAGGTAAGAACAAAACAACAATATAATAATAACTGGTGGAGTGGTTGCCTAACAGATTAACTCTAATTATATTCTAAGATTTACTATAAGGAGAGAACTATCTATAGTAGGGACTGAGGTCCTTTAAATACACAACTATACTCCTAAGAAATCCTCTCTTATACATAAGGTATGTGTTGTCTATATTAAATATAACGTCCCTTTTGTTTAATGTTACGGACGCTTTAAGTACGATGTTACAACTACTTGGAGAAGAGTCGCAGGAAGCTAGTTAGTTGATATAGGCACGGTCTAGGATAGATCCGGTGGAACCATGTGACGAGGAATAGTAGCCGAGGTCACGTAATGTGATCTATATAATCTGTGTAATCTGTGTGATCTATGGGACAGAGCAGATAGAGTAGACAGAGTAAACAGAGCGAAGGGATTTCTTAGGAGTACGGTTGTGTATTTAAAGGACTATAGTCCCTACCCAGATAGTTCTCTCTTCGTAGTAAATCTTAGAATATAATTGGAGTTAATCTGTTAGGCAACTACTCCACTAGTTATTATTACGTTGTTGATTTTGTTTATACCTATATACCTAGCCTATTAATAGAACCCACCATAGTTCCTACTACAAGGTTCCGTTACACATTCACTACTAAGGTTATGGTACTGAACAGAGAGATTAAATAATATGCTACCAAGAGCAGCACTAGTCACGACGGCGTTGACGGGAGCCACAACCTCAGGTCCAGGTAATACCAGTATAGACGATAGAGATTCTCAAGTGGTTACGCAAGGTTAGTTATAGGAAATAGTTAATTACTTACAAGACAATAATAGGATACTTAAAGAACGCATTAATAGAATTGGAGTAGTAAAGATTAAGTTACCTTTAATTAAACGATTCTTAGGAGAGAAGTTAAAGTTTAAAGGATTTCTTACGCAAATACACTTTAAGGTAGTACAGGAAGGAGCGAAGTTAGCAATATCGTTAGACTAAGTAGCCTATACAGGATTGTTCCTGACGGGAAGGGCACTTAAGTGGTTTAAGCCATATCTTACGGAAATATAGGCTAATAGCATGTCAACTACTAACTAGGATGTACAGTATATGTTTACTAGTTAGAACGGGTTCGCAGAGCAACTAACGCAGATATTTAGAGACCTAGAGGCTATAACCACAGCAGAACGAAAGCTTTAGAACTTAGTACAACGCACTTTAACAATTAAGTATATAACACAGTTTCAAACACTAGCTATATAGGTTAAGTGGAACAACAGGGCGCTTATAGCACAGTATAAATAGGGACTTAAGGCTAAAGTCCAGGACGTAATTATCCTAATAGAAGATGCGGATACTCTAAGAGAGTTAATAGATTAGTTAATAAAGATTAATAATAGAATCTATTAAAGGGAACAAGCTAAGAGAGGGTAAGATAGAGTTCTATAGTTATATAAGGCGCAGAGTACGCAACGACAGATATAGAGTTAAAAACTATGGAGTGGCGCAGAGCTAATAAACCTAAGTGGTACCAAAGAAACCTAAAGATGGAAAAAGAAACTATGGAAACCTAGAGGTTAAGGATTAAGTAATTAAAGGACTAAGGAGCAGAGGCCAAACCAGGGATTTTAGTAGTAGAAGATGTTTAGGCAGACTCTATAGCAAGAAAGATGGTTTAAAGATAGAGCTTGCATAAATTACGGAAAATAGGGTTATTTCGCCAGAGACTGTAGAGGTGGTTAGAGTAACTATATGGTAAAGGGAACCAGACTAGTAGACGGCACGTACGTATAGAGAGACGATGGTGCACTATAAGGAATAAAAGAGTGTTCAATTAACAGTTTTGCGTATTATTACAATAACGCATGCCGAATTCATAAGGACGCTAAATACGGCGTAAGCTATTGGCCGTAAGAGCTAGAGTTAAAAGGACTCCAAGGAACCAGAGAGTTAGATAAAGAATAAGATTAACTCTATAAGCTAGATCAAGATGTCACAGCAATATATAAACAAAGATCAGTAGTAATAATAATAGAGTTGGAGTACTTATTAATTAACAGCAACGAGGACGAAAAGGAGGCTAACTAGGAGCACTTAAACCTTAAAAACGCAACAGAAGCAGAGACTGAGACCACTACTAAGCAAGGTTTAGTAACGGGTATAGCGACACCATTAGATACGATTTCCATTGCTTTACGAGACAATAGGAGCAACGTTTAGAAGAAACTAAGTAAGTAGATAACTGCTAGTGCTAGCTTATTACTTAATAAAGGCAAAAGGCTATAGGCTTAAGATTCTTAAGAAGAGATAAGAGAAGCTTAAGATTCTTAAGACGAGATAAGACACACCCAAGAACCCATAATGGACGAAAACTAATAGGAAAGGGTAGTAACTCAGTTCAGTAACAAACAAATAAGTATAGGACGCAAGTTCAAGAACTACAAGTTTGGGGAACGAATAAGAATGTTAGCAATCCTAGGTAAACGTAGTGTTTAGCCTAAAGATTAAACAGTTAATACTAGGATTAAAAAGCAAGACGACTATAAAGATCCAGCTACAAGACGCAGAAAATAAAAAACTATGGATAAGTTTAGAATAAGAATTATCACATAGCAAGAGCAAAAGCTAGACAAGAGGTCAGCTATGCTAGGTTGTATAAGGGATAGAGTACCCATATAAAGAGTTACTAATAGGCCGAGTGTAGGGATACCTAGGGCAAAGTAGTTAGACAAACTGGAATAAGAAGAGGATCTAGATATTCTAACCAGGTTTAAAGAAAGACATACTAAAGGATATTACGATATAGCGATAATAAGGTACTTTCTAACGGATAGACCATATACACTAAACTAGCTGTATGGAAAGTGGTATAGGCAATAACATAACAATAAATAGAAAGATTTTTATATGTAGCTGGACGAAAAAGTTGTCCAAGACTAACCCATTATAGAGAAACGCATAAGTTACATTAAAGGAGCATTAATTATAATATTAAGAAACCTAGAAGAGGGATCCAGGGACTAGAGAAGCAAGCAATAAATCTTAGTACCTATAGCAGAGATACTAGTAATTAGGTTAACTAGGTATAGGTTTAAACTTAAGGATAAAGACAAACTAAGAGTTAACCTAAAATATACAGCGCATTATACACTATTATAGATAGCTTATGTGGATGATATGTACAACATGCATAGAGCACTAAAAGATAAGAACCGGAAATACCTAGCGAGAATGTATTAGGCACTAGAAGAAAAACGGTTTAGAAACGCCAAGTATATACATAGTTAGCACCTAGTAGAAGTATAAGGTTAAGGAGACTTAATACTTTAACTAGGAAGATTCCTTACGGAAGAATACCTAGACGGATAATAGTGGTGGGAGTGCCTAGAGAATACTTGTCTATAGTACGTAGAGGAAAAGAAATAAACTAAGTATTAGCTAAAGTTGGACTAAGTATAGGCAGGATCTAGCAGCCAACAGTTAGGAAAAGGGGAGGCGTATAGGACTAAAGGGAACCAGTATTAGAGCCTTAGACCCTTAAAGGAATTTAAGGACAATACCTAAATTTATAAGCTATGTGGCAAGATTAGCAGTTTAAAGCATTGGTAAATAGTAGAGTAATAAGGAACCACATATCACTAAAGGCAGTGGAAAGGATGGGGTTACTATATAGACAGAAGGAACACCTATATCTACTTATAACGATTTCAGGAGATCAGATAGCCTATAGAGGAGGCATTATTAATCTTAAAATAGGACCTATTTAGATAACTATTAAAGGGAGACCAGTTAGAATGTCTTTTAATATCCTACCATTAGGACAGGATAAGGCGATACTAGGAATGCCTTAGTTACAGGAGTACAATCCAAAGATTGATTGGGTTACAGGTTAAGTCGATATTAAGAATATATAATAACGTAAAGTGCGACAGTAAACCAAGTTGGTATAGTACCAAGTTGGAGCGATATATAAAGAGACTAAGCGAGGCTTAAGTTATATACCAAAGAGATACTATAAGTATAGAAAAAAGTTATGGTTACTAGAAAGTGAACAGCTGTTAGAGCATGTAGCTTGGGACTATAAGATAGAATTAGAAGAGGAAATAAGTCCAAAGTTCTTTCCAATCTATAAGCTTACTAAAATAGAGTTAGTAGCGCTTAAGGAGTTTATCCAGGAGAACTTATAAAAGGGATATATTAGACTATCGCAGTTATCAATAGAATATCCAGTACTGTTCATCCTAAAGAAAAACGGAAAACTTAGGATATGTATAGACTATAGATAGTTGAACAGTATTACTAGGAAGGATAGGTATCCTTTACCCTTAATTAGCGAAATCCAAGATAGAATAGGCAATGTAAAGATCTTTACAAAGATAGATCTGAGATGGGCGTACCACCAGATTAGAATTAAGGAAGGCAACAAATAGAAGGCAGCCTTTAGGTTAAAGGAAGAACTATATAAGCCATTAGTTATACAATTTAGGCTTATAAATGCACTAGCAACGTTTCAGAAGCGAATTAATAGTATATTAGGAAAACACCTAGATGAATTTGTTATGGTATATCTTAACAACATTATTATCTACTTAGAAAGTAAGGAAGAGTATAGAGAACACATTAAGTGGGTCTTAAAGAGACTACAGGAAGAAAAGATGCCAGTAGCAATTAAGAAATGCGAGTTCTTTACTAAGAAGACCGATTTTGTTGGATTTATTATTAAACTAGGCCAACTTAGTATAGATCTAAAGAAGATCGAGGCTATAGTAAATTAGCAAGAACCAGAGAATGTAATACAGTTGAGATTGTTCCTAGGGTTTTGTAATTACTGTAGAAGGTTTATAGCGCAATAGTTATAGGACATTAAGCCGTTTACGCGATTAACTAAGAAGGAAGAACCGTGGATATAGGGAAAGGAGCAATAAGAACTATTTAAAAGAGTTAAAGAGTTATTTACCTAAGAGCTAGTTCTTAAGATCTATCAACCAGGGCTAGAGACGGTTGTAGAAACGGATACATTAGACTTTGTACTAGGAGCGTACTTTCTATAGAAATATTAAGATAGATAGCACCCAGTAGCATACTATAGTCGGAAGATAACACTACTAGAGTTAAACTATGACATCTATAATAAGGAGTTGTTAGGTATAGTTACAGCACTTAAGGAATAGAGAGCATTCTTACAAGGCATAGAAAAACCATTTATAGTTAAAACGGACTATAAGAACCTTACAGGATTTCTAATAACGAAGGAACTTAACCAAAGACAGGTTAGGTGGGCGGAAATGCTTATAGAATACCATTTCGAAATTTAGCATACTAAGGGTATAGACAATGCACGAGCAGATGCTCTAAGTAGGAAGGCTGAACTATAAAGCAATAAAAAGCTATCGGGAGCTTTGTTATAAAAGGATTAAGACGGATTAATTAGGTATAATTATCCAAAGATTGCAGTAACTAAGGAAAGTTAGATCTATGAGTTACTAAAGAGTAAGTAGATACAGAAGATCTAAAAAGCATAGGCAGAGGATCTAGACTTAGAGCAGTACGAAAATAGAGAAGTAACGTATATACCTAAGTCTATTACAGAAGAGTTTGTTAAGGAATTCCACAAGGGAATAACACAAGGACACAACGGAGCTACAGGCTTAGTGTTAAGACTTTAAGAGGAGTACATTATTTAAGGAATCTGGGGACTAGCAAGATAAGTTATAAAGGAATGTCTAGATTGCCAAAGGAACAAACTAATAAGGTATAAGCCGTATGGAGGGCTATAACCTGTCAAGACACCAGGAAGACCATGGGAGGTTATATTATAGGACTTTATTATTAAGTTACCAAAGTTAAGAGATCCTATTACAGGATAAGATTATAACGTAATTTTAGTAATAGTGGATAAGCTAATAAAGTGGGGATACTTTATAGCATGCACTAAAGAGATATCAGTAGAAGATGTCGCTAGAATCTATATAAAAGAAGTATTCGCAAGACATAGAGCACTAGATAAGATTATATTGGATAGAGATCTAAGATTTATAGCAGCATTTTAGGAAGTGTTTCTAGTAGAATAAGGGGTTCGCGCAGTAATATCTACAGCGTATTATCCGCAGACGGATAGATAAACGGAAAGACTAAACTAGACACTAGAGCAGTATCTAAGGCATTATATTAATCACGCATAGAATAATTGGGTATTGTTACTACCAGTTACACAGTTTGCATACAATGCAACACTATAAGAAGGAATGGGAACATTACTATTTAAGGCGAACTATAGATACGAGCTAAGAACATCGTTATCGCCACATTAAGTAAAAAAGACAAGTAGTACAGCTAAGCAAAGAATGGAGATGTTAATGAATCTTTATGCAGACCTCAAAGAAATAGCTAAACTAGTATAAGAACGAATGAAAAGGTACTATAATGCTAAGAGATCTGAGGGACCAGATCTTAAGGAGGGGGATAAAGTATGGCTATTATACAAAAATTTTAAGAGTTGACGACTAAGCAAGAAGTTAGACTATGTTAGACTAGGACCTTTTAAAATTAAGCAAAGAGTTTTATTGGTTACGTATAAGTTAAACCTACCAGCTAAAATAAAAATCTACCCTATATAGCATATCGCAATGCTAGAACCAGCACACGGAAATGTTAAACTGCCAGTCTATAAGGTAGACACGTATAGAGGATAGAAGGAAGACGAATGGCAAGTTTTAAAGATTATTAGTTATAAGGATATAAATGACGAAATATGGTATAAAGTAAAGTGGATAGGCTATAGTGAGACTACCTAGAAACCACTAAGCAACCTAGAGAACGCTATAGGAAAGGTATAGAAGTATCAGAAGAAAGCAGGTTAGGCAGCATTAATAAAGAAGGATCGCTAAAAAATGAGTTACCTAAGGGGGACCTAAGAGGAGCAATTGCCGAGCTACTTGAAGTTATTTCCCTTATAGGAGGAGAGTTAGTCCTTTTATTACCTAGCTTAGATAAACCCTGTTGAACTAGTTTCCACTCCTTGGAATAAACCTTCTTATATACTTTCTTAAGACGAAGCAGACGAGCGTAAGTAGAGGCACGAGCTTTAAGAGCATAATGCTTCTCGTCTCTTACCCGCTTAGCGCGAGCGTGGTCTTCGTCTTGAAGATAATAGATCTTGCCTAAAGCACTAGAGAGCTTAGCGTTAAATTTTACAGCGGTAGATTAAATATAAGACCCTATAACAAGTTACTTAGGGAACTTAAAAACTGTTAAGAGTCATAGGACGCGCATATTTAGCGTTAGAGATAGAGCGAACGTCATAAGACAAATAAATGTTTGCCTTAGTGCACTCCAAATAAGAGGAAGGTTATTAAGCAGTAGGACTTGCTAGCGCGATATAGACTAACCCCTCTTTCACACAACGAGAATATGGAGACGGCATTACCTCACCCAGTGATAGTATGGAGGAAACCGTACGCGCACGACAAAGGGTTAAAGAAGAAGAAGGAGCTTTAGGTATAATAAGTACAGATATTAACCAGACTGATTAAACGGACATTACACCTCTAGTGGACGACTTAGAGATATTAGGAATCTTCAAGGACGAAGATAAAGAGGAGGGAGATAGTATTACGGACGCTTTAAGTACAATGTTATAACTACTTGGAGAAGAGTCGCAGGAAGCTAGTTAGTTAATATAGGCACGGTCTAGGATAAATCCAGTAGAACTATGTGATGAGGAATGGTAGCTAAGGTCACGTAATGTGATCTATATAATCTATGTGATCTATATAATCTGTGGGATAGAGTAGATAGAGCAGATAGAGTAAACGGAGCGAAGGGATTTCTTAGGAGTATGGTTGTGTATTTAAAGGACCACAGTCCCTACCCAGATAGTTCTCTCTTCGTAGTGAATCTTAGAATATAATTAGAGTTAATCTATTAGGCAACCACTCCACTAGTTATTATTACGTTGTTGATTTTGTTCATACCTATATACCTAGCCTATTAACAGAACCCACTGTAGTTCCTACTACAAGGTTCCGTTACATTTAATACAGTTAATATGTTTAACACTACGTAACCTTGGTTACTATTCCTCGTTATATAGTTCCACTAGATCTATCCTGGACTGTGCCTATATTAACTAACTAGCTTCCACCAACTCTTTTCCAAGTAGTCGTAACATTGTACTTAAAGCGTCCGTAATAAAGAGTACTAGGGTACCTAACTCTAGCCTACCTATATAGCTATAACCAATAATTAGTAATATTTACCTAAGAAGTATATTGACTATAAGGCAGACTATAAGGCATAGAGTAGAGTATATAGCATTAAGCAGATACAGTAGGAGAAGGCTATAGTAATTAGGACCTTTATGCTAATATACTACACTAGTACCTATAAGGCGCCTATAAGCAGACAGTAATTATAATTATAGTATAAGATTACTATTAAAGAGGCTTTATAATAAGCTAAGAAAGGAAGCTAAAGGAGACAGCTATATAGGTAGAGAAGGGCCCTTAAAAGGTTAGTTAGCTATAAATTATTAACTACTTTAGGAGGAAAACGGGCTAGAAAACCCTCTAATTAATACTCTAAATAGTATTAAATAGTAGTATATATACCCTAATTTAAGTCCTAGTAACTTAGGAGCCCCTATTAAGTATAGAGCTTAATATAAGGGTAGAGGTAGAAGCCTAGATCTAAGAGAGGTGTTTATAGGTATTTAAACTATATTATAAGGGAGTACGTAAACACTAAAGGGTACTAACTTAGCTAACTTAGAGGCTAATATAGACCTTTTATACTAGGACACTAAAAACTACTTATAATTATATAGTATAATATTAATAACAGTAGGAATAATGTGCTGCTTTACTTCCTATAGAAGGTAGAGTAGGCAGACTCTTAGCTAGATATACTAGCTATTTAGGAGCCATAGTAGAAGAATTAAGGAAATATAATATATACCATAAAGTCCTACTACTTAGTATATGCAGGACTTAGTAATATAAGGGTCTGTTTTTATATAAATAAGGCTATTAATATAAATAAGTAGGCGCCTATATACTACTTAGTAGATATATATATAATTAAGATAGAGGGCTATAAGCAGACTATATAGATTTACAACATTTATAACCCCTAATAAATAAATAGTAGCCTCTATATACTACTAGAGCTGCTAAGGGCTAAAGGAGAATATATACTATTAGGAGATTTTAATCTATACTACCCCTTTTATAGGGGTATATTAGTAATAAGTATAGATAATATAGTAGACAACCTTATCTATACTATAAAGGTAGCTGGCCTAAGCCTAACTACTAAGGTAAGTATAAAGATATAGGTAAGTGGTATGTTAAGGAGCATACTAGACTCGTTGTTTACTTCTCCTTAAATTACTAATAGGCTACTATAGAGTTAAAGGTAGGACTACTAGTATATAGGGTTTAACTTTTTTTTAATTACTATAGAGGTAGATATAGAAGCAATAAAGGGATATTTACTACCTAGAAAACTGCTATAGAAGAAGGCTAATTAGAAGGTAGTATAGAGTAAGCTAGAAGGCAGGCTCTAACCTCTATATAGTTTTCTATATAATATAAGAGATAAACTAAATACACTATTAGAGGCTATATACTAGGTAATAAAAAATACTATAGTAAATATAGTACTTAATATATAGCCCTTACTATAAGCCTTTAAAGTATAGTTAGAGGAATATATAGAGGAGGTAAAGAAAACTTAGTACGCCTTCTAGGTGTAAAAGGCCT
>Ga0307507_10002729_pt1 | contig 36200 bp, 36 predicted proteins | sample 7_EM_MG_FD_207223 | JGI IMG/M metagenome (GOLD analysis project Ga0307507, IMG submission 207223) | Populus trichocarpa ectomycorrhiza microbial communities from riparian zone in the Pacific Northwest, United States - 7_EM | ecosystem: Host-associated > Plants > Roots > Unclassified | place...
GTTCCCAAGGAGGTTAAAAAGTAAGGTAGTAGAGCACCACTAGTAACTTATAGGCGACTTATAAGCGAGCCCCAAAAGGCGGGGAGACGGATTACGGGGTTTTCTTAAATAGAGTTTTCTCCCTATATGTATATAAGGAGTAGTCCGCGTAGGCCCAACAGGGATCCAAATCAGACGTTAAGCAATGAATAATAATAATAATAAGTAACTTTCTTAAGGAGATCTTTCTAGTCTTTAGTATCGTCTTAGGTAAGGGCTTTAGTATATTCCTAAAATTTAATATAAAACTTATTAAATAATTTAGTAAGGCTTATCTTTAGGGTATATAGTTTAGCTTAATTAGTAGCTAGTAGGTTATAGTCGTGGTATATTAGGTTAAGATTATTAAGGACTTCTTAGTAGGACTACTACTTTTAGGGGCTATTAGTCTTCTATTAGGCAAAGAGTCTATTAAATAGTATACCCTTTATTCGCCTAATAATATAGCTAATCTTAGTGTCTTCTATAGGAAAAAGATAGGCACTCTAAGTTAGTTTTTTGTGGATTTATATCTTCTACTAGCTGTATTCCTTATAGTCTTCCTAAAAGACTAAGGGATTAGGGTAATATATATTAAACCCTATAGTAGCAGCTTAGGTTTAATTGTTATAGCTTTTATTATCGCTACTTTAGTAGGGGTTCCCGTTAAATAAAGCTACTTAGTGCTAACCCTCTATTAAGTATTAAGTAGGTAAGGTTTCTAGAGGCGTAAAGACTTAGGTAGTATTATATATAGTAGAGAGGTATTTAGCGTTATTATAAATATGCTTATTGGGCTAAGATTATAGGTATTTAATTATGCCCTCTTTTTTAATAACTATAGCAATAAGTATAATCTTAGCCTTCTTTAACCGTTGGACGTCGCGTTTAGACATATAGAGGTTATCTTTGGTCTCTTAATGTATATTATTAGCGAGCGTCTTACAAGCTTATTTCAGCCAGGCAGGTATCACGATAGATGACATAGGCTTAGCTGATAGGTAGAGACACAGAATTAAACGAGTGATCTGTTCTATTCAAGGTGGCTCTAAGAGCCCTAATATACATAAGAGAATTGACCCCTTACAGGGGTCCCTAGAGAGTGATGATACAGGTTAAAACTGACGTTAAACAGCACCCGTCGCACCTCTGTAGTAAAGCTACCTTAGCGGCCAACAGCTTATAGGCCTTAGATAATATCACGATCTTAGGTAGTATGCATATTAGCTTATATAAGCTTTAGATAGTAGTTCTATAAAAGGTAGTAGTATTTATTAGGCTCTCGTACTACTATTTTTACAAATATCTTAGCGTCTTATATTTTGATTTTAATAGGTAGTAGCACTTTTACTTACTTGTCCGTAGTTATATAATTAATAAAGAATAAAATATTGTTAGTGTTTACCTTATTAAGGTTATTATAATCTTCTAAGCTACTAGGCTTCCCCTTAGAGGTTAAAGCTAGGGCTAATAAATTAAATTCTCCTAGGATTAATTAGCGTTGTAGGTTAAGTATAGGTATTGGATTATTCTTTAGGTTTAATATAGTGGCTAGTAAGGAATATCGTCTTACTATTATGGGTTCCTTAGAAGTATAAAGTAAGGTAACTTATAGACACGCTACTTCTAGCAGCGCCTACAGTATTATAAAGACGTAGAATTGGTTATAGGCTAAGCGTCGGTAGTAAAAAGGCGTAACGTAATGTTATGGAACAGGGGCAGTGGCTATAGAGCGTATATATTCGGGGAGTCTATAAGACGTTGCGCGATCGATCGTAAGGGTCGAGGGCGTAAGGAGGTGATATACCTACGGGTAGCTGACGTAAGCTATACACGAGGTGTACGCGAGAGCACGGTGCTCTCCTACAGAGGCGCCTGTGGTAGGGTTCCGTAATAGTGCTAGTAGTAAATATAGATACTTCCTATAGACAGTTAACCTACTTATAGTTATTATTAAGGAACCCTAAAGCCATATAGGCGGTTTAAAAGGTTAGGTAAATAGTACTAGCGGTAGTATAGAGGTATTTAAAAGAAGTAGAGCTAGGAATAATAGTAAGCAGTAGCTATAAGTCATACCGCTTGCCAGTAACGGGGCTATAGTAATATATACGGCCAATAATGGTATCTTTTAGGCGGGCGCGGCGCTATTACTGCCGTATTTTTACTACAAAGGTATATCTATAAGGGAAGTCCTAGTAAAGTGTAGTACGACTATCCATATTTTTGGTATTATACTAAAACTAAGTAGTTAAAGTTAAATAGGCTATCTTAAGACGCTATTATAAGTCCATTATAGACTTGTCTAGCTAAAAATAAATAGGCTACTAGCTAGAAAGGTATACGGTAAGGTATATTATAGGAGGGTATTCCTTATAAATAGGAAATTTAAATAGCCGCTAGACGGCCTTTATAGGGCTAATATATTTACCATAAAGGTACTTACTGAATTTATTATTATCGTCTGAGAGCTATATAGTTATATAGTCGTCTCCCTTATAGATATACTTATTAATATACTTTATAGCCTACACGGAGGCGGCTTATAGGGTTTTTCCTCCCCAACTGCAGGGGTTTTCTTCCTGTAAATACACACGTTTTCCCCCTTGTAACGGAGTAGTCTGCGTGGGCCACAAGGATCCGTATTAGACGTTAATCAAAGAATAATAATATTATTATTATATAACCTTAAGCTTTCTATATATAATAAGAAATAAACTAAAATAACTAAAGGGCGTTTAATACTACTATAGTAGAAGAAAAAGCGTATAAAAGGTAGGACTATATATAAAGTAGTAAAAATCGATAAGGCAGCCTAACGTCGCAACAGCGAGAGTTACCACCTCGCGTAGCGAGGTGGCTGCGTTAATTCTAGTATCTCTATACTTAGATTGTACGAGAAGTTCGCTAAGATCGTGTGTCTGTAGAGTAGAAGGGCTTACGAAAGATACAGATGATGGAGCAAGGGGGTTCGGAAGTAGTTGGCCGAGGGCCAAGGTATCGGAGGGGAGAGGTTCCGGAAGGAGGACAAAGCCAGCGGAAGCCATTCTCTACTTTCTCTTCTTTTTGAGAGGATATGTATGCTACGTTGACGAGGAGGGGGAGAAGAGGAAGGGAAATAAAAAGGAGGGAGACATACCGGTAAGGTCTGTATTATATGAGAGCTTCTCTAGCTCCGAGCTCGAGTAGAACGGTAAGCCGGCATACCTGACTTCCAACACGTTATTTTTTTGTACGGAGAGTACCATTTATCTGTGAGCTCCCCTGCTATTGTATGCGGGGGTGCAGCAGGTGCAACGCCAAATCTAGGCCATTCTGACCCACAGTGGAGCTAGCGAGGGGAATGACAAGCATTGTGGCAAGGGCATTGTTGGGATCGGTTGTTGCCGGTTGTCGTCGGCTGGAGGGTCTCTCTCACGATATCTCCCGAAAAGGCGGTGGTGTTTTTCGCTTCACATGCGGGTCCCCAGAGCATTTCGCCACTTTCCTGGAGAGTACGCGCAGACTTACTGTTTAAGGTAATTGAAGAAAGAAAAACGGATGACTCTTGCCATGTCTATTTCAGTTTTCTGCAATGATGCTACAATATGATTTTTAAATGTGTTGTTGATGGATCTTTACTCTTTCTCAAGGGGCTCAGCTCTTGAATGGAGGAGTCTGAACTTAGAATTGGCTGCTAGGATAGGATGAACGCTTGCCAGAAGTTGACTGTTGAAAGAACTGATTGAACCTGTCTAATATCAGTCGGTAGTGATGCGTAAATCTAGCGTGCAGCAGACGAGGCCACGAAGCATGTGGTACGGCTGATTGCCCGGACAACCGTGAAGAAGACAAAACCTCGGGATGCTGCGTTTGGATGTGATAAGGAACTAGTGCAAGGTATAGGCGTTGGAGATGGCACCATGCCCCGGCATACTGTATCAATGTCTCGGTATGTGCAGCCTAATTAGATATGTAGCGGCCTTCACGAACGGTTTTGGATAGCTCGGAGAAAAGCCTTTTAACTCTTAACAAATTAAATGGGTAGGCAATCGCTGGGCCAATGGAGGTTGGCGAAGTGTGGTGTTGAAGTCATTCTCAATGCCCTATACTAACTTAGCCACATCTTATTCGCCATCAGATAGAGAGGGCCGTCCACAATGACGAAGACAAGCATTCGCTTCGATGTAAGGGCGCAGTGATATTACAAATGGATGCAGGCTGTGCCGAGGAATTTAGCTGGTGTTGATGGTGGGTCGTCTCCGCTTGGATTCTTGGGATCTGGTTCCGTGTGTTGGCATCTCCCTGCCTGCCTGCCAAGGCCACTCTTCCTAACAACATTGAAAGAAATACCTCCGATAAAATCTCATAGGCAATCACGATCACGGCGTGAATGCCTCGACCAAAATACCTTCAGGTGGCCGGATATGTACCCTGCTTCAGCATGCTCCACGCCATTTCGCCGTGCTTACGGCTGGCCCGGATCTGAGAATACTGCCACAAATCATGAAAACGTGTACCTGAATTTCCCCAGCCCACCTTGTCCTTTCTTTTTCCCTAAAGGACGCGATGGCCGATTTGAGCGCTGAAGATACCCACAACACAATGGAGCCTCCTTCACATCCCAACGCACTCGCCGATATTCAATTCGCCTCAATTATCGACCCAGACCTTACACCTTCCGAAGATGAGTCCCCGGAAGCACAATCATTCCCAACCGAAGATGCCCAGTCAGTTATAGGTGTTAGCATCGGTCAAGCGCAAACACGTCTTACCTCTCCGAAGACTCCGGCAGCAGAGAAAGCTGCCGCATTAGACGATCTCGAGGGTGGAGGGCTCTTTGACAATGTATGGGAGAAACCAGGTGATGGAGCAACTGGGGAACAACTTTCGGAGCCGCCTGTGGTCACCTTGGAGGAACATAAGGAGCCAGTATCTAGAAATGACTCAAAGGGCCAACTTTATACCAGTTCACCTCCAAAGGGCGCCACTCAAGACTCAATCGCAAGATTACCTTCGCCCTGGCGGGCGGCTCCAAGAAGATTTCAGCGCCTGGATGAAACTAGAGCGTCTTTACGAGAAGGCTTCACAGAGCAACGGAGGAGAGCGTCGTCTGGAGGGTCGACTGCCGAGACTTTCAGGAAATACTTACCTTTCAATCTACCGTCAATGCCTTCAATGCCTAAGAGTCCTCATCTTCTGAATTTTTCTCTGCCTGGTTTTTCACTATCCTCTAGTTTGGATAACACACATGCTAGTGAGCGCTCTGCAGCAGAGAATCCTAAACCTAAAGGGTCGCCTCCAACTAGATATTCTTCAATTGGACAGACTGATGGTTCCTCACATTCGCGAGCGGTAAAAAGAATTAAGCCACCGCTCGAACGACATTCAATGTTTGTAAATAGCCCTTCCGCTGAAACGCCTTCTCCTAGCGCTCAAGGAGATCTTGTCAAAACGAGCGCTTCACCATCAAGCCCAGAAGCGGGGCAATCGCAAAATGGGCACCCTAAATTACGACGCTCAGCATCCGATAACTCTCTTTTGATACATCGCAGCTTATCTCGTGCATCCTCGCTAGGCGACGACAGCCGCTTTGAACACGTGCAGGAACAAGTAAACAGTCGACTCAAAGCAATCAAAGATAGCTGGCAAGATGCAAATTTCAAACTTCCTAGTATGCCTATGATGCCTAATTTTGGTTTTGGTTCTTCTAGGGAAGATTTTTTCAGACCTAGGAACGCATCTACCACCATCAGAACCTCGTTCGCAGCTCTCGAAACCAAACGCCCATTGGTCTCGCATCCATCCACTCTCGCAAAAAATACCACGTTGCCATCTCGAAAGGCATCTGCAGTGAAGTCTGATCAGCAATCGGCGATCGCGGGTATGTCCACTAGTAATGCTGCGGCTCATCCATTCTTTACGAGAGCTGTCCAAGATTTGACCGGTGACGTTGTTATTCTTGGGGGTTATAGAGGTTCTATCCTACGCTCCGCCGAGCCGCCAAATAGGCAATTATGGGTGCCAATTAAAGTTGGTCTAAATTTACGAAAAGTTGATCTCGAGGTTGGACTGAATCCTGAGGATGAAGAGACCATGGAAGAACGCATCATTCCTGGCGGCATGCTCACCAACATAGGACCAGTCGACATTTCAAAGAGACTACTAAAGAGATTGAGAGCATCTGAGAACGCTAGAAATGAAACGCTTCGAATCCATAATTATGGCTATGACTGGCGACTGAGTCCTCATCTACTAAGCCGAAAACTGACCGAGTTTCTTGAGAAATTACCATGCAACGCTCCAGGAATGCCGCCGGAGAAAAGAGGCGCCATAGTAATTGCACACAGTCTTGGTGGCCTTATTACTCGACATGTCATCAATCGGCGACCAGAGCTAGCCTCCGGTGTCATCTATGCCGGAGTACCTCAAACCTGTGTGAATATTCTCGGTCCCTTGCGGAATGGTGATGATGTCCTGCTTAGCTCTCGAGTCCTTACAGCACAAGTCAATTTCACAATTCGTACGAGCTATGCGCTTCTCCCACTAGATGGGAAATGCTTCTTTGACAAATACACCAAAGAGCAATACCCCGTCGACTTCTTCGACGTGAATACTTGGATCGACTACTGCCTCTCACCCTGCGTCGCCCCGCCACACTCACCTCTCCACATCGTCCCAAGCAGCACGAGCATCAGCGGGCTCCTCAACTCCATGTCCAGTGTCCTCCCCATCATCGGCCGCAAAGGCTCCATCTCGCGCGGCAGCGCCCCAAGCCACAGCAACGGCAACAGCAACAGCAACAGCAGCACGCCTAGCGACGCGGCCACCACCTCCGCGCGCGAGCTCTCCGCCTCCAAAACCTCGCACGCCCACGCCGCCGAGGGCGGCGCCCAAACCACCGGCTTCGCGCCGCAGATGGGCACCAAGAATGCGGCTAACCTAGCCGAGCACAACAGCCCGCCCTCGGCGTCGCCCTCCACCGCGACCATGATCCCACGCGCTCAAGCGGTGGCCTACCTCGCGCGCACGCTCGCTGACGTCAAGCGCTTCAAGCAGGAGCTGGCGTTCAACCCGGTGCATGCGGCTGCGAACGCGTATCCGCCTGTCGCGGTCATCTATGGGAAGAGCACGCCGACGGTGTATGGGGCCAAGGTGGACGGGCGGGATGGGATCCGGCGCGCGGATGCGTATGATGAGCTAGCGTTTGCGAGTGGGGATGGGGTGGTGTTGGCGAGGGCGGCGATGGTGCCGGAGGGGTATAGTGTTGTGCGCGGTGGGGTGGTCAGTAGTGACCGCGGGCATGTGACGCTGTTGGGGGATTTGGAGGCCGTAGGGAGATGTTTGGCGGCGGTTGTTGGGGGGCAGAGAGCGGGTGTTGGGAAAGGGGTGAGAGAAGAGAAGGGCAAGGAGGAAGCAAAGGAGAAACGGAAAGAGAAGGCCTAGGACAAGGCTTAGATGGACTGGCAGAGGCGGGGAGATTGTGTATGACTGAGGTGTTCAACCCGGTGTATAAATACTGACGTGCTAAAGAGGCGTTCCGTGGTTCTTGTTGTGCGATTATGGTATAGCAGCATTGCTTGGTGTTGGTTTAGAAATCATGATGGGTGTGTCGGACATATGAGATAAGGGATATATACGATAATAATGTTGACTATGCTCTAAACTCTGAGGTAATTAATGTCGTGACTGCTAATATATTGATGCGGATACAGCTCTTGTCCACTGTTTTCTGCAAAATTAGTGGTATATTTTGAAACCTACAGATAAGGAAGTTCACAAGAGTTTCAGCGGAAGTCACTGTATGGCCCCTGAATATCTTCACGAATTTATTCCAAGAGTGTGACAAAGTCGCTAAATATATTTGAAGTGTCCACCGGTGCTTAATTAGTGAAGAGCATACGGTCTGTATGCATACATTCTGCTATACATACTTCCGAGTATGGAACAGGTCTACCCAATATTCAGTGAGCTATCCTTCGTCTCGGTGCCGTAGTAATGGTCTGCAGTATTTCAATCCATAGTCCGGCTCTCCGCATACTCATTACCTCACTCTTCTACCTCCCAATCGCTTCTTCAACACTTTTAGGTTCTGGCCGGGTTCTCAAACCCCATAATCCTTCTAGTCAAGTTAACTCCTCCAGTTATTTCATCCCCACAAATAACACCAACCCCAACCCCCTTCTAACTCAGACTGAAATCCGACAGTTGCTAACTCCCTAGCACTCAACACTCGCCTGCAAAACCTCACCACCCCCTCCCTCTCCCTCTCCCCCTCCCATACCCACCCCCAGGCGGCCCTTGTGGCACTTCTCCCCTCCTCCACTCCCCCGGCGGGACTCCACCTCCTCTCCCACCCTCATACCTCGCGCTGCCCCTACCCCTAAAGCCTCCATAATCCCCTCTACCCCCATACTCGCCCCGGCCCCCATAGTCCCCTCTCCCCGCAAACCCATTCTCCCTCCCCGCTCCCCCTCCACGCCCTCCATACGCACCCGGCGCACGATACCCCGCGCTAGCCGGCGGCGGCGGCGCCGCGACCGCGCCATCAGGCAGAGGCGGGAAAATGGCACACGAGATATAGTCGCCGATGACGAAGCGGGCCGACGCAAGCGTCTTCTCCGCGTCGCCCTCCAGGCCCTCCAGCAGCGCCTTGACACCGCCGCTGCCCGCACCACCGCTCCCCGCGGCCTCGTCGCCGTTTTCGTCGCCCGCGTCCTCGAGGCTGGCGCTGCCGGCGCCGACGACCACGCTGCCGAGCTCTTTGGACAGGTACCGTCCTGGGCCGGGTCGGGTGGCGTCGCGTGTGTCGGGGAAGATGAGGCGGAAGGCGAGGCGGGTGCCGATGGCGGGGGCGGGCAGGAGCGAGGGGAGGGCGGTTAGGAGGAGGTGGGTTAGTTCGCGGAGGGTGCAGGTTGGCCAGGTGTAGATCTGTAGGTGGGGAGGAGGCGCGGAGGAGGCGTGGGGGGGGAATTCGTCGAGGCTGGTGGTGGGTTAGTTTAGGTGGTTTGTCGGGCGGAGAAGAGGGAGGGGGGAGGAGGGGGGAGGAGAGCGTACCGGTGGAATGTCCCGTTTCTGTAGAAGAGCTTAAGGAGGAAGGGCGTGGTTGTTTGGCGGTCGATTTTGGGGGTGAGAGATTGCGAGGCCATTGTTTGGATTATGGCGAGTGGTGGGGGGAGACTGAAAGGTTAGGGCATACGGATTATATTGAGTAAGGAGGATAGGATCGGAGAATAGGTCAAGAAAAAAGAAGACGTTTGGAATGGTGAATTGATGCTGCGCGTGAGTCCAATGGTGCTGATGTTTTGCGATTCCGCATCAAGCTCGGGAATTCTTTCCGCCGCTGAATGCCGAGATCCCTTCTCCCACCCTCTTGGATATTCCCTTCTACATCAGAACCACACACAAATGCACAGTCTCTACAGCAGTAGCGTTATCAAAATGGATTTCGCGAAACTAATGGCGGCGCAAATCGCCAAATCTAAAGAGCAAGCCCCTCCCGCATCCTCGGAGAAGAAGTACCTCAAACGTTCTGAAATCGAAGCGCAGCGTCAAGCTGCATATATGGCCGAGCAGAAAGCTACGGAAGAAGCGCGCATCGAGAAGCTAGAAAGGAAGCGCAAGTTTGAGGAGGAAGAAGCGGAGCGGAATCGCCAGCGTGATGAGAAGAGGCGGCGACTGGCGGAGGAGTCGCGGAAGCGGAGGGAAGCTGAAGAGGAGGAGGAAGAGAGTAGGAGAAGGAAAAGGCTGGGCCTGCCGGAATTACCGCCTAAGAGTAAGGATAGAGAGGATGAGGGTACGCCGCTGCCTGAGGGCGAGGATATTGAGGATGGAGAATTGGTCGCTAAGCTAAGAGCGCTGGATGAGCCTGCGAGGCTGTTTGGGGAGACCCATAGGCAGAGGTTGAAGAGATATAGACGCTTAACTGGGCAAGAGAATGTTGCGACTCTGACTGATGGACCGATTCCCACAACACTGGAGCTGGTGCCGGAGGCTGAGATGAAAGTCGAGGCCAAGTTGCCGAGAGATGTCGAGGGACGAAAGTTCTTGTTTCGACAGCTGGCTTCATATTTCACTATGGTACTCAAAGAATGGGAGATTGCGCTTGCACGCCGGCCGATCGACGTCAAGACGAGTTATCAAGGCAAGCAAGCATACAATGCTATGGTTCAGGCAAGAGAGAACATGCGGCCTTTGTTCAAAAAACTTGAAAAGGGAGATGTGGAAGATGGGATCCTCGAGCCAGTGGTTGAAATCGTCAAGGCAGCGCAGGAAAGAAGATATGTGGATGCCAATGACGGATACCTACGATTGAGTATTGGTAAAGCGTAAGTTCTGCTCGCTTTTATGTTCCTTGAATGGAAAAGCACCTAACTCTGGAGCAGCGCTTGGCCAATTGGAGTTACCATGGTTGGCATTCACGAACGTTCAGCGCGAGAGAAGCTTCATGAGAGCGACAAAGGGGCAGCTCATATAATGAGCGACGAAGTTACCCGCAAGTACCTTCAGAGCATCAAGAGGTGCTTAAGCTTCGCACAAACACGGTGGCCGCCGGATGATCAGTTGCAATTGATGGGTTGATAGGTCTATTTTGGAGGCTGGGGTAAGGCAAGGCATATCAAAATACTCCATAATACAGAAGCAATCTCTCGGTGCTAAGGATATTGGAAGGGTTGCATGGAGGCAGGCGGGCCTATCTGCCCTCTCTTCTCATAGCGCTATGCACGTGAAGTAGGCACAATTAGCGATGAATTACTTCCTTTCAGGGGCTTGGGTGTGCTATCCTCATACACTCAGGCGTATTGTAGTTCGGGAATAAAAAGAGCTTATGCTCCGGTGCAACAGAGCATCGTTATCGGCACGCACAGACGATAAATGCGGCACGAGAGTCTTTTCAGATAGCTGGAAATACCAATCGATTTGATTTACAATTTCTCAATTAAATTTTTCATCGCGTGGAAATATTAACGGCCTCACGGTCTCACGTGAACGCGAAATTACATCACCATTTCAGACAACTATTTTTGCTAAATACTCAACCCCCATTTACACTAACCACAACTAAAATCCCGATGTCGACTTGGGTTTTGGCTTCAACCTCTAACCATCTAATCTATTACCTACTTGTTGGTAAGAACGGAGAGAATACTCTCGTCCCGCAATGCACGAAATTGTGACGCTCCAATTCGGTCAGCAAAGCAACTATCTTGGAACGCATTTCTGGAATACTCAAGTTAGCATCTCCTTATAATAATACTTTTATTCGCTTCAAAGCCTAGTTTTAGTCGAGGAGTCCAATGTCTATTTCACTTCTCCCCCCGCCCCCCACTTCTAGAGCTCTCATCATTCAAACCACCAAAGTCCCCACTAACCATATACTTAGGAATCATACTTCACTTACCCTCCCGAGCCAGAATCTCCCGTCAACCATGACATCCACTTCCGGCCAGGTCTCGCACCCGATGGGTCCGAGACATTCACACCCAGAGCGCTAATCTATGACCTGAAAGGCGCATTCGGGAGTATGCGGAAGATCAACGCGCTTTATGAAATTGAAGAGGATGGCGGGACTGCAGGAAAGGGGCTATGGTGAGCGATTCACTTTAATCTTTTCACCCATTTGGCCAATTTTCGCACTCCAACCACGTTCTACATCAAAAGAGCCTGGAGCCGCGTCGCCATTCCCCCTCCACGCCTCCAGCCGCGTTCGCCCATAGGTCTCTTGTCGTGCTTGTCTACTCACACTCCACGTAACTTCTCTTAATTTCCCCGCTGCAGTGAACCGCTCTCTCCACCTCCCGCGCTGACCCTCCACCAGGAACGCAGCACCCATCCTCCACCGCCAACCGCCCATCGCGCCGTCGCCCTACCAAACACACCTCGACGCAGGGCTGGCGCCGCCGCCTCTAACAACTTCCGCGGTACGCTACTGGTCCGACTACTCGCGCCTGTACTACCATCCCAAGTCGCTGATCCAGCTATCCGAGTTCGAGGTCGGCGACACGCTCATGCCGTTTGAGAAGTGGGAGGTCGGGGCAGAGCTGTTCGGGACTTTGGATGCCGAGTTTGATCTGCTGGACCGGTGAGTTCGGTGGTTTTTCTTTCCGCTAGAGCGGTTTTGTGTGAGGGGTTGAGAGTGAGAAGGCGCAGTGGTGCGAGTGTGCAAAGGGGACATGCGCTGACTGGGGGCTTTTAGGGACTTGAGGCCGTTTGTGGAGGAGTGCGATGGACTGCAGGGACTGCAGATCGTGACGGGGGTGGATGATGCGTGGGGAGGATGGGCGGCACGATGGATGGAGAGGCTGAGGGACGAGTTTGGAAAGTTGGGGATTTGGGTTTGGGGGGTTGGTGGGCAGGGTGCTAGTCCGGGAGTCGCGAGGGTGAGTGTGGATTCTCTGCTTTGCGAGCGTACGAGTTTTTCTGGCTGTACGGATTAGGTTGGAAGGTAAAAGGATAGACGTTGTAGCGATTGAGTCGCTGTTATTGATACTGTGCTAACTACATGAGCATACAGGAGAAAAGACTGCGGCAATTGGTCAATACGGCACGGTCACTTCATGACATATCCGAGCAAGCGTCGGTATACATTCCAGTTTCCAATAGCCCGTTGAAGACGCCGCCATATTTATCCATGGACCTCAGTTCTCAGTGGCATACATCGGCCATCCAAGCAGTCGCGTTCGAGAGCATGACCTTGCCATCACGACTCAGATCCAATAGTCAACGTGGCACATTACAGGATATGGAGGAGGCGTTCAACAGCGGTGGGAAACGGAAGATTGCGAAGCTCGAATTGAGTATTGCTGACCCTGAAGTCTTAGAGCAAAAGGTACAAGCCAAGGTAGAGCATGCCGAGAAAGTAACTTTTCAGCAACCACAGCGTGACGGGAGCGACTTATCCGAGACACAGTTGGCAGAATTCGATATCGATGTCTTCACGAATGACTATAGGACAACATCAAGAAAGCATCATAAGAAAGAGCAAGTCTTCGGAAGAGCAGAGACGTCTCGAGGAGCGTGGAATGTGTCAGGAGAAACTGGAGGCAGAGATCCTCGAGACCGTTTCAGCAAAGGTCCTACCGTCCAAAGGTATGTTTCATTTTGGTTGAAAGCTATTGCAGTAGCGGAAGTTGCTGCCCGGCGTGGTTCGTGAAACAAGGCCAGGTGACCAGGAGAAGAGCGGGTGGCTTTGGCTGGGCACCAAACGTTTCTTTGGGCTGACTCGTGCCTAGCTATTCCGCTCCATTGCTATTCCCGCTACTCGACAGCTTCCCCTCCATTTTCAATGTTGGGCCTGGTCAGTCCAAGAAATTGGCAGTGTACTCGGCATTATCGACTTCCTCTTCAGTTGCCAACCAGATTCGGTCTATTGAGCAAGCTGTTCGCAGGTTAGTGAGTCTAGATGAGCGGGAAGCGCTCTCAAATGGGCTGGAGGCGTTGGCAGAGGAGTACGACGAAGGATGGGACAGCTGCACGGACAGCGACGAAGACGCAGACTGAAAAAGGAACATAATTGTGGTGATATCAATAAAGGTTATCTGTCAGTCCCGACTGCTGCAGCAACAATAAACAGTTGCCACCACAAAGAGGATATGTGGGATCTTGTCCTGTAGTGACATGGATCCAAAAACAGAACGGAGGTCGGGCCATAGTGAGAAAAACGCCGAGAAAAATCAGGCAAAAACACGAAAATCGATAACTACAGACTTGGACTGATTAGGCACTTCAATATTTAACACTCGTGATCAGCATAGTTCGGCCGTTTTCTATGCATAGAAACCGGTTTCTAGCATAAGGCCTTCTAGGCGGCCTTGGAAAACGGTGGGGAATAGACAGATAAGGCGGCGTCGCCAGAGCAGCGGAAGCTCCTTCAATTGCCAAGGGTCGTGATACCTAGGTTGAATCATCCTTGGATATCCCGCATGGAGCAGACGGCTATAGAATTCGGTCCCCTGTTTGCACATCAACAACGGCTTGTTTCGAGGCCTGAGGATCGTCTGTCGAACAAACGGAATGAACCGGCAGCTTTGTCTAGCAACTTTGACCCACATCGCATGGCACACAAATTGGGATGCCGCATCGCACAAGGCATGGCTAACCCCTCTCGAAGGTTCGGCTTAAAGGGCAAGACTTGGGTCAAGTCTTCAGCTCAGGCGCGAGAAGCGAGACATGAGACGCAGGAACAAGAGCATAAGCTTAAAGTAGTACGAATATGACGGTCTGACTGACCGACACTGTGCCAATGGTGATGAGCGGTGTTTGGATGATGATGGCCGAAAGGCGCTGCGGGTCAGATCTTCCCGGCAGCACTGCCAGCCACCTGTGAACCCTTAGCTTCCCCTCAACCTTCAACACCCCTCCATTGCAGCCTCCTTCTGCACCATCCATGTTTTTCGATAAGATACCCTGCAGAGATCGCGTCGTGGCAACCGATCAGCAGTCAACTGCGAGGCTTTCGTCCCTCAGTGCCCATCTGCGAGAATGGGTGGCACAGCAGCAGCAGGAGCAATATCACTCTACCTATCCATCCTCTGCTCCACCGCCAGCTCTTCTCAGCCGTTCCTTGCACAAATGCTAGCGGAACTAAGGCTTTTAGAGTTTTCTCCAGTGGCTACGTCAAGCTCCAGGAGAATTCTTATCGTGAATTAAGCTTGCAAACGGTTTCCTATCACTTCCACGATGGTGATCAGGGTGATCGCCAGGTGGGTCGTCTATTCTTAGAGTATTGTATGGTGACCTTCGATGGCGTTGCTTGTCGCAACACCATGGGCACGAGACAAGGGGGAGGTGCCATGCAAGCCTTAGTTGCATCATTGGGAGCTCGCCGCCATGCTACCAACCGAATCTGCTAAGTTTCACTTATTTTTTTTCGCCTGTGTACCCGAGGCATAGAAGCTGACTATACATTCTATTTCAAAGTCTTGGGCGTTTTTTCATCATAGAGGTGTTTTCTTATCTTTCGTCATGGGTACACCAATGCCGATGATGTGGGAACCAAATTTTTATTAGTTGGCTGGCGTGAGGGGCAGGTAGCCAGCTGCTTGGCATTTGTGCAGCCTCCGTGCCATGTGGCCGCTTACATCCCTGTCGGCTGGCTGTTTATCCAGTGTTTACTGGGCAACGACTGGCCCATTCGACTTTTAGCCGTTGACTAGACTCTCAGGGGAGCATGGCCCTACCATATCGATACGAACCGACCAAAAGTCACTCAGCGGACCCACCCATACGAGGATACTTCCCTACTATGTATGCGGTAGAGCGCTCCAGCATTGCGGCGACTTGGGTCTCCACTAATTCCAGAGAAACAACGTCAGAGCGTATGCAACCCTGCCAGTGTTAGATGATATGGTCACACATAACCAACATCCTAATGGGATGTCACGGTGGGCTGGGCACCTTGTGTTTATAGAGGCCGCCACCCTCTTTCGTCTCCAGAGGCCTCCATCTGCAATCTATCGTTTCAGAGCGTTCAAAACCAGCCACCGGTTTGCTCACCAGCCTCTCCAAACAGAAGTAACTCGCTCGCTACGGTTCTTCTATATCTTTCGTTTATATCAGATCGTCTTTCACTCACGGTGTGTTCAATCCGCAAATCTTAAGCAACAACATAATCGACTATGGTCAAACTTTCACTCTCACTCTTGTCCCTTTTGGGAGGTGCGCTGGCGTGGGACGGTGGCTATTTTTCTGATGAGGTTGAGACTCTCTTCACGTATACGACGACGACTGTTTGCCCTATCACGTATTCTCACGGGCCATCAATTATCACGACTCTGACAACGTCGACCATCACCATCACCAGCTGCAAGTGGGGATGCCATCACTCTACTCCTCCGTATACGCCCCCTTACACACCTCCGGTCATTCCATCATCAACTCCCTGCACCACCACTTCAACCCCTCCTCCGCCTCCACCACCGACGTCGACGCCGTGCACGACTTCTTCGTCGACTCCGCCGCCGCCACCTCCTAGCTCAACTCCACCTCCCCCACCTATCTCTACGCCGTGCACGACTTCGTCTAGCACACCTCCACCTCCCCCACCTCCGAGCTCGACTCCGTGCTACACGAGTTCGACTTCAACTCCCCCTCCTCCACCCCCAACCAGCACCCCGTACACGGCCTCGACTCCTCCTCCTCCTCCACCGCCTCCTAGCTCGACTCCATGCACCACTTCGACTCCTCCACCACCTCCTCCCCCGAGCTCTACTCCGTGCTACACGAATTCGACTTCAACTCCCCCTCCTCCACCCCCAACCAGCACCCCGTACACGGCCTCGACTCCTCCTCCTCCACCGCCTCCTAGCTCGACTCCGTGCACCACTTCGACTCCTCCACCGCCTCCTCCCCCGAGCTCTACTCCGTGCTACACGAATTCGAGCTCGGCTTCGCCGCCACCACCACCAATTTCTACGCCATGCAGCACATCGACTCCTCCACCCCCACCACCACCGACTTCAACTCCAATCTACACGAATTCTAGCACCACTCCGCCACCGCCGCCACCAACCTCTACTCCGTGCGAAACAATCACGACCACGATTACCACGGTCACAACTACCGTCTGCCCAACCACGACAACAATTACCATCACCAGCTGCTCGCACGGCTGCACTGAGTATACGACGACGACAGTTGTTCCAATTACTTCAACTTATACAACTGTTTGTCCAACCACTTACACGGTCCCGATAACTACTCTCGTCCCAGCTCCCCCCTCCAGTCCAGTCCCTGTTTACTCTTCCCAGACACCAATTGTCTATTCTTCTCAGACACCAATTGTCTATTCTTCTCAGACACCAATCGTCTACTCTTCTCAGACACCAATTGTCTACTCTTCAGTCCCGGTCTACACTCCTCCAGCCACCACTGTTGCCCCAGTCGTCTCTGCGACAACTTCCGCTCCGACTCGGTTCACTGGTGCCGCTGCTGCCAACAAGCCGATCGTTGCCTTCCTCGCTGGCGCTATTGCCTTGGTCGCTTTAGTCTAAAGAGTTCCCTGTCCTATTCAACATGTATATTTTATCTTCATCTGACGAGTAAATGATCTTTATAATGGCTTCATGCCGACATGCATCGGCGGAGTTGACGCTCCTTTAACGACTTGGGAAGGGAAGGATTTGTCGCAATGTTTTGGATTCCAGCATGACATGGAGAGAAAAGATGGCTCAGGGAAAAGAATTCTATTGGCAGGGGTATCTACTTAATCTGGGCAAGGCGAATAGTATTTCAAGATTGGTATAATATTTTGTTCATAGTTAGATTTAGCAATGATGAATAATGAAAATACATCATTTTCTCACGAGATCGCGTGCCCCTCATTTTTTTACAGTAAAGTGATTTATTATGTTATACTACAGTTGCAAATAGCACATTCTCAGTTGATAACGTCTTGGTTTAAACTTCGGAACCCGGCCGTAGATGACCCATACTCAAAAGACGGAGTTAAAGTCTATTGCGAGCCCTTAGGAGAGTCTGTTCCGATCATCGCTGTCGGGTCTTTGCTGCCTTGGCAGCCCCACGCTGAGCTTCGGCCAGGCAACTTCGCCGCAACTCCACAAAGCTCCAACAAGCTTCATTCTGATCGAATACGAGCATCTAGCTGGCACAACTTCGATATGGATCAGATTGATGCCCAAAACTTGTCCGAGCGGCTTCAGTGGGAGCAGCAGGACTATTGGCTTCATATCGAGTCCTCGTCTCCTTTGGACAAGTACCCGGGTTCGTAATCTTTGCCGCGAAGTAACTTTCGGAACACCCTACTAACACTTTGGGATTTACAGCAAAGCAGCATGCTCAGCGGGTCGCACAGAAGCTTGACGTCTCAAAAGGATTAATATATCTTCCAGGCGCTTCAACCACATACTTTCAGGACAGCGATCAGTCCCAGCCCTTCCGTCAACTTCGATACTTTTATTACCTCAGCGGGTAGGAGCCGTGCCTCTTCCCGCAGCCCCAACCATTTCTGACTGGAATATAGCGTAAACGAAACAGACTGTCACTTAACGTACGATATCAGCCAGGATGTCCTCACCCTTTTCATCCCAAGAATCGATCCAAGCACTGTGATCTGGAATGGCCGTGGTTCTACGCTTGCCGAGGCTTACGACAAGTACGATGTGGACGCTGTCTGCTACACTACCTCGCTGCCCAACCTTGTCAAACGATGGCCAATGCTTCATGAAGGGACTATCTATGTTTTGCACCCGAACCAGGGGGCCATACCAGGACAAGATAAGCTCTCGCGAGTGGATTCCGCCCAGCTTCAGATAGCTGCGGATGCAGCTCGAATGATCAAAGATTCCCACGAGATCAAGCTGATCAGAAAGGCTAACGAGATTACTGCAAAAGCCCATCGTGAAGTTCTCTCCAACATTTTGAAGTTTAAGAACGAAGCTCAAGTTGAGGCCATATTCCTCGATGCGTGTGTTGCTGAAGATGCAAAGCATCAAGCTTATGAAGTTATCGCTGCCTCCGGAGAAAACGCTAGTACTCTCCATTATATCAAGAATGACGAACCACTCGAGGGCCGACAGCTCATGTGCCTTGATGCTGGCTGCGAGTGGGAGTGCTATGCTAGTGACGTTACCAGAACGTTTCCGATATCTGGGGCCTGGCCGTCAAAGGAAGCTAAAGAAATCTACAATCTAGTGCAAAATATGCAAACTGCATGTATCTCACGTCTTGCTCCAGGGGTCAGATTCCTGGATTTACATGTTTTGGCCCATCAGATAGCTATTCAGGGTCTGATGAACCTGGGTATCCTTCACAACGGCGACCCAGAGGAGATTTATAGAGCCGGAACATCTCGCGCCTTCTTTCCTCACGGCTTGGGCCATCATCTGGGTCTCGAAGTTCATGATGTAGGGCAAAATTCGCTGATGGCGGTGACTAGTGACAACGAGTCAGACCCTACTGCCCCAGAGGTAAGTACATGTAAACAAGAATCCCTTAAGCGCAAAGCCTTATTATTTCATAGCCAAAATCAAAATATCCTGCAAACTATTACCTTCCAGTATACCACAGTAAGATGTGCAGATCTCCCGTGGACCCCCAAAGCAGTAGCTTGGAGGAAGGCATGGTCGTCACTGTTGAGCCCGGAATGTAAGTCGCCAATTCACTGGCTAGTCTCATCATACTAAAAACAATATTATAGCTACTTCTCTCGTTATGCACTCAGCACTGTGTACCTTCCTTCGCCGATACATTCTAAATACATAGACAAGGAGGCACTCTTTCGATACCTCCCTGTCGGCGGAGTACGCATCGAGGATGATATTTTAATCACCTCTTCTGGTTATGAAAATTTGACGACAGCTCCTAAAGGAGAGGAAATGCTCAGGATTATCAAAAGCCAGGGTAACGATGCTTCACAGGCCATTGCTGCAACCGAAACAGACGAGGTTCCAGTGGTAGTGCCTGCGAAGATAAAGGATTTAGAGTGGTTGAATACTTTTGATACACCGACGCAGTCTGCGAGTCGTACTTCGCATCCTGCCCGAAGTGCACAACCGAGATTTGACTCCGAATTTATTGAGAAAACACCGAACCCGTGCTCTCAAAGCACAATTACCGAGAGTCAACAGTATAAACCACCAATTCCGCCAATTTGTCAGAACGTCACTCCGGATATACCAGCGAAACGCCATATCCTGGAGAGCAGGAAAATCTCTCAAGAGGGTAAAACAATAGAAACTTCCAACTGGCTTAGTAAATCTTCCGAACCCCAACCGGAAGTGTCTCCAGTCAGTAAACCTAAGCTTTCGAGAGTTCGAAGCTGCACTCCCTGCAAAAAGAGAATGGTATGTTCATCTTCCAATGGAAGCCCTCTTTAATTTACTAACTCTCTGGTTCATTCAGAATCGCTGTTCCGGGACAGTGCGAAGGGAGGATGATGATCAATTGAAAGTTGAAGCCTGCCTTCAGTGCATCCGTTTTGGACTTGCACATGAATGCAACAGTGCTCTTAGACCGCCTTCAGTGCGCCGTATGCCGCCCGCAAATACCTACTGGGATGGACTGGATGCGTTAGGATTTGAAGATACCCGTCCCTCTGAGTACACACCGAAGCCGCCTAAACTTCCGCAAAAGCCGTTAGCCTACCGTCACAGCCTACCATGCCTTAAACCGCAGCATCCAGATAAACAACCGCAGCCCCAAAGGCCTGATCGTAATACAGATCCTTACAGACATATGAATGAAATCCGATCCAATGTGCGGCCTTCTAGCCTTTCCTCAACCACTGAACGGAGGCCTCGCGAGTCTCTCCCGGACATCAGAGAAGAAGCTGAGGTTCCTACAAAGAAGTTTGAACTGCCACACCGCCTATCTAGGCCAAGAAGTGAGATATGGCAGCCAAGGATAGTACCGCCTTCCCCGCTTCATTCGAGGCAGCCCCCGGCAACTTTTCGCTTTGCGCAACCACCTCAGGCGTGGGGCGCGTTGAGAAACCGCATGAACTTAGATCCTCCTGCGGTACCCGAATGGCTGTCCACCGAGCTTAATTCTCTCCGCCAGAAATATCCAGATAGCAATATTGCGCCAACTATGCTCTATTCAGCCGTCGATGCACAAACTTCCCAAGTATTGAACCTCGACTCTGAACTTCCGCCCCCTGCAAGCCCTGGTGTTTTGTATACATATCTACCCCGCATTCGGTGCACGGATTGCCCAGGAAAACTTTACACACCGCCTGTAGAAATTTTCGAAATTCATTTGAAAAATCGGTTCCATAAGGCTGCGGTCGCAAGGCGTCTTAACCAAATGGGATAGAGTTAGAGTTGCTTAGAGGATGGTGGATGGTGACGACTGCATGTTGTAATGGCGGAGTTGATTGGGAAAAACTGATGGTTGTGTTTGGGCTGAAATGGTTCTTAGCGGACTCTCTGAGCGGAGTTGTGCAGGTCGCAGAATTGTATTGCAGTTCTGTGCGATACGCATGGGTACAACTTCTAAGAGGGCGACGGATGGCTTAGTAAAAACTGATAATAAGTCGAAGGATCCTTCGTAGAAGGTGTTAGGTTACCTTTGTTCTTTTACGCAAGTTATTCACCACCACCACGACTATATATTCGACAGCTGACACCTTTTGGCATTTACCAAGAGAAAGACGGTGTTTTCAAGTATTAAGGTTAGCGAACAGAGGTAGATCCAATAGCGCACCTCGAAGGCGGTTGTGCATATAGTTAATCAGACCAGCTCACTGCTTGATAATCAAGAGAAGAGCATTGGCTAACACCACTGATGCGTTGTGGTCTTTTCGGGACTTCCGCTCCGTAGTGCGCCTAAAAGAGATAAGGTAGCGAGAGCTGACGTTTACAGCAGCAAGGCAGCTTTTGCTCCCAGCTCTGTGCCCTTCCTCTCAAGGCCAACGCTTTGATACCGTGAATGCCTTGCGCCTGCGCCCCGATACGCGTCAAGGCCGCCAATCTGCAGCATATGCTATAGCATCAATCTGAACATCAACAAATTTTAATATGACCCCGTCCTCTGCTAATCAAAGATGGAAAACGGAATTGAACAACCGAGTCAGACAACAGACAACATGGATCAATCTACCACAGCACTAAAGAAAAGCAGGGCAAAATCTTGCACAGCATGCCGACAAGTAAAGGTAAAACCACTTTACGCCTCAAACCAACCGATCCCACATGTAAATGCAATCAATACTAATCTAAATATAGCTCCGATGCGACGCCAAGGATACCTATCCAGCGCCATGTTCGAGGTGTAGGGCAGGTAAACATGACTGCAAGATGGACTCAACATTTAAACGGGTCACCACTAGGCGGTTCGTTCACAGAACTCTAATTTTTGGCGAACAGATTCTGAATGAGTGAATAGGCGTGTCGAAGAGCTTACCAATCAGCTCAACAGTGTTCAAAGAGCCCTCGCGCTGGAGCAACTAACGGATATCCCGGAAGGTAGTGATATGCATCTATCTCATCACCATCAGGCTTCAGCTGCTCTTCCAACACCCTCTGTGGAACAGTTGTCATTACGCCCCTTTCAGAATGCCCCTCAGGTCGTCACCCCTTCTGAGAGCCCTTCATCAAGCACTGCATGGTTCGACGCAAACTCACTAGTTTCAACACCAAATTTCCCTCATTATTGGGTTATCGAAGTGATCACAATTGAGCACAGTGTTGTTGTTGATATTTTCCAACAGTAAGGCTTCCCGTAATGGTCTCAGCAACCTAACTCACGAGTTTGAAGATTTAATGACTTTTACTATTCCCACCTTCCAATTATTGAGCCAGTCACGTCTCTGCAAGACCTGTACAGTTCAAGCCCTACTCTATTTTGGAGTATTGTACTTACCGCGAGTCGTCATCACCCTCACTATGCAGTAGTGTATGAGCAACTAAAAGACCCCTTTCAGCGACTTATCGGGCGCACTTTAAGCTCGCCACTCAATATTCTCAGCGATTTGCAGGCTGTGCTTATTACTTGTCACTGGCCTCTGGAGATTAAATTGCAAACTGAGGATCCAAGCTGGATGCATTCTGGAATGGCCATTAATGCAGCCTTGCAGATGGGTTTGGACAAGTCTGAAGACGAGGTACTGTTTGGCTATCGTAGAGCGAGGTACTCTCTGAAGAATTTCAGTCAAAAGTATAGGATGATGACTTGGATGAAATGCTTCCAGATTGGTACTCAGTGAGTCTTGCCGCTAGTTCCCATGTTCGATTTGGATATTCAAATACCATTGGGTTTTAACTGACCTCAATTTAGGCTCAGTTCATGGCATGGATTACCTCCCCCCATTAGTTCTGCATCAAGTCTTCAGAAACTCTCTGTGCTTTATGACGAAGCTAGCATCCCGAATGAGATGATTGCGATGACAGAGATCCAGCGGCAGTTCGCCCGATTTACAAACATACTTGAAGAATCCGGCACTGAAGTTTCAGTATCTCTTATACAAATCTTTGCTCAGGATCTGGATGATATCAAACGACGATTTTCAACCTCGTGGTCGGCATCAGCAGAGATTAATTTGCAGGGAGCAAAGCTATACTTATTTGCTCTTCCTCTTGTATCGATTGATCAACAACACATTAAGGCTCTGCGCGGCTCAGATTCTGCAGCAATTCTCCGCACTATTTTGCAATGGGGACATGTGGCTGCCATACGACTCACCCATCTCATGGTTGAGCTGGGTGGTTTGCGCGGCGTTGATGATCCGTCGTGTGGAACATACGAGAGCGGAGGATGTCCTCTACTTGCGCATCCTAAGCACCATTTCCGAGTCGCGTTCTTCGCCTGCACCATGCTTCTCAAATATCTTGACTGTAACCGGGATGCGTCTCCAGCCGATAAAGAAGCCGCTCGCAATGCAGTGTCCACAACGTATCATCTCTCCAACAGATTTCAATCTTCACATCAGCATGTACGGGCAGCGAAAACGATGGAAGTCCTAGCCCGTACGATTGTACCAGACCAGGGAAGAATGGTGACACACGTCAAAACTCGATTGGGAGCTTCGCTCTTATATAACGCGATCTGGACAGCGGCAAAAATTCGAGGCCGCCTGAACGATCCGGAATTTTCCATCACTGCGACACCTTCGAACAGCACGCCTTCTGCGACAGACGGAATGGATCAGGACATGAGAACAGTCGCTGATTTTTCTCAAAGTGCTGACGTGATGTCCCAACAAGCTACGGCCTTTGGCCACAGCTTTCCTTGGGGTCTGTGGGACGATGAATTGTTTGATACTCTAGGCTTTGGTTGGAATGGTGTCGAACTGGATCGGATTTCCTTACCACCATCTTGATACTGGCTTCAAGCCTAGAACCCTATGTCTCAATACCCCGCTCCTTACCTCGTATGTCTCCTCGTATGTCTCATCGAAAGTCTCATCGAGAGTTCTCATACCTAATTGTCCGTTCGACAAATGGCCAACCCTATCCTGACATGTCTGGGAATATGGATTTTCTATAAATCAACTGCGAGTCATGCTAACAATACTTTATCTTAACTGCGAAATTCCCGGGTTCTCTCAAGCTCTGTCGCTTTAGTCATCATCTTTAAAGCATATGTAATTAGTGTAAGCAGCAAACCCAGCCAGTTTCAACCTGTGCTGCACCCACGGACTATTTCATCCCGGCTACAGTTGAGATTAACCATGTAGCTGCACGAAACGCGACGACAATCCGCAGGTTTTCATGTGTATGGGCCTTCTACAGCCGGGGTGGCGCCAGCACCATCAAGCGACGCTCGCACTCCTGAACTGCGAAACCCGCAACTCGGACTTGGCGCTCACCACCAATCACATAACTCCAATTAAGGTGCGAATCCAGGAGTACCATTATGCTATCCACTTTGCGATGCTCGCAGCTTACGAGCGCTGAACCAAAATATCAACGGTTTACGGATTTGCCCATGTCTAAGCCTCCATGGAGTACTTATAAGAGATACTTACAACCCGGTAGGCACATCATACCAAGCAGACCAATACCAAGGACTCTAATTACAACCCTAACTATAACAACACCAAAAGCCGCTGAACTGAATCTTTAGACATGGGTCTTATTGCCAACCCCGTGATCCCGGATGCGCAGTGTACACTTCAAACCTGCTCTCTTCTTCAAGCTCATTATCAATACATTCCTTCTCTAGCAGGCAATGCACTCTACGCAAGCATATTTGGCCTCCTACTCGCCTTTCAAATCTTCTTTGGGTGGCGGGCCCGAACATGGGGTTTCCTAGGTGGCATGTTCGGTGGACTAGTCCTTGAAATAATCGGATACGTTGGCCGCATCCAAATGCACTCCAATCCATTCACTGACAGCCCCTTCCTCATGTAAGTTAACATATCACATATGACCTAATTATTTAAGAGCACCCAACTAACCAACCCCCAGGTCTCTCGTCACCCTCACCATCGCCCCAGCCTTCCTCTCCGCCTCCATCTATCTCTGCCTGTCCCGCATCGTAGTCGTCTCCGGTGAAGACCTCTCCCGCTTCCGTCCCCGCACCTACACCCTCACCTTCATATCCTGTGACTTCATCTCGCTAGTACTGCAAGCCGCCGGCGGCGCCATCGCCTCGGGCGCCAACACGCCCAGCCAAGACCAGATGGGCATCAACATTATGATCGCAGGGCTCTCCTTCCAAGTCTTCTCGCTCGCGCTCTTTGTCGCCCTCAGCGCCGAGTTCGCCTGCCGCGCGCTCCGTAGCCCGGCACGGCTGAACGCGGGCTTCGAGCAGCTGCGCGACTCGCGCGCCTTCAAGGCCTTCCTGTCAAGCCTGGGCGTCGCGACGCTGTGCGTCTTCGTCCGCTCGTGCTTCCGCGTCGCGGAGCTGTCCGGCGGCTTCCACGGCGCGCTGGCGAACCAGCAGATCACGTTCATGATCCTCGAGGGCGCCATGATCATCGTCGCGGTCGGTGTGCTGATGGCGTGCCATCCGCTGTTTGCGTTCCAGGGCCACTGGGCGGATGCCGGGTGGAGTCTGCGCGGGCACGCGGTGGCGGGTAAGGATGTCAGTGCTGAGAGTTTGGGCCAGGGCGAGCTGGAGATGGGGAAGGTTGGGGGGGTTGCCGTGTGAGCGCCGCAGTCAGATTGAGGACGAGGAGGCGCGGAAGAGTCTGGAGCTCGGAGGAGCACTAGGCGGGGTGGCGGTTTGAGTAGAGAAGCGTGGGGCGGTAGATCTGGGTGGAGTGACGAGGCAGTTGCTGCTTGCTGCTAGAGATTTTTATTTGTTAGGGTTTGGGATAAAGGGTTGGTTTAGAGTGTGAGATGGTCAGATAGTCTTAGATTGTAAAACGCGATTTCTTTTGTTAAACCAAGGCAGAAGGCAAGGTTTTGTATACATTTACGATGGAAAGGAATAGGAGCTGGATATTAGAGTATTCGGATGCTTAGGAATACGAAAGCTCCTCTCCTATATTATAATGGCTTTTTACTGGAATCAGTAACTGTCAAATGTGCGGTCACTTCCCCCTAAAATATCATTTCAAAGAGCTATCCTGTGCGCCGTTGGTAAAGGCATATGTGAGGAGGCATTTATTTAGTCCTCGCTACGCTAAATAAGTGTTGGATGAGTGTCCGAAGTACTTCAAGACTAAACAAAGAGAGCATTTTTTACAGTCCTCTTGAGCACCTGAAGACACATTTAGGACACCGAAACTTGATTAGACGCCTCTAGGGTGCATAGGATACACCTGTATTTATTCATTTTTGGCAGACTCATTCAAACGATATTGCATTCATTTACGAAAGCCCATTTAACATCCACACTGGGTATCTCAAATCATCCTTGCCAAACTTTCAACTTCATCTTCTAGCACTATATAGCCTACTATCCCCTTCCAAATTCCATAAACTGCTCCTATCCAATGCCAAGTCCGTTCCCTCCAACGCAAACCACCACCTACCCTAGAAAAAATACGGCACAATATCACAATCCTCAATGAGATCAAACTTCTCAAACTTCCCCTGCAACTTCCCCCCCCTCCCGAGGACCCCTTGCATCGCGCCTTCCGCCCCGTCCCTACTCTCCAGCTTCCGCCACCCGCCCATCTGCGCCTGTTCCTGCACAAAAAACCCCATCGGCGGCGCGTTCTCGTGCTTTCTCGTAATCACGCTCTTCGTACCCGCTGGCGGCTGTGGCTGCGGCAGCGGCGTCTGCGCGCCCAATATCACGGTCGCCTGGTCGCGGCGCTCGGCCTTGACGCCCGGCACGGGCGGGAAATAATAAACCGGTCTTGAAAACAGCTCTGCGGAGCGCGGGAGGAAGACGGGGCCGCGGCAGACTTCGGCGAGGATGGGGTCGGCGGCGGCGGCGGGGTCGGGGCGGAAGAGCGGGACCTTGATGACGTCGAGGGTCAGACTGCTCTTGGTCAGGTAGAGGGTCTTCGGGGTCCAGGTGAGGGAGTAGGGCAGGCGGGAGGCGTGGATGGAGACGGTGGTGCCGAGGGGGATGGCGGTGCGGAAGACGAGGCGGGGCGGGCTGCGCGCGGTTTTGTGCAGCGATAGGCGGTGCGTTGAGACTTGGAGCGTGAGGCGGAGGGGGGGCTTGGGCCCGCCTTCGATCGGCGGTTCGTCTTGCTGTGCTTCCAGGGCCGCTATGTGCAGGTATCCGCCGCAGGGGGAGAAGTGCGTGCGGATGAAGATGTGGCAGCTGCGAAGAGCAGAACAGCGCAGCGTGCGGGTGAAATAGGTTTTATTGGAGTAGTCGGCGAAGAGGATTTCGCCGCCGCCGAGCGGCCAGACGAGGAGAGGGGCGGAGGGGTGGAAGACTGGAGGGGAGTTGATGAGTATGGTGGTGAAGAGGTGGCAGAATTGGAAGATTGGGACAGCGCTGCCGGTTGAGGTGTCGTAGACTTGTAGTTTAACTTGTGGACAGCCGTGGCGTCCGCAAGAAGCTCGTTGGTTTGAGAGAAGAGCCTCGAGACTCGCACTATCTTCGTTCCCTTCATCGCTAGACGCCTCGCTATCGGCACTCTGGGAGTAATCGCTTTCAAAAGATGATGTTTCAACGGATTCGTCTTCACCAGATTCATCTTCTTCACCCAACTTAGTACTTGCTGAACGAGTTGAAAGATCCGAGTCGTCAGCTTCAGAGTTCGCCTTGGATGCGAAGGAACTTCTAGCCTCGATGTTAAGAGACTCTTCAGAGTCAGAGTCGCTGAGATCTGACATGTCTTTCATGACTAGGTCAGACACACCGGAACCCCAGTCATTCCACTGGTCTTCATCATCAGTCTCGTCTGAGTGGTATTCAGTGGAGCCCTCGCTCCATGACTCGCGTGCGGAGTTGGTCTCAATGGACGATAGTTCCATATCGGAGTCCAGCTGCAAGGACTCCGCATCCAGCTCTTCCGGAAGACGATCCTGCGCAGTCTCTTCAATACTTTCAATACTTAGTGACGTCTTCGAAGAGTTGGCTGACGACAAGCTGTCAGCAATCGACGATGCGCCGTCAGACCGTTCCTCAGCGCTGGGCGTAGCAGAGGAGCTGTTCGCCTCCTGTCCATCGAGAGTGTTTGAAAAAAAGTCTTCAAAATTTTGCATGATGAAGTCGTCTAGACCAGTCGAGTAGAGGTCGCGATGAGTAACTTTTTGCCGTGTTGCTACAGCAAAGTAGCGTCCATTGCTAGCCAATTCCTCGAAGTAATTGAGCTCTTCCTCAAGACCACTCACGGGGACATAGTCGCCTTTTTCCGATAGTGAAAATATTTGAGAGCTTATGTGGAGGTATTTGAAGTCGGGAGTACAAGAGACTGGGGGTGGGCGACCGATGATGGTAGTTCGTAAAGGAGCATCGTAGAGGTTCCAGCTTTTCTTGGACACCAGAAAATTCTGCGAATGCTTGAGCTTTGGCCGGTGGCCATTGAGACCCCATCTCTGACACTCAACGTTCCACTGAGAATCATCTCCCTCTCTGTTTTGCCTCGTTAACCTTATGCGGATAGTCGAGAGTAAGCTCACTTACAGTTTCTGAAGCCCTATGACTTGCACTTCATTCCCTTGCTCATCAATGCAGTCAAAATAACGGCTAATATCGACTCCCTCCGGATTATTATCCTCCGCAAATAGGAAACTTTTGTACTGACTCTTGTTTTTACGGAGAAAATGTTTAGGCCCCAAGGAATTCCAAAGGCAGCGATCAAGTTCCCCAGGGTGAGAGCCTTTACTTGAAGCATACTCATCCAGAAAGTATCCCCATTCTCCTACGAAGGTGTAGTATTGCCGGCTCAATGACCTCCCGAGCTCGCAATTCATTACGAACCATCGCGGGAAGACGCGTCTCAGGTGTAGACCAGCCCACACACGAGACGCGTTAAACCAGAAATTGAATTGACCTTGGATTGAGTCAGCAATGAGAATATATTATAGTTATTGACGACAGGTCTAGACCTCCTTGCCCCATGCGTTGTTGAAGCATACACTAAATTTTAGGTGGCTTTGTTGTGTCCTTGTGAATGACTCTTTATACTTGAGAAAACAATATTGGCTTCTCCCCGTGTTAAGTTTCAAAATCCTTCAAGCCCTCCTCGGAAGCCTACATGGAATAGCAAGGATTAAACAAATAGCCCTTCACGTGTATGCCTATTCAACGGCGCATTGGATGTTCTGGTGTTATACAACCGGAAAGTAGAGAATTGGACATGCTCACCTTCTACAAGGAGGCTCTGTACTTGTAAGCAAGTTAAGAACTGACGAGACATGACGAACTGTTGAACTTTGTCGCACCGATCTTGTGTGCCGGCAACTTCATCAAGATGTTTGTCCCAATATTTTGCTGCGTAGCCAAGCAGTTGGTGGGAATGGATGTCCTCGCCTAGCTCGGAATCGCCTGTGCTGGTGTAGAAAGTATCATCTTTCTTTATCAACAGCCGCCGGTATCGCGGCTGTGATAGATATTTGAGGCAAATCTCGGCAATCTCGGCGCTGGTAATTGAGCAATTACTGCATGGATCTTCCCCTTGTAGAATATTCCTTTTCTTCACGAGGTAGTTCCGAACGGATGAATGTGTCAGGGAGCACACGTTTCTGGATCCGTCCTGTTTCTCTTCTCTGACCTCAACAAGAGGAGCACAAAGTTCGAGAACTTTGTCCTTGAATAAGGTCTTCCGATTACTCATGTTTTTACCATGCTCGGTTGAACACATACCCACAGCTTCGCAAAGCTCTTGGAGATAGAGAGGCCTTTTTGCATAAACAATGCAAGACAATATCTTGCTAAACATAGAGTGGTCAGCAAGGTTACGTTATCAGATTAAAAAGGATTCTTACCAAGCAAGGGCTCGATCCTCGGCCTTGATGTTCTGGAGTTTGCGGTCATAGTATACTTCATAGTCCTTGGGAAGACCCTCCTGAATCAGCTTTTGCACATCTTCCAAGCTTGCTGCGGCAGAGATGGCTTCAACCATGAGGGAAGCCCAGAGAAAATTCCCACGAGCTTGACGCTGCAAATCATTTAAAACCAATTTCTTTGTGCCAGGGTCAATATCCAGGGAGCGAATCTTAGGCAAAGAGCCTTTAAGGAATTCTCCGATGTCTGAGCTGTTGCGATGTTCATCCACAAGAATCATCTTGAAATGCTCAAGGCTTTGTCGTATCCAACGACGGTCCTGGCTACTACACCACAACCGGACAGCAGGTGAAGTGGTACAAGCAAGTTCTTCGAAGAATTGGACGACCTCATAAACGTCAGGCCAATCGGTTCCTTCATCAAGACCGTCTATGAGTACGTATGCTGGCAACTCGGAAACAATGAACTCAATGAACTTCTTGATATTTTCAGGGTCGCCATTGTTCTTCCAGATGAATGCGTGCAGCTGGTCAGGTATGTCTTGCAACTGATCATGAAGCTGCTCAAAAAGCTGCTCGGCGATATTCCGAAATGCTTGAATTGAGGAACACTGCTCATCAAACCTGTAATACTGATACGCAATACCTGAAAGTGATCTGGCTTCTTTGATATGGCGAACAACGGAGGCGCAAAGAACGGACTTGCCCATTCCTGGCGGTGCAGTAAGCCAAAGCGTGGACGACTTCTCGTCAATCCACTCTTGGAAGGTATCGTCTTTCAGAAGCCAGCCACATGTTCCTGCTCCAGCGCCTTTCAGTGCCGATATCCCGCGGGCTTGGTGCCGGAAATTACTTTCATTGAGAGTTGAGCCTTTGCGAAGCCATTCGTGTACTTTCCTTCGCCGAACGTTATCTTCATTACGTCGCCTTTCCTCAGCAAGCTCCATTTTTTCTTTTCGCTGTTCTCTAATCCATTTCGAAATCTCATGTCTTGCTAGGCTTGCTTTGCGCCTTTCCTTTGCTGTATCTCCTATCTCGTCCCGGTGCATTTCCTCTTGAATGATTGGCACTAGTCTTGCGATGTTATTTGCGTCATCTGCTAAATTCTCTAGGATTTCATCTAGCCTCTTGGTGCTTATAGAGGTCACAGATCTCATTATTGCGACGGGAGCTAGAGAGATGAGTTGAAAGTAACTATCGAAAGGGATATCTACTCACCGGATCGATCACATTCTTCCACAACTTTGCTCCAAAAGCGGAGGATGTTCATGTAAGAGGCTCTTAGCACATCCTGCATCTCTGTAGAATGACCGAAAAGCTTCTCATACTTGGTTAACCGAGACAGTTGCTCAGTTAAGGCTTGGAGCTGAGACTTGATCCGGCTGTACAAGTCTACGTATCGTTTTGAGCACTTCGAAATAAAGTAAGTCCGTCTTCAGCGAGTTCAGTGGAGCACATACTTCAATAATAGCTTTCAGCCCTCCCCATATTACCGCGGATGGCATGGGATCCGCTTGGCCTGCGCATTTATGTCAGCATTAACCAATACTTCGATGCTCGGCAGTGGATCGAACAGAGGACGTCCACAATTCCACTATAATCAACCATCACAGTAATTACTGGCTCTAAAACCTTGCGAATAATTCGCGTTGAAGTCTTATTCGAAGACTCCCGCTCGACCTGCTCCACAGATTGCAGAACATCTCCTGGAGTAACGGACTTGCCAGTATCCAAACATTTCCGAATAAATTTCGGTTGTCTGTTTTTTGGGAACGAGCCCAGAAACTCATCAATGGCTTCTCGGAATGGTGAGTTTGCAAACGTGATCGTCGAAGGGGCCGACGTCAATGAGCTTTTATCCGTTAAAATTTCTCAATAACAAAAAAGACATTGTGCATCTAAGGAAATAATACCTTGCGTATTGTGCCATACTGCATCTAGCGCACGATCGCTCGTATCCAGTACCAAAAGGAGAGTTTCCGTTATCTCGTAAAAGCACTCCTAGCGAAGGGCGAAGTATTAAGCTTAAACTACAATATGAACGGGAAGGAGGTGTGCCTTAGTTGAACAAGACCCACAGTGCGCTGACACCGCTAATGTGACGTTCTTCTGGCCCCCAACGACGAGGCTGAGTTGCTACTTGGCGCCTCGGAGCTATTCGCCCCTCCGCCCTCAAAGCTGACATTATTGAGCTAATACTAGATAAGCTTTCTTATGCAATGGGCTATGCATGCTGCACTCAAACACACCAGCCATGTATTTTCAGCAACGCGATCTCAGCTAGTCGCCAATATCTGGAGTACATCAGCAGTACGTTTATACAGCAACTTACATTTCATGATAGCCAGCCACCAACCAGATCCTTTTGGGATTAATGATGGAATCCACGGCAAATTTCAAAACGAAGGATGGGCAGGAGAAAAGCAAGACCGAGGGCAGCAAGAGCCAGCGCATCTTGCGTGTTGATCAAATGTAAGTTTAACGGTCCTAGAATTTACCGCACATCATGCATCTAACTCCGTATTCTGCAACCAGCTACAGCAGGTAGTCTTCCATTATCGAACTAAAAAGCTTAGCACTCACGAAGTTCCTCTTTAGAAAGGATCGCCAAATACACTATGTGAAAACCGCAAAATCTAGTCTGACTCAAGCTAAATATGAGCGGATGAATAAGACTACACTGGTTGTGCGCCGGATCATTAGCAAGCAGGGCATGGTCGCATCCACGGAAGTGGATATCAAATCAACGCCCCTGAGGGATATCCTGCTGGAGATATTTGAAGGTGTAGAAGGGCTACAATTGAACAAAACACCCCCAGTGGTTTGTCAATCCATTCAGGCCTTAGCACTCTAATATATTGACCCTTCATTTTTGTCTAAAGGCAGACCCAGAACTCCTCTTCCATGCGCTACCCAGCCTTGAAAAGCGGCTCCAGTCAGAAGAAGCCAAAGATGTTCCTAATAAGTCCCTGATAAACGACCTGAATAGCGTTCTCGAGTTCATAAGAGAGGATTTTGGACGCATCATGGCCAGTTTGGACTCCCTATCTGAGCATGATGAAATTACATTCGATTTGCTATGGGCTCTTTTCCAGCCGAATACGATAGTTTACACAAAGGACAACATGTTGAAGGAAGCACAGGCCTACAGGTTCCTCAGCGGGAGTTACGAGAAACAACAAGACGGCTCACAAATCTTTCAAATGCGATTGCGGATGATTAGCCATGACGGACAAGAACTAGGCTGGGGCGAACAAAATTTGCAAATTGGCAGCTTTGAAGGAGCCAAAAAAGTCTATCACCTTGCCACCTTTCCTCTTTCCGTTCATCCTGAAAAGGAAGCGGCGCGGGCTGACCTTATTCGGCGCGGGCGGAGGTTCGTTGACTTGCTGAGGACAGATTGTAAAGAGTATAGCGGAACGGCCATTACAGAGGACAGGAAGATAGTCATCAGAGGGAATTACAAGGCAGTGAGATTCTTCGTGAGTTTTCCTGTTACATCGACTCTATGGTTACCTGTTTTACTAATATGCGTTGCTAACACCAGGCGCATGGTCGCATAATGCTTGACCCGGTAACTTTCCGGCAACAAAACGCATATTCAGACTTACTGTTACCTTACGTATCTCTTCCAGTCAATCCCGAGACGTTCAAGGACGACGAGCTTCTTTTGTGCAGTCACTCTCTCTTGGGCTTCAGTTTTTCACAAAAAAAGTGGGGCGTGTTTGCCATAAGTAAAGTAGCTGATGTTCAGTGGAATGCTGCGGCATTCAACAAACTCGTCATGGACCCCAAGAAGCGCGACCTAGTTCACACACTAGTAAAATCCCACCGAAACGATGGCGTTCAATTCGACGACATCGTTGAAGGCAAGGGAAAGGGACTAGTCGGACTCCTAAGTGGTAGCCCGGGTGTAGGAAAGACTTTGACGGCCGAAGTGGTCTCCGAAGTCACCAAACGTCCTCTTTACATGGTCTCAGCCGGTGAACTTGGGACGCAAGTATACGAAGTCGACGAGCGCCTAGAAATGGTGCTCGAGATCACAAGGAGATGGGGATGCCTACTGCTTATAGACGAAGCCGACGTTTTCCTCCAGAAGCGGGATGGCTTGGATCTTCAACGGAATTCCTTGGTCAGCATATTTCTGCGCCGTATAGAGTAAGTTCAATAGTTTCCTCCGCTTCGTCTTAGAATAGCCAACGCTCATTACTGCGCAGATACTTCCAAGGTATTCTTATAATGACTACTAATCGGAAGAATATCATTGATGCCGCTTTTGAAAGTAAGGATTCTTACTATTATTCTGGTGATTGCATCTTTACTAACCTACACTCTCGCAGGTCGCATACATTTTAAGCTTCACTACGATGACCTTGATGAAGTAAGCCGCGCCACCGTGTGGAAGAACTGCTTGGGGAGCGGACCGTCAGATTTGGCGAGGCCAAATTTCAGTGATGAAGAGATCAAGATCCTAGCCAAGCTGAAATTGAATGGCCGCCAGGTAAGCATGCCCATTACACGCATCTTTCTAGAGTTTCTAATGATAATTTATAGATAAAAAATGCATGTGCTTGCGCTTTCTCGATTGCCGTTGAAGATAAGAAGCCCTTAACCATGGAGGGAGTCCGGATGATTCTGGATATAGTGGTAGAAGACATGGAGGAAGGTGATTGAATGAGCTCCTGGTAATGTCTGCATTTGGAAACTCGGAGCCTCATAAGTATCAGGCAGCTGAAGTGAATGACCACCCATCGCGTTCCTTCTCGTAGTTAGATGAAAGACGACCTACCGTTCGACTAAGTGCCCGAATCGTGATGAAGCTGTCTTGCCTCCTGGCACTATCCCACGCAACGCTGATGTCCTACTGCAGGTGGTCCGCACGGAACACCAGAATCAGAGCTACTCCTCAAGAAAAACTAGGATGTTTCGCCATAGCAAGAACACCTTACTTCGCCTACAACTTCGATTCAACCAAGATATGTGACTGTATAGGAAGTTACAAGGAACTGAGTTCAACCACACGGTGATTGTTGGAAGAGTCACTGAGAAGAGATATCGCAGACGTGACCTTGGTTGCATCAACAGTCAATACCTTGAAGCGCCTGAGGACAAGTTTCAGTTGATTGGGTCTGTTACTAATTCATCTATTTCATCCGTAGCCTTTGTGTGTGGGAGCCGTCTTATCAAAATTTTTGCAGAAGATAAGAAAACTGCAGTATACTTCGTAATTATAGCCATAAGGAAGTTTCTTAACCGCCTTAGTGCCATTAATCTTACCATTAGTAGGCATTTTCTAAAAAATATTAAATTAGTTATATCAAAGTGGGTGAATCTGCCTCCGCTTTTAGCTATTACTCCCTTAGGAAATGCCCCTTAATTCTTAGGGAAGCGGTAAATGGACACCCCACTGATTAAGTTTAGTTCCTTCCCAATTAAGTTAAAATATCACGTGAATTTAAGTTTGCATTTAAATCGCGAAAATTAAATAACTTTTATAACTGTGATACCTTAATTGCGCTGTACCCTATGAGGCCCCACGTGAACTTATTTGGGCGCTGCTACCTCTGCTTAATGTCTACAAACTGCCTCTGCAAGTACGCCCGTGATTGCGCCTGCGCGCCCGTGCCCGCGCCCGTCGAGCGCCCATACCCAAAACATTACCTCGCATTTGCCTTACCTATCCCCACCCTAGCCTCTAATTGTTGAGCGCCGCGGCCGCCCAGCTGGCTCTATTCGCGTTGATACATTGACTTATCGCAAGCCATTAGCATCTGAACAGAATAACGGGTATACTACACGTGGGCGTAGGCGCGGGCGCGGTTGCGCACTAATGCAGATGCAAATAACTTAAATTCACGTAATGTTTTAACTTGATCGGGAAGGAACTAAACTTAATCAGTGGGGGGTGTCCGTGTATCAATTGGGGGGTGTCCGCGTATCAATTAGGGGGTGTCCATTTACCGCTTCCCAATTCTTATTAACCCAACGCCCTCCGATTATTTTTTCCGTCCTAACTAAGCCGCTTGAGATTATATAAGGTCTCTTTCTCTTTCTAACAACTATAACTTTTTTATTTTTTATTTCTACTCCCCTTAACGACTTCCCTTAACTAACCCCTCCCCATTCTTTCCTCCCTCCGTCTCGCATGCCGTAACTTCCGCTGTAAATACTACGCCACTAACCTCCCAGCCTGTTGGTCCTAAAAGTATTATTTATCCTCTCGCTCACCCTTAATATACTAGCCGTTCCTTTCTGGTTCACTACCCTATGCTTTGGCCCATATTTGGGGCAGTGCTGTAACTGGTCTGGTTGGTTATAAATTTAAGCTCTGTGACCAACCAATAGCCCACTTGAAGCTCCGAACCGGTTCGCGAACCGGTTCAACCGGTTTAACCAGATGATATTTGATATATTGTAAGGCTTGGCATGGTGTTGAGTTACAAT